>SDBT01000069.1_pt1 | contig 122718 bp, 101 predicted proteins | sample 2277101 | NCBI WGS metagenome assembly SDBT01 (sample SAMN10404973, study PRJNA504765) | marine sediment metagenome | isolation source: marine sediment core GS10_PC15, 103 cmbsf | place: Arctic Ocean: Southern Knipovich Ridge | collected 2010
AACATAATGTTACACCTGAATTGGGACTTGGTGCAATATGTCGGGTCGCCGGCTACGAGGAAAAGAAGGAAAAAGAAGGAATTTCTGACAACATTTCCCCTTAAGTCAGCGCCATTCGGTCTAATTGCTTAATAACATATGTCTTGTTGTAGGGGCACAATGCTTGTGCCCGGGCACGCGCAGCGTGCCCCTACGGGTATTTTGGCGGTACGAACTTACCGATTAAACCACTTAGACCATTTAGCTGAAGTAGCCCAAGATTCTCTTATGTATGTCAAATGACATTTGTCTTTTATGCGTAGCATATAGTCTATCTTGGTTCATGCCAAAAAGCCAACTTAGAAAGTTGGTGCTCAGACTCACTACACAGGATTACACTTGAAAACGCTAAATGACAAAGTAGTATTAATTGCAACAGTGGGAGTTATTTACATGACGTCAGATGAAATTCTGGAGCTCGCGAGATCGGTGATCCAAAGGGAAATTGATGGTATCGCTACTTTGATGGATCAATTGGATGACAATTTCGTCCACGTGGTCAGGAAAATGCTGGACTGCGAAGGGCACGTGCTGGTAACAGGAGCGGGGACATCCAATCCCGTAGCCGCCCGGTTGGCGCACCTGCTATCATGCTGTGGCACGCCTGCGCTGTTCATTCATCCCGGCGACAGTCAGCACGGACTTGCTGGCGCGGTGACCGAAAGGGACATACTGATAGCTATCTCAAAGGGCGGTGAGACTACTGAAATCAACCATCTGGCGCAGGTCGCCAAGTCACGCGGAGCGACAGTCATAGCCATGACTGAGAAACCTGAGTCCACTCTGGGCAAACTGAGCCATGCCATATTGCCCGTCAAAGCCCCACCAGAAGGCGATCCGCATGGCATGATCGCCACTGGAAGCTCGCTGGTCAATTCAGCTATGGGCGATGCCCTCTGCGTAGTATTGCTGCAACTGCGGGGCTACTCACTGGAGAAATTCGGCGAAACGCATCCGGGTGGCGCAGTAGGCAGAAAATTGGCGACTCCAGAGAAATAAAGCGGTGGCTATCTCTGCTTCTTGATACGTCCCCAGGTTACAGGCAGCTTATTCTTCGCTTCCACCCCAATGGCCGAGATTCCTGCATAGCGGAATGGGACTGTAACCTGAACGATACCACCAAATTCCCAGCGCATATCGTTTGGCTTCCCTGCTGACGCCCCAACAGATTCATGACCCGATAAGCCCCCGACGTCGTCCCAGGCGGGCGGATTGCCTGCGGGTGGTCCGCCGCCAAAGGACACATCCACACCGTTGATCCAAACGATATACGCATCGTCATAATCAACAAGGAGCACCAGTTCTTTGATTTTGTCAGCTTCCGGAACGTCGAAGTAGTATCGTGTCCAGATGGATATCAGCCCGGTGGAAATCACCGTGTTATCATCTCCATCGGAGAATCCAACGCCGGATATACCATCTGCCCAGCCGCTATCGTCATAATCGATCTGTATCCATGAATCACCAACATTTGCATTATCCGGATCATGGATATATTTCACTTCGTAACCCTCGTCCACGTAGATCTCATCATCACCCAGTAAGCGCAAAATGAGGGTCATATCACTGCTGCCGGGGCCGTCGTTAAAATTAGCGCCGGCGATGACATTGCCTTTTTTATAGAGCGGCACTGATGATGTTGATGTGCCTTCTGGTGGCTTCCCTGCGGAGCCTTCCGGTATCTGACCACCGAAGTCAACTGGCACGTCCCACGTGTCGATTCCTGCGGCGTCCCAGCGGGCTTCGTTTGGCTTACCTGCATCTATGCCAGTTGCCTCATGACCGCCACCATTCGTATTCCAGGCTGGCGGTTCCCCGCCGGGAGCGCCGACTGTACCGCCAATATGTTCACCGTTCAGCCACAGGATATACCCGTCGTCGTAATCCACCGAGACAGTGATCATATCTATGATTCTGGCGTCCGGCACATCGAAGTAATACCGGGTGTAAATAGATAACACATTACCAGACCGAACTCCTGTGTTATCATCACCATCCCCGTATCCTACACCAGAGACGCCTCTATTCCAATCGGAATCGTCAAAGTCAGTCTCGATCCAATCGTCTATATCCTCCTGCGGGACCATATATCCTACCGTCATTCCCTCATCGACCAGGATTTCTCCACCCCCCTCAATGCGAACAATCAGGGTTATATCACTGCTAGTCGCTCCGGTGTTGTAGTTCCCGGCGGCCAATACGTTGCCCTTCAGAAACAGTTCCGGATCAGCCGCACTGGTCGACGAAACCATCCACACAGAAACAAGAACAACCATTAAAAGCATCAAAGTTTGTTTGAACATAGAAGAACCTCCATAAGTTTAGAATTCTCGCTTCCCTGGCCGCTTTGTAATAAAGCGCTGATATTTTATCGGATTTTCACCCCAAAGTCAATGAAAATCTCCACTCTACACCTGGAAGCATCTGCGAATATGAAGCTGAAGCAAGCTTCAGCACTCCAAAATAATTTCAGATATTATTGGCTATGGCAGAACTTCCATCATCTGCTCAATTTCTTCTTCAGAATTGTAAAAATGCGGCGATACCCGCACGGATTGTGCTCGATCTGCCACTATGATCCTGTTGTCTTTCAGCAGCTTACACAACTCACGCGATGAGTGTTCGCGGCTTCTGAAACACACTATGCCAGACCGCTCCGACGGCACAAGCGAACTGACGATCTGATATTCTTTTTCCTTGAGCTTTCCGATAAGAAAACCCGTCAGAGCCAGCACCCGCTCCTCAATGTTCTGGATGCCGATCTCCAGGATTTGCGTCACTGCGGCTCCCAGCGCATATATGCCCATGATGTTCAGCGATCCCTCTTCAAAACGCTGTGCGTCAGGGCGAAGCGTGAGATCGTAGTCCAGATATGCCGACGCGTTAACAACGCTGTTCCAGCCTACGTTAGTGGGGATAATCTCATCCAGCGCCTCTTTAGAGCAGTAAAAACATCCAGTACCTTCGGGTCCTAACAGCCATTTGTGCCCATCGGACGACATGATGTGGATTTTGCATTTTTTGACGTCAATATCCAGCACGCCAAGTCCCTGTATGGCATCCACGATGAAAAAGATGCCTCTCTCCTGACATATCTTTCCGATGGCTTCCAGATCGTTCCTGAATCCGGAGGCAAATTCTACGAAGCTTATTGAGACTGCCCTAGTTTTATCGTCGATCATAGCCTCAATATCTTCCACAGGGACCCTGGCGTCCTTTTCCGGGACGAATTTGGTCTTTACACCGCGACGCGCCAGGTTCAGCCACGGATAGACGTTTGCCGGGAATTCCGTACTGGCGGTCACCACGTTATCCCCGGCGCGCCAGTCTATACCATTGGCGGCTATGAGGATGCCCTGCGTGGTGTTCTTGACAAAGGCGATTTCATCGACCTCGGCGTTTATCAGGCTGGCGAGTTTGGCCCTGGTATCTGCTATGGTTCTGATAAACTGCGCGCTTGATTCGCTGGCAATGCCGTATTTGCTGATCAGCCCCAGAAAATCCTCTACTGCCGTCACAACCCGGTTTGACAACGGCGATACGCCAGCGTGATTGAAATAGACGTAGTTGTCCGTTACGGGAAAATCCTTCCTTATAGCATTCCAATCGATCATGATAACCTCTAGTATTTAACGTCCCTGATACTGCCCCATGTACTGGCAAGTTTGCCCTGGGCTTCTACTGCAACTTTGTATTGATCCGACATTAGCTGCGCAATTTCCTCTTCGTTCAACGGGATTTTTATAACGTACACTTCGTCAACGACACCCTTGAGAAAGTAATTTCCCGGCTCATCACTGCCGATGGTTAAAGCGCCAGTATTCGTAATAGGCGGCCCGGAGAATGCGCTTTGTATATCGAGGACTCCGTCCACGTATCCCCGCATTGTTGTCCCATCGTAGGTCATGGTTACATGGTGCCACGTTCCGTCGGCGGCCGGAGCTGATCCATTGATTGTTTGATGATTCCCCGCGGCGTCTCTGAAGGAATAGTGAATTCCGGGCTGATTCTGAACGACGAACATGCCATAGGTTCGCAAAGTACCACCCGGATCAGTTCCATCCTTGGCGATAATGCCCTGATAGCCTTCGAATCCTGGGATGTTAATCCATGCAGCTATCGTAAATACTTCCAGATTCAGCTCATCAAAATGGGGAACCTTTACTATAGAACTGCCGTTTCCCTCAAATTCCAGCGCCCGGCCATATTTCCCCTCAACCCACGTCGCGTTGAAAATTTCGCCGTCGTGATTATTTCCGGAAGAGTCTCCGGCTATATCGCCGGTTCCCTCGTCAAACAGCCATATACCTATCATATCAGCCGTATCCAATTCATCACCGTTTGCAGCGATTACGAAAGCTGACATGATGATCCAGACCGGGAGAGCAAAACACACAATCGATTTTGTTAATAAGACAACAGCGTCCATCACGACTACTTCTCCTCGTTTCATCGATATTTTCCCCTCTTTGCGAAACACCAAAGATAAAAAACCGGATGCGACAAACATTTTTCATCAAATTCTCCTATATTATGTCACAATGTCACTCAGAAATCCACCCTAATCCTGCTTACCAAGCATAAACTTTCCGTCCAGAATCTGGCGTAATGGCATGATGGAGTGCCTTATTCTGCCAAACGGAACTGGAAAGATACTCCTGGAGAATTCGTAATTGCTATTCGGTCGGGGTTGGAAAACTCCGACTATCGGTTGTAGTGATGTTCTCCATAACCACGATAGTCGGGACATTCCTGTCCCGACGGCTTTGGGACATAAACTTTATGCTTGGACCTGCTTATGCCGGAAAGATTCCCGCCTGTAATATTTCTGTAACAACATAGTCATGATCTTGTGGTATACTTATTTTAGCTTTATTGAATCTGGTAAGAGGTTGAGTATTATGATCGTATATACACAAAAAATGATTATCATTTGTGCCCTGGCGTTTGGGCTTATTATTACCACGGCCTTCAATATCCACGCATCTGTTCTTGAAGCAACGGATAATACTCCGAAACTGGTCTCTGGCAAGAACCTTCTGGCTATAGGAGTTTACGAGGATTCTCCGGGTAGTTCAGATGCCACTTTGATCGTCAAGTTGATAGTGGGCGGTAAAGTTCTCATTGATGAAGGAAGCCCTGTGAAATACGTCGAGCCGAAGAGGGACATTCCAAATGAGAAGAATCCTATAGGATGGACGACGTCGAAATTTGATGATTCTGATTGGAGGAAGGGCATTTTTGGCGTAGGGTACGGGGATGACGATGATAATACGGTAGTCGGCAGTAAAGAGACAACCCGGTCTATTTACACCCGCGCTTATTTCAGCATCCCGGATGCGAATAGCGTCAAAACACTGGTGCTGAATGTGGATTACGATGACTCTGTTGTTATCTGGCTGAACGGCGTAGAGATCGCCCGCAGTATGCCGACAGAATTGCCCGGAATACCCCGTTGGAATGACCAGTGTGGCGATGGAAACACCCACGAGGCGAGCAAGGAAGACCCGCCGTCTTATGAGTCTGTAGAGTTCGGATTCAAAAAGGGAGTTGGGGCAAAAAAGGCGAAGAAATCCCCCAGGGATCAGCTTGCTTCAGAAATCGAGGGAGCGGTTATCTATGCGCGTAATCGCCGAATCTATAAAGTGGTGATCGGTGACTGGAAACCCATCGAGTTGGGCAGAGGCGAGTATGCTCGCTGGGGACCTCACGGCAAGAAAATCGCGGTGTATGACCGGCGCAAAATATACGTGATGAACGCTGACGGCAGCGGACGTAAGCTGGTCACTGATGAAGCATGGCAGAAAAGCGGCTGTCCTATCGAGTTTCACACAAATGGGCGCGAGATCGTATTCATCAGGAGAAACAAGCGCGGTCTATGGGCAGTAAATATTTCCGATGGGAAAATGCGTAAGCTGGTTGACCTCCGCAATTATAGCGGTGAGCCGGGCATCTCCGCAGACGGAAAGCGCATGGTCTGTCGGGGCAATAGCGTATATGCAATCGATCTCGTAAAGAAGACCGACGTCAAGTATTCAGGTGGGTGTGCGTCGGGGATCTCCCCGGATGGTAAGTGGATCATGAACAATGACGATGGACATAAAACGATGACCATCCGTAGTTGGGACAGAAAGACCGTTAAGAAATTGCGCGCCAGCATCTGTCGGTCTGATAACGAATGGGACAACCAGACATGGTCCAATCACAACGACTATGTTTGCGCCGAAGGTGACGGCAAGACGAGTGATGGTTACGTGATCAATATCTCCGCCAATCGTGGAACCCGCGTGACGTGGGTTGGCAATGTTGTTTATCCCGATCTATACGTCGAGCGTGGGACGCAAGACGCAAGACTCAAGACGCAAGACAGGAGGAAGCTCCCGGTTTTGAGTCTTGAGTCCTGGATACTGGGTCTTCTTCCGGCTGCGGTTGCTTCGGACAACCCTCCCACGCCGCCAGTGGCTTTGGTTAACGAGAATTACAACAGGCTTACTTCCCGTGTTCTGATCCGGCGTGTGCTGCGACCAACGCTGGCTAATCTGGATTACGCTGCATACGACAGCAACGTAATGCACCATGATCCTGTCATGTATGAACCAAGTCCACCACCCGTTCAGGAGTTATCCGATCTTCATTTTGATAAAACTCTTGTTCCTGAATCACTTACAGATCACCTGAGCGCGACGCCGCTCACGCCTGCGGAAAAAGCCTCGCCGATGGCGTGGTTGCCAATGGTGGAATACCTGATGGATTGGGACTTCGACCCCGGTTACGCCCTCGCGGAAGCTGGATGGCAGATCAGCGAGGATATGTGGAACGACGATAAGCTCCCAAGACCCTATCAGGAGATCTCCAGCGTATACCTGCATAAGAACGGGGACGGCACTCACAGCCTCTGGGTCAGAATCGAGTTCAAACCCTGGGTCAAGTTCCTGAAGAACGTAGATGACGAAGATAACGACGGCTACCCGGAAATCTACGGCATGATGGACGGGCGAGTTTTCGATGAGAAGGTTATCAAAAAACTGACAGATGATTATATGCAACGGGTTTTGTCGCCGGACGAGATCACTGAATGGGCAGCGGATCTCGCAGCAGGCTGGTATGACAAATATAATACCAGCGCGCTGGAACCCGAACAGATCAAAATCTGGCCTGACGCGCAGACCGAATCAGAAGTAAAAGCTGAACTTGGGGAATTGGTGTTAAAACAGCCAGATGCAGTTATCCGTGGCAAACCTTTTGGGAAGCATGTCTATAGTGTTTTTTTAGTTACGCCCCGGTAGCATGGCAATCAAGAGGCAGACGATGTGCAGTAAGAATTTTCGCTTCCTGATCCTGTTTTCAGTTATTGCGCTCTTCGCATCGAGGGGATTATGCGCGGATAATGCCGATCAGACGTTTCAGGAAGGGCTATTTCTGGAATACAGCACAGGCGATCTGAATAGGGCTATCGAGTCCTACGAGAAGGTACTAAAGGATGGCTATGAAGATGATGAGTTGGCGGCAAAGACATTACTGCGTCTGGGCATCTGTTACGAGCGGGTGAGCAGGGACGAGGACGCGAAGAGCGCATACCAGCAGATAATATCCAGCTTCCCCAGGCAAAAGCGGGCGCTGGATGAAGCCATTAAGAGGCTGCAAAAGCTGGCGTCCGGGCTTGTGGGCGATGGATACTGGTTTCGGTATAAGGGCGCGCACGTCTACCTGATAGGTGCTGGCACTGCGTCCATATATGCTGGATCAGGATTGGCGTCAGATACACCTGTTACCAGCGATCCTGTCCGGGATTGGAAGGCATATATTGATCTCCTGATCCAGCACAGGATAAACTTCGTGAGGTACTATCCATGGGAGTTTCTGAATCGCTCTCAGGTTCCTGATTACGCGTGTCCGTGGGTGATAACTGATGATAAGCCGACGTATAATCTCAGCAAATTCAATCCAAGCTACTGGACGAAGCTGAAAGCGATAATATCTTACGCAAATACTAAAGACGTTTTCTTTGAAATTGTGCTTTTTGATGATGACAGCCGGTGGGACAAACACCCTTTCAACCGTAAACGCGGCGGAGCGTTGAATAATAGAAACAAGTATCACGATTTGGGAAACCGCAAGAATAGGGAGTATCAGGAGAGGTATGTAACGAAAACTATAGGCGAAACGGTGGAATTTCCCAACGTAATCTATGAGATATGTAATGCGGTTGGATGGTCGGGAAGGCCATTATCTCCGGCTATGCAAAACTGGGTCTCACACTGGATCGATTTCATAGAGAAGCGACTTCCCGCGTTCTCAAAGCACCCTATAACTATCTCTCAGCATTCGTGGAGTTCCGGTGGACAGCTTGACACTTTATGGAAACTGCCCGGAATAGACATAATCTCAGTTCACGAGAAGGAAGGAGCCAAACTCGCCCTGGGAAAGGAATATACACATAAGAATTTCCTCAAATACTGGCGGTCAGACTATGGAAAGCCGATAATGGTGAACGAAGTCAGTTTCGGCGATATGAGAATGCACCCCAAAGGTGGCACTAAAGGCTGGGTGGAGGAAAGACAGCATCTCTGGGCAGCCTTTGCCAGCGGCGGCCACGCAGCCAGAACCGACTTCCAGCCTTTTATTGATACCTACCCGTCGCTGGATTCCTGTCTCCATCTGGCTAACTTCGTCCGGCAGGTCAGATTCTGGGAAATGAGTCCGCTTGTAGATTTTACTCTTGATTGTGATGGTGTGTGCTATGGGATTGCGTCAGAAGAGGAGTTCGTAGTATACATAAGGGCTAGAACAGCGCCAGATCGTGGAAAAATCAAACTGAAACTGCCGCAGAGAGGCTACAGCGCGCGGTGGTATGATCCAGTCGAAGGGCGATTCCTCCCGGACACAAAGGCTGTGGACGGCGGGAGCGTGGCTTTCGATTTGCCTGAAACAGGTACTGATATAGTGTTATACGTCAAAAAGGTAGAAGGGATATGAGCCTGATATGATCAGCAGAATATGCGTAATATTGATACTGATCCTGTTGACCCCAATATATGCCAGTGCTCAGGATGAAGTAGAGTTGCCGTTGGACGAAGATTATTTGCTGTGGGATGTAGATTTATGGGAGGAATACTGGGAGTCAGATTTTGATGTTCCCTGCATGGAATTGTGCTGCACGGATATGGATGTGCTGGATAGCATATTGCTGGATGTCTGTCTGGATCTGGGTGTGTCGGACGAAGATATGTATGGAATGTTCCCTGAGCTATATGAACCGTATTATGAGTTTTATCTGTTGTGGAAAGATGATTTTAGCTATTAGGAGGAGGTGTGATCCATGCTCAAACGGAAATGGTTTATCACAATAATGTTGATCTCTATGGCGATCACGCTGGCGGCTGCTTCTGCCAGAGCCGCGAAGACGATCGAGATATTTCCTGATCAAAAGCGGATCGAAGCAGAGGGTGTGATGTCCGTAGAGATGGGACAGTATGAGCAGTTGCAGGGCGCTATAGAGTATCTGGCTTGCTCGAAGGATGGGAAAACCTATGAGAGTATGGTGGTTCTGGACTGCAAACCGACGGAGTTTTATGAGGCACTGAAGGCAATCGGATTGAAACCCGGCGCACCTGCATACGAAGACGATTCAGGTAAGCATGTGCCGCCTGAAGGAGATAAAGTCAGAATATTCATAGAATGGAAGGCCGCAAAAGGGAAGATCATGCACATGCGCGCTGAAGACCTCATATATAACAAAAAGACCAAAAAAACTATGCAGCATGTGAGTTGGATTTTTGCAGGTTCAGAGTTCATGGAAGACCCGGCAACTGAAGAGCAAGTGCTGCAGGCGGAGTTCACCGGGAGCATCGTCTCCACCCATCACGGCGACCATACGGTTATTATACAAAACCCGCTGTCGGAGGCTCTGGATGAAAGTATCTACTCGGTGAACCAGATATTGGCCCCGCGAGCCGGTACGAAAGTGAAATTCATAGTTGATGGCAGCCCTCTGGTGCAGCTTTACGTCTTAATAAGCGGCAAGGTACAGGGAGTGGGCTTCCGGGCTTTCACTAAGCAGACGGCTGACCAGATGAACGTCTATGGATATGCGAAGAATCTGTCCAACGGCAAGGTAGAAGCAGTCCTGGTAGGCGGGGAGACCGATGTGAATAAAGTGCTTGAGTTGCTGCGCGTCGGCCCCAGATCCGCGAAAGTGACTGATTTGAAGACTGAAGAGAGAGAATTTGCCGGGAAATACAGGAATTTTCAGATACAGTGGTGAATTTGTTGGTCAGTCAGCTACTCTGGGAGCGCAGGCATCTTGCCTGCATTGTCCTGATATTGCAGGCAAGATGCCTGCGCTCCCAGGGGTAGCCCGATAGAAGGGATGTGAATTTGATAATGGGTAAAAGATGGTTGTATTCAAAGCTGTTTGCTTGTCTGCTTCTGTTTACTGTAGCTTTCTTTGGATGCGCGGGTTCGAGGATTACTATGGAACCGGCGGACGTGCAGGAATTTATTGATGATGCGCGGGAATCGGTAGCTCTCGCGCAGGAAGCCGGAGCTTATGATCTGGCTCCGGAGCAAATAGCCCGGGCTGAGTCGCTTCTGGCGCGATCCGAAGAAGCCGCTAAGGATGAAAAACGCGGCACTGAAGCTGTTAGGTTAGCTTCTGACGCCAGAGCAAAGGCGGAAGTGGCACACGCGGTGTCACGGCAGACAAAGACGCATGAAAAGGAGATGGAGCGGGTCTCGTCGGAAAGAGAGCGGGACTTCAAGGCGATGGAATCCGCCCAGCAAGTCGCCAAAGAGGCGGAAAAGGAAGTCCGAACGTATAGAGAAAAGATCGACCGGATAGGAAGAGAAAAGGATAAAGAGCTTGCCGCTGCCAGATCTGCACTGAGAGCCGCAGAGGACAAAGCCAACCGGATAGGACGGGAAAAAGAGCGAGAGCTAACGGCTGCCAGGTCCGCGTATGATGCCACAAGGGACAAACTCGCAGAAGCTCTGAAGGAAGTGCGTAAATACTCGGAGAAAATTGATCGCGTGGAGGCGGGAAAAGCACAGGAAATTGCTGCTGCCAGAGCAGCTCTGAGAAACGCAGAAGAGGAAGCGCGAAAGGCGGAATCGAGACTTAAATCATCCTCAAAGGCCATCGCCGCTATGGAAAGAGCGCGGGATAGAGAGTTAGCCATCCATACCGCCAGAGAACAACACGCGAAGGACAGGGCGAAGGAGGCACTAACCCAAAAAAAGCAGCTTCAGGGCAAGGCAAGTCCGGAGGCGATGGAAAATGTGAGAGGAGCTATAAAAGGGTGGCGTAAAGCTTTCCAAGAGAAGGATCTGGACAGGTATATGTCGTTTTACGCATCCAATGCGAAGATAAAGAAATTGATCATAGCTTATGGGACAGAAACTTCGCAAATTCTGGACAAAAACGGGCTGAGGAGCGAGATGGGCGCGATATTCGCTCAGAACACTCAGTTCAAGATAGATGGCCCCAGCTTTGATGCTGGAAGTGATGCGGTAAGAGCAACTTTTAAGTTCTCCAAGCGGATACCAGCAGGGGCATACGGAGAAGGCGGGATAATCAAACACGAGATGTGGATGAAGGAGCTTCTGTTCCGTGAGGTGGAAGCGGCGTGGAAGATCGTCAGCGAGGAATGGAAGTTTTATCAGGACATCCCGGAATATGCGGAGCGGCGGTAGGAAAGCGGAGAAAGCCAGAATGAAACTCACCACGGAGACACAGAGTAGCACAGAGAAAGAAAGGGGAGGATATATAAATTCTATCTTTCTCTGCATTCTCTCTGCGATCTCTGCGACTCTGCGGTGAAAAATTTGACAGTGCCATGAGGGAAGAGCGGGTGATATGGAATGAAACTAAGTGAAATACGACAGAAGATAAGAGAGTCTGAAAAGACCAAAAAGCTGATCTCTGATGTCAGGTTGATATGGAAGCCTGCGCTGATCACCGTAGGCGCGATGGCCGTTCTGCTGGTGATAATCCTGTTATCCATCAGCATGTCCAGCAAGAAGCCTGTGTCGGAATTCCTCGCGCAGTGGGAGCAAATAGTGGAAGCAGGAGACATGCAGGCTTACGATGCGATCTGCTCGGAAGAGTTCAAGGATAAATTCAAGAATTTACACGGGGAAATCAAGAGCCTGATTGCGGAACAGGACGTGGATGTATATATGGAAGATGACAATATCAAAACAATAAAGGTTGACAATAATCATTATGTGATCGATCATATACCTGTGTCCCTGTCCGAAGCTGATGTGCAAACCCGTCAGAATCTGGACTTCAAACTGGACGTTAAGCGGGAAGGTTTGATAAACCGGAAGTGGAAGATAGCTCTTGCGGAATATGACTTTGTTGTAATGGAAGAGGTTGAGATAGAGCAGGTCGCTGTGGCTGCGGTCGGAGCTGACGAGGAAATAGTAGGCCCGCTGGCTGAACCAGAGAAAGCTCCACTGGATACGGCCATCAGGATAAGGCAGACGCTTGAGGTATGGCGCACCGCATGGAACAGCAAGGAACTCGACAAGTACATCGACTGCTATGCGGATTACGCTGATATAACACGCGTAACAGTCGTGGGTGGTAAGGAACAACGATCAAAATTAACAAAAACTGAACTGCGAGACCATATAGCGAGGCTCAACAAGAAATACAGCAAAGTCCTGGTAGAGATCACTGGTCTGAAGATCGAGGGCGATGTGGCTACAGCAACGGCCAACTTCTTTCAGGAATACTCGTCATGGCGGCTGCCTGATAGGGAGCCTGCGTACCATGATCTGGGCACAAAAGAATTGCAGTTCGTGAAACATGACGTAGAATGGAAAATCGCTAATGAAAATTGGACGCTTTATAAGGATGTACCCATCTATCAGAAGAGGGAATACTGATGAGGCTATCGCCGGAGGAGGGTGAATTTGGTTATGAAGAGAGGCAAATATACAGCAGCATCGTATGCTGTATCCGTATCAATAATTCTTTTTGTATGCACTGTCCTATTCTTCCTGTGTGAGATCGAAACTGCACACTCCTTTATCAGGCGAGAGTTTACGCTTCAGGAGATTCTCGACGCCTGCACCAACGTGGCTTTTGGCAAGACTGAATCCGTCGATGCGAAGAAGCAGCGAGTTATAGTAAAGCTGACAGAGAATATAAAGGGGAAAAGCCCGTTCTCACATATAAAGATCAACGTGGCTGTGGGTCAAAAGACAAAACAAACGTCGCCAGCCATGCTCATGAAGAAATTCAAGGTTGGGCTTCCTGTTATCATCTTTTATCAGCGCGTTGGCTCCAAACTAAATGGGCTGGGATATGTCTCCGGGACGTGGTTTCAGATCTTCGGGAATGACAACAAAGACAAAAATCGCGTTTGGTGGAATTTTAGCCATCTGGAGATATACATGCACAAGACTTTCAAAGGCAGCACAAAAGACTTCCAGAAGGTTGTAAGGAGGATGGTGTCCGGGGAAAAATGGGCGGACGCAGGCAAGAACGATGTGAAGGTACTGGTACTGACGGGGAATGGTGCTCCGCCTGCCCCAGGGGATGCGTTTTCGGCCGGGATGACCAAAGCAACCGCCGAGTTCCTGACATTGAGGAAGTTTAACAAAGTAGGCAAGTGGCGGGTTGCTTATCAAGGCACCGGGAACAGAAATCTCTCAGGGCTTCATGAGGCTCACATTCTCTGGATCGGGGTGGATGAGATAGGCAGGAATGGCTACCATCTGAATAAAAAAGCCGAAGACAGGATCAAGAGCTTTGTTCGGAGAGGTGGGATTGTCATCGTTTCGAGCCAGGACAGCGATCCACCTGATAAGCTGTGTGGAAACGGCTGGATATCGGAAGCCATAAAGGGTGTAGAAGAAGCAGCGCGGCGGGATTTCAAGCCTACCAAGCAGGCCGGCAACATATTCAAAAGTCCGAATACAATCAAATCCGGAGTTCCGCATCTGGATGACACATGGACAGGATGGAGCAAGAACTACAGGATCCTGGCGACCACCAATTCCAACAAGAACATAGCTCTGGCGACGCTGAAATATGGAAAAGGTTTGTATTTTGTGACGGCGATCAGTAATGACACAGTAAAATTCGTGAAGGACAACGCGCCGCTGATGGAGAATATCATACACTTTTCCGTAAAGCTGCTAAAATCCTGATCAATCTTCGGGAGGAACATATCGTGCGACGCAAGTATACAGGAATATTATCAATATTAGCAGTTTCTGTGCTACTGCTTGTTTACTGTTCCACGTCAGCGTATGCTGTGATCCCATCGCTGGGGCCGCTTATCCCTCAGATCATCTTGCTTATCTCGGCTGGCTTCATCTTCATAGCTGCTGGATTTGCGGCGCTTTTCAGTCTCAAATGGTGGCGGATGAAGTTCGCGCGGCTGCTATCGGCCAGACTCAGAACTAAGATCATTATTGGGGCAACCGTTCTAGTTGTGATCGGCATAGGCGTTGCTGCTCTGGTGATCTATGGTCGGTGGACTACCGGGCGCTATGGGCTGATGGTGACTGAAGATCAGGAGCAGCAGACGACAGGTCAGTCATGGCCAGCATTTCGCGGCGGATTGATGCGCACAGGCAATAACGATGGGCAACCCGGCCCCGAAGTTGGTGAGGAGGTCTGGGTATTCCGCGATCTGGATTTCCGTTCGGGCAACTTCTCCTCGTCACCTGCTGTTATAGGTAAAAGGGTATACGTTGGCTCATCACAGTCCAGCATCTTTGCCAGCGGCGGCGTAGTTTACTGTCTGAACGCCGAATCAGGCGAGATGATCTGGAAATATCAGACTGTGCGGGAGATATTCTCCTCCCCGGCTGTAGCTAATGGAAAAGTATACATCGGTGAAGGTTTGCACCAGGATGTGGACTCAAAGCTCTATTGTCTCGACGCCGCCACTGGCTCCTTCCTGTGGTCATTTCAGACTTCCAGCCATGTGGAATCCAGCCCTGCTGTGGTCGATGGCAAAGTATATTTCGGCGGCGGAGTGGACGGTGTCTATTGCGCTGACGCTGAAACCGGCGAACAGATATGGCATTATCCGGGTATCCACGTGGACATTTCGCCCGCCGTGGACAACGGCAACGTTTACGTGGGCACCGGATATGGCGACACCAGCATTTACTGCCTGGACGCGGACACCGGCGCGCAGGAATGGAAGCTGCGTCAGGGCTATCCAGTCTGGGGTTCGCCGTCTGTCTTATCCGGTAAAGTCTACTACGGCGTTGGCAACGGTAATTTTCTTGAGAGCGACGAAGAGCCTTATGGAAAAGTTATCTGCGTGGATACGACCACTCTGGAGACCGTCTGGCAGTATGAAGTGGATGACTCCGTCCTGACAGCCGTAGCTTTGAGCGGCGGACGCGCGTATTTCGGCTCCAGAGATGGCAATGTATACTGTCTGGACGCCGATTCCGGAGAATTCAAATGGAAGTGGCAAACTGAAAGCCCGGTACTCTCCTCACCAGCAGTAGACAGCGGATTCGTGTATTTCGGTTCGGATAATGGCGTGATATATTGTGTGGATAAATTGAGCGGCCAGTTGAAATGGGAGTATGATACTACTATCACAGCGCCGGATGGAACAAAAATCTTCTCTTCTCCAGCAGTGGCTAACAACAGACTTTACGTGGGATCATCAAAGTTCTTTTTCTTCTGCATAGGCAAGTGGGAGTAGTGAGAATCATAAAGGAAAACTGACGAAAAAACATGAGTTCATTTTGTCTAACCGACAGCAATGGCAAGGTAACCTCTATCTTTGGTTTGACACGATCACAACTGAAACCGATCCTCGAAAAAATTGTACCTGATGATACCATAGCTTCGTTCGATATAAGCATTGAGCATCGGATTTCTCCTGAGTTTTACGGAGGCAGGGGAGAGAAGGTTATTCCAACCTTTTCCTACACGACACATTCAGGACGGAAAGGGGAGGTCACGATTTTCATCAAGCAGCATTGCAATCGTGGCCCCAACGAGGCACTCCACTATACCTACCTGCAAAGTCACCATGCACCCATACCACAGCTATACCACGCAATCACCGGCCGAGACAGGCAGGATATTATTTTTATAGAATATATTGACCCGATACTGGAAGATGAGCCATATACAAAATTCATAAATGATGACAGGCTATTCCATCAATTCCTCGGCATAACAGCACGCTTTAATGCTATCCAGCCCTCCGAAGAATACGCTGCTCATCTGGAAACTGGCTACTGGAATCAGCAATTCTTGGAATCCGCGTCTACTTTGGAAGATATTTGGGAGCACGCTATCAAAGAGCGTCTTGGAAAGCCTCTGAAGCAACTTTGCACTGAAGATAAGCTGGATCAACTTAAAAAGCTTTCTGCCTGGGCGGCTGAGAGGATTTCCTGGATGGAAACGGGGTTATATCATTGGGATCACCGCCCATGCAACGTTGGCTGGCGCCGGGGAACAGGAGAAATGCTCATCTTTGATCTGGAGGATACCATGTTTGCTCCACGTTTTCTCGACGTGGCAGTGTGGCTTGGAACTCCGGATGATGTCCAGCCGCGTTGCCGCTCACGCAGAGAACTATCTTCATTTTATCTGGAGAAATATAACCACCTGGCGGAGAAACAAGTGCAACTGGATGAATTTCTGGATGAGGTCTATATACTATGGATTGCCTGGACGTTCAAATCTCTCTCCTGGAATCTCAACGTGGCGCTCAACGGGCCTGTGGAACGGCACATAGAGGACAGTCAGGAATATCGTCGCGGGATATGTGCTGAGTTGCATGAAGTCCTGAATATTCTCCTTCTCCAGGAAGCTTCATCGGATTTGCTGCGTCTACGCTCAATGGCGACGTAAACCATGACTATTATATACCGATCAAATCACTGATCTTCAGCAGTCGCTCCGGCCAGTTAGTGTATATGGCATCCACACCCATCTCCAGGAGACGTTTCATATTTTTCCTGTCATCCACTGTCCACGTCCAGACAGGGAGAGCGCGGAGATGCGCCCGGCGGATCAATTCCTGTGTGACATATTTGTGATTCACATTCAGCGCGGAAAATTTGCCGGTGCAAGCTCTGCGTATGTATTCACTGATAAATTCGGACTTATCCTCGCGCTTTGCCAGCTTATCCAGTTGAGAATCGGTATTGAGCAGGACAGTGAAACTTTCATCTATTGCCCATATCTTCTGAGCCTGAGGTTCACAGCATCCGCACATAACTATGCTGCTCACCATGTCAGCTTCCTGAACGGCTTTGATCAGCGACGTGATAGTCGCTTCGTCTTTCAGGTCCAATGACAGACAAACCTTGCCTCTGGAGTATTCCAGTACCTCCATCAGAGTGGGAATCCGTTCACCTGCGTAACGCTTATCTTTCCATGAGCCTGCGTCCAATTCTTTGAGTTGCGAGAGACTCAGCGATGAAACCTCGCCGCTGCCATCAGTCGTTTCATCCACGGCGCTGTTGTGGATAATAACCGGTATCCCGTCGCTGGATAGCCTCACGTCCAGTTCGATCATGTCCGCGCCCAACTCCACCGCCTGCCGTATGGCCTCCATAGTACACGCCGGGGCTGGGCCTGAGTTGCCTCTATGAGCTATTACTATCGTCTTCGCTTTCTTTATCATCACTTCCCTCTTATACCTATTTCAGTTGGAAACGATACCTATTAGCGTTGTAGTGGCGCACCTGTGTGTGCGCCCGGTATCGGGGTTTTGGCGCATACGGACAGACACATAGGTCTGTCACTACAGTCTCATTTCTAACCGAAACAGGTATTATGGCCTATCCGAAAACCTGGTTTCGATACAGGCTGCGCCTGCTCAACCGACGGTTTTCGGATAAGCTCTTAGTACGTAAATTTGATACTGCCCCAGGTGGTAGTAATCTTATGGGTTGGCTCAACAGCCATCTGTTTCGCTTCCCACGCCTCTAGCCAATTTGCATAGTCATCCGCTGATGGCAGCGCGCCATCATTCCGTATGCAGATGAGGTCTAAATTAGCATCCTCACGCTCTGAGACTCTAATCATATTGCCCTCGCCCGACTCAAACGGGACAATCGGCGTCCAGTCTATCCATTTCCAGTCAGGGCTTTCCGCTGAAGACACAGTCTGCTGAGGCCCCCATTCCCCGCCACCATCGGTACTAACGTATACGAAATAGGAGTTAGCTCCGCCATCTGGCATGAGACAATGAAACCATACTTTGCACTGTCCCGGGTTATCATCTATGTCAGGGAAAGTATAAAACAGGCTGGTGTTGGCCCCAACATGAGGGCCTGAATATTTCATGTACTTTTCATTGAATACGTTTTCATCTTCCGTTATCGTCCATATACATCCAGCCGCACTTAGCACACTGGTGTCCGGGTCGAAGTCCTCCGCCTCTACGTAATAGACGTAAGCGCGAACCGAACAGATTGCTGACATGAAAATCAAGAGCGATACGATTGTCGTAGCCAAGCTTTTCATTCTAGCACCTCCATTTTGTGACCCTGGCCAAAATCGCCGGAAATCCTCGTAATCCGTCTATGATTTAACCTTTTCTGACACACCCCCTAGAGCGGCTTCTGGAAGACGAACAGATACTCATGGGCGAGGAGGAGGAAGTTATACTCTACGCTTCGGGTTCGCCAGAATCCGGTTGCCCTGCAGTTGTGCTGGATCTTGATAATGTTTTCCTTCTCCAGAAACCCGGCATCTATAAACAGAGGCCATGTTCTGAACCCGATGGACACCACGCGCCTGTTGCGTCTGGTATCGCCTATAAGGAACGCGCAGTAGCATCCCGGCTTCAGCACGCGAAAGCACTCTCCGACAACCTGACGCATCGCCTCAATAAATCCATCCACCTTCAGGTGTGACATATCGTCTTCAATGCCACTGCTGAAGCGTATAGCCGCGGCGTAAGGCGGGTGAGCGCAGACAAGATCCACTGATTCGTCATCGATCATTGAAAGTGTTCTTGCGTCCCCAAGATACATTTCAGGTTCGTATATAACGTCGTCCTCATTTTCCGGAAGAATCCTGAAACTGGTTCGCTGTCTTGAAATCTCGATAGCTTGTGGGTTTACGTCAATGCCGGTGAATCTTCGTCGGAGAAGTTTTGCTTCGATAGCTGTGGTTCCACTTCCCAAAAACTGATCCAGCACCAGATCACCTTTTTCGGAGTATCGCAGAATGATATTACGCGGGATTTCCGGCGCCCAATTCCCCCTGTAATCGCCTTTATGCGTTGCCCAGTTACCGCGTCTCGGAAAGCTCCATACAGAAGTACGCTGCAGATCGAAATCTTCCGGTTCCCACGTCTTCACTGGCTTGGCTTTATGCTCAAGTGTTTGGTCGCCATCCTCGATCATCTTCTTGATCTCTCGCTCCACCACCGTCCACGAGATATTATAACGCCTTCCGATCTGCTGCAAAGAAGCGCCGTCCTGAAGCATAGTAATGAAGTTGGCGCGCCATTCCTGCCATTCTTCAGGATGCGCTGCTCTAACGTGCGGCAGGAAGGATCTACGAAATACCCGGTCACAAATGGGACACGCCACCTCTCTCACCTTATTTTCCTCATCATTAACCATCAAGAACTCCTTATAAGTGCCTGACCAGAATCATTTTCATGTTGCTGTAGGGGTGGGTAAATGGCTTTTGATTAGCCAATCAAAAGCCATTTACCCACCCCTACTAGTGCTCTGACAAATTAGTTTCTGCGGGTACAATTTCTTGACGAAGTGACAGGCAATTAGTAGAACGAGGCTGCCAGCCCGTTTGGAAACAAGCCAGCGGCATGTTCTACTCGGCAAGTCTCAGACGTAACTGAAAAAATCTCTTCTTTTTGTCGCCGCCTCAAAAGATTCCATTTCAGCCGGGCTTAGATCATTCAATATTCCAGACATTATTTCTATTAATATTATCTTCTCAATTCTTTGTGTGAGTTCATCATCGGTGATGGATATCAGATTCTGGGGAGACTTCTCCGCAAGAACTGATAGAGTTTCCATCATCTCCGTTTTATCTATTTCCTTGAAAATCTCATCGCCCTCAATCAGTCCATCAACTATCTTCGATATTCGGAACTGAACTGATTCAACCTCTCCAGTAGCATCCTCAACAATCGGCTTATTCTCTGACATCGTTACTATCACATCCCTATAGTCATACGAGTTTTTCAGTTAAGGGCCTGTAAGAAAATAGCTTCCTTTTTTGTATGGTCTCAACCCCATTAGGGGGGTCATGTTTATAGATGTGACGTTTCCATTGAATCCCAAGCCCCATAGGGGCGACATGTTAATACATTTACTGACCATGAAATATGTTGCTCCTACGGAGCTTGTGTGTATTTGGTATTATTCTATCTATAAACATGACGCTCCTAACGGAGCTAAGAATCTGCTATGAATAACCATTACTTTCCATTAAGTCAGTGCCATTCGAGCTAGGGGGGGATTTCAATACGTCCCAAAAACTCCAGAAGCATTACTGATATCTACTAGGTTGAGTAATCTCCAATAAAAATTCTCAAGTTTCTTTTGCTCAAGAATTTTCCAAAAGCTTGATTTCCAAAAGCTTGATCCGTGAAAATCCGTAGCATCCGTGTTTATCCGTGTGCTATTTCTTTCCCCACTTAACTCTGAAAAGCCTAAAATTGAAAAATCGCTACAGCGCCGGCGGATAGCAGAACACTACCTCCAGCTTTTCAGAGCCTTCACTGACCAGATCATAGCCGGGAAGGCATGTGGGAATAAATACCGATTTTCCGCGCTTGATGGGAACATCTCCGAAGCTCCCGCGCAGCAGTCCACTTCCGCCAGTGGTGACTGCGCAGTAAAATCCCTGATCACCGGGGATGGACATTTTTGACGATACTTTGCACCGCGTGAGGTTGAAATACGGCTTTGCTTCGTCAGGCACGAGCTTTTCCTCTACATTGCCGTTTTCTTCGCGCACAATTTCCGGCGTTCTGCGGACGTAGTTGTTCAGATAGTCCAGGCTCATCGCTGTGAAATCCCCGGCTTCCAGCGCCGTATCCCAGTCCAATCCAAGTATACCATCCTCCTTCTCGAAGGGGTACTCTTCCCACTCGGCCAGGATATTCCAGTCGGTGGGTTCCTGCGGCTCCAATATACAGAGTCCAGAGCCGAGGGAATGGACGAAGCTATCGCGCAGGAAGATCACATCGCCTACTTTTGGCTCTATCATGTGCATGTGCTCGCGCATGGTTTCCACATCCTGCGCGTCCGCCCATTTTGTGAACTCTTCTTTTGGAACGTCCTCTTTCCACCCGATCCACGCGCGCGCGCCGGGACGCGTGCCTATGACGATCCATGCCTCGTTCTTTCCGTAAGGAGAATCCAGATGCTTTGACGCAAATTCTGGCGATGGATGCCAGTGGACGGGTATATGCGCGTCATCTCCCACGTCGAATATCTTTACCAGGATGCCCAGACTCGCTCCGTATTTGGCGTAATGCGCCTCGCCCATCGTCTTTCTGGGAAAAGCTTCCAGCAACTCCGTCAACAGGACGATCTCGCCACTGGGGAGTTGGAATCGGCTGAAACCTTTGTCTGGTGGATTCTCCCGACCCGGCGTTACCGCGCGGTTGGTGGAAAAGATCCATTCCTCTGATCGGAAATCATCCCTGGGATCAGGTTCACCTACAAATTCAGCGCGCAGCTTGCCGCCGTTGTAAAAGTGAAGATAGGTATTTGAGGTCAGATATATGGGTTTTCCCAACATCTGTTTCAATTCGTCTCTGGAAGCCATAGCAATACTCCTCGTTTTAGAATTGTAGGTTCTTCAGGATCAAGTGTGGAAATATGGTCACATAATATGGACGATAACTCGATAGTAATAATGAGACAACATCACTTTCGTATGCTGGGATTCCATCTCAGATTTTATTTTGGAGTGCTGAAGCTTGCTTCAGCTTTGTATATGTTTTGTCAGATTTCGGAGATTTTTTGGGAAAAAAGTGAAAAGTGGACAACTTTTGGCCTACTTTTGTTCAACTTTTAGGTATACCTAACTTCTTTCTAAACGCAGGTATAATCAGTGTTTCAGGAGTTTTTATCACCCAAAAAAATATTGCAGTTAAAATAGGGTTATTTCTGCAATTTGGCCACAAAAGTACCCCAAAATCAGCCAAAAGTAGGCCAAAAGTTCTGCAAGTGCTGTAAATTGGTCGCAAATACAGTATAGCAAAAATATCGGTGACTTTACAAGATATTTCAGCTTTACAGCGGAGCGCCGTTCACTACATCCTCAGCGGAGGCTCTCACCTCTGTAGTTTATGCTAGTCCCGCCGGTCATAAAGGAGTCAACGACGTTACCGGAGGCATCGAGCCGGACGACGGCAACATCGCCGTCAGTTTCAGCTTCATATCCTGCGATGGAGCCTTCCTCGACGGATTTCAGCAGCACTATTGCCTCGCCATCGGAAAGGGCGAGTTTACACGCATACCCGGCAGGCAGTTTCTCCATCTCAACTCCTGCGGGGATCTCTTCGCCTTTCCTGTATGGGCGTATGACGGTCACGAACTGACAGCTTTTCTGCCTGTCAGGAGTTCCAGCCTGCAAGTGCCACTGCGTTAGCTTGATTCGCGGGCGGGGCGGCGGATCAAATTTATTGGTCTGAGTAATCTTGAGATCATCGGGTGCCAGGAATTTCACTTTGCAGCCTGCTTCTCCGCTCTCCACAGTAATATCGCCCTGTCCGTCTATTTTCATCTCGTTGGACGAGTGCATAAGCCATTGGAATGTAGAAGGCTCCGGCGCTTCCAACCGGTCGAAGATGACAATCACATCCGGCTTGATAAACAGAATACTGCGGGTGAATCTGTCCAGAAGACCGGGGTATGCCTGAACTGCCTCGCCCGCCACGTAATCATACGCCTTTGATGTATGAAAATCGACTATCTTCCCCTGCGCTTCCTGTGAGCGAAGCGGCTTCTGTCCCTCGCCGTTCACCAGTATGGAGTTGACGGATTTGGTTTCCCACATCCAGTTTTTATGATGGTTGCTGCCATAGCTGTCGCGCCGTCCGGTGCGGATCAGCAGTGGCTCAGAGTAGGCATACAGGACGAAGGAGTTCTGTGAATCGTAGCCGTGACTATGACTGCCGAATGGGCTGCTTTTAAACTCAATGAATACGTCCTTTTCAGCATCAGTTAAGTCGGTGTGCAGCATAGCCAGCCCGGTACCCTCAAAGACACGGGAATCCGGCAGATCCGTGAGTGGTTTGGCCTCAATGCCAGGGAGCGTGCCGCGGACGAAATCGACGTAAGTTCTGCCCGTCCGCGCTTCGCCGTGGGCTTCCGCGTACCACTGCCAGTATGGATTTTGCGCCTGGACTGCGAATATGTTCATAAGCCCCACGTTGCCATCCGACTTGAGATGACCGGTCAGATCGCCGAAGCCACCGCGCTTGGCTCCCGGAGCCTGTAGGTACATGGGATAATAGCCAACCTTGCTAAAATACGGCTTCTCATAAGCGTCAATGTCCATCGCCGAACGCATAATATCCGCCCACCACAGGAAACGGTTGATATAGCCGCGCCAGTATCCCAAGCCCTCATGCCATCCGCCGTTATCGTCGCTCCAGACGGGATAGGCGTTGTAAAAGATGTTCATGGTATACCACAGCCAGTCGCGCGGCCCTTCGATCTCGTCGAAGAACGCGATGGCTACTTCACCCATGAAATGCCACGCCCGGTTAGCGTGGCTGCCATACGGACGCCATAAATGCCGGGGATAAAGGTGGTTATACATCTCATCGCCGCGTATTTTCATGATAGCGCGGCATTTCTCTTTTTCCTCTTCGGTTAGCAAGTCATTAACAAAGGTGTACGTCCGGGAGAAGTAGTAATTATAAGGCATACCGGCTTCGTCGTTGTAGCGATAGCCAGTCGCTCCTTTAGGATCCCACTCAGCCGCTGCCATCAGGAGTTTCTTAGCCAGATGACCATATTCTTCTTTGCCTCCCAGAAGCCGGGTGAACGCGAGGGTTGCCGCGCTGTTCAGCACTTTTGTGGTGTATGTCCGATTGCCCCACCATATATCGCGCCAGGGATCGCTTCCCCGCACTATACCATCCGGATACTTGCGCGGCTCCTCCGTAGGCGGCGGATCAGCCATTATCTTTTCACATCCCTTCACCAGGGCGTCGTATATGGGTTTGAGGTCGCCTTGAGCCATTTCGCGCAGGCGAGGAACATCCCCCGGACGAACAAACAGTCGCGGGTGTCCTCCGGGAATACGGCCGAGAAGCTCCTCGCGGTCAGGCATGGGAAAAGCTACCGCATCTGCCGGAATCACGAAATGCCGCGTTTTGCTCCACGGCGACTGCTGACCATCTTCGGTGATGTATGCGAATCGCCAATACCAATCTCCATGCTCAAAAATATGCGCCGGACAATGGCTGAACAGCTTCAGGTCTTGCTTCTCGTAATCCACATCGCCGAAATCTCGGTTCCGCGAAGCCTGGAAAACGTATTTCACAGCTTCTTCCTGCGGTCGCCACACGAATCCCGGCGGATTGACCCGCGTACTGCTCCCGTTCGCCGGGCGAAATCCCCATTCACCGGGTTTCGCGGAACGATCATCCACCCTCAATTCATCACCCGCTCCTGTACTGCACAGCCCCAATCCCAACACTCCCGCCAACAAAATCAATCCAGCTTCCTGATACACGGCTTTGCCTCCTCTGGTGAAAGAAGTTCGTATTCAAATGCTATACATACCATCATATCATGAATCGGACAATGTTTCAACCAAAACCGAGTATAGTTCGTCGTTGACCTTTTAGAAGGAGTCTGATATGATTATTGGTACTGTGAGTGGTTTTATCACTATCTCAAAACGTAGCAGCAAATAATCTCGTGGCATGGTACTTCATCAAAAATGTTACTAGAACTTATAAACATATCCAAATACTATGATTTCACAGGTGAAGCAGACGCCCCTCATGTGCTGAAGGATGTATCACTTCAGGTTGCGGCGGGTGAGTCCGTTGCCATAACTGGCCCATCTGGTTCAGGGAAGAGCACGCTGCTGAATATCATTGGGACTTTAGACCGTCCTACTGACGGTCGCGTCCTGCTGGAAGGCAGGGATCTTGCCCAGCTTGACGACAATGAATTATCAATGATCAGGAATCGTCAGATCGGCTTCATCTTTCAGTTGCATCACCTGCTGCCGCAATATACGGTTCTGGAAAATGTCTTGATTCCGACATTGGCGAATAGCGCAGATCGCTCTTCCAGAGGCGAAAGCGAAGCAATGGCTCAACGCCTGCTGGAGCGTGTGGGGCTTACGCACAGGCTGTCGTATCGACCGGGTCGGCTTTCCGGCGGAGAGCGTCAGCGCGTTGCGGTTGTTCGCGCGCTCATTAACCGACCGAAGCTCCTGCTCGCTGACGAGCCTACCGGTTCACTGGATCGCGCATCAGCGGAAAACCTCGTGCAACTCCTGTTGGAACTCAACCGCGAGGAAGGCGTTACGCTTATTATGGTCACACATTCCCCTGATCTGGGCGCGCTTATGTCCCGCATGCTGGAGCTTGCTGATGGAGCACTGGTGCCAAAGTTGTAGGTTGGGTAAATGTCTTTTTGATCTCATCAAAAAGGCATTTACCCAACTTACGAGGAGAGATAGGGAAGTTAAGCCATGACATCCGGGACGATGATCAGACAGAGCCTTCGCTTCTATTGGCGCACGAATCTGGGTGTCTTGCTGGGCGCTGCTATTAGCACCGCGATTCTCGTGGGCGCGCTGGTGGTGGGTGATTCGGTTCAATATACTCTGAAGACGCTGGCATTGTCGCGGCTAGGGAAAGTCCAGTTGGCAATGGCTCCTCAGAATCGCTATTTCAGCGTGTCGCTTTCAGATAGCATGGAGTCTGCGCTTCAAGCTTTTGGAAAAATCTTGAGCAAAAAAAGAATAGAGGATACAACGGTCGCTCCTGTACTGCAAATGCGCGGCATCGCCACTAACAGCGATGGCACTGCGCGGGTCAACAGCGTTCAGGTGCTGGGCATTGATGAACGGTTCTGGACGTTGGGGAATAGTGAGCCGACATTCGCAAATCCCTCTGGTGATGAAGTCGTCGTCAACGAGCAATTGGCGACCCGGATCGGTGTCGCTCCGGGCGATGATATTCTACTGCGTGTGGAGAAGACCAGCCTTCTGCCGCGGGACGCTCCTATGGCGATAGGCGAGGATTTTTCTGTCGCGCTTCGTATGACCGTAAGAGCAGTGGCTTCCGACTCAGATTTCGGGCGTTTCAGCCTGCGGGTCGGCCAGATCGCGCCTTTCAACGCTTTTGTGCCGATTTCCCAATTACAGGCAAAAATGGAGTTGTCAGATCGCGCCAATACGCTTCTGCTAGGTGGCGATTCTTCTTTCGATTTGCCGACGGTCAATTCCGCGTTGCAGGAAAATTGGGAATTGGCTGATGCCGATCTGGAACTGCGCGAATTATCTGAGCAGAGGGTGATAGAGCTTCGCACTGGCCGGGTTTTTCTTGATCCGCAGGTAGCTGATGCTGCAAAACGGGCTGTGCCTCAGGCTGTGGGAGTGCTGACGTACTTCGTCAACGAACTGCGCCTGGGCGAACGCTCAACGCCATACTCCATAGTTACAGCCATAGGAAACGCGACTGATGCGCCAGTTCCCCATTACTCGTCACTCATCACTCGTCACTCGAATAACATGGCTGATGATGAGGTAGTCATCAACTCATGGCTGGCGGAGGACCTTCAGGCCAGTATCGGCGATGTCATCGAAATGACTTACTTCGTCTTTGGCTCCATGCGCAAGCTGGAGGAGCGCAGCAGCAGTTTCCGAATCCGCGAGATACTGCCTATGGAAGGCGCTGCAATAGATTCGGAGCTGATGCCGGTATTTCCCGGCTTATCTGACGCTGAAAACTGCCGGGATTGGGAGCCGGGGATACCTGTAGAGCTTAAAAAGATCAGGGATAAGGACGAGGAATACTGGGATCTCTATCGCGGCACGCCGAAAGCGTTCATCACGCTTGAGGCTGGTCAACGTATATGGAGCAATCGGTTTGGCAATCTGACCGCGTTGAGATACCCACTCCGGTCGGATTTCATGACTGTGGAAGCCGTCGAGAGAGCCATCAAGAGGGAACTGGATCCAGCGTCCATCGGGCTATTTTTCCTGCCTGTACGCGAACAGGCGTTGGCGGCAAGCTCTCAGGCGATTGACTTTGGACAACTGTTTCTGGGTTTGAGTTTCTTTTTGATCGCTGCCGCACTGCTGCTCACGGGATTGCTATTTGTCTTCGGGATCGAACAGCGCGCTGAGGAAGTGGGCACACTGTTAGCGTTGGGCTTTCCAGCACGTCAAGTGCGGCGTCTGCTTTTGTCCGAAGGTGGAATACTCGCGCTGCTTGGGGGACTTTCTGGCGCTGTTGGCGGCGTGTTATATACCAGAACGGTGCTTTATGCTCTATCAACGGTCTGGCGAGGCGCAGTAGGGTCGCCTGGAAGTATGCCGCTATACTATCATGCCAAACCTTTGACTCTGGTATTTGGTACCGCAGCGGGAATAATTGTTGCGATGTTAGCTGTTTTTATAACTGCGCGCAGACAGGCTAAATTTCCCGCGCGGGAATTACTTTCTGCTGCTGGCGAATTCGGATCGCAGTCCGGAAAACGGGGTGCAAGAGCCATATTTGGTCTGTTAGTTGCAGTGATCTCAGGAATTGCAGCCTTGATTATTCTGGCATCAGTTGATGCTGGCAGAGAGGCAGGCTCCGTCGGCGCGTTTTTTGGAGCAGGTGCGCTTTTGCTGATAGGCTGTCTTGGACTGAGCCACGCCATCTTAGCCAGCCGCGCGTTACAGATCACGCGTCACCGGATAGCAGGCATGGGTCTGCGCAACAGTGCTCGTCGCCGATGGCGCAGTCTAGCAACTATAGGTCTCCTTGCCTGCGGTAGTTTCCTCGTCATTGCCATTGGCGCGAACCGACACGATCCTTTAGAGGGAGCGGAACAGCGTTCATCTGGCACAGGCGGATTTTCGCTCTATGGAGAATCCACACTGCCAGTGCTTGATAATCTTCTGTCTGCCAGAGGGGCGTCGGATCTGGCAAATGACGTTGAGGTTGTGCCGTTTCGGGTGCATGATGGCGACGACGCTAGCTGCCTGAATCTGAACCGTCCTCAGACTCCCCGGCTTCTAGGCGTGAATCCAGAGACTTTGCAGGGGCGTTTTACGTTCACAGAGACTATTGATGATTCTGTGAGCGATAACCTCTGGTCATTGCTTGCAGGGAAGGTGGATGACGATGTGGTCAATGCCATTGCTGATGCGAATACTATTTCGTGGTCAGTAGGAAAATCCGTCGGTGACAGATTAATGTATACCGATGAGAGAGGACGGACGTTTTATATTAAGATTGTGGGGGCGATAGCGAATTCAATACTTCAGGGGAGCTTCATAATCTCGGAGGATGAATTCATAAAGCGCTTCCCTTCAGAAAGTGGATACAGGATATTTCTGGTTGGTGGAACTTCCAGCAATCCCGCGAATGTGTCAGAGATATCCAGAACACTCACCCGCGCCTGGCAGGATGTGGGGTTGGAATTGACACCAACGGCTGAAAGGCTGGCGAAATTCAACGCTGTTGAGAACACCTATCTGTCCATATTCCAGATGCTGGGCGGATTGGCGTTGCTGCTTGGGAGTTGTGGGCTTGGCATAGTAGTGCTGCGCAACGTAATGGAGCGCCGGAGCGAACTGGCATTGTTGCGCGCTGTGGGGTTCCGAAAACGTTCGCTTCACTGGATGATCCTGAGCGAGCATTGGTTATTATTATTTCTGGGGTTGGGGTGCGGGATCATCGCCGGGCTAGTGGCGGTGCTTCCGGCGCTGAGGTCGCCGGGCGTTGAGGTTCCCTATATCTCGCTGACGCTAACGCTCTTTGCTATATTGTTCAGCGGCGCGCTCTGGACATGGCTTGCCACCAGATTGGCGCTTCGGAGTCCGCTGTTGGTTGCCTTACGAAATGAATAGAATGCACGATCTTTTATCGCAAAAACCAGCTACGTTGAGCATTATCAGAGCAACGCCTGTTGTTTTAGCTGTTGCGGCAGGAGTCATCCTCTTTTTGTGGCTATGGCTCGGCAGCGAGCCGGCTATAGAACTGGCAGAACGCGTTCCCGGTACTGACAATGTCGTAGGCGAGGAGCCTTCGATCCAGATCGAGGGTGATGTATTCAGCGGCAAGCTTGTAACATCAGATGGTGTCTCATCAGATTTGCCCGGAGCGTGGCCGCGATTTCTCGGTAGCGACTTCGACGGGATCAGCAAGGAAAACGTAACTCTTGCGAAGAGATGGAGCGATGGAGAACCCAGAATCCTGTGGGGGATCGACGTGGGAGAGGGACATGCCAGCGCGGCGATTCTGAACGGGCGTGTGTATGTTCTGGATTACGACGCCGAGAAACAAGAGGACGCTCTGCGCTGTCTTGCATTGTCAGACGGAAAGGAGATCTGGCGATATTCTTATCCGGTTAAGATCAAGCGGAATCATGGGATGTCCCGCACAATTCCAGCCGTTACCGAGAAATATATCGTGTCAATAGGGCCTATGTGTCACGTCTTATGTGTGGATACCGCCAGCGGAGAGTTTCTCTGGGCGTTCGATCTGGTCGGGGATTTTGGTACTATCGTCCCGGAGTGGTACGCCGGACAATGTCCGCTGATCGACGGAGATAGGGCGATAATTGCTCCCGGTGGCGATACCCTGATGATGGCGGTGGACTGCGCAACTGGTGAGATTATCTGGAAAACCCCTAATCCGCGCAACTGGAACATGACACATTCGTCCATAATCCCTATGGAGTTTAACGGACAGCGCATGTACGTCTATTGTGCCAGTGACGGGGTAGTCGGAGTTTCGCAGGTGGACGGTTCCATCTTGTGGGAGACTACCGACTGGATGATCCGCATTGCCACTGTACCGTCCCCTGTAGTGATAGGTGATGGACGCATCTTTTTCTCCGGAGGATACAACTCAGGGAGCGTAATGGTGCGATTGAAAGAGGAAGATGACAAATTGACTGCGGAGACGGTTTTTCGGCTAAAACCGACGGTGTTTGGCGCGGATCAACAGACACCTATCCTCTTCGACGGTTATATCTATGGTGTGAGGCCAGACAAGCAGTTGGTTTGCCTGGATCTGGACGGGAAACTGGTCTGGAAAAGCGGCTCCGCGCATCGTTTTGGATTGGGGCCATACATGATCGCCGATGGGATGATCTACGTTATGGACGACTCTGGACTGCTGACACTGGCGGAGGCAACGCCAGGCGGCTACAAACAGCTTGCCCAGGCGCAGGTTTTAAACGGCCATGACTCGTGGGGGCCTATGGCTATGGCTGGTGGCAGGCTTATCGTACGCGACTTAACCCGGATGATCTGCCTGGATATCCGGGGAAGCAAGGCTTCGCCTGTAACTATAACAAAAAGATGAAGGAGAATAAGGAATGACGAAAAAATTGATGGGAATGGCACTTCTGTGCCTGATTGGTCTGATCGGCTGTTCGGGCCAGGATGACGCACCTGTAGTCGGATGGCGCACGGATACTACCGGCAGATATCTGGATGCCACTCCCACCATTGAATGGACGGCGGAAAAAAACGTAGTCTGGAAGACTAAGATGCCGAATTGGACCAACGCCTCGCCTCTAATCGTAGGCGATCGCATGTTTGTCTGCTCTGAGCCTACAACCCTGATATGTGTTCAGGTGAGCGACGGCGAAATCCTGTGGCAGCGGGATAACACGTATCTCGATACAGTAGCTCCTGATAAGGTGGAGGAGTTTAAGAAGCTGATGGAAGAGGCAGATATAGATGCCACAACCAAAGAGTTCAGATCCGCTGAAAGCAAGCTGAATAACAGGAAAAATAAGCTGAAAAAGGAGCCTGATAACGCTGAACTCAAGCAGGAAGTGGAAGACCTCACCAAGCAGGTTGAGCAACTCAAGAAGAAGCTGGAACCTGTATCCGAATACGTCATGCCCAAAACACATGATACGAATGGCTATTCATCCTCCACACCAACCAGTGATGGCAAAAACGTTTATGTCCTCTTCGGTACAGGCGTCGCTGCTTGCTATGACATGGAGGGCAACCGCAAGTGGATTAAGATAATCGAAAAGCCAACGCACGATTGGGGGCACAGTTCCTCGCCGGTTCTGGTGGGTGATAAGCTCCTAATTCATGTCAGAAGCCTGTTCGCTCTTGACAAAGAAACCGGCGAAACCGTGTGGAAGAAAGATGCAACTGTCAAGTGGGGTACGGCGGAGATTATCAGCATCGGCGGCGTTGATGTGATAATCACGCCCAACGGCGACTTTTTCCGGGCAAGCGATGGCAAGATTCTTCGGAAGCGGGAAAAAGAAGACAAAGCTTTTCTTGAATTCGCCCGGCCTATAATTCACGATGGCATTGTATATTTTATCCAGCATGAGGGCAAAGCGTTCAGGCTGCCATCGGAAATTGGTGATACGCTGACTCTTGAGGAACTGTGGCAAACAATGCCCAAAAAAGACCGCTACTATGCTTCGTCGGTCTACCACGAGGGACTGATCTACGGTATTGTACGGGCAGGCCATTTCTTTAGCGTGATCGACGCGGAGACTGGTGAGGTCATTCTCGAAGAGAAACTTAAACTTGGGAAAGGAGATACCTATCCCAGCATAATACTTGCCGGGAAATACCTGTTCGTCAGCATTGATAACGGGACAACGGTGGTGATGGAACCCGGTCGTGAACCGAAGGAGATTATGAGGAACACGCTGGAGACTTTCCGCAGTTCCCCGGTGTTCGTTGGCAAACGCATGTATATTCGCGGCAGGGAGAATCTATACTGTATAGGAGAGTAATTCAGTCGTAAGATGTAGAGAAAGCGCGGGAGTGGGGTTCAGAAATATGGCATACCATATCAACAACTGCCGGCTTTCTCCGTGTTTTCAAGGAGGGACACTCATGAAAAAATTCCTGGTAATCGCGCTTTTCCCATTTCTTCTCTATGCATGTGCTTCTACAGACACTACAGACGACGATCGCCGGGCGGAAAAAACGGAGACAGAGGACTTCTCGTCCTCAGGAATGGAGAGGGTAGAGGTAAAAACTGAAAATGGCAGCATAGAAACCAGTATCTGGGATGAAGACTCAATCCACGTTGTGTTCGAGATGTGGGCAACTGGGCTGGATAAGCAGGATGCTGAGGGGAATCTGGATGATATAGACATTAGCATCAGCGATACTGATCCAGACGTGTTATACATAGACGTGGATTTCCCCAATAGAGAAGGGATAGAATATGGGTGTAACGTATCCGTCGAACTCCCTTCTTCCAGATCTCTGGATCTGGAGTCAACCAACGGTAGTATAACAGTTCTGGAGAGCAAAGGTGGTATTGAGTGTTTCACTTCCAACGGGACTATCAGGATAGAAGATACCGAAGGAGACGCGGAACTCAAGACATCAAATGGGAAGATAGTAGCGGAAAATCATAGCGGCGATCTGGAAGGAAGAACATCCAATGGTGAAATAGATGCGGATATTATTCTTCCCGAAAACGGGCGATGTATACTCGAAACATCAAATGGATCCATAGATCTCTCAATTCCCAGGGACACGTCGGCAGAAATCCAGGCCTCAACAACCAACGGTACAGTTGAGATAAGCGGCCTTGAAGTTACCATAATCACGATGAGGGAAACAGAGTTTAAGGGGAAAATGGGAGATGGTAGTGGAAGTATAGATCTTGAGACGACAAATGGTAGCATTGTCATAAAAGCAAAACCATAGTGAAAACAACCACGGAGACAGGACTATGGGGCGGAGAATCTCCAGGTCGAGCATTTTCATCGGCGCTATTCTGTCGCTTGCCATCGCCGCAGTCGTCATCATCGTATTGCGTGATGCGATGACGCGGGATAAGGAAAGCGGCCTCGGAGATGCGTTTACCTATGATCTGGAGAGTCTTCGCAAGACTGACCCAACTCTGATCAACTATGAAGAATCCGGCGCGGTAGAGACTGGATTTCAGAGAGTTTTCGCCATTACGATGGATCGCAGCGACCGCGTTTATGTAGCCGGCGACAAATCCGTCCGGATATTTAGTGACAACGGTGACATTTTGCAGGAGATGGAGTTGGCCGGTTCAGCCCGGTGCTTAGCTGTTGGCAGCGATGGAACTGTCTATGTAGGTATGAAGGATCATATAGAGGTCTACGATCCCAGCGGAGCGCGCAAAGCCAGATGGGAAAGTCCAGGACGGAGAACTACTTTAACCTCCATCGCTGTTTCTGGCGATGATATATTCGTTGCTGACGCCGGTGGACGTGTAGTTCTGCGATATGATAGCTCCGGTAATCTGATAAGTCGCATCGGGGAAAAGGACAAGGACAGAAACATTCCCGGCTTTGTTATACCGAGTCCTTCTTTCGATCTGGCGGTGGCTTCTGATGGCCTGCTGAGAGTGGTTAATCCCGGACGTCAGCGCATAGAAGCCTACACATTTGATGGCGATCTGGAATTCTGGTGGGGGAAGGCTTCAACTGCTATCGACGGGTTCAGCGGATGCTGCAACCCGGTGAATTTTGCTTTCATGCCGGACGGAGGATTTGTTACCTGCGAGAAAGGTCTGCCGCGAGTCAAAATCTATGATATAGAAGGCGTCTTTCAGAGTGTCGTTGCCGGAGCGGACACTCTTAACACGCTTGGGCGCGGCATCATCTTTGACGTCGCTGCGGATTCTCAGGGGCGAGTTTTGCTGCTGGATCCCATTAAAAGAGTTTTTCGGATATTCACGTTAATTCAAGAGGCAGAATCATGAGCGAAATGCTCCACGAAGAGCAAGATGAAAAGCAGAGTCGGCGTAATTTTCTGCGCAGTCTCGCGCGATACTCAATATTAGGAATACTGGCATCTACGACAGGTGTACTGGTTGCAAGGCGTAGAGGCTGGTTTGAGGACTGCCTGTTCCCGGCGGAGAAACGCGTCAGCCTCGATATATGTCAGGGCTGTAGAATCCTGGATAACTGCGATCTGCCCGAAGCTCTGGCAGCAAGAGAGAATATGGCAGGTGATGACTATGCCAGAAAATAAAGATGCCGGAGCGCCGACTACGAGGAAAAATAAGGATAAGATTACAAGACGGGATTTTATCAGGAATAGTATTCGCGGCGCGTGCCTGTTAGGTCTTGGCGGGGCAGCGGGATTGCTGGTCAGCCGTACCGGCGCGAGCGATACTGTCTGGCAAATTGACCCATATAAGTGCATACAATGCGGAAGATGCGCGGATAACTGCGTCCTATCAGAGTCAGCGGTTAAATGCGTCCACAAGTTTGCTATGTGTGGATACTGCAAGCTCTGCACTGGCTACTTTGATCCACAGCCAAACGCCCTCAATACTGGCGCTGAAAATCAGCTCTGCCCAACCGGGGCAATCCAGCGCGGTTTTGTTGAGCATCCCTACTACGAATACATTATTGACGAACCATTATGCGTCGGCTGCGGCAAATGCGTGAAGGGCTGCAAGTCGTTCGGCAATGGTTCTCTTTTTCTTCAGATACGCCACGATCGCTGTCTGAATTGTAATGAATGCGCTATTGCTGTTGTGTGCCCTTCAGGAGCGATCCAGCGGGTGTCAGCGAATCATCCCTATATACTCAAGGGAGAATCATAAATTTATAGACACATAGACCAACGAAACCAATTGACTAATAAACTCATTATAATCATTACAGTTATTACCGCTCTCATAGGATTATCGTTGCCCGGCTTTGTTGAGGCAGACACCGATATACAGCGTTTCCCGCCTCCAGAATTCACCGAGCATGAGCTTCCCATCACAACAGTACCGGGGGCACGCGCGGATTTCTACGAATATCTGGATGTAGTGCTGCTATTGCTGGCGCTATCGCTGGCCTCCTATCTGACATTGAAAAAGCGTTCACGTCGCGGTATCTTCATACTGGGCATATTATCGCTTTTCTATTTCGGTTTTTGGCGCAAGGGATGCGTATGCGCCATCGGAGCCACACAGAACATCGCCCTGTCGCTATTTGATCCTGGTTATACAGTACCCATCGCGGTAGTCGCCTTTTTCACCTTGCCATTAGTATTTACGCTGTTTTTCGGCAGGACTTTTTGCTCATCAGTTTGTCCGTTGGGAGCCATACAGGATGTAGTATTGCTGCGCCCATTGAGAGTGCCATCCTGGCTGGAACATACGTTGCGTGGGCTGCCCTATTTATATCTGGGTTCGGCCGTCCTGTTTGCCGCAACAGGCAGTGCTTTTATCATCTGCCAGTATGATCCTTTCGTGGCAATTTTCCGTCGGAGCGGAAGCCTTAGTATGTTGATACTGGGCGCGTGTTTCCTGCTGATCGGACTTTTTGTCGGGCGACCCTATTGCCGCTATCTTTGCCCTTACAGTGTGTTATTGGGCTGGATGTCCAGAGCCTCCAAATGGCATGCGACCATTACTCCAGACGAGTGTATTCAGTGTCGATTGTGTGAGGATGCTTGCCCCTTTGGGGCGATCCAGAAGCCCACTCCAGAGCAGATGTCGCGCAGTCGCACCGAGGGCAAAAAGAGACTTGCTGTCTTGATGGCTTTACTGCCGGTATTTATCGTGTTGGGCATTCTTGTCGGGACGCGTATCGGCGCTCCTTTATCGCGAGTTGATTCAACCGTGAGTCTTGCCCACCGCATCATGCTGGAAGATGCAGGCGAGATCGAGGAGATTGAGGAGGGTGAGGAGAGTACCCTCGCCAGTGATGCCAGCGACGCATTCCGAGAAACAGGGAGACCATCCTATCAGCTTTATCAGGAAGCTCTAAGCATAGATAAAAAATTCAGAATAGGCGGTGGGATACTTGGTGCATTCTTGGGTTTGGTTCTGGGAATGAAAATGATTCAATTGTCTGTTAGGCGTGGTAGGGAAGATTACCAGATGAATCGGACTACCTGTTTATCCTGTGCCCGTTGTTTTTCTTCCTGTCCTGTTGAGAACGTCAGGCTGAAAGAGCAAAAGTCCTCTAATCTCTTAACGTGAGTTCCATGTAAGAATGTTCTGTCATTCCAGCGAAGGCTGGAATCCAGTTTGCCGAAAGAATGCTTCTGAGAATTTAACCACTAATTGCACGAATTATCACGAATGAAGAGTAATAAGTAAAGAGTAACAGGTGATGAGTTCTTGCTGATCATCACTCATTACTTATCATAATCATGGAAACAGATCACAAAACAAATAATACTGAGGAAGGGCGCGAGCAGTCCGCATCGGAAACCCGGTATCGGATATTTATGGCGATCGCTATCGTTGCCGGCGTGTTCTCGCTGATCGTCTGTATCCTGCTTCTGGTGAACTACATACAGGATAGAGCTGCTGATCCTCTGGATTCCACAGAACTAATCGAGTTAAAGGCGGAGCTTTTCCGCGATCCGGGAAGCGATCCTATCAGGAATCGGGTTCGCACTCTTGACCTGCAGTTAAGAAAAGAGCATTTTCGGCGCAGCAAATTCGCCAGATTCGGTAGCTATCTGCTCATAGGTGGCATCGCAGTTTTTCTAATAGGCATCAAATCTGCCCTGACATATCGGAAGAAATTGCCCATGCCTGCGGCAGCATCCCCGGATCAGGATGAGGAGGCGCGCAGCACCATGATGGCTCGTCGGTCGGTGGGTATCTTTGGTCTAGTTGTAGGCATCGCTGCACTTGCTCTGATGATATTTACTACCAGTATCCAGTATCCAGAAATCAGCGACGAACAACTGGCAGCCATCACCGAACAACCAGCAACCAGTATTCAGCAACCAATATCCAGCATCCAGCAGCCAGCATTGACGGAGATTAAGAAGAATTGGCCGCGCTTTCGCGGTCCTGGTGGTTTGGGAATATCTGCTTATACCAATATTCCCTCTTCGTGGGATGGCAAAACCGGTGAGGGAATCCTCTGGAAGACCCCCGTTCCTCTTCCGGGCAATAGCTCGCCTGTTGTCTGGGGAGATCGTATCTTTCTGACCGGTGCGACGGAAGAAAAACGCGAGGTGTACTGCTTTGATGCAAATTCAGGAAATATTCTGTGGCAAAAGGCAGTGGAAAATGTGCCGTTCAGCAGCCCGGAGCCGCCGGAAGTGGCGGAGGAGACTGGATTTGCCGCTCCCACTGTGGTTACCGACGGTCAGCGGGTGTATGCCATCTTCGCGAATGGAGATACTATATGCTTTGACTTCAATGGGAAACAGATCTGGGCGAGAAATTTTGGGCCTTTTGATAGTATGTATGGTCATTCGTCATCGTTAGCGATGTATCAGAACTTGCTGTTAGTCCTGATTGATCAGGGCGGCGCTGATGATGGTATCTCCGAACTGCTGGCGCTGGAGGCAACCACAGGAAGAACTATCTGGACTGCCGGGGAACGTCCGGTTCCCAACTCATGGGCGTCACCCATTGTCATAAACACTGGCGAACGCGATGAGATAATCACCTGCGGTGCTCCCTGGGTCATAGCTTATGATCCTGCCACAGGAAGCGAACTCTGGAGAGCGGATTGTTTGAGCGGAGATATAGCGCCATCACCCGTCTATGCAGGTGGACTGGTATTTGCCACCAATGCCTATGCGTTTTTAGCCGCAATTCGTCCCGGCGGACAAGGAGATGTTACTGAAACTCACATCGCCTGGACTGCTGAGGATGGCTTGCCAGATATTTGCAGCCCTTTGACTAACGGGGAACTGGTGTTCGTGCTGGAAACATACGGACTTATGACCTGCTATGATGCTAAAGATGGAACAAAAGTCTGGGAAGAGGATCTGGTGGAATCTTTCAATGCTTCGCCCAGTTTGGTGGGCGACAATATCTATCTATTAACTGAAGATGGTATTATGATCATTATTAAGGCAAGTAGAGAGTTCCAAAAGGTCGGTCGATGCGAACTGGGTGAAGGCACTTATGCTTGTCCGGCCTTTATGGATGGACGCATATATATCCGGGGTGAGGAGAATCTGTATTGCATAGTGAAGCGATAGCTACAGAAATAATAAACTTGCCCGAAATAAACACCTTTGTTGATAAAATCCTTGAGGAAACGGGCAAAGGGTCCGAGGCAGTGATTCCTATCCTTCAGGCGATTCAGGAGCATTATCGCTACCTACCTGAAGAGGCATTGCAGCGGGTCTGTGAAATAACGGAGATCACCCCTGCGCAGATCACCGGTGTCGCTACGTTCTATTCCCAATTCCGGCATCGTCCTATGGGGCGTCATCTGATCAGCCTTTGCGATGGAACTGCGTGTCATGTGAAGGGTGCTCTCGACATCTATCAGGCGATCTGTGATCATCTGGACATCCCCGAAGACGATGATACCGATCCCGAAGGGGTGTTTACTGTCCAGAAAGTGGCTTGTCTGGGATGCTGCACGCTGGCTCCAGTATGTCAGATTGATGGTATTACTTACGGACACCTCACCAATAACAGTATTCCCAGGGTCTTGAGAGATTTTCTGGAATTTCAAAGCCGCAAGGCGGAACAGGAAGCAGTCAGCGACCAGCAGCCGGAATCCAGTTACGGCGAAATCCGCATCGCCCTTGACTCATGCTGTCTTGCCAATGGCTGTGGCTACGTTTATGACGCTCTTCAGCAAGCTCTCGCTGAAACTAAAGCGCCGGCGCAGGTGAAGCATGTTGCGTGCATCGGCATGTGCTATCATACGCCCATGGTGGAGGTAGTTTCTTCTGACGGGGTTTCTTTCATTTACGCGCGGGTGCAGCCGGAGGATGCGAAATCTCTTGTCCAGCGCCATTTTAAGCCGGGCGGAATCATACGAAAGATAAGCAGTGTCGCATCAACTATACTTGATAATATACTGACGGACGAAGTCTGGGAACCTGTCACTCGATACTCAGTTGGGGTGCGAGATCCGCAGGTCGCCGATTTTCTTGGCACGCAAAAGCACCTTGCCACAGAACACTGGGGCAAATTATGTCCTGCCGATCTGGATGAATATCTGGAACATGACGGATTTAAGGCTCTGAATCGGTGTATCAACGAGCTTCCCCAGGATCAGTTGATTGAGGAAATTCAGCGCAGCGGCTTGCGCGGACGCGGTGGCGCCGGCTTCCCAACCGGTCTGAAGTGGAAAATAGTACGAGATTCTGAATACTCAGGTGAATCCAGCATCCAGCATCCAGCATCCAGCATCCAGAAATACATCGTCTGCAACGGTGATGAGGGCGACCCCGGAGCATTTATGGACCGAATGCTTTTGGAATCCTACCCTTATCGAGTCATAGAGGGTATCGCCATCGCTGCCTACGCGGTTGGGGCGCATGAGGGTTACCTTTACGTTCGCGCCGAATATCCAGCAGCAGTCCAGCGCATGAGTGAAGCTATCCCCGAATGTGAAGAGCGTGGCTTCCTGGGAGATGACATTATGGGCAGCGGATTCAGCCTGCATCTTCGGATTATGAAGGGAGCAGGTGCATTTGTATGCGGCGAGGAAACTGCTTTGCTGTCATCCATTGAGGGCAAACGCGGTATGCCTCGGCTGCGTCCGCCATATCCATCAGACAGCGGCCTCTGGGATAAGCCAACGCTGGTCAACAATGTGGAGACTTATTCCCTCATCCCCTGGATCATAAGGAACGGCGCGGACGCCTTTGCCGTTTTGGGAACAGAAGAGAGCAAGGGAACTAAAGTTTTCGCCTTAGCCGGGAAAATTGTCCGCGGTGGACTTATCGAAGTACCTATGGGCGTTACCATCAGAGAGATCGTGGAACAGATCGGCGGCGGGATCGCCGATGGCAAGCGCTTCAAGGCAGTTTTGATCGGTGGACCGTCGGGAGGGTGTGTACCCGCTGAACTGGCGCATACGCAGGTGGATTATGAGGCGCTCACCGGCGTTGGGGCAATTATGGGTTCCGGCGGCCTGGTGGTACTGGATGATTCTGACTGCATGGTGGAGATAGCTCGCTATTTTCTGGAGTTCACTCAGGATCAGTCCTGTGGGAAGTGTACTTATTGCAGAATTGGCACTCGCCGTATGCTGGATATTCTGACCCGGCTATGCGAAGGAGAGGGCAAGAAAGGCGATCTGGAGGAACTGGAAGAACTGGCTATTATGATTAAGAAGGGAAGTCTCTGCGGACTTGGGCAAACCGCGCCGAATCCAGTCCTTTCAGCTCTGAAATATTTCCGGGATGAATTTGAGGCGCATCTGGAACGCCGCTGCCCGGCTGGCAACTGCAAGGCGCTAATAGAATACTCGGTGACTGACGATTGCATAGGCTGTACGCTCTGCTCCCAGAATTGTCCCGCCGAGGCAATAAGTATGAAACCTTACGAGAAACATGAGATTGACGTGGAAAAATGTACTCGATGTGGCACCTGCATGGAAGTTTGTCCTAATGATGCGATAAGAGTTGAGTGATAAGTAGTAATAAGTAAAGAGTTACGAGTGATGAGTAAAGAGTAAAGAGTGATCTAATCACTAAATAACATTTGTCTTGTCATTCCAGCGAAGGCTGGAATCCAGAAAGAAAAATCAGCATATACTGCTCTTCACTCATCACTTGTTACTCATCACTCTTTACTTCTTTCACCAAAGTTGAGTAAAGATGCCGAAGTTGACAATTGATCATCGTGAAGTCGAAATTGAGCAGGGAGGTACGATCCTTCAGGCTGCCCGCAAGCTTGGAATTGAGATACCAACGCTCTGCTTCAACGAGGAGTGTCAGCCCTCCACGTCCTGTATGGTGTGTGTAGTGAGGGTTAAAAGAACCAGTTCTGTCCGCGGCGGCATCGTTCCATCCTGCGCGACTGTAGCGGTGGAGGGAATGGAAATCGAGAGCGAAACGGATGAGGTTCACGAAGCCCGGCGTGTGGCTCTGGAATTGCTGTTGAGCGATCATCTGGGTGACTGCATCGCGCCGTGTCATAGGATCTGCCCGGCCGGTATGAATATTCCTCTTATGCTCCGCCAGATCGCTGCCGACAAGCTCCCGGAAGCAATCGTTACGGTCAAACGGGATATTGCCCTGCCAGCGGTTCTGGGTCGCATCTGCCCCGCGCCATGCGAAAAAGGCTGCCGACGCGGTACTTACGACAATCCTGTTTCGATATGCCTTCTGAAGCGCTATGTAGCGGATGTTGATCTGGCATCTGAATCCCCCTATCTGCCATCCTGCAAGCCCGGGAACGGAAAGAAAGTGGCAATTGTGGGAGCAGGCCCAGCCGGGTTGGCAGCGGCTTACTATCTGCTTCAGGAAGGCTTTGAATGCACAGTCTTTGATGATCATGAGGAGCCTGGCGGGATGCTGCGGTATGGAGTGACGGAGGACAGGCTTCCGCGCGAAGTGCTGGATGCGGAGATCGGAATCATAGAGAAGCTGGGCGCGCGATTTCAAATGAATACAAAAGTTGGTGAGAACTTATCGATCACGAATCTGCAAAGGGATTATGATGCGGTCTTAATAGCAACCGGAGCAAGCGAGATCGTGCCCATGAAAATAGACAGAAATACACTACAGGCCGATCTGGAAGGCGTATTCGCCGCCGGTAACGTAATGGGAAGGCAGAGCAAAATGGCGGTTCGTTCTGTCGCCGATGGCAAAGCTGCCGCCGCTTCCATCACTCAATATCTCTCCGACAGTCCTGTAACCGGCATCCGAAAGCCTTTCAGCGTTTACATAGGCAAATTAGCTGAGGGAGAGATACAGGAATTCATGAAGGACGTCAATGAAGCTCCCAGAATAACGCCTGTGGGACCAGCATCCAGTATTCAGCATCCAGCATCCAGTATCCAGAGCGAAGCGCTTCGCTGTCTTCATTGTGACTGTCGCAAGGCGGATGACTGCAAATTGAGAGACTATTCAGAATCGCATGAAGCCGATCCCAATAGATATAAGGGCGAGCGCAGGCTGTTCGATCAACGTATTCAGCATCCTCAGGAGGACGAGGCTCCTGCTGAACCTTATGTGATCTACGAGCCGGGAAAGTGCATCAAATGTGGGCTTTGCATCCAGATCACGTCGAAATTCAAAGAGGAATTGGGGCTTACATTTATCGGCCGCGGTTTTGATGTTCAGGTAAAAGTGCCCTTCGGAGGCTCCATTACGGAAGGGCTACAAAAAGCGGCAGCTAAATGTGTGGAAGTGTGCCCTACGGGGGCGCTGGCGTTCAAATGATTGTACCTCAAAAGAGTGGATTTGTTTGGCAATAGAGAAGTTCATGGTCTTGCAGCACAAGGAGGGATTCACTATGGCTAGATATTGGGCTATCGCTCCGTATAATTCGGGGCAAACTGAAATCTGGGAGAGAGCTTGGCAATACGATCTAGAGAACAACACTATCGCTATTGGTTGGAATGAGTTAGGCAGTTCTGCCCGTAATGAGCAGCAGCTAAAAAGCGCTGTTGAAAGCCATTATGCCGAAAAATCGAAGGCATCCAAAACATGGTTATCCAACATTATGTGGCAGTTCTATAATAAGATCGCGAAGGATGATATCGTTATTTCCCGCAGAGGAAGGAAACAGATCGCCGCGATTGGCACAGTGGTACAGACTGCATACTATGATGAGGAAAAAGGCCACGAGCGTGTTGGTGAAGCTATCGAGGACTTTCATGCAAACTTTATTGGAGTTCAGTGGCACGAACAACCAAGAAACCGCCAATTTGATCGCATAGTTTTTGGCATGCAGACTGTGTGCGAGATTCCGGAAGAAAGGTATAAACTCCTAGTAACCGAGGATGAAGAGGAGAAGGATAGAGAAAACGAATTTATATTGGAAAAATATCTCGAGGAGTTCATCGTTTCCAATTTCGATCGCATCTTCAACGGCAAACTTGAGCTTTACGAAGATGATGAGGATAACAACGGACAACAATATACAACCGGCGAAGTTGGGCAAATAGATATTCTTGCCAGAGAACCAAACGAAGGTTCCTTCGTTGTTATCGAACTCAAGAAGGGACGAGAATCAGACAAAGTGGTGGGGCAAATCCTGAGATATATGGGCTGGGTTAAAGAGAACCTCTGCGAAGGTGACCAGCAAGTTAAGGGAATTATCATTTGTAGAGAGGGAGATATAAGGCTCAACTACGCACTCAAAATGATGAGCAATATTGAGCTAAAGCGCTATAGCATTGATTTCAAGCTAACATAGAAGGAAATGTTTATGATGATGTCTGGCGGAAGAATCTACTGCCGCAGTCACGAGGGCGATCTTGTTTGCGTTGATGTGAGGGTAGCTAGTAAATGAAAATCATTCATCTTGTTCCGGGTGCGGGGAACCTATTTTACTGCGAAAATTGCCTTCGAGACAGGGGACGGATTAAGGCTATGAGGAAGATGGAACACGATGCCATTGTGGTGCCTCTGTATCTGCCTCTTCTGACAGACGAGGCATACTGCAAGCCTGACACCCCTGTTTTCTATGGTGGGATTAATGTTTATCTCCAGCAAAAGTCCTCTGTCTTCCGAAAGACTCCCCGTTGGATAGATCGATTCTTCGACTCGTCGATATTTCTGAAATGGGCTGCCGGTATGTCAGGGATGACAAAAGCTGAGGAATTAGGAGAAATGACTCTCTCCATGTTGCGCGGTAAAGATGGTAACCAATCTAAGGAGCTGGAGAGACTTGTTGAATGGCTAAGTCAGACCGAGTCGCCGGATGTGATACATCTCTCCAATGCGCTTTTGACAGGGATGGCGCGGCGTATCAAGCAGGAACTTCACGTCCCGATAGTGTGTTCGCTTCAGGACGAGGATATATGGGTGGACGCTTTGCCGGAGCCACAGCGTAGTGCAGTTTGGGAAACACTTGCTGAACGCGCAGATGATGTTGATGCGTTCATCTCCGTCAGCAAGTATTACAAGGATTTCATGCGTGATCGTCTCAAGGTTTCGGATGATCGGATTCACGTGGTTTATAACGGTATAGATCTGGAAGGCCACGAGCAAACTGACTTGCCAACTAATCCACCTGTTATCGGCTATCTGGAGCGACAGTGCCGCGAGAAGGGCCTGGCTATACTGGTGGAAGCCTTCGCGATTTTGAGGAAAAGCGGCAAAGTGCCCGATGTGAAATTGCGCATTGCTGGTGGGAAGATACCCGAAGATGAGCTTCTTATTAAAGAGATGCGTCAGCTATTAGCTCAACAGAATCTCAGTGACGATGTTGAGTTCCTGCCCAACCTGAACCGGGAGGAAAAGCTGGCCTTTTTGCGGGATATTTACATCCTATCAGTTCCAGCGGAGCACAGGGAGGCTTTCGGGATGTATATGATAGAGGCCCTGGCATCCGGCGTTCCGGTCGTCCAGCCGCGTCATGGAGCCTTCATAGAGCTATTGGATGCCACCGGCGGCGGCATATTGTGCGATCCTGACGATCCTCAGGCGTTGGCAGATGCTATGGAGACTTTGCTGCTGGACCCAGAACGTGCGCGCGCATTGGGGAGACAAGGCAGGAAAGCCGTTTTTGAGAGTTTCAGCGCAGAGCGCATGGCGCGCGATATGATCAAAGTATTGGAATCTGTGACAAAGTGAGAATACTTCTGATGGTTCTGAATCTCCAGAGAGTATTATAGCTTCTGGTGGGAGTGAACTTCTGATAAAATCGAAAGCCGGAAGCTGCTGAATTCAACGTTACTCCGGGCCATGCGCCACGCTTTGTAGGGCTTCTTCGTGCTTGCTCCTGATGTCTTGCAGCGCATCGTCATTCATCCATCGCAGGAACTTCTTGACGCTTTCGATTTTTTCCGCGCTACAGTCCTCCAGTTGGGTTATTACCTCGGCGATCTCCTGTATCGTGTCTTCCCTGTCCAATTTGGAACACCTCTTTGCTCATTTCCAAACACTCGGCTTATTTCTTACGCCATTTCGCGAACGCTGGGTACGACACCGGCAGACGGGATCAAAAAGCTCAACCTTATTCACTCAAAACTATTGCAGCAATCATGCCTCCTTCTTATAAACAGTCATTAGTCAAGAAAAATTCCCGAATCAGTAGCTCCGGGGATATTCAGTTCTCCCCAAGACTTGCCCACTAACGCTTCAATTCAGCCCAGGTGGTTACCAGCTTGCCCGCGGATTCCACCGCAAGAGCATTCTCTCCATTTATCTTAATATCAACGACAGTTGCAATCGCTTCTGCATCTATAGCGCCTTTTCCACAAAGGGCAAACCCCGCAACCACGGGATCAGTAAACACCAACGTTGTGTTATCCAGCTTATCTCCCATCGCTATAGATTGGTACGTCTTTCCGCCGTCCAGCGAGAGCGATCCGATGAATGTATCTCCTTCGCGAACGAGTTTATGCGTCATAGGCCATTCCAGAGGTACCCATCCGCCGCTGCCAGGGGCCGCAACGCCTCCCTGATCCGGTCGAGTTATCATTTTAACACCTTTCTCCTCGACGGCTACAGTATCATTGCTGGGCAATGACGCCAGTAGATATACATACGGCGTATTTGGGTCGAGTTCTTGAGCAACCATGAAACCAAGCTTGGACCATGTGTGAACAGGTTCGCATGTGTGGTCGGTAACAGTGAATTCAACTGTAAAATCTCCGCTGAGACCACCCACGATGTATACCAAAGAGCATCCAATCTCAGAAGTCCATATCTCTCCACCATCGGCAGTTATAGCGAATCCGTTGGGCAGAAATTCAACTGTCCCGCCTTTATAGGGTTGATCTCCGTCGGCGCAATTCTCCCCACCAAGCTCCTCTAGTTCCCATTGATAGGCTGCAGATGCAATATTGCTGATCAGAAGCAAAACCAGAAAACTATACAAGGTAATCCTCATATCTAATTCCTTTCTTAACAGTTGCCGCGTTCAAACTTCTTTGCCTGAATATTAACACGCATCTCTTTGTAAGTCAACAAAAATTTTCTGGACTATCACTGGTTTTACCTTGAATTTGGATCGCCGTGATGGTAGAATATCGACAATACACTTATTTTGAGGAAACTGAATGGCCGGGCATGTCCCGGTAATGAGCAATAGATAGGAGGTACGCGCATGTCACCCAAAAATGCTGAAATAGATGGCAAAATCTACATTGGCACCATTTTGCTGGAACTGAACCGCTGGGGATCGCTCAAGACCCCTACTTACAAGGTAAGCGAATGGCTGGATCGGTTCCAGGAGGCCGGTTTTGACGGCATGGAGTTGTGGGAATACCACGCCACACTAGCTCCACCGGACGAATTGGCAATATTGGAATCCGCAAAGTTTCCCATTTCTGTCTTCAACACCTATTGTGACTTCGACGACGCATCAGAAGCCGACCGCCGACAGGCCGCTGAAATGATCAAGCGTTTTGAGGCAGGCGGTGTAAAATTCAACGTCGGTAGAGACCCAGCGTTGCGCGATGAATATGTCAAGAATCTGCATACTTGGAGCGCATCTCTTCCCGAAAATTGCCGTTTGCTGTGCGAATGTCATGGAGGCACTATTATTCAGGAGCCATCGGACGCTGCAAAGTTTTTCAATGAATTGGATAATGAACGCTACCAGATTATCGTTCACTGCTTTATGCAGGATTTGGGTCTTCTGAAGGAATGGTTCAGCACATTTGGGACATCCATCACGCACGCCCACGTCCAGATGCAGGGCGATAACGGCAGACAGGCTCGACTGAGCAGAAATCCAGCGCACGTTAAGGAGGTTTTGCACATCATGCGTGAAGAGGGCTATCGTGGCTCCTTTACCCTGGAATTTACCGAGGGCACGCGAGCGCCGGACGAAAACATGGAGGATCTATGGCAGGCCGCGCTGTCTGATCTCCATTTCTTAAGGGAGAATATTTCATGAAGAAACTTCTTCATATTGCAAACCGAAAGGCTGAAAAGAGAGTATGGATACCTGCCTTCATCCAGGCTTTAAAGGAGATGGGCGACTTAGCCATCGTTGATGACGGAGACCAATTATCCGACGAGGAATGTGGGCAGCGCATTCGCCAGAGCAATATTCTTATTACAAGCTGGGCTGCGCGCCCTGTCCCTGAGTCCATCGCTACCGACAGGGGCGAATTGGAGTACATCTGCCATGTCACCGGCACGGTGCGGCAGTTTATTCCCATTAGACTGGTGGAAGCCGGCATCCCGCTTACTAATTGGGGTGACGTGCCGGCAGATGGTATCGCAGAGGGCGCCATGGTATTACTCATGGCTATGATCAAGAATCTGCGTCATCGCATTGAAGTTATCCAGAACGACGGCTGGCGACCAGCGGGAGATTATTTCTCCGGCACGCTAAAGGGGCTTAACGTTGGAATTTATGGCTTCGGTGTCATTGCCAGAAGGTTTCTCCAAATGCTTCGACCTTTCGGTTCCATCATCAGGATTTTCGATCCCTATATCGACGACATACCCGATGACTGTATCCGGGTAAGCAGCATGGAGGAATTGTTCAGTCAGTCGGAGGCAATCGTGATCCATGCAGGTCTCTCCGACGAGACGCGCGGATCGGTCACCGCGGAACTCCTGGCCATGCTCCCTGACAACGGCATCGTCATCAACACTGCACGAGGTGGGATCATCGATCAGGACGCTCTGTTCGCTGAACTTGAAAAAGGGCGGCTGCTGGCTGGTCTGGATGTGCTGGAACCAGACAGGCTTCCCGAAGGGCATCCGGCTAAGAAGTGGCCTAACGCTATCTTCACGGCGCACAGCATTGGAAAATCCCATAGTGAACATGGAAATGTTTTGAGGCCTATGCATCAAATTTGTCTGGAAAACATCAAACGTCACATCGCCGGGGAATCCCTCGAGTTTATGATGGATAAGAGCCGCTATCAGCGTAGCACATAAGGCCGGAGGTACAAGATGATAGAAACACTTGCATATATAGGACTGCTATGCGCGTCCATAGGCAGCATGTCCCACGCTGGAAGCGATCCTATCAGTGACAGACAGCAGATATTGCTTGATATGCTTCAGCATGTGGAGATACCAGGCATAAGTGGCAGCGAATCAGCAAATCAAAGGTATTTTACCCCGCGCCCCTGGCGTTCTGCATTCACAAGGTATACTGCCAGCCTTCTGAATGGTACAAACATAGCTGAAGCTGCGGCATGGTTCAAAGATGAGAAGAACCAGGTCATATCGGAATGGGAAATGCTCATGATGCTGCGGGCCTATCATGCCCTCAAGACTAACGAGCATTTTATCAACAGTGGTGCTAAGGAATCGGTAGAGCGATATTTGCATAAGGGCCTGATAGCAACCCGTACTCCGGGCAACAAGGTGAACTGGAAACTTGATGGATACTGGGGTTCGGAAAATCACAAGATCGTACAGTTCTCTGAACGTCTATTGTTAGAGGAATTTGCCGGTTCTGACATGGACAAGGACATACACGATCAGATCGTCTATCAAATAATTATGTGGTGTCGTGAGAAGGCGTTGCGTGGATATACGGAATATTGCTCTCCGCATTATACCGAAAGGACTCTGGTTCCCCTGCTGAACATATACGACTATACCAGCGATACGGAATACGATCTGAAGTTATGGCTCCAGATGGCCATTGACCAGCTCTTTGCGGAGTATGCCATATTCCAGATCAACGGCTTCCGCGGTGGAGCGATGCGCCGGTGTTACCAGACCGATGATTACGGATACCCCAACGCGGAACTTAATGATGGTAGATATGACTGTATGCAGCCGGCGGGGTATGTGTTTTTCAACAACACAGATCTCCTTCCCATCACCTACCGAATCAGCGATCAGTCCATCATCTACACATTCCTGGCCACAACGTCCTACCGGCCAACTCCAGTCCACGATCATCTGGCACATGCTGACAGACGCGGCATTGTGGAACTCAAGAGCGGTCGTCGATGGGATCACGAAGGCTCTCAGCCCCAGAAACCGGACACTTATATCTACGCATGGATAACACCGCAGTATATACTAAGTTCCATACGCTCTCCTGTTGACGTGGAATGGACTGGCGGCGTAAATGGCGGAGTACCCTACAGGATTAGCTTCCACGGCAATCGCGCCATGATAGGAGCAAAGATAAAGGTCGATGACGTTCCTGTGGAGCCTGATCCTCAGGACCAGCGTCCCTTGTTCCAGCACCGTAACGTATTGCTCTACAAGGGATCGGTAGATACCTACCGTAATATCCCGCCCATGGTCCCTCGTGGTCGCGGAATCGACCACGAGGAATCCGAAGGCAACTATAAATTTTACCGCGAAGGCGATATATACGTGGGTGTGTTGCAAAAGGATGATCTGGGCATAATGGAAGTGCGACAAGCCAACCAGTACCCATCCTGGGAGGCCTTCAAAGCAGACTTCAAGAATAATGCCGCGATCCTGAACTCGGAGAGCGATATTGCCTATACCACGTGCGACGGCGTCCGTATATGCCTGGACGGGGAAAGCGTTACCGTGGATGGTGTTGAACAGGAGCTCGCTGGATGGCCGCTCTATGAGAGTCGATTGATACGAGGAGACTGGCTGAATCAGAGTGCGGAAGCGGGCTTGATAACCATCGGTGATGAAGAGATAGGCACGTTAGTGCTGGATTTCCGCGACGAGGCGAATCCAATACGAAAACTGACGCTGCCGGGAGAATAGACTGGGAGCGCAGGCATCCTGCCTGCATTATGGCGTCTTGACGATGGAACTATATTATTGTATTATTGTGTAAGATATAATAAAATCCACACTCTAAGGATTTTCAAAGATGAAGAATAGTCTGCCGGTTGGAAAATTAGACCCGGATCTTTTGGAGTCGCTGTTTGCGAGCTATCATATTGACGATCCAGCGGTGATCATCGGGCCGAAAGTGGGCGAGGATGCGGCTGTCATTGACATGGGCGACAGCTACCTTGTGGCAAAGACCGATCCTATAACTTTCGCCACTGACGAGATCGGCTGGTATCTTGTTTGCGTCAATGGAAATGATATAGCTACAATGGGAGCCAGACCCAGATGGCTTCTGGTGACTCTGCTTCTGCCGGAGGGCAAAGCTACGGAGTTATTAGTCAAAGACATTTTTTCACAGATACTCGCGGCCTGCGAACATTTCAATATTACTCTATGTGGCGGACATACGGAGATAACATACGGACTGGATCGCCCCATAGTAGTGGGGCAGATGCTGGGAAGCGTGAAGAAGGACAAGCTCATCACCAGTTCTGGCATTCAGCCCGGGGATGATATTCTCCTTACTAAAGGCATTGCTGTTGAGGCGACTTCTCTCATAGCGCGGGAGCGCGGAGATATGCTCCTGAGTCGAGGCTATTCACCTCAATACATAGCAAAAGCCAAAAAGTACCTGAAACAGCCCGGCATCTCAGTTATCAAAGAAGCATTGACAGCCAGTCGCGTTGGCGGCATACATGCCATGCACGATCCCACAGAAGGCGGTCTGGCGACAGGACTTCACGAACTGGCAAGATGCTCCGGGGTAGGATTGACTGTCTGGCCTGAGAAGATAAACATTTTTTCGGAGTGCAAAGACCTGTGCAGCGAATTTGGCCTCGATCCAATGGGAGTCATAGCATCCGGTGCGCTGCTCATCGCTGCCGATCCGTCATACAGCAGTTGGATCATAGATGCTCTTGATTGTGACAGCATCCATTGCTCCATAATTGGGCGGGCTGTGAAAGAAGCGGAAGGACTTTTCTTCCAGGATGGAGCGGAAAAGCGACCGATACCAGTATTCGAGATTGATGAGATAACGAAGATATTCCAGTAGAGCATGGAGAGGGGAAAATTAACAATAAATTTCACGAAAGGACAGGAAATTGAAAGCTTTCATTCTGAAGAGCGCTTATGAATTGGTAGAATCTGAAATAGACGAGCCTGCGATCTCGGAGCCGGACGACGTTCTCGTCAACGTCAAGGTTGTGGGAATATGCGGCAGCGACATGCTGAGCTTTCAGGGGAAGCATGAACTGTTGACGTATCCCCGGATACTTGGGCACGAATTCTCCGGTGTCGTAGGGGACGTGGGCGAGAGTGTAACTGATTTGAAGGCCGGCGACCCGGTTATCGTGGAGCCGCTGATCTCATGCGGGGAATGCAAGCCCTGTTGCACAGGCGATTATAATGTGTGCGAGGAACTCAAAGTTCTGGGCGTACACGCGGACGGAGCCTGTCAGGAAAAGATTGTCGTTAAGGCAGACAGAGTCTTCAAACTCCCGCCCGGCGCAACATTTAAAGAGGGAGCGATGGTGGAACCCATCTGCGTTGGGCTGGAAGTATGCAGGCGCGGCCGCCTGAGCATCGAGGATACTCTGGTGATCTTCGGAGCGGGGGCTATCGGTATCTGCGCTCTCAAAGTGGCGAAATGCTACCGCGCCCGGAAGATTATCTCCGTAGACATTGACGCTGAAAGATTGAAACGGGCTGAAGATATGGGAGCAGACTACACGGTGAACTCTGCGGAGGAAGATTTGCAGGAGCGGATCGCAGAATTAACCGACGGAAAAGGCGCTAGTTTAGTAATTGAAGCCACCGGAGTTGAGCCAGCTCTGAGGGATTGCTTCACAGTCACAGCCTACCGCGGCCGCGTAGCCATACTGGGATTTTACAAGTCGCCGCTGGTGGAAATTCCGCCCATACATATAGTCAAGAAGGAATTGGACGTATACGGGTCGAGAGTCTACAGGAACAGGTTCCCGCTGGCGCTTGATCTGCTGGCAAAAGGTGAAATAAGCGTGGAAGACTTGATCACTCATGAGTTCCCCATGGATCAGCTTGAAGAAGCCATTAAAACTGCTATCGATCCGGAAGAGGCTTCTCTGAAAGTGATCGTCAGTTGGCCGTAGGCCAGGGAGGTTGGCATGACTGTTAAGGAGATCGTATATTTTGACCGGCCTGGCCCTCAAAATACCGACGCGGTAGTGGAAGCGGTGAAGAAGAGGCGCGAGGAACTGGGGATTGGCTATGTCGTTGTGGCGTCGAATAGTGGCGAGACTGCCCTCAAGCTCTGGAATGCGCTGAAAGACGCCGATGTGAATCTGATATCGATCCCGCACCATGCGGGATTTTCCGGCGGCGATAAACAGTCCATAACCCCGGAGAAGCGCAAAGAATTGGAAAACAAAGGGATAGCGGTGTTGATGGCTTCGCACGCTCTCAGCGGCGTGGGTAGATCCATCGGCAGTAAATTCGGCGGGATCAGCCACGTGGAGATCATCGCTCATACTTTGCGAAGGATCGGCCAGGGGATAAAGGTGACTGTTGAAATCTCCATCATGGCTGCTGATGCAGGCCTCATACCCACTAATACTGAGATTATCGCTATTGGTGGTAGTGGCAGGGGAGCGGACGCGGCTACCGTTATAAAACCCGCTCACATGAATAATTTCTTCGACATGGAGATCCGCGAGATCATAGCGATGCCGCGGAAAAGCTGATTAAGAGCCTATTTGAAGACCGTCGGTTGAGTAGGCGGAGACGTATCGAAACCAGGTCTTCAGATAGGCGCGGAGGAGGGAGTAGCATGAAAATTAAAGAAATAAGGACAGCGGATTTGAATCCCGAGGAGTTTATAAAGCAGAAGGTGAATGAGATCTCCGCTGCTGTTGGGGATGGATTAGCCATAAACGCCATGTCCGGTGGTGTTGACTCTTCAACTGTTACTATGTTGGGGCATAAAGCTCTGGGCGATAGACTCAAGACGTATTTCATCCAGAACGGTTTGATGAGACAGGGGGAGCCTGAGCAAGTCGTCTCGTTATTTGCAGAATTGGGTGTTCATATTGAATTGCTCGACGCTCAGGCGGAATTCTTCGGTGCTCTAAAAGGCATAACCGATCCAGAAGAAAAACGGGAGGCGATTACCCAGACATTCTACAAAGATGTGTTCGGTAGACTCGTCAGGGAAAGTGGAGCGAATCATCTCTTGCAGGGCACTATCCTGACGGATGTGGACGAAACTATTGCAGGCATCAAGCGGCAGCATAACGTTTTCGAGCAACTGGGCATCGATCCTGAGAAAACCTTTGGCTATAAGATTATAGAACCTCTGGTACAGATCCGGAAAGATGGGGTGAGAAAAGTAGCAGAGGCCATTGGGCTGCCTGAGTCAGTATACAACCGGATGCCGTTCCCGGGGCCGGCTTTATCTGCAAGAGTGATCGGAGAAGCGACACCCGAAAGAATAGAAATAGTGAGGCAGGCGACGGTCATTACTGAGGCAGAGCTATCGGAGAGCAGCGCTTTTCAGTATATGGCTATCCTGCATGAAGACAGGGTCACAGGCATGAGAAACGGCGAGAGAGATTTCGGATTGCAGATGGAGATCAGATGCTGGGACAGTGTTGATGCCAGAACGGCTACGCCCACAAGGTTGCCCTATGAAACACTGGAAAAATTGACCCTCAGGATAGTAAACGAGGTTCCCGGTGTTGTCAGCGTTACCTATAATATAACTCCAAAGCCGCCATCGACAATGGAAGCTGTTTAGCCTGGAGGGGAAAAGACCAAGCATAAAGTTTATGTCCCAAAGCCGTCGGGACAGGAATGTCCCGACTATCGTGGTCATGGAGAACGTCACTACAACCGATATAGTTCCCACTAACCGATAATCGGGGTTTTCCAACCCCGACCGAATAGCAGTTACGAATTCTCCAGGAGTATCTTTCCAGTCCCGTATGGCAGAATAAGGCACTCCATCATGCCATTACGCCAGATTCTGGACGGAAAGTTTATGCTTGGGGGAAAAGAAAATTTGTTGACCTGCAAAGATAAATATGTTAATATCTAGATAGAGGAGTCTGAGGTGGCAGCGGAAGTTGCCATGAATCTGAATTTTACGGCTGCTGTTATGTCTAATCAGGTTTCCAGACAGGCCAGAATGAATGGAGGTGATGGTAAATTCGGAATGTATATCCATATTCTCGTTATATAGTAAATTTGGCTGATTGTAGCCACAAGAGGAGCTATAACTTATGAAGAGCAGACTTGTTAGCGTTTTCGCAGTTGTGACCTTGGTAATGCTATTCTCAGTTCCCGGAATAGTACGAGCAGTAGATGAGTTCAAAACCTCTGCTAATGGCGCCGGTGTTCAGATATGGTTTGAGGCCGAAGACTATGATGTGAGAGATCCCGATACTGATGAGTTTTATCTGGTTGCTCCAGTTCCGCCGGCTGGTGTTTTTGGTGACGCTATGACCCGAGCAAGTGGCGCGGGTGGCATGATTAGCTGGACATTCAATATTGCCGAAGCTGGCGGCACGGGCGGCACCTGGACCTTCTGGGCAAGGATGCATAATGTTGACAACCAGTCGGACTATATGTTGGTGGCGGGAGACCCGGATGACGAGATCCCTGCAGGTCCGCCGTATCCAGGCAGTGACGGGACCGCACCGTTTGATAATGGTGATGACCGGATCTTTGAGGAATCTTTTGCAGAATGGGGCTGGTGGGGCAATGATGAAGGTAGCATCAAAGAGCTTCAGAATGGTGAAAACACCATGTATATCTACCACAGACAGGGTAATGATACTGGATTCTGGGATGTCTTTATGTGGACTGACGATCCGGACTATGTGCCCAGTGACGATGACTACACAAACGCTGAATCAGCAACAGCGGCGGCTGTGCAGCCTTCGGACAAGCTTTCGACAACCTGGGGAAGCATAAAAGAGAGGTCATAGCTATGAGAAGAGATTTTATCTGCCTTTTCTCAGGGTTGGTATTAGCTGCTCTGATCCTGGTTCCCGGGTTGGTGCAGGCTGTGGAGGAATTCAAAGTTTCGTCCTTTGGCGCTGGCGTCCAGATCTGGTTCGAAGCTGAGGCTTTCGATGAGCGAATTCCCGATAGTGATCAATATTTTCGGGTCACTGGAGAGAATAATATTCCTGATGCGCCGGATGGCGCATTCGGTGAAGCGATTACCCGGTCAGGCGGCGCCGGCGGCGCGATTATCTGGCGCTTCAACATCGACCACACCGAAGGCAATGGAGGCGAATGGCGCTTCTGGGCGAGGGTTTTCAATCCAGATAACCAGTCGGATTATATGCTGATAGAGGGAGACCCGGACGACGATATTCCTGCAGGTCCACCTTTCCCGGGCGGGGATGCTGCGCCTCCGTTCGACAATAATGATGATCGTATCTTCGAGCGATCTGATCCAACCTGGGCATGGTGGGGGAATGATGAAGGTAGCCCCAAAGAGCTTCAGGATAGTGAGAACACCATGTATATCTTCCACAGGCAGGGAAATACCACTGTGTTCTGGGACGTCTTCATGTGGACCGATAGCGCTTCTTACACCCCCACTGATGATGACTACACGAACGCCGAAATAAAGAAAGCCAGTGATGATATAGCGGTAAGATCACTGGATAAGCTCTCTACAACCTGGGGAAGTATCAAACTATAACGCAGAAGAGAAAATGAGCCTCTTGGTGAGCTATTGAACAATAGCAAGCCAGGAGGCTTATCCTCTATTTTTGAGTATCAATAGTGGGAGAGCTTTCAGTTTTCTTTACTTCCGCCGAGATCCATCTCAAGTTGCTCTGCCTTCGGCGTTGCTGCATCCAGATAATCCTCTATCCGACCTATAACATTCCCATCGGAATCGACCGGGATTGCTCCCTTCGATAGGAGGGCGTTGTTGGCATTGTCCTCATCAGTCTCCGCTTTACGGACGAAGATTATTCTGCCCTTTCGCAAGCCATCCATTACTCCTGACCATGTGCCGCCTTTGGGGCCGGATTCTGCAACGAAGATCTCATCCGCCAAACCATATATATAGGTATTGCGTCCCATTGCAAACCCGGCATTCCACGGCACATTCGCGGGATATGTGCTGAGGACAAGGACATCCCCGTCAGCTATCTGAGAATGGTATTTCTTAAGTCCACTGGCAAAGGTCATAATCCCCTGCGGAAGCACAATTATGCTGCGACCGAAATACTGGAGTGTTGATTCCAGAGCCATTCTGTCAACGCCTTTGGCGAACCCGCTTACCACAACTTTGTGATCTTCGACACACTTTTTCGCAACCGATTCTGTGAATTGCAGAGCGTTCTCCGACGCATCCCTTGAGCCGACAATGGCAACAGATGGCTCTTGCAGCAAGTGTTTGTCACCCTTTATGTAGAGCAACGGAGGCGAGTATTTAGCTTTCAGGTTCTCTTTGAGAGTTTCGGGATAGTCCGGGCCTTCAAAAGGTATGATATCGAATCCCTGTTCCAGGAGGTACTGCGCAAGGAGCGAAAGATCCGGCAGAGAGGATTTTGCTTCCAGCAGATCAGCAGCCTGCTTTTCACTCAATTGGAATTCGCTCTGCCAATCGCTTTCGCTCAACTCGAAGAATTCGACGAGAGATAGATTTCGATTGCGTATAATCTCAATAATGAGGTTGTTGATCTTCTGCGCCTGCCATTTGGGCAAATGCGCCATCGCCATCCAGTAGGCAAAATCGTGTATTTCGGGTATTTCAGGCATTTGATCTCCCACCAACAGTTTTTGCTATAGTCAGCGGCGCGATTTTTGCCGCGCCCAGCTTTGTAAACATCATGCCGATCTCTTTAATTGTCGAGCCGCTATCGAATATATCATCAACAATCAGAACAGATTTGCCCCGAACCTCAGATGGATTCTGGTAGTGAAATGCCTCCTTCACGTTACTGCTCTTCAAGACGGCGTTTTGGAACATTTTCTGAGGTTCGGTTACCCGTGCTTTTTGGAGTCCATCCGAGATCGGAAAATGTAGATTTTTCGCAACTCGCCCAGCGAAATTCTCGACTAGATCACCCGACTCGGTCGGCGGGACGTAAACCACCAGATCGAACTCCTGATACCCAAAATACCTTCTGTAGGCTTTCAATGTTTTTATCAATAGATGGTCAGGAAAATAGCCGCCATTTTCGTATTTGCAGCGGTGGATAGTCGCTCCTACATCGGAAAATCCGTAATAAGATGACGCAACACCGTCCATCAGATTGCCGCTGGATGACCCAACTTTCAGTTCGGGGAAGTAAGTACCCCAGAAATCCTGAATCTTCTCCCGATACTCATGTGTGATAACCGCCTGATGATGATGGCTCAGGTCATTATCGCACTTTTCACATCGACCAACTGATGTGTCTCCCAGGTAAGCGCACAAATAATCCATTCGGCAGTTTGATGATTCGGCGTATTCAATCATTTTTCTGAGTTCCCGTAATTTGAATCGCCGGAGGTCCTCAAACGGTCTTATATCTAAAAGCAGAGCATTCGGTTGATATTCGTACTTTCTGTCTCCATGCGTTGATTCCTGAACGATTCCCTGATCCATCAGATCAGCGCAAATTACACCGATCTGGGTTCTTGTGAGATTAGTCCGCTTCGCCAGATCGAGTTCGCCCCAGGGCCCTTGCTTCAGTACCTTGAGAACTCTTTGATATTGACTCACTGTTGGTCGGTTTCTCTTGATGAAGTATTCCGGTAGGCTTTTGTCGTCTGGATTGTAGAGAAGCACAATCTCCGTAGGTAATCCATCCCGGCCAGCTCGCCCGATCTCCTGATAATAGTGGATCGGTGACGCTGGCATCTGAATATGGATAATAAAGCGTATATTTGGCTTGTCAATTCCCATGCCCAGCGCGTTGGTGGATACTATACATTTCCAGCGATCTGACTTCAATCCTTCCTCGATTTCCTTTCTCAATTCTGTATCGAGACCGGCGTTGTAATTGGTTGCGGAGATCCCCACGTGTTTCAGCCAGGAAGCATATAGATCGGTGTCGGCTCTCCTGCCTGTGTATATCAATCCCGTCCCTTCTTGAGTGGCGAGAAACTCTGATAGCCATGCCATTTTCGCATCTTCGTTTTCGGCTTCTACGACGCGAAGATTGAGGTTCTCGCGGAGTAGGTTTCCGCGGACGAGGGAAACATCCTCTCCCATCTGGGCGATTGTGTCCTTAGCAACTTGCTGAGTAGCGGTTGCCGTCGTCGCCAGAACCGGGAGGTCTTCTGGCAGAGATCGAACCAGCTTGATAATCCTTCTGAAAGCGGGTCGGAAGTCGTGTCCCCAAACTGAGATACAGTGAGCCTCATCTACAACGACCATGGAAAGGCTGAATTGTTCCACCGCCTCCTGCCACTGCCGATTCTCCTGCCGCTCTGGGGCGATATAGAGTATTTTGATCTTGCCCTGCTTCGCTTCCTCGAGAATTCTCCTGTTTTCATAAGGTGTCTGTCCGCTGTTTACACACTCAGACGGAATACCCCGCGACTTTAGATACGCTACCTGATCCCTCATCAATGCGATGAGCGGTGAGAAAATAACCGTCGTCCCGGGCAACTGTGTGGCAGGGAATTGATAGCACAGCGATTTGCCAAATCCTGTTCTTTCGATCATCAGTACCCGTTCACCACCCAGTAATCTCTGGATGGTTTCCCATTGTTCGTCATAGAAGCGATCAAGATTGAATATCCGCTTGAGTTCCTGTTCTGCCGATTGCCTATCCATAACGGTGGCTTTAGGAATGGGTTTCTTTGTTTTGCCCACACAGTCCGCAATAGCTTCGATAAACCTGTCGCCATAATGCTCAACGAATTTCTTCCCAACGCCATGCACGTCACGGAGGGATATATGATCTGTGGGTTTTTCTTTGGCTAGTCTTCGCAGGATAATGTCTGTGCAGACCATAAATCCTGGAATACCTCTTTCCTGCCCAACTTCCTCCCTCAACTTTACGAGTATATCGAATAATTTCGCCTCAAACTCGTCAAATTCCGGCACGCTTCGATCTGCAATTATTTCGAGGAACGGCACGTTAACTTCATCCTCACCAGAGGTGAAGTTCCTGCCTTTTTCCGTGAGCTTGAGTATGGGCATGTTTTCGTATTCTGACACAAACTCTATCTCAAGAAGCTCGGATTCAACCAGGGTTGCTATAACTGCGCCCAGTTGTTTTGCAGTAAACGTAGAGAGAAGCGAGTAAGTCGCAAGATTGTTCAGCCTATAGTTGATTATAAAGGTCGATTTTGAGCCTTTTAGCACCAGGATAGTCCTGTTGATGCCCAGAGAAAACGGCAGTTCTGCAACACAGTAAAGGATAATCCTGCAAACTGCGCTTTCGTAATCCTGAATCAGGGTTTCTATATTTGCAGCCATGTGCCGTTCTCCTGATCAGTTCTGGATAAGCATCCTGCGTGTGGTGCGATGGCGTTCTTTAAAAAGAGAGCTATTCCTGATCTTCTGTCCACGCTGCGATGTATTTGTCTGCCTTGCGGGCGCCTCGAGAAAAGGCTCGAAGATGGAGATGTCCTCGACTCTGGAATTATAATCGTAACCGAAGGCTATCCCAATTGTCCAGTACCAGTATACTTGCCCGTCGATTTCTTCAGCACGACCAAACTCCCGCTCCACGCTGGTACGAGTGCTTCCAAGACCATTGCCGCCTGCTGTTCTGGACGTGTTCGGTTCTACTATGGTAAGTATACCAACAGTGAGATCATTCCAAAAGAAACCCATTAGTCCGATGTCGACATAGTAGAAATCATAGGTGTCTGTGTCTTCATCATATACAAAAACATCTGGTTCTCCATAAAGATCGTCAAGGTCGATGAGCGAGTCACCAATATTAGCATCAGCAACTCCGACTCCCGGGCGGATCAGATATGGACCGTTACCGTTACCGTTAATGAAACCGGTGGTAATTATGACGGACTCCGTTACAACAATAGGATTACCAGACTTATCGCGAAGGGTTATAGTAATACTATACACACCTGGCGTTGTGTAAGTATGTTCCGCACGGAACCTTGAACTAAAATCTGTAACCGTGCCATCGCCCCAATCCCAGCTAATCTCAATGTCGTAATGAGTGTCATAGGACTGACTCGCATCTATCTTCACAAATCCGTTTTCCAAATCTGTAGTGTTCAGTAATGTAGCCTCATAGTTAGCAATTAGCTCATGATCAACAGGGTTAACCTGGGTACTCAAGTAGTTTGTGCCGCCACCTGTGAGGTCGACTGTATCTGAGGCCTCAAACGTAATCTCATTGTCCCTCAATATTTCTACTTTGACGTTGCGATTGCTTCCGGCAGGGATGTTAACAATAATCATTTTGTGTTCCCCAATACTGATGGATTGAGGACTGAGAGTCTGGGTTTTGATGACCGGTGTCATTCCTGCGCCTGTAATCGTTACTCTTACTGAATAACTTGCCGGGGACATGGCTGGCGATATGCCGATGGAAAGGGAGAGCGATGCGGTTTCTTCTTCATCTTCCCCACAGCCTGGTAGAAATATGGTCAGAACAAGAATCATCAGCGCCATAATCGAAAAAGATTTTCTATACATCCGTTTCTCCTTTTAATGTCTGGAGCATCAATTAGCCAATTGGCCTATGAATCCAGCATCCAGTATCCAGTACCCAGTAAACTCTTTCCTATTCGTCTTCAGACTCAATGAGCACCATGGAAATGGCCTCGTTGGGGCATATATCGACGCAGAGGCCGCATCCGTCGCAGTTTTCTGTATTGATAACGTATCTGTCTCCTTCCATATCCACGCCGGAGTAGATACAGACCAGATGGCATTTGCCGCAGCCCACTCCGCAGCCGCAGGCGAGGCATCTTGAGGCTTCGCTGACAGCCTCATCTTCAGTAAGCGTTTTTTCCACAGTGTGGAAAGTGGATTTCCGTCTGTCCAGACCTATAGTGGGCAATTCGACACGAGGACGTTCCGATTCCTCTATGGAGCGGATCAGGACAGCTTTCTTATCCACGGCAGTCGGCTCTGGGATGGGATCGAGGCTCTCGCCTTTGAGATAGTGATCTATGTAAATCGCCGACTTTTTGCCATCCGCTATCGCCTGGATCACCGAATTTCCACCAGCATGTATCGCATCGCCAGCAGCGAATACTCCGTCCAGATTCGTCGCGCCTGTCTGATCATCGACTACTATCAAGCCCTGATCTGTTAGCTTCAAACCATCGCCGGACATGGCATCAGTATCCGGAAATTGGCTGATGGCTGTGATGACCATGTCTACGGACAGGGTATACTCAGTCTCCTCCACAGGTATGGGGGCGCGACGGCTTGAGCCTTCAGGAAGATCAAGATAGCCTGTTACGCACTTGAGACCGGCTATCTTGCCGTCCTGAAAGAGCATTTTAGTAGGCGTTGCCACATAGAGTATCCTGACACCTTCCACCTCAGCTTCATCTATTTCCAGTTCGCTGGCTGGCATCTCGTTTCTGCTTCTCCGATAGACGAGATAAACTTCCTCTGCTCCATAACGAACAGCGCATCTTGCGGCGTCAATGGCGGAATTTCCACCGCCTACGACGGCAACTCGTTTCCCGATCTGGACATAATCACCCATATTAATCTTCCGCAGAAAGTCCAGAGCAGAGGTTACGCCCTCCGAATCTCCTCCGGGGATAGCGAGTTTGGCGCTCTTCTGCGCTCCTATTGCCACCATAACCGCCTCAAACCCCTTCTCTTTTAGATCAGCTATAGTGAAATCCTTTCCCAGAGCGCAATTAGTTTCGATCTTCACGCCAGTGCTCTCGATGTATGCGACCTCACTATCCAGCACTTCTCTCGGCAATCTGTATTCTGGTATGCCCATTCTGAGCATGCCTCCGGCTTCGGTCATAGCCTCAAATACCGTCACGCTGTGCCCATTTTTTGCCAGATTGTGCGCGGCAGTAAGTCCGGCCGGGCCTGCGCCTATGATGGCGACCTTGTGACCCGAATCCGCCGGAACATCCTGGGAGGGCGAAGCTCCCGCTGAGCCTCGTATAGTGTCCCGAACCGAATCCTCCGACTGTTCCAGAGCAAATCGCTTCAATGCCCTGATGGCTATAGGTTCGTCCAGCAGCCCTCTGGTACACTCGTCCTCGCACGGATGATAGCAAACGTGGCCACAGACGGACTGGAAGGGATTCATGGAGCGGATCACTTCTCCAGCTTCGGCGAATTTCCCTTGAGCTATGAGGCGCACGTAAGCCTCCGCTGGTACGTGAGCGGGACACGCAGACATACATGGCGCGAGGTGATCATCGTAGCTGATATTAGCTCTGAATTTGCGTTCTCTGTCGATGTCATGCGTACCGATTATGCGAGTGTTAACTTTGCCTCTGAAGTCGTCGATGGTCTCATAGCCCTTTCGATCCATGTATTCTTCCAGCCCGGCTAAGAGTTCCCCGATGACCTCATATCCGTTCATTATCACAGCAGTGCAGGTCTGCACTACGTTAGCTCCTACCAGTAAGTGTTTCACCACGTCCTGCCATGAGGACACGCCGCCGGAACCGGCAATGTCAATCTTGAGCTGTGGACGTATCTCGCTTATCCACCTCAACGGATACTGCACTGCCCAGGGGCCACCATGTCCTGCGTATCCGCCGTGCATGACAGGCGCTTCCTCCTCAATATCTATCTCCAGACCTGTCATCCGGTTGAATATGGTCACGCCCTGAATACCAACCTCCTCAAGGCCTTTTGCCAGTCCCATAGGAGAGGTGATCATAGGGCTGATTTTGGCTACTACGGGGAGAGATACAGCTTCTCGCACGAGTCTTACTGTATTGAATATGGTTTCCTCCACAGCCTGTCCGCGAAATGTTATGGAACCGTGTGGACAGGAGGTATTGAGTTCCAGAGCGTCCGCACCAGCCGCCTCCAATATCTTCGCGCTCTCCACCCATCCCTCGTCCGTGATGCAGTTTATGCTTGGGATGATCTTCATATACAGCTTCGATTTGGCGGCGGAAACCTCCTGCGCGTACCGATGGATATCCCACGAGCTGGCTTGTTCGTAGGAGAAAAGAGTGAATGTCTTATCTTTGCCCATATCGTGTCGTAAGACCTTAAATCTAGGGGTAGGCGATATGCGGGAAATCTCTTCCTCAAAATACGATTTCATGACCACCGCACCAGCACCATTTTCCTGACACTTTTCCATTCTTTCGACTGTCTCAGTTATCCCCGCCGACGCAATAACGATGGGCGATTTCAATGTGAGTCCAACATATTGTGTTGTAAGATCCGCCACCAGTAAACCTCCTGTGTCAATTACAATTATACTGAATAATTAGTAGACGATAGAGAACTAATCTCGAGACCGTCCAGAAGTGATAAATTGGAAAATATCCTTCCCTTGAGAAATAGCCTGGAATATCAAAACGGAATCGATAGTTGCCGAGGTTATAGCATCGACTTCGGAGTCAAATTTCATAGGCTGCAATACGGATATTCCCAAAACACGTTTTCGTATTTTTTCAACTTCCGCTTTGCTCCAGGTTTTGTTCCCATATTTTGTGAGATGTATAGTTTCAAAACCAGTGACCTTGCCCTTTTCATTGAAAACGTATATAAACTGCACAGCATGACATACGTCACAGAGTGCTTCCTTATTGACGACAACAGCAAAATACTTTGCATTTCCGCTAATTCCTTCATATACTTGCATGTCTTTTCGCCGCGAAAAATCCTTTGCAGTAATGCTTATGTTTCCATCTCCGCATGCCTTTATCATAGCCTCCTTTACTTTCACCTTGAGTTTCTCTCCAGAGATTTTCAGTTCAGTTCTTTTTACAGTTTTATTTTGCTGCTCTTCCTGCTGCTTTAGTTTGATCATATCTTCGTCATACTGCATCAAAACTTTTATCTCGGTAAGGTAAGACTCATGCGACCTGATAAGCCCCAGATGAGAGCTGACCAATACAAGATTAGCGTCTTTATTTTTCCTCAACGCCACGGTGTATGGCGTCCTCATAGAATCCAGTAATTTCTCATAAACTGTAAACTTCGGATCTGGCAATATGGGAAACACGACTTTTTGCTTCTCTCTGAACTGATCCACTTCGCGCTGGTTATTACCCACTCCTATGGCTAGAATCTTCACTCTTGATCGCAGTTCTGGGTCTTCCGCCATGGCAGAATAAAGCTGGTTGAATATAGACGCCTGCTTCTGGCAACTGGTGCAATATGTACTCATGAACTCAAGTATGACAAGATCCGCATCAACATTCCTCGATATTGGATTGGCATCACCACTCAATCCGAGATATTGTCTATCTGAATTGGAAAGCTCTGAAAGATCCACGCTTCCAAAATCATATTTCTCTTCTTTGTCAGCAATCTCCCCCATTTGGGTAGCTCTGCTTGATACAAACAGCGTAAATATTAACAGTAAAACTGCGCAGATGAAGAATGTTAATATGCAGTTGATGAAACGTTTGCTGAAATTGTTTATTTCCATCTTGCCAATCCTTTCCTATTTAATTCTAATCGAAATATCTTCTCCCTTTTCCGCTACCTCTGGCAAACACTTTTCCACATACCATAGAGGATATAGTTTATCGTATTACCAAGCTTGCATGAAAGATAACACATATTTCACGGTCGGGTCAAGTGAAAAGGATCAAGTGAACCACAGCATTAACTGTTGACATTGCGCGATGGTTCTGGTAGATTTGGATTAACTTGATAGAAACGGACACATTTTCGCGAATCTGTGACATGGAGAATGAGCTATGATGACACCGAGAGAGAGGTTTCGAGAAGCAGTGCTGTTTGGTAAGCCAGATAAAGTTCCCTTCAGGCCAGGAGGACCGCGGGAGTCCACGCGGAATGCGTGGCATCAGCAAGGACTGCCGGAAGGGAAGAACTACATGACCGCCATATACGAGATACTGGGATTTGAGCCGGAGAGGTCATATCATCCAAGAGCCAGCCTGGGCGTATCCTTCAAGATGATACCCACGTTTGAGGAAAAGGTGCTGGAGCATAAGGACGGACATTATATAGTCCGGGACTGGATGGGGGCTATCACGGAGATCTCCGATAAGTTCGATTACACGTATATCCGTTCAGCCAAGGATTTTGTGACCCGTAAATGGCACAAATTCCCCGTGGAGAACCGCGAAGAGTGGGAGGAGATGAAGAAGCGTTACGATCCGCGAGATCCCAAACGACATCCCGAAGACCTGAAAGAGCGATGCAAGATAATGCAGGGGCGGGATTACACCGTCGGGTTCGGCTTCAACGGCCCGTTCTGGCAGATCCGGGAATGGATAGGGATGGAAAATCTGTGTATGCTGATGATCGAAGACCCGGAGTTCGTTCAGGATATGGCCGAGTTCTGGACTGAATTCGTCTCCCAGACGATGGCTCCTATACTGGAATACATGGACGTGGATCAGATTAGCATGTCCGAGGATATGGCATACAAGGCTCACAGCATGATCTCGCCGAAGATGATCAGGCAGTTCCTGATGCCGGCATACAAACGCTGGGTGTCGGAGGCAAATGACAGCGGCTGTCCCATCGTCTACATGGACTCGGACGGCTACGTGGGCGAGTTGATACCCATCTGGATCGAGTCAGGGATAAACTACTCCGGCCCCAACGAGGTCGCTGCTGAGAACGATATTGTGGAGTATCGACGGCTATTTGGCAAGAAGATGGCCTATAACGGAAGTATCGACAAGCGCGCTATCGCTAAAGGCGGCAAAATTATAGAGGATGAAATGGAGCGAGTGATCCCACCATTGCTGAAAGACGGGGGAATTGTACCCGGCTGCGATCACGGCGTGCCGCCGGATATATCATGGCAGAATTTCATCGAGTATTGCAGAATATTGGCGCGGATGACCGGGTGGCTGTGATTAAGTGATGACATGGTGTTTCCCTTATAACGCCGTTAAACTTTTCGCTGATTTTGGGTTGATTTTGCGCTAATCTGGGGTTAATTTGTGGTAATAATGCCTCATTTCTACACCTGATTCTGAAGAGTCAACTTTTCCCGGGAGCCGTAAATACTGATGGTGACTGAGTTTATCCTGGGTAGTTGAACAAAAGTTTAATAAAGTTTAACGGATTAGTCCATTAGTCTATGAGTCTATGGGTTTATTGGTCTATAAGTCCTGGTTAAGATAGAATCTTGCTGCTCGGAATTTTAGTATTGTTGTGTGCAAAAAAACATCTTCATTATACATATCGAGGTGATGGTTGCATTTGGGGAAATAAGACCAGTTTTCAGTTTTTGGTTTTCAGTTTTGAGTTTTATTGCCCCACAGATAGTATTTGCTGATGCTGGCTAATGTTGCAGTTTGAGGCATAAAATTATGGCGTTTCTGAGTTGAGATGTGGGGTATATTGCTTGTTGGAATACCTGATTCCGGGTATAATGTCGCTATACTTGACTATCGGTTTTTGGGTATTGGGGTGGGTGTTTTTACACCCATGTCATAATGACACACCCGGTATTCGGGGAAGGGAGGATGTCCGGGTCGCCGATCAAGCTTTTGGAAACCAAGCTTTTAGAAAAATCTTGAGCAAAAAAAGAAGGAAGCTTGAGCAAAAAAGGGAAGGAGGCATGCGAGGAAAAAGGAGAGTTTCTGGCAATATTTCCCCTTAAATTAGTGGTGCAATCGGTAAGTAAGCTACGTTTTCAAGAAGGGCGGGTTTGGGGCTATCAAGTTGGCGAAAGTTATGCTGGTTATTAGCTTTTTTCACCAAATGTCAGTATATCAGCATGATAAAACCCGCCCCTACAAAGCTATTGTTGAACCAGTTAGTGTCTTAGTGGCATATATCGAGTTGTATGCATCGGGAGGTTGCATAGGAAATGAGTGATAGCAGAACTTTTGAATACGATGTCTTCATCAGCCACAGCTCCAAAGATAAGCCGGTGGTGCGCGAGCTGGCGGAACGGCTCAAGAACGATGGCCTGAAAGTCTGGTTCGACGAATGGGAGATCAAGCCCGGCGACCCTATCAGCATCAAGATTGAGCGCGGGCTGGAGCAGTCGCGGACGCTGGTGCTGGTTATGTCGGCTAACGCCTTCGCTTCTGAGTGGGTGACGCTGGAACGCCACACCGCGCTCTTCCGCGATCCCACCAACGCCCGGCGCCGCTTCGTGCCCCTGCGGCTGGACGACGCGGAGATCAGGGACACGTTGAGGCAGTTCGCATACGTGGACTGGCGGGAGAGGTCTGAGGAGGAGTATGCGAAGCTGCTGGAGTCATGCCGGTTGCCCGCGGTCGCAAGGCCCCAAATCGAGGGAGAAGAAGAGCCGGTATGGGACAATATGTTCAGAGGACATACCGGATATGTTAGGTCAGTCACAGTAACCCCAGACAGCCGTTTCGCCATCTCTGGATCATCCGACAATACACTGAAAGTGTGGGATCTGGAGACTGGGGTAGAAGTAAGAACACTTCAGGGACATACCGGGTATGTCTATGCAGTCACAGTAACCCCAGACAGCCGTTTCGCCATCTCTGGATCATCCGACAATACACTGAAAGTGTGGGATCTGGAGACTGGGGTAGAAGTAAGAACACTTCAGGGACATACTTATTGGATCAGGTCAGTCACAGTAACCCCAGACAGCCGTTTCGCCATCTCTGGATCATCCGACAATACACTGAAAGTGTGGGATCTGGAGACTGGGGTAGAAGTAAGAACTCTTCAGGGACATACCGGGTATGTCTATGCAGTCACAGTAACCCCAGACAGCCGTTTCGCCATCTCTGGATCATACGACAAGACACTGAAAGTGTGGGATCTGGAGACTGGGGTAGAAGTAAGAACTCTTCAGGGACATACACACTGGGTTAATGCAGTCACAGTAACCCCAGACAGCCGTTTCGCCATCTCTGGATCATCCGACAAGACACTGAAAGTGTGGGATCTGGAGACTGGTGTGGAAGTAAGAACACTTCAGGGACATACCGGGTCTGTATGGTCAGTCACAGTGACGCCCGACAGCCGTTTCGCCATCTCTGGATCATACGACAAGACACTGAAAGTGTGGGATCTGGAGACTGGGAAATATATAGCCTCTCTTGAGAAGCATACCGGTGAGGTTTTGGGAGTGGCGCTGACACCAGACGGCCGCCGGGCTGTCTCCGCTTCTGCGGATAAGACAGTTCGGGTGTGGGATCTCTCAGCCATCGTCGGAGAACCTACAGCAGCAGGAGCGGAAGCTGCCGACACAACACTCTACGCCAACGCCAAGGTGGTTCTGGTGGGCGATACCGGCGTGGGCAAAACGGGACTGGCTCTACGCCTGTGCGAAGATCGCTGGGAGCCTACTGAGTCTACCTTCGGCATGATCGTCTCCCAATTGGAACTGCCGGGCGACGAGGCAGCCGGTATCGATCGCGAGGTGTGGCTGTGGGATTTCGCCGGGCAGCCGGACTACCGGCTGATACACCAGCTCTACATGGACGAGACGGCTCTGGGCGTGCTGGTCTTTGACCCGCAAGACGACAACCCCTTCGATAGCATAGGATACTGGGAGAAGGCTCTGCGCGCGGCAACCAAATACGAACCGGCCAAACTGCTGGCGGCCGGACGCTGTGATCGCGGCGGGATAACCATCAGCCGCAGGCGCTTCGAGCAGTATGTTAAAGAGCATGGCTTTATCGGATTTTTGAACACCGGTGCCAAAACCGGCGAGGGTTGCGATGAACTCAAGGCGGCTATCGCCCAGCATATCCCCTGGGATCGACTGCCGTGGACAGTGACGACTCAGTTGTTCAAGACGCTCAAGGATGCCATCATCAAGCTTACGGAGGAGGACGCGCCGCTTATACGTCTGCCGGAACTGCGCCAGCGGCTTCAACTCATGCTGCCGGGAGTGGACATCGGCGATGCGGAACTGCGCGCCGTGGTGGGATTGATGCAGGGACAGGGTGTGGTGCAAATGCTGGACTTCGGCGGCTTCGTTCTGCTCCAGCCGCAACAGATTAACCGTTACGCATCGGTGGTGGTGCGCATGGCTCGCGAACACGCCGACGAGATGGGCATCGTGCCGGAGCAACAGGTGTTGGATGGGCGACTTGATTATAAGGACATGGAGGATGAGCGCCTGTCCGAAGCGGACGAAAAGATACTCCTGCGGGCTATGGTGCAGACCTTCCTGGATCACTCGCTCTGCCTCCGGGAACAGACGCCTGCCGGGACGATGCTGGTCTTCCCATCCTACTTCCGCCGTGACAATCCGGACTCGCCCGAATACCCCAACGTGTTTGTGACCTACGGCTTTGCCGGGCCGCTGGATGAGATATATACCACGCTGGTCGTCCGACTGAGCTATTCGGATGGGTTTGAGAGAGGTCAACTGTGGAAGAACGCTGTGGACTTCAAAACTTACGGCGGCAAGCGCGTAGGACTGGCGATGAACCCAAAGGGTGAGGGAAACGCGGAGATCGTGGTGTATTTCGAGGCAGGAGTGGAGGAAGACACGAAAATCACGTTCATCAAATACGTGCATGAGCATTTGCTGGGTCGGGCGCAGGACGTGACGCGGGTGCGCACGTATGTGTGTCCGGAATGCGATGAACCATTAGAGAACCGCAGGGCGATTCAGATCCGAATGAAAAGGGGATTGACGGACATCCTCTGTCCCGTCTGCGAGGAGCGCGTGACGCTTCTCGATTTGATCGAGGAGAAGTTCGGCTCCGATGAGTTCCTGCGCCGTGTGCGGGAGTTGGACGAGCAGGCGCAGATCAATCTGGACAACGAGAGCCGGGAGTTAATCCTGGTGGGTCACGCCTTTGCCGTCGCTGGCGAGGCCGGGCAGATCTTCCGCCCCACGCCCAACTCCGACTGGGGCATCGACGGCGAGATCGAGTTCAAGAACGAGAAGGGCCAGGCCAGCGGAAAGCGCGTCTACCTGCAGCTAAAGTCCGGCGATTCCTACCTGTATACGCGCAAGCGCGACGACACGGAGATATTCACCATCAAGAATCCGCGCCACGCCACGTATTGGCAGGATCAGCCCTGTCCGGTGATGCTGGTCATCCGCACCTCCGACGGCAAGATCCGCTGGATGAACGTGACGGAGTATCTTAAGCGGCATGGGAAGGACACAAAGCAGGTTATCTTCGACGGAGAGCCTTTCACAGCGCTGAATGTGCGGCGGCTGGGGGATAGATTGCTTCGCTGAGGTGCAGAGAACGCACACGGATTGCACGGATGTTACGGATTTTCACGGATTCAGGGAATATACTCTATCTGTGCAGTAAGAACAAGCTGGTAGCTTGTGGTACGTATTACGACGAAAAACACCAATTTTCATCTATTAATCCCTGACATCAAATCCAGCGCTTTCCCCGCGTCTACGATGCCGTATCCGCTGGATTCACAGGGGTTTTCGGATTTGGATGCGCTTTGAAGCACAAATCTGCGTAGAGATTCACGCTCAATTCGCCCGGTCTCCAGCAACAGGGCGAAAATTCCTGTCACATGCGGCGCTGCTATGCTTGTGCCGGATACTCTTTGCCATCCGCCATCTTTATCAGCCGCGAGTATCCAGTCGCCGGGAGCTAGAGCGCCGTTTTCTTTAAGCGCCTGTCCATAGTTAGACCAGGGCACTCTTCGGTCATCCATGTCGGACGCGCCCACGCAAATGGCGACGTCATCTCCCGCCGGGTATAATACCTGACCGTCCCCGTCATTTCCAGCAGCGGCTATGACGCTCAAACCCTGAGAAGCGGCTTCCGCCATAGCTTCCCGCAGGGCTGTGGATTGGTAATCCGATCCGAGGCTCATGTTCACAACCGGGATTTTCTCTGCAATCGCCCACTGGCATCCCTCTATCACATCTGAGATGTATCCACGACCTTCGCTGTCCATTACCTTGATGGAATACAGCAAGGCATCCGGCGCAACGCCGATAATGCCCACGCCGTTTCTGCGAGCGGCTAATACAGATGCTACGTAAGTTCCGTGATTGTTGTCATCCTCGTAGGAGCCACCGTCAATGGCGTTGAAACCACCGATAACCGCCCCCTGCAAGTCGGGATGATCGGCGGCTATGCCTGTGTCAATTACACCCACTCTGACATTTTTGCCTGTGGCTGATTCCCATGCTTCAGGTGCATTAATCCGCTTCACTCCCCAGTCGATACTTTCACTCGCCGGAGCTATCTGATAATCCCTTATAAACAGAGGCCGAGGTTGCTCGGCTTCCAGCATGTATAGCTCGAAGTCCAACTCTACATATCGAAAAGACGGCATCGCTTTGACTAACGCCATCTGTTCCTCGTTCAGATAACAGGAAATGCCAGAAATGATGTCCAATCGATCCAGTATCCGTATCCCTGCCGCCTCCAGTTCGTCCAGTATGGGCGACAACTCAACTTCGCGGTCAAACGTCACTATAAATCTGTCAGATTTTTTGGACGACCATATAACCTCGCTACAACCTGTAAGGATAAGCAATATCATAAGTGCTGTGACAAACATATAAACTCTTTTCAGCATTAAGAGAGTTTGTGAAATAATCTTAGAGTTCTTGATCGTTCCGAAAAATCCCCCCAGCCCCCTTTTCAAGGGGGAGTAGCGGGCTTCGCCCGCAGAAAGAAAAATTGAAAGTCTTTTCGCAAAATTGCTGAAGAGAATTTTAGCAATGTTTCTGGAGTTTTTGGGATGTATTAAAATCCCCTCAGCCCCTTTTTCAAGGGGGAATAGCGGGCTTCGTCCGCAGAAAAAACTTGAGAATCTTTCCTGGGACTTACTTATATCCTGCATATATATTCTGGTAATATTCATGACGTTTTTTGGTTTCCTCCTTACCAATGAAATTCTTCAGTATACGATAGAATGATAATACGCTTTAGATACAATAGTGTCAATAAGGAATGCAAATCTCGATATGTATTATAGCGGAAGCTCTTAACATGAGCTTTTGCGCATTATGTCAGATCTATAGCATCTCTCTATTCCCTGATTGTGCCATCGAGAAGTATGTGTTATAATCAGTTTGACACTGCAATAGGCAAGCTGGTCAAGACATCACATTTCATGCCCTATTTGGGAAAGGATAGAAAGATGCGAGCTATAGAACTGATACTATTTTTCATGGCTATTATCTTTGTTTCCACCTTTACCACAGGATGTGAAAGCATGACATTTAATTCGATCAAAGAAGACGCATTCCTCAACATGAAGATCTCAAATATTCGTGATTTTGGGGCCAGGGGTGACGGCGCGACCGACGACTACGATGCTGTCAACGCCGCTCATACAGCAGCGTCGGCCAATGGTGGGAGGGTATTCTTTCCACCGGGTACATATAAACTCAGCGATGACCTGACAGTCAACGCCAATGTAACTCTCGATTTCAGTCCAGGAGCGGAGTTGAGTATTGACAACGCAAAAACTGTCACCATCAACGGTCATATCGCCGATACAATACACCAGATATTTAGTGGTGCCGGGTCGGTTGCGGGTGCTCTACGGAATGATTTCGTGCGCCCGGAATGGTGGGGCGCTGTTGCTGATAACTCTACAGATTGCGCTGATGCGTTTACGGAGGCGGTAAATTTTGCATATTCCAGCCAAATAGGGACGGTTAAACTATCTGCCGGGGAGTATTTGGTTCAATCAGCGTTGGAGTTTTTTGGTGTTGATGAAATAGTTATTGAAGGTTCTGCGCCAGCGTTATACGCCGGTAATCGAATTTGTGGAACTGAAATCATCTTTGATAATATCGGTAGCGAGTTGTATGCTTTTTCGTTGTCTATTACTGGTATTGATAATTCTGGCGTTGATAATAAAACGACGTCGATGGTAGATACCACAAAGAATTTTGTAGATTTAGGTCTTGAGGTTGGGCACTATATAAAGAACGTAGACAAGAATGGTGCGGTTACGCCAAAAGGCACGATTACCTCTATAACAACGACTACGAACCCTAATGATACTCTTAATTTCGCCGCTGCACTTGGCGGGGCTGCTGATTTTGACGATGGAGATCATTACGTTCTAAGGGGAACAAGAGGCGCACGTGGGTGGGTGTTCCGGGATTTTAAGATGACGGCAACAGCAACGGCTGCAAGGGCTGGAATATGTATTCCTTGGGGGACTGCTGAATGTCGTTTTGAGGGAATAGATGTCAGAGGATTTACTCAGGCAGCTATTTATATGGATGCAGCTTTTTCCAATACGTTCTTTAATTGTAAATTTTCTCAATCGGGGTGTGGTGTTTACGGCTATGGTGGTCAACAGAATAGTTTTATAAATTGTTGGCTCACTCAGAATACTTATGCAGGCCTAATGATCTCCGGGTCGAATTATACCATAATACACTGCGATTTTGAGGGCCAGCCGAAGGGCTTAGATCAAAGTTACAATCCTGGAGGCGCTCCTGCTGGCTTGTATATGGTAGGAGACAGGGTTGTCTCAAAGGGATGGCTAATTGAGGGAAACTATTTTGAGGCAATGGGCGATCAAGATGTAATCAACCTCGTCTTTGCATATAAATTCCAAATAGGGACAGCTTACGTTTCTAGTGGGACGTACAGGATTTATTTCAATGCAAGCAAAGATAACGTTGTGGTGAATTGGCCCGGTGAGATATATGTCCATGCTAATTCTGATGACAACACCATTATTCATGCCACTGGTACAATTACCAACAATAATGAAACTACAATTATTTTACAGGAAGAGTTTGGGAATGGTAATAAGCAATCTTATTCGTTTTATCAGAGCGATGTTGCTGCAAACCAGACGACAATCCAGATAGATATATTGGGCTTGGCTGGAAATGAGGAAATCTTACTTCCTTATGCTGGGTCTGTTTTGGCGGTAGCTGTGGCTTCCAATGCTGCTAGAAGTGCCGGTACTTTGACGGTTGATGTGACAATAAATGGAACTGCGACTGGCTTACAGGCTGTCCTTGATGGAACCAATACGACATATCATTATGCCACGCAGTCAAAAAATGCTGACACTTTCAGTGTCGGGGATAGGCTAGGTGTCGAGATTACCACTGACGCCACATGGGCACCAGTAACGGCGGATATAGTGGTGTCTGTGACAATCGAGATGTAACAGCATAAGAAACGAAGAAGTGATGCTACGAGGGTAAGCATGCGCGGTAATAAGTTCATTGAGGCAAATGTGTGTGCGGCGACCACATACGGAATACTACTCTCACTCGAATGTCTGGACGTAACTATTCAAAATGAATGAGCGGGAACACTGTAACACTTAATACTACTTTGTCATTTAGCCAAAAACACCCGTAGTCTAACCCTTTATGGGCGTATAGTGAAACAGTTGACAGGCAAAAAAACGGGCATAAAGCCCTATACTACGTAAATGACAAAGTAGTATTAATATGGACGGGACACAGAAGGACACATTTATCGATTCCAGTATCCTCGCTGACGATCTGCGACTTTATTCGTGGGCATGCTTTTCCGATATGTCAGTTTTCCATGGGAGCCCAGTCTTTAGAGAATTGAGCACCCCAAAAGTAGTCACGGATACGGCAATGCTCTCCCGAAAATCCACAGGCACCGGTGCGCCGCTCTTTACAGCCTTCACAAACTCCTCAAGCTCAGAATTGTGACCTTTGTCCTGACGCCCCTTAAATTTTCGGCGCTTGCCACGGCTGAGAATCTCCGCGCATCTGAAATCATCAATTACGCAAACTGAACCGCCGCCAAAAACCTCTATTCTCTCCTTAGGAAGTCGACTATCTCCATTTGACAGGTAATTGATAGTCCCAACGGAACCATCCGAGAAACTAATAATTACGGATAGATTATCGGAGCTTTCCACATTTTGCTCAATATTTCGCAGCACCTCAGCATACACGCGCGTGGGGTAGCATCCCACCACATATTGCAGGAAATCGACGAAATGACAGACTTCACCGACTATTCTTCCACCGCCTTCATCAGGATCATGTATCCAACTGTCTTTGGGAATAAAGCCAGCGTTAATGCGGTAGTTGACTGATATAGGAAACGTCCTGTCATGAAAAAGCTTTTTTACTTCCCTCGCTAAAGGGGCAAATCGCCTATTGAATCCCACCATTATATTGCCATTTGATGTTTTCCATGCTTCTACAATCTGCTCAAGATGTTCCGGGGATATGGCCAACGGCTTTTCGACGAATACATATTTGCCTTTGCTAAGCCCTTCGGCTGCAATTATTGAGTGTAGGTTGTGACGCGTTGCAATAATGATGGCATGTAATTCAGGATCATCAATGACCTCACTGTAATTCGCAGTAACGTAATCACATCCGAACTTTTTGCCAGTATGAGCGGCAGTTAATCCTGTCGCGGTAGCAATACATTTGATCCTTGCCGCCCCTATCTTCTTCAGATCTGGCAAAAGCACTCCTCTGGCGAAGTTACCCGCTCCGATGACTCCGATATTAACCTGACCATCAACAGGGCGCCGTTTAGACGTAGCACTGTCAGCATCTTTCAGAAGCACTTTGCTTTCTAGCTGTTTACCGGTATCATATCTCAGCAGAATCGCCAGATATTTCTCCTGAGTTTTGCCCGTTATGATGTCATAGGCCTTCAAGGCATCATTGAAATCAAACGTGTGTGTAACAAGCTCTCCGGGACTGACCTCGCCTTTAGCTACAAGCCGGAGGAATTCCTCCATATTGCGCTTCTCTGTCCATCTAACATAGCCTATTGGATAATCTATACCCTTTTCTTCATAGATAGTGTCATATCTACCCGGACCATACGATCTGGACAGCCTCAAGTCCAGCTCCTTCGCATAATAGAGATCTCGAGGCACTTCCATCCCCACCGCGCCTACCACCACAACTTTGCCTCTATCTCTGGATATTTCACCAGCCTGTATTACAGGATCACTGCTGGTGGTAGCAGCGGTGATGATCACCGAATCCATTCCCATCCCATCGGAGAAATCATCGCAAGCCCTTTGCGCCTCTTGAACGCTAACAGCACTATCTGCGCCCATTTTTCTGGCAAGCTCAACCTTTTCGGGATCTATGTCGATACCAAGAACTCTACATCCATTTGCCTTTAATATCTGAACGGTTATTTGCCCAACTAACCCTAACCCGATGACCGCAACATTCTCACCAATTTGCAGCTCTGCACGTCTAACTCCCTGTAAAGCAATAGAGCCAATCGTGGTAAAGGCAGCATCCTCAAAGCTAACACCTTCGGGAATTTTTGCGCAGAGGTTTCTTGGCACAAACACAACCTCCGCATGGTTGGCATATCCCGCTCCAGCACAGGTGACAAAGTCACCTGCTGTATATTCTCCCGCACCTTCACCCACTGACTCCACGATTCCAGCCGAACTATAACCAAGCGGCATGGGAGAATCCATACGATCCATCACTTTCCGGAAAGTGCTGATAAGGCCATCACGCTTTACCTGCTGCATAACCTGTTTAGCAAGATCCGGCCGCGCTCGAGCTTTTCCCACCATACTTTTCTGTCCCAGGTTTACAGTCGTCCTCTCTGTCCCACCGCTTATCAGCGAGAAATGATTGCGTACTAGAAGACCACCAGCCTTGATTGCTGGTATAGGAACATTCTCTATTTTCAACTCTCCTATCTTGAAATTTTGGGTCAATTGTCTCATTAAAAACCTTCCGGTTCTATATATGCCATGCGTTACACCTCCTGTGGCCATTTTACTGCCAATTACACAGGATGGCAAATCAGATTATGGCATCTCATTTTTCTGAAAAAGTATACGATATAAGGCCTTTGCAATTCTTTTAACAATCTCACCTATGTGCCTGAAGTAATAGAAGTAGACTAGTTCTGGTTTGGCTACTGAATAACGACATAGAATGAACTCTCTACACGGAAAGATAGCTATAAAGAGATAATGGATCTTGTCATGTATCCGTGGAATTTTTGACATAAATGATAAAGTGGGATCAAGTTCCTTATTTTGGTCTTGTCTGGCCATTGATATTCTAGATAAATCCATCACATCTCCAATAGAGATAATATCGCTATTACTTTTGAGCTGACCCAGAACATCGGCTGGGATACAACCATCAATCCATGAATTGATCACATGCAGAACACGACGGACGCATCCCTGGACTTTGTGTTCCTTAGCAGTCTTTATGACATAATCCCATTTGAGGTCTTTTTGGTAATGTTTCAGAAGTTCCGCGATATCGTACCACCAGATCAAGCTGGAAATTCCGTCGCTATGAAGATGACGATCCAAATGAGTACAAAGGTGCAACAGGAAATCCTCTGATCCCAATATTAGTGCATCTGCTGAAGCTATCTCTACAGGAGAGGCATTTATCCAAAGATCAAGATTTGGCATCTCGAAAATTCTATTGGGGTGGACCTCGATGCGAAACACTCGTTTGCTGTATTCTATATGCTGAATCCACTGCGCGTACCATTTTGAGAACAAGCATGTATGCGATTTGTATCCCAATTGTAATAATGCTCCGTCAACTCTCCAGATATCTTTACCTTTTACCAACAAATCAATATCACTCATCGGCCTTAGAGCGATGTTTTGGTAAACTGCTTCTGCAATGGCTGCTCCCTTTAGCACGATTACTGAAATTCCATCATCCTGTAGCATTGTGAGTAGCTTTGAAAGCTCATTATACAGTTTCACGTTCTTCATCGCATTTGCCAGATATATTCTCTTTAATCTCCGCATAACTTCCGCCGGAATATATCCATCTGTCTTAAGACGACTGTAAAGCAGCGGCCCAACTCTATACTTGGCTGATCGTAGAATGATTTCTTCCCAATCATTGATCAATAGCTGCTCAAACCTGGTGGCCTTTGTTGCTTCATCATCCTTCGTAACGAGACAATAGAGTATCAGTTCGTCTATTTGTTTTCGGTCCATTTTTGCATTTCCGATTCAGAAGTAAGACAAATCGACACTTTAATTATGCGAGGTTTTGCCCTTGATCTTTGACATTTTGCTTTTGCCAGTAGAACTTTCTTCTCTCAGTTGCCTGAACCGGATTATCCTTCCGTTTTGCTATCCTATCATCTGGATTCCCACACCAATGGGCCTTTGCTTCCTTCATGCAAAGTGTAGCGCTGATCCCGTTCTGGTGTCAAGCAAAGGGCGTCCACCGATGAGATGAAAGCGCTCCTTCCATTACCATCCATGATGATGCAACCATCTGGATGTCCCAAAGTCTTTGAGCAGTGAGTTGGTGTTCCATTAACACTGCACATCTCAGTATCAATTGAACCATCTTTGCGGTATTAGTACCTCCCAGTAATATACTTCCTGTAGTATACATCAAACATAATAATCCCAAATAGCTTCATCGAATTATCCCTTTTTCCACGTCTGTGCTGTTCACGCAAAAACTGTATGTAATTCCAGTTAAAAATCCCCTCTTTCCCGACGTAATCTCTTGACAGATGCGAATCAAAGTAGCTATCCAAATTCCTCCGCATCCACAGAGCGATCGGTGGACAAAATCCTCTTTTCCTTCCACTTAGGTTCTTGGCTGGGATCAAGTCTTTAAAAGCATCCCTCAAGATGTATTTGCTGCTACCGTTTCTAAGCTTATACTCAAATGGAATTCTAAAGCTCTCTTCTACAACACGATGATCCAGAAAAGGCACACGTACCTCGAGGGACACGGCCATGCTGGTTTTGTCCGTATATTCCAGGATATTATCCACCAGAAAAGAATTTATATCCACATACTGAACACTATCACACAGGGTACCGCCCCCTGTAAATTCTTTCAAATACTCTGCTATAATCCGTCGTGATGGCAAGATACTATCAGAATTCCGCCGAAGAAAATCTGCAGCAAATAGCGAAGCTTTATCATCATCATTAAAATAATATGTCCAATTTAAATACTGCTTAGCAAAATCCCTATCAACGCCTGCAAATAGAAGTTTCAACCTACGCAAGGTCGATTTGCTGAAATCATCAGATACAATGTCCAGCAGATTCCCGACCCTCTTGTGGAACCATTTTGGCATACTCCTCAAGAAGTTGGTGTATCTGATGGCCTTATATCTAGGATATCCTGCAAAGAGCTCGTCACCACCTGCCCCAGAAAGTGCCACAGTTACATGTTCCCTCGTATATTTGGAAATGAGGTATGAGAGATAAAAAGTCGGATTACCGAAGGGCTGATCAAAACAACTCACTAGATCGTATAGCTCCTGTGGATCGGAAATATCAATTGTGATTTCGTGATGCTCAGTATCAAAAGCATCCTTAACGGAATCAGCGTATTCCTTCTCATTAAAGAAACTAACTCCTTCTCCCTTAAATAAAACAGTAAAGGTCTTTATCCTCTCATGGCTGTTTTCAGCCATCAATCCAGTCAAAATCGTAGAATCAATCCCGCCACTTAGAAAAACGCCTAGCGGGACATCACTGATCAGCCGCTTTTTCACTGAATCGGTCAATAACTCCCTCAATCGGATCTTAGTTTCTATATAGTCATTCTTTTTCCTTGTCCTTCCATCCGCCAGGCTTCCTTCCATCCGCATTGTCCAATATCTTTTAATCTCGATTTTACCAATCTGCGGAAGGAACGTTAAGGTGCAGCCCGGAGGCAGTTGGCAAATTCCTTTAAAAATCGTCTGAGGATTTGGCACATACAGGAAGCTGAAGTAGTCATACACCGCCTGCCAGTTAATCTCGACTGGGCAAATACCCGATTCCAGTATAGCTTTAATCTCTGAACCAAAAGCAAACTGCATATTTCGATGACAATAATAGTATAGAGGCTTAATTCCAAGTCTGTCCCGAGCCAGCAGCAGTTTACTCTGATTCCTATCCCAGATCGCGAAGGCAAACATCCCGTTCAGTCTATCAACACATGATTCACCGTAATCTTCATAAAGGTGAATCACAACTTCTGTATCAGTGTTCGATTTGAACACATGCCCTTTCTTCTCCAGTTGCTCTTTTAATTCACGATAGTTATAAACTTCACCGTTGTAGACGATCCAAACCGTTCCGTCTTCATTTGACATGGGTTGATTACCGGTATCAGAAAGATCAATAATGCTCAGACGCGTGTGCCCTAGACCAACTCTGGCCTCTTCTGACACATAAACTCCCTGATTATCGGGGCCGCGATGAGTTAGGCAACGAATCATTCGCTTTACTATTTGGCTATTATTGCAGTTAAGTATGCCACAAATTCCACACATATTGGCACGTCCTTACAGTGAGATGATTCTGTATTGGATAACTGTCAAATACGTTTTTTTCTGAGTTATATTGCCAACAGCCATAGAATTGGGCTTGGAGTTGATCAGTAAGGTGCAAGAACGTGGCATCCCCTTTGCATGGATAGCATTATAGTCAGCAGGGATGGCTTTTGACTGAGTTAGAAACACAGGACTTGCTTTGACTTCCTGGCAGCTATCTTCTCTTTAATCCTGAAACCTCACCATGTGTACTCCCAGCCATTCTGAATACATCCAGCGTCTGCTGAGTTGTTCTTTGCCACGAAAAATCCTTGGCACGCTCTACTGCGCGCAAACGCATTGTTTCCCAGAGATCATCGTCTGTCAAAATGTTAAGCATAGCCCTGATTAATTCATCGACACTAAATGGATTGAAATATAGCGCGGCATCAGCACAGATTTCAGGCATTACGCTGGCATTAGAACTGATGACCGGTATACCAGATGCCATTGCTTCGATCAATGTCCTTCCGAATGTCTCGAGATAAGAGGGGAATACAAAGAGTTTTGCCCCTTTATATAGCGCATGAATTTGAGCATGCTCTATTTCTCCCAGCAGTTGCACCCTTTGCTGTATCCCTTCCGATAAAATAGTGCGCTTCATTTCAGAGAAATATGCTTCATCAATTACCTTCCCAGCAATGAGTAGGTTATATTCCACCGAATGCTCTTTGACCAACCTCGCAAAAGCCTGGATCAACGGAACATAATTTTTATATCGATAAATACTCGAAACTGATAGGATATATGGCTGTAGTTTTCTCCACCTGAAACTCGTCGTCGTATCAACGCGGAATTGCTCACCAGGCACATGGTAAATAACAACAGTTTTTTCCGCGGGTATCGCTAATATTTTGGATATTACATCTCTCGAGTATTCTGAGACGAAGATAACTTTTTGCGCCCTTCGAGCTGAAACCTTCGACAGGTTCTTTAGCAATTTCAGTCGATACTTATCCTTTAGATTCGCGGCGATGCTTGATTTCGAGTATGGAGCTAAATTCCGAATTGCAATAACAACCGGGCATGGGGAGAAGGCCGGGCCAATTTCATTGGGCGAGTATAGCACATCGATCTGATTTTGCTTTAAGAAAATAGGAAGCTTTATCTGTTGCCATAAAATTCTCCTAGCTACTGAATTCGTCCGCAGTCGAATTTGCGCATATTGGTAATTATCAGGTAATTCACGAAACCATCGTTGTCGGTCTTGAGTACAGAGGACAAAATACTCGTTTTCTTGGTCAATATGTGATAAATCACCAAGCAAAACGCTAATATAAGCTGAACTTCCGCCAGGATTGTTAGCAGCAAGTGCATCGATTGCAATTCTCATGCTTCGGCCTTTCCCCTTATTCTTTACACCCAAAAAAATCGGTCGCGTATAAGGTTATAAGGTTTCCTTCCAAAAAGAGTAGTATTTCAGATCAAGCAATAGGAACCAGTTTCGTTTCTGAAGACAGCTTCCCAAATCTCGGGCATCATAATGTCCAGCAGCACCAGATCAGGATTTTCGGTTCGGATTTTATCCAGAGCCTCCTGATCGCTGTAGGCTGATATAACGTTGTATACCTCGGCTTTTGAGCTTATCTCCAATAGTCTGACATTTTGAGGTATGTGTCATCTACTACCAGTATCTTCAATTTTTGCGATGTTTTTGGCATGACAAAATCCTGATTCTTGTTTGCTATTCAATCTCCGAGACTATACTTACCAGCTTCTTTTCTACAATATGGCGCAATCTGGGATGCATCACAAAATATTGCTGTCCATCATCTTTGGATTGTGGCTTCGGCTGCAAATCTCCATCTCGCGCCATCTTTATTCCCATCATCATAAGTTCTACCATTGTGCCCTCATATCGGGCTCGGAGGTGCTGAAAAGTGTCATCCTTTTTGAGCGTAACTTGCCGGACGGCAATAATAGGGCCTGTGTCTACACCGCTATCCATGAAGTGCAGAGTAACTCCCAAACCAAGGTCCTTATGCCTCCCTTCGAGGACGGGCCATTCCACCACATCCATTCCACGATATGGCGGCAGTATACCCATATGAACATTGAAGACGCCAACCCCGGATGCATCAAATACCTGCTTTCGGATCATTCCCCCACCGGTAAAAGCAACCAAGTCGGGTTTATGTTTCTTCAGGAAAGAAACGCTTTCAGCGCCGTTGAGGTTCCTCACTCTTATTAGAGGAATTTGGTATTTTCTGGCTAACTTCAGCAAAGAGCAGAACTCCAGACCAACCCTCCCGGCAATGGTGCGGAAAGAATCTTCTTTCTGAGCGATGCTGCTTTGATTATTGAGAATTATCTTCCGCCAGACCTTCCGCAGAAGTCGAACTCCGTCCCTTCTGAATTCAGATTTTATGCGTCGTAGATTAAAGATCCTGCAAAGAACGATCCCTGACACCTCAACTCCGGGTTCACGCAGACATAAGTGCGTGATAAGAAGAGAGTATAAACTGTTTTTGATGGGAGCGAGTATTATAACCTTCATTTCTTCCAGGGGTATGGGGAATTTTCTCCATCGTTGAAAAATTTCCCCCACAGCCTCTCCTGATTGGCAATACTTACAATATAATGCAAAATGGTCATTAGATCTACAGCGTTTTCCGGCGTTAGATTTGACGGGACTTTCATTCTCTGGACAGATCTATAATGCCAGTCGTTGGCCTTCAGTGCAACGTTTAAGTAACGAGCATCACAGAATAAGTCAGCCGCATCAAGAATGCTAAGGGTGAATCTGATTCGCTCCAGCAGATATGATGCATCGGCAGAAACACTGTCTTCCCGAAATAGTAGAGCATGGCGGCGTCTGACCTCAATATGGCGTAGCAATCTTTCACTGACATCCCGCGCGTAGTCTGTGAATACGCGAGGACAATTCCTGAGGGCTAAGAAACTCCGAAGAACATACGAGGTACCATAAAGCGTCCCCGCAGATGGGTACCAGTCTTTAGGTGGCAGATTTTCTATTATTGGGGTCAGAATATCAGTTGCGTCCTCAACTCTAATAGTCTCGCTTTTCAGACCACAGAATATGAAGGTAAACAAGACCCGCGATCTGGCAATCTGGCGACCAGAGCCTTTCCAGGATGCATTTCTGGACAGTTCCTTGAGTTCAGAGCCAGGCCAAAGCTGTCCGCTCTTCCCGATGCCCTCTCCGTCCATTAGACAGATCAACTGGATTGACTGTATCTCCGGAGACGTTTCAAACTGGCCTCTTTCCTGGATATCCCTGAGCCTGGTAACGTCTATTATGTTTGAGAGGGACAAATTCTGATCCCATGTTCCGATCTCGGCTGGCTGAGGTAACAGGAGCGGAGCGCAGTACCTGGCTACACCTGATATCGCGGAGCGCAGGACCGTTGTTATAGCAGAAGAATCATTGTTTGCTTGCGCCTTAAGTTTGCCAGTATCATAGAGAAGACGGTTAACCAGTTTAATGTGTTTGTCAATAGTTATGCTCTGCTCAAGCCTGTCCATCAGGACTTCTAATGTGGGACCTAGCAAAGCCTCTACAAATCTTCTCATACTGTTGTTTCTTTCGATTGTCTTAACGAGCATAACAAAGAGCAGCCATCCAGACCAACAAGGGCCTCGCCGGATATCCAGAAATGGCTTGAAGAAAAATCGCCTGAAGGAAAGGAGATTACCCCATATTTGAATGGCACCATGGGCAGTGAATCCTTCTGGAATGACATCATAGTCTTCCAGTTGATTCCATCTATGGAGGCCATTAATGACGCCTTATTTGTTTTGACACCAGGGCCTCCCTCAACTGTAGTAGCGGCGAGGAAAACGTTATCTGCGGTCTGAGCGCAGTACCATGACGAACTCTCAACACCGCCGTAGATATTGAGCTGGAGCGTTTCTCTGTCCAGGGAGACAACATGATTCTGCTCCAGATTGGAGTCCGTGAGCCAGAACAGCGACCGGTCCGAAAACAAAAGCCCTACCGCTCTCCACATTTGCGTTCCATCCCCGAGCCATTGAACTTTCTGGAACTCAGCGTCCACAATCAGGAAGTAACATTCGCCTTTGAAATCTCCCACAGTAACCCATAGGCGATCCTGATGATACGGATCGCGATACACTCCATGCACATGTCGTATAGTTCCTGTCTCAAATGTGTAGGCAATACCGTATTCATCCAAACCTGGAGATACACGCCAGATATGAACTGGCACTCTCTTAGGATTTCTGAAATACTCGCCGAAGTATATGTTACCTTGATATGATTCGGTGATCCCCCTATGAAGTACACAATCGCCCTGAATAGAGAAAAGCGGAAGGGTGGCACCGTTCTCGATCTCATATACCATTCCAGCCCTAATGCCTAAAAGTTTCCCATCGCGAGTGGGAAAGAGATTACATTTGTCAACCCGGGCTGCCCGTTTGGTAGGGCGAGACCATGCGAAGAGATCTCTGGGAACAGCAAATGGAAAGGAACCTATGGTTTCCCAATCACTAGCTCCAGCAGGCTGGTGTAGGATCTTACGGTCGCAAGTTGCCCATGTACCTCGCTCGTCTGCGTGATGGACGATCACTGCTTGCTCATCAAGACGTAAAACTTGCAGATCCATATTTGGTTGTGCTGTTTCGGAATCATTCATCACTTATCCCTGTTGGTTTTGAGTATAGAGAGCAAAATACTCGTTTTATTGGTCAATATTTGATAAATTATCAAGCAAAATGTTAATATAAGCTGAACTTCCGCCAGGGTTGTTAGCAGCGAGTGCATCAATCGCAATTTTCATGCTTCGGCCTTTCACCTTATTCTTTGCACCCAAAGAACTCAATCGCGTATACGGTTCCCTTCCAAAAAGAGTAGTATTTCAGATCAAGCAATAGGAACCGGTTTCGTTTCTGAAGATAGCTTTCCAGTTTGATGAACTGAATTTGCCACCTCCGCTTCTTTTATACGTTTTACTGCAATGAGCATGCCCACGAACATCCATACATAATAGCCCGACGGGAAGAGGCTGAAAGATACAGCGCCGATCCCCCATATTGTAATACAAAGAACAGAGGTAAAGACCGCGGAACAACCTGCCCTCAAATATGGATCTGATTGGCGGCTGTAAATTCTCTCTGACTCTCTCAATATAACAAAGATTAGAGAAAGAAAGGCAAACAACCCAATAGTACCGGCTTCCGACCAAATCATAACGAACATATTATCTGCCAACATTGAGCCCGAACTTGCGGCAACTTGCTCTATGGAACCTGGCCTAAATCCCGCGGCGATGCCATACCCAAACAAAAAAACAAGGGGATCGGAAGTTACTTTTTCCGCCGCTTGCCAGAAAAGTTCTACCCGTCTGTCCTGAGCATAAAGCTCCTGGATATACATTCCCCGTGCCCTATTTGCATGATAAAACATTATGTATCCTGCAATTATGACGATAACCATGATTAGGATAAATGAAATCCTACGGTTTTTTACTCCCCGGATTCCAAATAGTAATGTCACAGTAAGAACGGCCGCCAATATCCCTCCTCGGGAAAATGTCAGAAATAGACAAATTAAGGCAGCACAAATGAGTAATGCAACGAAAAGCCTTCGGAACCATGATTTCATTATACCTTCGACGACTAAACTGATAGCAACTCCGATTATTATACCCAAGTAGCAAGCAAGATTATTTGGATTGGCTAATGTGGAAACCGCTCGCGCATCAGCGTGGTATAGTTCATAGCGACCAGAGATAGTTTGATATGTCTTCCCGAAATCCGTCGTTGCCTCGACTATCCCAATAACGGCGACGATGAACCCGATGATGATGAAAATCCATAAGAATCTCCCAATATCTCGTTTGTTCCGGAAAGCGTGTGGTACGATGAATGTCAATACGAGTGGATATAATACTAAATATCGCAAAAATCTCACACTGGCCATGAGTGCAGTTGGTGTAGCCGCAGCTCTTAATATAATGTAAATGCAGTAAAAAATAAGAAACTTTGAGATCGCTGATGGAGTATGACGACGTTCCCTATCAAAGATTCGCCTCCCAAACCAATTCGCGAAAAGAAGCAGCAGCAGGATATCCCTGAGAATTAACATATATACAGGTTGCCCACCAACTCTCGGACCTACAGGATTAAATAATAGCGGCAGGTAATTGAACGCTGCTATAGCAACTATAATGCACAAAAGTGTATAAAAGTCTATAGCAATTGCAGTAACGACGAGTATAGCCAATAAGGGAAATAGAGTTTTACTATTCAAATTCCCCTGAGCAGCATTTTGGATGGTATATATCCCAAATCCAAATATCAGTATTGCCAGGATTGCGGTTATAAGCCTATTTGAATTTGAAGTTCTTACAGCAAGCATCTTTCTTGTCCTAAATCCATTGGTTTAGTGTTCTATCAGCCTAATTGTACTGCCGGTTCAGAAGTGAGACAAAACAACCCTTTAATTAAATGCTGCATAATAACCTGTCAGCATTTCTTCTGTCAATCCCTTTTCCCCTGTGATCCTGTGAAGTCGGTTTATGATACCGCAAACAGATCCATCTCCGTCACGCCCTTCATCAAATTGGCTTTTGTCACCTGCTGCAAGCATCGTCTGACGAATACTGCTAAGACGAGGCTTCTTAGCTTTACTCCCGATTAGTTAAGATCCCAAGATGCTCTATGAAATTCGCCGCCCCAATTTCCGGACGATACTTCTCAACTGATGAACGTGCGTTCCTGGAGAATTCATTTATCTTTCTGGGATCCTCCAGAATCGGAATGATCGTCTTAAGAAAACAATGGTTCACATCCCGGATTATACCATTGTGACCACTCGCGATATACTGCCTTGCCGCCCCAACATTGGGTCCAGAAATGACTGGCACTCCAGCCGCAAGTGCTTCGACTACCACCATGCCCCAACCATCATAAAGAGACGGAAACAGAAGGACATCAGCATCTTTCCAGAAATCCCTCATCTTATAGGCAGCCACATTTCCCAAGAACTCGACTCTAGACTTTAACCCATCTGGTACTGCTGCCTCCAAATCTCTGCGCAGAGGGCCGTCTCCAGCAATCCTAATTTGCCAGTTGGGGAATGAATCTATGAGCTTAAGATTATGCAATACATATAACAGCCCCTTTCCTAGTGTTAAAGCTCCACAACATACCAAGCTGACAGAATCGCCTGCCCTCTTCTTTGCTCGCTTGATTTTCCGCAACTCGTCCAGGTCGACGTAATACTCTGTAGCGAAAATATATTTGCTGGGAGCAATACGCTTGTATTGCTTAACAGACCAAGTTCCATGACAGGCCAGAGCGTCGAAGTTGAGAAGGATTAATGGAACTATTGCCTTTTTAGAAGCCCTGTATATTATGCGTTTCCAGTTCCAGCTTTGTTTGTCAAAAAACCGAAGGCCTTCCCACCGGATTCGCTCCACATGATGGACCGTCGGGATTCTTTTACGGCGCGCCCAGAATGCTAACAAGTGGTTTTCCCAAGACCAATAGCTATCACACAATATCCATATGTCAGCAGGGATCGAGAAGACCTTCCTCATCCAGCAGAGCCTACCAATTGCGGAAAGCTCGGACCAATAGGCTATTTCCGTATCGAGACACTCTGCAACTCGCCCCCAAGATCTTCTTGGAATAGTTGGTTCTTTAATGAACATCCTTAGATGTATATCTCCGCTTTTATGAACCGCTTCCCAGAAGTCCATCATGTGTGGGCTGGGGAATAGCGTAAGCACATTTACTCTTATCATACTTCCTATGCTCCGCGGTCATCCACTGCTGCTTTGCTGTTTGCGTAATCTATTGATCTGCAAAGTAAATTCTTCCTAGTGATCTGCTATGGTTTGATAGGTAACCATTCCCTCTACTGACCAGATACTCTGAGTCGCACCCGATGCCATAATGGGACTTTGATGGGTATATTCTCTATCCCCAATTTCTACCCGAAGAGAGCCATGATCCCGGCAGAAATTGATGACAATGCTTACCAAACCGCGACAAGAGATTTCTTACTGAACTTTCTCCCACGTATCTGATTCTGTATCATATCTCTTCACAGACCTGCATGGAACACCAAATGCCATAGTATAGTTAGGTATATCTTTATTCACAAGACTGCCAGCTCCTATAATACAATGTTTACCGATTCTAACTCCACCCAGGATAGTAGAAGCGACACCCACCCATGTGCCATCGTCTATTGAAATATCCAGAGACAAACCCTGACCTGCGACACTTGGCCCTTGCATATTGATCTTATGTGAACCTGCAACAATATTGACTCTCGGGGCAATAGCCACAAGGTTGCCAATGTCTATTACCGCACTTCCACCACTAACGATCAGCACCTCATGACCAATGAAGGTACCATCGCCAATCCTCAAATGCGGAGCCATAATCTTTACAGAACTGGTAAGGCGCGCGGTAGAAGAAATGTCCACTCCTGCCCACCTATACACAAGCGCCTTGAACCTATACATACGTGTAGGAGGCAAATAACAGGTCAACCCATTAGCTATCAGTAAACGAAATGACTCAGTAGCTCTCATAAGACAACCATTATGCCTTTTCGCTATTCACATGGCATGGCTTTATATACAATGCGGTATCAGTAACACCACTGCTTGTCCATATACATCGCCAGCGTTTCATCATGTCGAGGCACTCAGACCATTCTGGTGAAGCCGGACCTTGCTCAAACGTTCGTGAATGCAGCGCTACAGATTCACGAGGTAAATACCAGTTGACATTATCAATAACCAAAAGTCCGCCTGGGCGAATCTTCTCAAGAACCATATTAACGCAAGCACTACGATATATACCATCTATTAACACAAAATCCAAGCTGTCTTTTGAAAATCGATTGATTACTTGAACGTATTCAGAATCATATCCCTCGCCTTCACCCCTGTCGTTTTCAAACAGAAGATAAGTCACATTAGAGTTCCCATTTTCTTCCAGCATTTTCGTGATTTTGTTATACCAAATCGGGTTATGTTCTACACTTGTGAGAGCTGAAACACGTTGAGCAAACCAAAGCGTGCTTCTGCCCGATCCGAATTCCAATCCCACATCACTATCCTTAAGATATGACTTAAGTATCAAGTTTGCTGATTCTGTGAGCCAGGGATGTGTAGGATGTTTTCTATGGTATATAAGCTCCTTAAATCTGTTAACAATATACCTCGATGTCAAATGACGAAACGATTTCATCTCAACTCCATCCTATCGAATGCAAGTATCAAAAACTTTCGCAAGTTTTCCTGTCAAAAATTTCCGACTGTATTTGGCGATCTCTTGCTCATTTCGTTTTAAGAGACTTCCTCTTGTTTCGTATAGCAGCTTTACCTTTGAAGCTATACCGCTAACATCATCCATTGCAACCCAAATCCCAACACCAGTGGCTCTTAAATAACTGACAATTCCCGCGCTGTTTGGCGGCACAAGTGCCAGAACCGGTCGCCGCGCTGCCGTATATTCGAAAATTTTGCCTGACAGAGGCCCTCCTTCGATCGGAATCTGATCAATAAATAGCAGAAGAATATCCGCTTCAGTTTGAAGCTGGGCAACCTCTTTCCGAGGAATAAAACCATTGAATCGAACTATAGTCTCCAGTCCATAATCTTCAATATACTCAAACGGATATTTGCCATACGAATCCTTATGGATTTTCCCTGCAAACTGCACCTGAATCTGATCCTCACCAACGACAGAGGTTTCTATAAGATGTTTAATAGCCAGAAAAAAATGCTTAGGTGATGCTGACGATTTCAGAGTACCCGTATAAACAATGGATAAATTCTTCTTTTCATTGTTATACTTGCTCGATTGGGAACTGTGATACTGCTCAAAATCCATCTCATCAAAGCCATTCGTTATCAAGACAAGATCCCGCTCCAGTTCAGAATATCGCTTAGCAAAGTCATTTATTATTCCTGGGCACACACTTATAACCTTGTCAGCACTTTCAACAACTCTTTTTTCCAGATATCTTTCAACCATGGCACGCCATTCACTGGGCCAGCCACCAGGCGGTCCTAAAGCCCAATAGTCCCTGAAATCCAGGATAAGAGGCCTACCAGTCAATTTCTTAAGAGCACATCCCACGAGATGCGGTGACCAAGGACCACCAGTTGAGTAGATTGCCTGAACATTATATCGCCTAATGAGGGAAAGTCCTCTCAAAACTGCATTGGGTGTCCAGGGAACAGCATAGTCAGGTATCATTATACAGTTTTTGACAAACGATTTCAACCACCGATGAAGTCCAGATTTCAGTCTATCACTAGTCGGATGTGAAACTCTCTGTCTGTCTATACTGACTGCCTCAATACTTCTTTTGTATTGCCTCGCATATTGCCGCAACGCAAGCCCAGAAACGCGATTAATACAAACTTCCTCACGTAAATCCTCAAGAGTACTTAAATCTGGAGATATACCTGTATCATAGGATGTTAAAATGATCGGCTTCCAGCCAAAAGTAGGTAGATACTTAGAAAACTTTGTTACTCTTACTGTTCCTGTACCGCCTGCCGGAGGAAACAGATAAGCAACCATTAGCACATTTTTCATCATAACTATCCTGATTTACTCTCGTTCACAAAATCTCTTCATTTCCCGGCGGATATCCATCGCGGGTGCATGGGAAACACTATCTTGACCCGCTGGTGTATCTCAGAAAGAGCATTCAAAATGCTGACAAAGTTAGCTTTCACATCAACGTTGGATGGACGGTGTAAGGTCATGATAACATACGAACCCTCTTCCAGACCAAGCTCATCCAGTACGCCACTAGATGATGCCCTATCCCGATATTTCATGAGCGTATCTATCATTATGTCGCCCACAAGGTATTATACCTGGGACATCTCATAATCATAGTGCTGCCCGGTGTGTACTAGCAGAGGATCTAGTTCTGGGTATTTCTCTATTTCCTCCAGAATAGGAGCTATTTTCATGAAATTCGGACGGGCGCCTACAACACATGCTATCTTCATCTTGCAAAGAATCCCCTGATATTATCCACAACTTGCTCTTGTTGCTCTCGCATCAATTCGGGGTATACAGGTATTGCCAATACCCGCTTGGAGGCCGCTTCTGAAGCTGGTAAATCCCCGTCGTGGTATCCCAGTGCAAAATAGCACTCCTGAAGATGCAGCGGAACGGGATAATACACTTCCGTTCCTATACCTGCTTCCTTCAAAGCCGCCTTTAAATCATCTCTACATTTTAGCATAATAACATACTGGTTGTAAACACTATAGTTGAAGTCTTCAACATAGGGTGTTACAGCATCCATATCTGCGAAGAGAGAGTCATATATTGCTGCATTTTTGGATCGGGCTTCATTCCATTTGTCAAGATGTTCGAGTTTTGCCAGCAAGATCGCTGCCTGAAGAGCATCAAGCCTGCTGTTGAAGCCTATAACAGCATGATAGTATTTGGGATTACTACCATGAGCACGCAGTATCCTTATCTTCCGCTCCAGTTCCTCATCGTTTGTGACTATCATGCCACCGTCGCCGTAGCCGCCGAGGTTCTTTGTGGGAAAGAAACTGAGGCATCCCAAGTGTCCCATTGAGCCAGCATTTCTATCTTTGTATCTGGCTCCTATAGCCTGAGCTGCATCCTCTATTACATAGAGGCTATGTTTTTTGGCAATATCCAGGATAGGGTCCATATCAGCACACTGACCATATAAATGGACAGGTATTATGGCTTTGGTTTTGCTGGTAATCTTCTCCTCAATAAGCTGAGGATCGATATTGTATGTCTTCGGATCAATGTCCACAAAGACAGGCTTTCCTCCCAGGCGTGAAACAGACCCCGCTGTGGCGAAAAAGGTAAACGGAGTGGTGATAACTTCATCCCCTGGCTCAATCCCTATAGCCATCAATGATAGAAGGAGCGCATCGCTCCCAGATGCAACACCAATTCCATGCTTCACATTGCAATAAGCCGCAATTCTCTCCTCCAGTTCCACCACATTTGGACCTAGAATGAACCATTGACTTTCCAGCACATCTCCAATGGCCTTATCTATTCCGTCTTTAATAGTTTTATACTGCGCCTTTAAATCGACGAGTGGTATTGCCATTTCATGCTCCTTGATCTATCGCTACAGACTATTGTACATCCAAAAATTTGTGTCCGGGTCTCACTAAAAAATCTATAGTCAGCTACTTCCTTTTGACAATCAACCCATGCTTTTCGTATCGCTTACCGCATTTGCCACATTCAGCGATACCATCAATATCACAGGGATCACCCAGGCCGAAATCTAATTTCTCACAACACTCGCACATCCAGCCTGCAATCCTCGTAGCGTTACCATATACAAGGGCATGATCCGGAACGTCCTTAGTAACTACCGAACCTGCACCTACAAAGGCATATCGCCCGATGGTATGACCGCATACAACTGTTGCATTGGCCCCTATAGTCGCGCCCCGCTTCACCAGTGTGGGGTGATACTCATCTATGCCTCTTCGGATCTCCGCACGCGGGTTCATCACATTGGTGAATACCATCGAAGGTCCACAGAAAACATCATCCTCAAGTGTAACCAGATCGTAAACTGACACATTATTCTGTATACGGACGTTGTTACCAATCTTGCATCTTCCACCGACGAAGACATTTTGCCCGAGGGCGCAGTTATCGCCAATTTCTGCACCACTCATAACATGACAGAAGTGCCAGACCTTTGTCCCGTTGCCGATAATAGCACCCTCATCAACAAAGGCTGATTCATGCACAAAGAAATCACTCATGATACGCCTTCCTTCTTTTTTCTCGCAGTCGGTGACCCGACATCCAGTTTTACAGGAACACCTCCTTTATCCAACGATTCCTGCGCTGCCTGTAGAACTCTAACTACCCGGAGACCGTCCAGCCCATCGCTTCTGGGTTGTCGATCATTCACCAGACAATCTATGAAGTGCTGACATTCCAGCCTCAGCGGCTCCATCATCTTGATGAATGGAATCCTAACGTCACCAAACCTAAGACTCAGAGATTCGCCAAAAGAGCCGTAACTTGAGTCGTTCGTAACTCCTTTGTCATATATCCTGATCATTTCCGTAGGTTCCATATCGTCGAACACTGCCATCTTCTCGCTGCCGACAATAGTAGTTCGGCGAATCTTATGAGGGTCCAGCCAACTCAACTGGATCTGCGCCATAACCTTGCCAGGAAATAGAAGGTTCAGAAATACCACATCTTCCACACCATCCTGAAGGTACGCCTGCCCCCTCGCGCTCACATTTTCCGGTTCAGCTTCCAGCAAATACATGATTATTGAAATATCATGTGGTGCAAAGCTCCAGAGCGCATTCTCATCTTTCCTGATCTTCCCCAGGTTCACACGCTGGGAATATAGGTAATAAATCTCACCCAATTCACCTTTTTGAATTATGTTTTTCAGCATATCTATAGCCGGGTGATATTCCATCAAATGCCCAACCATCAGTTTGCATCCATTTTGCTGCGCCAGTTGGACCAGTTCCTCCGCCTGGGCGGCATCCAATGTGAGCGGTTTTTCAACAAAAACATGCTTCCCCTGTAGAATAGCCGACTTCGCCAGGTTATAGTGTGTGGCAGCAGATGTAGCCATGACAATAGCATGGACTTCGGGGTCCTGCAACAGCGACTTATAGTCATCTGTAGTCTCAATACCGGGATATTGCGATCTGACGCGTCCGAGACTATCTTTGTTCAGGTCACAGCAGATCTTTACCTTACATCCATCAAGTTGAGAAAAATTTCTTAGAAGATTTGGTCCCCAATAGCCCAATCCAACGATCCCGATATTAACTTCCTTCATGCTTAAATCCCTTCAAATATTGTTAATGTCAAGTTGAAAATGGATTATTATGGCGCTGGAAACTCCCGAAAAGTGGCGGAGAAAAATCCCTACCTCAATGGTCTTAATCCAGCCTCTTCTCTTCACCCCCAATCAACTCTTTTTTCTTCTCTCGAAGTCTGTAGCTGTCACCCCGAATATTGAAGACGGTGGAATGATGTAAAAGGCGATCCAGGATGGCTGAAGCAATGACACTGTCTCCCAGCACCACTCCCCAATCAGCGAATGACTTATTGCTGGTGAGGATAATGGAGCCTGTCTCGTATCGCTTAGCCACCACTTGAAACAGGAAGTTGGCTCCCTCCTTTGATACCGGGAGATAGCCAACCTCATCAATGATCAGGAGAGCTGGATGAATAAATTGGCGCAGCTTTGCTGGGAAGCTGTTGTCTGCCATGGATGCCATCAAAGTGGAAACCATGTCATTCAGTGTGGTAAACAACACCTTGTAGCCTGACTCACAAGCCTTAACGCCAAGTCCTGTGCTGAGATGTGTCTTCCCTATCCCCGGCGGTCCCAGAAACAGGATATTCTCCTTGTTGTCGATGAATCGGAGACTGGACAGCTCCGCAAGCTTCTTCCTATTGATGCTGGGCTGAAAGGCATAGTCGAAGTCATCCAGACTCTTCAGGACAGGAAACCTAGCGCTCTTTATCCTGCTCCGGACAGCGCGCTGCTCTTTGTGTCTTACCTCCTCTGAAACCAGACCACTCAGAAAGTCCATGTAGGACATGCTGTTGGATGCTGCCTGTTTCACATAGCTGTCCAGCATCTCGATCATGGCAGGCAAACGCAGCTTCCTCAGATCCAGCGTGAGTTTCTCGTAGCTTTCCACTGCCATGTCTTACCCCTCCAGTCTGCTGTAGTAGCTGAGCGCTCTTTCTTCTACTGGCTCAGAAACCAGCGGCGTCTTCTGGGTAAGCTCTATCTCTTCTGGCATAGCCTTAGCTTTAGCTTCAGAAATATCCCCTTGACGACAGATATTCCTGATAGTGCTGCACTCAAAAGCTCCGTAGAGCGCGGCTCTCTCTATGGCTGACTCCACCACGGCCACTGGATAGTCCTCCACAAGATTCAGTATCTGAGCCATGTGGTATCTTGCATTGCCATACTTAGCTCTCACTAATCCATCAAGAAAGGGATTGGCTCCGGGGAACTGAACCAGAAACACTTCCCTGATGGCTCTTATTCCTGTGGGATAAGCTGGTTTGGGAATGCCCAGAAAATGCAGGGGATCTGTTACCATCTGTCCCCGCTGATAGCTCAGTCTGTGAGTGGCGATCAACTCATCACCGTAGAATATCCGTAACTCCTCTCCCCGCAGCCTCACCATCAGGTCTCTACAGCTATACTGGTAGGGAACCGAGTAGCGATTCTCATCAAAGCTCAGGTAGCAGTCCTTGGTGCTCTTCCGCACCTCAGAATGCTCCAGGATGTAGTCTTCATCTCTCAAAGGATTCAGGTCCTCTAGCTCGCGCTTAAGCCTGTCAAATGGAACTTCCTGTGTTGTCCCATGAATTCTTGTGTTTGCCACAGTATCCAGCCAGTTCCATCCCTTCTCATTCACATTATCCAAGCTGACAAACTCTGTACCCCTGAAGAAGCTGGATCTGATGTAGGAGAATGGTCTCTCTATCTTTCCTTTGGTCTCTTTCCGACCAGGAAGGCACAGCTTCGGCATGAACCCGTAATGTGACGCAAAGTCCATGAAATGTGGATTCCAGTGGATTCTACCCCCTTCTCTGGACAGCACAACTGTCTTCATGTTGTCATACAGAATGGTGTCAGTAACACCGCCGAAGTACCTGAAGGCATTGACGTGTGATTGTCCCAGAGAGACCAGGTTCTGGGAGTGGCTGAATTCTATGTAAAGCGTTCTGGAGTAGCCCAGAACCATGGCAAAGCACCACAGCTTTCTCCTTTGTCCATCGAACTCAGCCCACCCAAAGTCCGACCAGTCCATCTGTGCCTGCTCTCCTGGCGCTGTCTCAAACCTGACAAACGCTGGCTTTGGCATGGCTCCTTTTACTTGCCTGACGTAATTCCTGAGAATTGTGTATGAACCAGGATATCCGCGCTCCTTCACCTCTCGCAGAACCCGGCTGGCAGTCAAGTCATACTTCTCAAGTCTCTGGTTTATGTATTCCTTGTATGGATCCAGGATAGACCCCCTGGATTGCTGCTTCCGTTTGGGATGTTTCTCTGTCTCTATGCCTCTATTCACAGTCTTGGGGTCCAATCCCAGTTCTCTGGCTATGCGTGCTTTTGGCACTCCCTGTCCATGTAAATGCTTGATCATAACCCACTCCTCTATGGTAATCATATCGGTTATCCTCCTTTAGTTCCAGATGGAATTCAAAGGATAACCATATCACATATTCCCATTCTCTTAAATGCAATACTGCGCCATTGAGGTAGGGATCATCTCCGCCATAACATGGGATTTTTCTCCGCCATAATCATCCTTTTTCATTTCGCGATAATCATGGACTTTTATTGTGCCATTGACAAAATATACCCCATTCCGTAAGAATGGAAGCCTGCCACCAACCTTGCCCAAGAGATATAAATACAACTTGCGTTGACCTGAGATACTCGAACCTGCCCATCATAGAAAGCATGTGCTATATACCGATTAAACCACTGAGCTTTGCCTGCCCTATATCACCTCCAGGTTCTCCGTCCAGTGACAGACGGTATCTCTACCATTCCTATTGAAGACATTCCTCGAGCTGCACTCTTCCATTACACGTTCGTAAAGGTGCTTCCAACCAGCTAATTCAACTTCGTATAAATGGGAATTATGCCAAAGCATAACAAATAAACCATGATGTTCAGTGACTTGATCCAACAACGCCATAATAGCCTCGTAAGCTTGCTCTGGCGAGAGGTTCCGATAGCCATTCAGTGTCCCATCCATGATAATAAGCGGAAGCTCCCAAATATCCAGAACTCTATCTTCCAGCACATCGAAAGGCTTGAACGGCAGACAAATCCCGCATCTGAAGCCTTCCTGATCAGCATAACTTAACGTAGTGTCATAAAACATTTCCGCCTTTTCCCAGATACGCCAGGTTTCAGGATTTTTCCAGCGGAGGAAATGCTGACGTCCTCCATATTGCCTATTTGATACTAATTGGTCAAGTTTGGACTTTTCACTTGCGAACATATCATGGTCATTATAGCTGTTAAAGCTCCCATGAAAACCAACTTCATGCCCCATGTCCTCTAAACTCCTCAACAGCTTGGTAATCTTAGGATTATCGATGATATATTTGGGATCATATTCTGTGTTACCACCAGTCATGAAATAGAATGATGAACTCATACGATGTCTGTGCTCAAGATCTGTTATATAGTCGAAAGTCCAGAATGGATCTGGCTTAATTTTCAAAGATGGTGCGATCCAATCCCAGAAATAATGCAGGCTTTTGGCAAATTGTCTATCATTGGCAACGCTTCTAGCAATCGCTCTAACTGGAGGGCGCCACCATCGATACCTCCAGAGCGAATCTACATCGTGTGTCAGAAGAACGGCGAGTTCTTTTCCACCCCACAGTGTTCTGGACTCAAAGCCCAAGTTGAAACTATCAATCCATTTCCAAAGTAAACTTATATATTCATTAACAATTGGTCTATTTAAGAAGCTCTCTTTATATGCAATACTCGCTGTGGCGGGAAATCTATCATATTGATCTCTTTCATCAACCAGGATCTCCTCATACCGTGTTAGCATGAAAAATGATGAAGCAATTATGTCTATATTCGTTTCTATCATATTCTCACTTTGTGCAACCAGGTCTCTTATACCCCCGTTCCCCACATAGATTACCGGCAACCCATTCCAGCGCTTTAATGGAAGCTGGGGCATTGATGAAAGAGTCCTATAGTCCCTGCCGAACAGTTTTGACTGATAGATGTGAATCTGCCTGTCGGCATTCAGGTCAATTTTCTTGCGTCCGTAGCTGATTAGCAAATCGCCGGTAGCAGATCTGTTAGCATTCAGTTCAGAGTATGGCAAAATCTCATGTTCAAGGCCCAGTATTGAGAGCATGAGATCAAATATGTATGATATAGGTTTGGAAAACTGTTCGTCGATATAAACGACAATTACTTTCATTATTCAGGCCCTTTGACTTCCAATGTGACATAAATCAGGACAGGTTCCAAACATGCTTTCGCATGAAAAACTAGCTCAGGTAACGTATTTTCAATCTGCACAAAGGAGCTTTTCTACAAATCATAACCATATTTCGAGGACAGTATTGCATATCTTTTAAGTTGCTCTTTCTGTTCAGATGTCCATTCACTATACTTCGGAAAATCCCCTGTCCGTTGAGCATGCACAGGATGCCTTATTATCCTGTGAATGCTCGTTTCCAGTGGTGGCTCCAATTGCAGGAATTCGTATATCTTCACAGTCGTTCTTGGTATAGAAAACAGGTCTTCAGCTTTTACAAACATAGCCCTGTTACGGATCTTCAGGCTGGCCTTGAAGTCTTCTATAAACTGATGGGTTTCATTCCATAGCCATGATATCTTTTCAATCGGATTCATACTGTCCCAATCAATGTTATCATCAATAGGAACTATTCTGCCACTATCATGAGGATGTCTCCCGGTGTACCATTCGCGACGAATCCCACTGCGTACGAAATCTCCCGGATGACGAACGAGGTGTATGAAATTTGACTGCTCATAAAGCTCTGCTAGATATGGAGCAAAAAACGTAATTCTGTTGTTTGTTTCTACATAGATCCGATTTGTAAAAAACGTATCCCGTATCAGTTCATATCTTGCCATATCTATTCCCAACTGAGATTTCTCACCATCTTCGCGAAGACTTTCATAGGATAGTCTGGAGAAATATACCAATTCCGGCAAAGGAGCATGCTCGCATCTTATCTCTTCTGATACCTCCAGCAATCTCGTTAGAAGCCCTGTTCCACACCGTCCGGTTGAGAGCACAAAACAGCACCTTGCCTCTCTATGAACAGTCTTCGGCAGAATGGAATAATCAGTGTTCTGACGAATATTCATGCCCCTTCTATTAAGCATTTTCTGCTTTATTAAGCCTGCATTGAGATTATATAATTCTCTGATAAATCGTAAATATCTACTCAACATATTCCATCTTCCTTGGCAAAGATTATTTATCTTATCAATGCAACTCAGCGTAATAGATTGTTCGCTAGGGCCAACTGCCAGCGATAGCTAAAGCAAACACATAATTTTACTCAATAAAGTCGAATCTTGGGCGACATTTTTCGGCTGTGACCATTATCTGGACTCCAAATTGAGGTAACTTTCTGCACAGCATTTTGCGAATTCCCATCCAATCCAGCAATCTATCAAATCTAGGGAGACTGAAATGCGGAGTATAGACTGCTGTAACTTTGAGGCCTATCGTGAGCAACAGCTTTTGTAGAGAGCCATAATCAAAAAACGCTATATGTCTATTATTGCTTTTTGTGAAACTGTTGTATCTTTTCAAAAGATGCGCACAAATGTTATATAAACTCATATTATTCGGAACCGAGAGTATTAACCGGCCGTCGTCTGTCAGAACACGCCGGATTTCCTCCAGAACCCTTAATGGTGAAAGTGTATGCTCCAGAACTTCAGTCAGAATAACATTATCAAAGGACTGATTCTTAAAGGGCAAATATTGGCAATCAAGAACCGTGAATCTAGCATCAGGTACTCGCGATCTGGCCCTCTTAAGGTAACTGGTCGAGATATCCGAAGCCACGAAGAAGGAGAACTTCTGCAACAATTCAGCCGTTATATATCCATCTGCACATCCGATTTCAAGGCCCTTCGCGCCACCTGCCAAACTCGCGGTTAGTTTCCTTCTATTCCTGTTAACTATTGCATGGTCTAATACTGAGACTTTTTCTCCCTTTTTCTCATATATAGCCCTGAATTCTATAGCCATTCTGCAAGCTCCCAACGAAGGTTATGATACAAATAAACGAGTTCCAAATCTGCTAACCATATCTGAAGCCACGAAAAACGAAAACCTCTGTGATAATTCAGCGCTCATATATCCCTCTGCACACCCGATCTCAAGTCCTTTTGCGCCATCTGCCAGCCTCACGGTCAAGTTTTTCCTACTTGTATCTGCTATATTATCGGATATTGAGCATTTCTCTCCAGCTTTTTCGTATACGGTCCTAAGTTTTGCGGCCATTTAAAACCCTCTAATAAGTACTATTTCGGTACTTCTTTTCTGTTCCATCGCCCAAATGGGAATCTTCCAGTTACGATATTAGCAACTGCCTCTTGGAAGCTTGAATCTTGGCGATATAAGTTATACGAATAGATAACAGTGGCCAATCCAAGACTCCCCAAAACAATGAATATATTCCCCCAAGTATATGCCAAATAACCTACGGGCAGCAATAGCAAACATGATAGACCTAAGTATTTTAGGAACATCTTTCCCCCCCATCGTAAAGAGATCCTGCTATTGCGCAATATCCAGACTGTCAAAAAGCTATAAGCAATTATACCAGCAATATTATATAATAGTAATGCTATCAGTGGTTTTCCAGTTCTAGCACCTAACGAGAGCCCCAACAATCTGCAAAATGCAAAAACCACATTCCAAGCTAGCAATGTACCTTGGCGTTGCAGGATGCTACATATCGCGCTCAGAGGAGAGCTAACAAACTGACACATCAGATAGCTGCTTAATATCTGCGCATAAATTCCAGCTTCGATCCATTTTTCCCCAAATATAACACTAAAGAGTGATGCTCCTAAGAAACCTAATGCTACCAAGGGGAAAACGCCGATCTGCACAAGTCTCTTGAACATATTGCTGACAATTTCCGACAAGGTCCCCGTCTCGTTATACTCTTTTGCTGCCGCAGGGAAAAACACCTGTGCAATGGAACCGCCCAACAGCCCCACAGGGAGGCTAACAAGTCTATATCCCAAGGAATAGTAGCCAACCACGGTCGTGGAAAAATATAGACCAAGTATAATTGTTGGCAGTTGAGCGGAAACAGCATTAAGCAGTCCTGACCAGGTGCTAAAGATTGGGAACTTTTTATGATGCTTTGCTGTTGTCCAAAGCGTTCCAAAGTTGAGATGGGCGTTATTGATGTCGGATATCAATTTTCGGCTTAGGAAAAGGAGAAGTAATAAGATACTAAAAATGACGCCAATAACGTAACCAGCTAATAGCCCTGCTGCTGAAGCTCCAATAATTAATGCCCACACTATCATGGTGAGTCTGCCACTTAGGGCGGCTCCAAAATCTGACCAGGCCATAGCACCGAACCTTCCCTCGCGGGCCGCCCAGTATCTCAAAGATTTCACCAGTCCACCTATGAAAACAACTCCTGGAAGTAGCCAAAGAAATACATCTAACTCAGGCGATTTAAACCATTGAGCCATCTTCCCTTTTATTACCGGCACCATAGTTAACACTGCCAGAGTAAAAACAATTGTAAGAAATAGGCTTAATGTGAAACTCGCACTAGCTTCCTTTTCATCCCTGGCCAAAGGTATTGAAAGCTCATATCGAAGGCATGTTATTACACCAATGACACTAGCTATCGACATAAATATCTGACGAACACCAAAGTCATCGGGTGAAAATAGCCTGGCGATTATCGGCGCAGCTGCAAGAGTTATTACCTGCACGGCTACTTTTCCAGATACTAACTTTGTGATGCTAACGCCTAAAGAATTGCTCAATGCCATACTATCCTGGTTTTTAGGATTCCAAAGTCAAAGCTTAGATCGATCACGTTACAACCGACGTTTTGCAACTCTTGTCTTACAATATATTCACGTCCATCGACGCAATAGAGAACCAAACATCCGCCGCCGGGGAGCCTGAATGGAGTTGTCTTCTGAAGGCATCCACTGAAACGCTAACTGACTGCACTTCAGGATAAGGCAGTGGCTCATCCCAACCAAAACCGATTTACATGGTCTGCCTGCCATATGAACCGGGACAACGGTCTTCGTCCGACGCGTGATTTTGGCCTCAATCAGTTCAGGATTGGTGAATTATTGCTCATTTTCTCTCTTGTGTACTCAATTTATCCCCAGAATACAATTGTCGTTTTTCAGCAGCATTTGATTGGCTTCTATCCACGACTTGAAAGTGCCTGCGTCAGTCCAGCCGCCCTCAACTATATCGTATTCGAGTTGCCCATGTTTTATATATTCATTATTGACGGAAGTGATCTCGTACTCCCCGCGCTCTGAGATGGAAATACCGCGAATAATGTCGAATACCTGGGCATCGTAGAAGTAAGCTCCAACGACGGCATAATTGCTTTTGGGCTGTCTGGGCTTTTCCGCGATTGACAATACGTGATATTCGTCCAGCGCTGCTATACCGAAACGCTCCGGATCGCCAACTGCTTTCAGAAGTACCCGCGCGCCTTTTTCCTGTTCCTTAAAGCGATCAACATGCTTTTTGATAGTCCGCTCAAATATATTGTCGGCCAACAGTACTCCGATTCGTTCACCCGCTGCGAAATTTTCTGCAAGGGCCAGTGCATGTGCGATACCTGAGGCATGTTCCTGAACCTTGTAGGTGAATTCGCAGTTGAAATCTTCGCCGCTTCCCAGCAGGTTCACCACATCACCCATGTGGTCGGTGCTTGTAACAACAAGGATTTCCTTTATCCCGGCACTGACCAGTTGCTTAACCGGATGATATATCATGGGTTCCTTGCCGACGGGGAGGAGATGTTTGTTAGTGACTTTCGTCAGTGGAAAGAGGCGAGTTCCTTTGCCGCCAGCCAGTATAACACCTTTTACTGCAATATTCTCCTGAGACATAATCGCAATTACTCCTCTCAATGCAAAGCTATCCAGGTTTGCAGGCCTTCGAAATCAAAGCTGAAATCGATTATATCACAGCCGGCCTTTTGAAGCTCTCGTCTTACAACGTGTTCACGTCCATCGGCACAGTAGAAGATCAAACATCCACCGCCGCCAGCTCCGCTTGCTTTTCCTCCTGTTGCTCCGTTGCTCAAAGCCAGCTCAAACAGAGAATTTATCTGAGGATTTGCTACTGAAGGATGAAGTCTCTTTTGATTATCCCAGTTATCATTGAGTAAGGTACTAAGATAAGTAAGATTACTCTTCAACAGAGCATTTTTCATTTCAACTGCAATTTGTTTCAAATTCCTCAGGGCATCCAGTGTATCCTTCTGCCCTGCGAGATACGCATCCACCACATTCTGGTGTATATTGCTGGACAATCTGGATTTACCCGTATAGCACAAAACCAGGTTCTTTTCCAGTTCATGGATCGTATCAGAAGTAAGTGGAAGCCTGGACTGCTTCACCTCTTCTCCAAAAAACTCCATAAAGTTTACGCCGCCTATTGCGCTGGCGTATTGATCCTGCTTACCACCCAATATGCCCAGTTCATGTCTCTCAATAGAACTGGCTATTTCAGCATATTCGTATGGTAGAAGTGTTGAATCCACAAGTTTGGCAAGAGCGCCAACCAAAGCGACACCCATAGAAGCTGAACTGCCAAGACCACTACCCGCAGGAGCATTTGATCTCGTGATAATCTCCAGGCCAAAATCGACATTCATCCTTTTGATAGCAGCCTTAGCCAGATCTACGTTTCCATTATATTCTAGTTCCTTGATCGCTGATGCTTCTTCATATATGTCGAAATCGGCAGAATATATCTTGATGGAATTGCCCATCACTGCTTTGGTATCTCTACTCCTATACTCACTACCTACCACGTCTTCAGGCTGAGTCTTTCTTACTGTCGCGTATGAATAAACACTTATCGCAGCGTTAACAACAGCACCCGGCTCTTCTTGAGCGAAGAGAGCCACATCTGTCCATCCGCCGGCAAAATCGATCCTTACAGGTGCTCGAGAACGAAACACTCTAACAATCATTCCAAATATACTCCATGCCGCGAATGAACTAAAGGCAAATCAAGAAAACTATAGGTGATCGATTTCCAGAGATGACTTTCCCGCCGATCATCGGCTTAAAGCACGGTACGGAAACCCTATCCATAAAAAAAACAACACTATGCAACTGGCAGAACAGACATCCCTTGTAGGGGAGGCTGCTAATCATATAATGTTCATACAATGAGAAGCTTGCACAATTATGTGTTAAACAACCTCATCTTTTTCTTCTCGGGAGTAATATTGGTGGTATTGGTAGTAATAGTAATAGTACCCGTATCTTCTGGAATAATCCACGTTATTAAGAATTACACCGAAGATGTTAATATTCAATCTTTCCAGCATTTCCCTCGCTTGATTAGCAATTTGCTGCTTGGTTTTTCCTGCGTGTAAAACTAACAGAGTCGTATCTAATTCAGAAGCAAGGACAGAGGCGTCCGCCATCGCTATTAATGGAGGAGAATCGAATAGCACAATATCGAATTGACTCTTTGCCATCTCAATAAGCTGCTTCATCTTATCGGAACCCAGTACTCCTACCGGGTTTGGTGGCGGATCTCCGCAAGTGAGTACATACAGATTATCCGCGTATGTGTTTCTTATGAAATCCTTCAGATTACTCAGATCACCGGCCATAAGCTCGGATAGACCGGGGGTTTTTGGACAGCTAAATAGCCGATGCACCGTTGGACGGCGGAGGTCAGCATCAATAACGAGCACCTTCATACCGGACTGAGCTATTGTGAGAGCTAGATTCGCTGTAGTCAGAGATTTCCCTTCACCGGGTCCTGGACTTGTTACTAGCATGGTCTTCACAGTCTTGTCCAGATGGGCGAACTGGACATTCATCCACAGGGAACGATAGCTTTCAGCTACCGGAGATTTGGAACCAACATTCGTTACTAATCTTCCCTGAAGCGCTTGTATACGTTTTTCATGTTTCCGCTTTCGTTTTTTCGACCTCCTGGATTCCGCACCGAATGTTGCCAGGTCTTGTGTTGCTTCTGCATCAGCCGCAGGGAGAGCCAACCGCCTGGAATTAGTAACATGTATCTTGGGTATTGAACCAATAATCGGTAACCTCAGGAGTCTTTCCACATCTTCCGATCGCCTGACAGAATCATCCATATATTCTAAAAAGAAAGCTATCACGATACCCAGCAAAAGTCCTAAGAGCATACCCATCGTGATAATCCGCATCTTATCCGGCTTGACAGGATATTTTGGGGGAACAGCATCGTCTACTATGCTGAACTCTTGGGAACTGACTTCCTTCAAAAGGAGCGTCTCCTCATATTTCTCAGTAAGTACCATGTATGTCTTTTCATGGATTCTGGCTTCGCGTTCTAGTCTAACCAGTTCAACCTCTTTCTCCAGGATATCAGGATGAGCTTTCTTGAATTCATCCAGTTTAGAAGCTGCGAGCTTTTCCCTATGCTCGAAACCTGTCAGTTGTACATGCAATTGGGTTGCTTGGGTTATCAGGCTCTTCCATTCTGATATTGGATCTATACTCCCGGTTTGTTCTGTAACCAGACCGGCGATCTCTGCCTGCAACTGTTCTTGCGCGTTTGCTATTTTATTCTTCAGTTCTACAATTTTATAATGCTTATCAGTGAAGGTCTCCTGCAAGCCTGAGAGTTCCAACTGCCAATCGGATATCCTCAACTGCCGCCGTTCTATTTGCGGTGTTACACTACCAACTAAACGATCTATTTCCGTTTCCTGGGTGGGGGCCAGGAGGCTTTTCTTTTCAGATATCAGGGTGTTGACCGAGTCCAACTGCCCCTGAATCAACTCCTTCTCATTCTGTATCCAGGTGAGTTCCTGCTGAAGATCTCCTAATTGACTCAGCAAGCTGGATCTGCCATACCCGGATACAGTACCTCCATATCCGCCCCTGCCGGCATCAGGTCTCGTGATGACTTTCTCTTGCTGTCTGAATGCATTCAGCTTCTGCTCCGATCGGCGTAGCTTTTCATCCACCAGTTCAAGCTGCTTTGATAGAAAATTAATAGCTCGATCCGTTTCAGTAGTTTTCATTTCCGACGTTTTCTCAATGAATACTTGAGTAACGGCGTTGGATATCGCCGCAGCCATTCCCGGATCATCAGCTTTGGATACGATCTCATAGATTTCCGTTCTATCCGGGTTGAGTAGATTGGTACTCCCTTGAATTGCAGTTAGATCAAGGTCGATATTCCATTCCTCCAACAGCCGTTTCGCAACCTCAGTTGCAAAACTTCTGCTCAACATCAATCGTTGCAGGTTTCCCAGATAATTCCAGGATCTAGTGGAATAGAAGCCCATGCCAAAGGCCGATGAAGGCATACCACTCGATTCGTTCATCAACACAGTCATAGCTTCATACTCAGGTGATATCGTTTCAGCATAGTAGACTGCAGCGGCTGTCACAAGCAGAAAGATTAACAGTGCTATCCATTTCTTATCAAAGACTATTGCCACATAATCCTTAAAACCCATGTGACTTGCTATTGGTTGATCCATTTGCATTCTTGTTACACCTTTCTTTCGTTGTGCCGTCTCACGGCTCCTCAGTCACTTAGGCTTGCTAGATAGAGATACAACACTACGAGGGTGCTAATATCGCGCGCCAGGGTCATCGCAGAACGCCACCATTCGCGTTTTTCCTTCGCTCTTGGTAGAAACACTATATCTCCCGAAAGTATGGCAGGTAGTAGATCCAACCGACCTTCTGTCATTACTTTTTCGAGGTCGATCTTGAATTGCTCTTCTCCCGCTGATTTGATACCGCGGATAACCATTGTTTCCTTCAGATTAGCATTGGTGGTTGGTCCACCCGCTAATACCACAACATCAAGCAAAGTTGACTCGGTAGATATTTGATATGCACCGGGCTTCGCTACCTCGCCTATTATATTCACAGCAATACTGGGTGAAAATGCCATTTGAACCGGCGGAACTACCTTTGCGGACTGAACTATTGGTACTACCACAGTGTCTCCCTCATGTAGAACAGGATTTGCCTCTAGAGATCCATTAAGGAGATAATCTCTCAGGGAGATCAGAGAAATAACTGGGCTGCCTTGCTCCGAATCTTGTTTTGAATGTATCACAGCTATATTATCAATCGAAGCTCCTTCTGCAGGTCCGCCCGCTGCGAATATAGCATCTATCATGCGTGTACCCTCAACAATCTGATAAGCACCCGGTTTTGCCACTTGTCCAACGACATTAACGTAAAACATGCGATTCGTGTTCGGCCTGGTACTCGAGATGAATATAAGGTCGCCGGGAGATATCTTGGACATCTGAGACTGTGACGGGTTATCTCCGGAAAGTATATCCTCCAAATTAACCCGACGGTATACCTCGCCATCCTCCTCTTCTGATCTACTCAAAATTAATATATCCCGCAAATCCGCATCGTCCGAAACACCCCCGGCCAGCGCAATAATATCCAGAAGTGGCATAGGAATATCCAATTCGTATGAGCCAGGTTTGCGTATTCGTCCCATAACAGTAACTAGTTGCTTTGCTCTCTCATCTATACCTATCTTAGGAACCACTACAACGTCGTTGTTCTCCAATACGGGGTTACTTTCCATATCACTCTGTTCCAGAAATCGTGAGAGATCTATCGTCCGCTTCTCAGTTTCCTCAGTCTCCGTGTCCACCTTCCGAACTAATATGATCGCCGTTAGATCAGCCAGATCGGTGAAGCCACCAGCCATAGTGACAAGCTCTTGAATACTTGTGCCCTCGGGAATCCGGTAGAAACTAGGCAATTGAACTTGCCCCAGTATATGTACCACAAATCCTTGGAATGATCTTATGGAAACTGAGACCACAGGTTGTTTCACAAATTCTTCCAATTCCTTAGTTAATAACTCAGCTATTTCCTCTGCCGTCATCTGATTTACATATACGCTGCCAATAGGCGGTGGGAGCATGATAGTGCCGTCTGGCCCTACTGTTACTGCTCCACCTAGGCCCTCCTGACCCCATACAGAGATGTGCAGATTGTCACCCGGACTCACAGTATATTCCGAAGATTGACCGGAAGCCGATACCGCGAAGATAAGGGCGAATCCTAATATTGCAAAAGCCATTCGGCCGAGGCTATCGGCAGAAAAACTTTGTATAATTAACAATCTAGTCTTTTCCAACATAGTGAGCATAGTAATCTCCGATTAATCTTCTAAATTGTATTGACTGTTCATGAAGTTTGATAAAATAATCGGGTAACATTTTTGTCATTCTGAGCGAAGCGAAGAATCTCTCATACGAAGTAACGCCCGCGGGAGAGATTCTTCGCTTCGCTCAGAATGACAGCGATTGGGGTGCCTTCTCTAGCACAAACCTTTATTACCCGATTAAATTTTCAATATCCATAAACAGTCACTTCATATCATTCTCTTAAACGCCAAAGCAAGGACAAATCGAACATCCTCCAGAAAAGCATGACAGGAATAATAGTAATAACTGAAAAATGTGAATTTGGAGTCAGGAACCGAATATTTTCGCATAAAATAATCTCGGCTGGGAAACAATTTCCCAAGGACAAACTCCAGCTTATCTTTGACACCTTTGATCTGACGTAATCTTAAAGAATAACGCCAGATTACAAGTCCCAGACCGTTAGCAAGAAAATATTTCTCTGCAGTACCCAATCTGGATAACTCAAGCCAGGGAACCAAATCCTGAGGCATGGGGATATCAAATGTCTGGCTTACATGATCCAGGACAAGACCCACAATCCTGTGAACTCCTAGCATCCTGGCTCTCTTTTCCAATAATTTCCACTTGATACTTTCCCCATGTTTTAGAATCATCAATGCTACATCATAAAGCCATAAAAGTCGCGTGGAGATATTGTGGTTGAATATATGTATGCAGAGATGCAGGAGCATATCTTCTGGTGAGAGCACCAGACCGCCATTTTCGAATATCGGGGATACTACCCCACGCTCCCAAAAGCCATCAGCTTCCAGCCTTTGCATACAGATAAATGGGAGAAGACTCGTATGGATTTCAATGTTTACAGCAATAGGTCCGTCTTTTGAATATAGAATGTGCTTGTCAAATCTCCTCACGTATCCCTGATGGAACTCCCCTTCAAGGAAACTCATACTATATCCCAGGAGCTGAAGCTCTCTTTCCGCTTTGGACAAATCCTGATCTCTGATCAAAAGGTCAATATCCGCGAATGGTCTGAGTGACATATCAGGATACAGTGTTTTGGCCAAATCTGCGCCTTTAAGTATTATGACTTGAATACCCAGATGCTGAAAAGAACTCAGGATAGTGCTCAATTCTCTGTAATAGTGAATATTGCGAGCGGCGACAGAATAGCAGGCTACCTGCAATTCCGACATAACCTGTCTGGGCAACAGACCATCTACCCCGGCCGTTTCCAATATGTAATAGAGTAAGGAACTAACGCCGCTCGTTTGGGCTTCAGCTAACAGCTTATCCCATTCCACAGTGTTTTCGGATAGTTCCCGAACATCATCCTGTGAAAATGTTCCACGCAAAAATGCCCCCATGCAATTTGAGAGAAGTAAATCTCTATTGAGCATATCCGACTAATCCCTGAAGCCACCAGAATAATCTGCCCAGATCCTTTTTTAAGCAGGTTCAGTTTGGGTGTGTTTTACAGAACTGTCTTCTGACAAGCTATTCATAATTATAGGCGAGGAATTGATAGTAAGCAAGTTTGATAAAAGGTTTTCAGGTTTTCTTTCTGCGGGCGAAGCCCGCTACTCCCCCTTGAAAAGGGGGCTGGGGGGATTTTTCATACCGCCCAGGAACTCTAAGAGCACTTCACAAACTTGCTTAAGTGATTATCAATAATTTCTTTGCGATAATCGGTCGGGACAGGAATGTCCCGACTATCGTAAACACAGCCGATAGGCGGGACATTCCTGTCCCGCCTCGTTATGAAAAGCGCGAGAAAATTATTGGTAATCACTTAACTGGTGGACTATTTGATAAGTAATTTAAGAAATTAGAATCTTCCAATAAACGCTGGACGCCTGATTCAGTAAACCAACAATCTCCTTGCCTATTACATCAATTGCTATACTAAGTACCTTACTTATAGCAAATTTAAGATCCTTGATCCTGACAAAACACTACCTTTTTCCTCATCAACGAATGGTTAAACCCACTATAAACCCACTATAAACCCACTATAAACCACAGATATTGGGATAAGATAATTTTCTATTTAGGATAATACATTACCCAGTTATTGTCAAGTTTTTTCTCATGTGTCTCGATTAGCCAAAACTAGGTCAAAACACTGAATCTCAGTAGTTCTATCAGGTTTTATAACTCTTCATATTTCACCCCTGATAGTCCTGATGTAAGCAGGAATCATGCCAGTATATTCTTGCAAGGATTTATGATGATGCAGCTTCGGCATAATTGAGCTATTCGGTAGCAGCAGAAGCTTATGGAGCTTGAAGCAACCAATCCACTGGTGGACCCGGAACGCGATACTCAGGATGGATCCTGAATAATACCAGAACAATGGCGGATATGTCGTATATTGCAACATGGCGCCATATCGCGACATACGATCGGGTTACATTGGTCTGTCAGGTCTATCCATTCCGAATGCTGTTCTCAATCAAATAAGAAAAGGCTTGAAACAGGCAGGCGACTGGTGTATAATTCTGGTAGTCATAATATTGTCATAAAAATAGAACACCTATTTAAAGATATCGAGTTACACAAATAATAGAGCGTTGCCAAACACATATAGGAAAGGAGGAACAGAGATGTCCGGTCATTCCAAGTGGGCAAGTATAAAGCACAAAAAAGCAGCAATTGATGCAAAGCGTGGTAAGCTGTTCACCAAGCTCATGAAGGAGATCACCGTCGCGGCCAGAGAAGGAGGCGGTGATCCGGATGCTAACCCCAGATTGCGGACAGCCGTTGCCAATGCAAAAGCCGGTAATATGCCAAATGACACCATAGAAAGAGGAATTCTCAGAGGTACAGGCCAATTACCCGGAGCTATTTATGCGGAGATCACATACGAGGCCTATGGGCCTCAAGGTGTTGCCATAATCGTGGAAGTAGTGACTGATAATAGGAACCGCTCTACTTCGGATCTGCGATTTATATTATCAAAAAATGGTGGTAATCTGGGAGAAAAGGGCTGCGTCGCGTGGATGTTCGACAAGAAAGGGCTTATAATTGTTGATAAAGATAAGGCCGACGAAGATGAGTTAATGATGATGGCTCTGGAAGCCGGTGCTGAGGATATGAAGTCAGGGGATGATTCATTTGAGATTACTACTGCTCCAGAAGATTTTGAAAATGTGAGAAGCGCCATTCAGGAAGCAGAGATCGAGATGATCCTCGCAGAGATAAGTATGATCCCGCAGACAACGGTAAAACTTGATGGTAATGAAGCGCTTAAACTGATGAAGCTTATGGAAAGCCTTGAAGAACACGACGATGTCCAGAGTGTATATGCTAATTTCGACATCCCGGACGAGATAATTGAGCAGGCAGCCTGACATCAGGGTGAGTAGCGAACTTGGATATCGAGAAACGAGTATTAGTTAGATGATTGTTTTAGGTATAGACCCCGGCACGGCTATCACAGGATATGGAATCGTCAAGGATGCTCCGGATGGAAGGCTTTATGATATCTGCTACGGTGTTATCCGCACCACTCCTAAGACACCTTTTCAGTTCCGTCTGAAGAAGATCCACGAAGAAATAGCTTCCATAATAAAACAGCATAAGCCGCAGGTTATGGCTGTAGAGGAGTTATTTTTTGGCAAAAATGTCAGTTCAGCTCTGAGCGTAGGTCAGGCCAGAGGGGTAGTGATCTTAACCGCTATCCAGGCAGACTTGGATTTATGCGAATACACCCCTATGCAGGTCAAAGAGGCCGTGACCGGATATGGCCGTGCAGACAAAATGCAGATTCAACAAATGGTAAAGGTACTGTTGGGCCTATCGGAAATCCCCAAGCCTGACGACGCGGCAGACGGCCTGGCGATTGCCATCTGCCATCTGTATTCCTATAAGATGAAAAGAATAATGGACGTTGGGCGCGACATACAGAGGTTCTAGATTATGATATCATACGTCAGAGGTGCGCTGGATCATAAGGAGCCAAACCGCGTGATAGTGGACGTGAACGGCCTGGGATACGAGGTTTTCGTCCCACTTTCCACCTACCAGGAACTTCCTGCCATTGGCGATCAGGTCAAACTGGTTACGTATCATCATGTGCGGGAAGACACAATGCAGCTATATGGCTTTCTTTCTTCCGAAGAGAAAGAGATCTTTGAGTTGGTATTATCCATCTCTGGTGTGGGAACGAAAGTCGCGCTTAGCATTCTTTCCTCCATATCGGTGAATGAATTTAGAAGCGCTGTGGCACAGGGCGATATGAAGACTCTCACCAAGATTTCAGGGATCGGCAAAAAATCTGCTGAGCGATTGATATTGGAATTGAAAGATAAGATTGGCAAAGTGCGTATCGACGAGCGGATGGCGAGTATTCTCAGCGGCGGTTCTGGTAACGACGCTGTATCGGCTCTTGTTCTCAATCTGGGCGCCAGTCAGGCGGCTGCCGAATATGCTGTCTATAGGGCTGAACGTCTTTTAGGAGAGGACGCTGAGATAGAGGTTCTCATAGCTCAAGCGGTGAAGCTTTTAGCAAGCTAATATAAGTCTATGCGTCTATTGCTTATGAATCCAAAGTTCATAGACTCATAGACTCATAGACCTTCCGAATTAGGAGAGCGAAATGGCAGATCGCATCGTAGATTCTGGGGCGCAGGACGCCGATAAATGGGAAAACTACACTTTCCGCCCCAAGCGCTTCGAAGACTTCCTGGGCCAGGACAAGGTTAAGGAGCAGCTCAAGATTGCTATCGAAGCAGCCAAGAGTCGCGGCGAAGTGCTGGAGCATGTTCTTTTAAGCGGACCGCAGGGACTGGGAAAATCTACGCTATCAAACCTCATTGCTCACGAGATGGATGTAGGCATAAGGACTACTGTAGGCCCTATGATGGTGCAGAAAGCGGATCTGGCAGCCATTCTTACCAACCTCCAGCAGGGCGATGTGTTATTCATTGACGAGATCCACCGCACCAGAAGTGAAATTCAGGAAATGCTTTATCCTGCCATGGAGGACTACAGGCTGGACATAATACTTGGTCAGGGACCCAGCGCTCGAACAGTACCCATTCCATTACCCAGATATACGCTGATAGGAGCCACCACACGAATGGGGTTGCTTTCGGCTCCTTTCCGAGATCGCTTTGGAATAAACCTACGCCTTGATTTTTATAGTGTGCCGCAACTTAGGGAAATTATAAGAAGAGATGCAAAATTGCTCAAGATTGAGATCGATATAGAAGGTGGGGCAGACGAGATCATTGCCAGTCGATCTCGTGGAACACCTCGGGTAACCAAGCGCATGCTCAGGCGGGTCAGGGACTATGTCAAGGTTAAGATGGATGGTGTGATCACAGTGGAGGCAGCTTTAGAGGCACTGGAATTCTACCAGGTGGACGAGTTAGGTCTGGAGGAGATGGACAGGGCGATCCTCCGGACTATTATCGAAAAATTTGACGGCGGCCCGGTTGGAGTGAGCACAATAGCCATCTCAGTGAACGAAGAACAGCGCACTATAGAGGACGCTCACGAAGCATATCTGATCCAGGCAGGTCTCATCAGCCGGACTTCAAGGGGAAGAGTAGCAACGAGGCTGGCGTATGAGCATCTTGGGCTGAAACTTTCCATGCAGCAACAAGAGTTGTGGGATTATAATAAGGATGATGAAAGCTAGATGAATTCTCAGCATTTTGATATACAAAAGGCACAAGAGCACCTGGAGAATATTGAGCGAGAATTAACAATACTAAAGGAACTGATCGCTCCTTCTGTGGAAAGACAAGAGAGTGAGAGCAAGGCGCGAATCCAGGAACTTCGCAGACAATTGATTGCTGAAGGCATGAACGAAGAGCTTGTTCAACTGGTGGGAACCGTTCCTTTGCGCAGTAATAGCTACAAAGAGGAAATCCGAACCGTAATCTACGAAAGGTATCAGCGCAAACTGTGAAGAAAGTGCTCGTCGATATCAACGTCTTTATGGATATTTTGCAGGCCAGAGATGGCATGAGAAGCAGCTTACAAACTCTATCTGTATTGAGAGAGCAAGATGATTATTTTGGCGTTGTTTCTGCTCTTACAATCCCCATCCTTTATTATTTTGAATCTCGTGAACACAGTGATCCAGAAGCTAGGGCAAATGTCCGAGAGATTCTGAAGAATTTCACCATTATTGATTTAACAGCAGAACTAATCCTAATATCATTTGATGAGGAGAGTATTCCTGACTTTGAGGATTGCATCCAGTATCGTTCAGCAAAAGTGGCTCTGTGCAGTGCTATCATCACAAGAAATACCAAAGATTTTCGGAAGATTGAATTGAACGTTTATACACCAGAGGAATTTCTGTCTACTTTAAAGCTGGGTAGCTAACCTCAACATAGATGGGAGAGCATTCAGCAAAGCTCGCGCATTGGTATCTGGGACTGAAACTCCCCATGCAACAGCAGGAGCTATGGGCCTAATATCATTCGGCAATCGTAAATCCCTATGAAAGTATCCCTATTCGATTATCACCTGCCGGAAGAACTTATCGCTCAACACCCACTTTCTGAGCGCGACGAATCGCGCCTTATGGTTCTCAACAGGGACACGCGAGACATTCAGCATACCACATTCGCGCAACTGCTTGAGTTCTTATCGCCCGGTGATCTGGTAGTTCTAAACAACACGAAAGTAATCCCGGCTCGTTTGATAGGCAGAAAGGAAAGAACCAGCGGTAAAGCTGAGATCCTGCTTCTGACGCCAAAGGGAGAAGGTATCTGGGAAGCTCTGGTGAAACGCAGCAGCAGGATGAAATCCGGCACAAGAGTAATCTTCGGAGACGGTCGGCTTGTGGCAGAAATTCTGGGTAAAACAGAATCGCAGGAACGGTTAGTCAGGTTCGAGTGTAAGGGTGATTTTGGGGAGCTTCTGAACGAGTTTGGCCGAATGCCGCTTCCGCCATACATAAAGCGAGAAGCCCAGGATGACGATAGAGCGCGATACCAGACTATATACGCGAGGAAAGATGGCGCTGTGGCGGCTCCCACGGCGGGACTTCACTTCACGGAGGCGCTCTTTGCCGAAATGGAGGCCAGGAATATAGGGAAAGTTGAGTTGACGCTTCACGTAGGATTGGGAACTTTTCAGCCGGTGAGAGCTGAAAACGTTGAGGAACATGATCTCCACACCGAGAATATTGAAATTACGTCGAAGGCTGCCCGGCAGATAAATAAAATCAGGCTCTCAGGCGGCAAGATAGTAGCTGTAGGAACTACTTCCGTCAGGGCGCTTGAGTCGTCAGCAAATGCCTGCGGCCATGTTATCTCTCGGTCAGGTTCCACTGATGCCTTCATTTATCCGGGCTATGAGTTTAGTGTCATTGATGCCCTGGTGACCAATTTCCATCTACCCAAATCCACGTTGTTAATGCTGGTATCTGCCTTTGCCGGCAGAGAGTTTATCATGGAAGCATACAGAGAGGCGGTGAAGAAACAATACAGGTTTTACAGCTATGGTGATGCAATGCTGATTCTATGATAGCATTGGATATTATCCCGGGAGCGCAGGCATACTGCTTGCGTCATTTGCCCAAATTTAGTCAAAAACAATTAAGTTGCTCAATGATTGGAGGAATTGAATGTTACCAGAACCTTTTGGCACTGTGTTTATTCTTATCCTGATCTTCGGTATTTTCTACTTTATCTTGATCAGACCGCAGCAAAAGAAGATGAAAAAGCATCAGAACATGATTAACAACCTGACAAAGGGCGATACCGTTGTAACCGAGGGCGGCATTCACGGATCGGTAATTGGTCTGAAAGACAATATCGTCGTGATAAGGATCGCTAAAGTGAAGGACGAGGACGTTAAAATTGAGGTATCCAAAGCCAGAATAGCCTTTCTGGAGAAAGGCGGAGAACTAATCGAAGGCGAGGATTGATACTGAATGTTGATCCCAGTATCGTAGATTAAATTATTCAGTGATCGATCTCTAGATCACAGGATATGCCTGTGAGAGGAGTTTATCGAATGGGATCTCAATTGAGAATAGCCATAATCGGCTGCGGGGGGATAGCCAGGGGGCATCTCAACGCAATGAAGAACCTATCTGCTGAACCTGTGGCAATGGTGGATATTAATGAGGCCAGTGCCCGGCAGTATGCCGAAGAATATGGGGCTGATAGATACCACACGGACATAAAGGACGCATTGACCGAAGATGTGGACGCTGTTATTGTATGCCTTCCGCATTACCTGCACGTGGACGCAGTTGTAGCCGCCGCAGAAAGCGGCAAGCACATACTGACCGAGAAGCCTATGGCAATATCCCTGAAAGAGGCCGACGACATGATAGACGCCGCTCGAAGGAATAATGTCACTCTCATGGTTGGGCAGGTACTTCGGTTCAGGCAGTGCAATGTAGAAGTCAGGAGGCTCATTGAGGAAGGAAGGATTGGCGAGCCGCGGAATATTATCAGGAGACGGTTGAGCAAATCGGGAGAATTCCGTTCGGAATGGGCTAGAGACCCGGCGAAAGCCGGCGGATGGGTACTTTACGGATACGGTGCTCATGAGGTGGACATGATGCTGTGGCTTTTCGATACACACGCAAGAAAAGTCTACGCGCAGGCTCGGAAAAATAATCCATACTGGAACGATTACGATGAAATCTCCATACAGATGGAACTCGCCAACGGCATGATTGCCACTCTCAATCACTCGCTCAACTGCGTCAGTGGGGCGTGGGACACATATATTACCGGGACAAAAGACTCCATGTATATTACCAATGATCAGATCGTAGTGGACGGAGAGAAGATGAATATCCCTATGGGGCCTGCTATGGAACTCCAGTTGGAAGAGTTCATCAACGCGATCCGGGAAGGACGGGAGCCGGAGGCTTCGGGTGTTAGTGTTCGCAAAACCATGCAGGCTTTGGAGGCGGCAAAGCTCTCCATAGCAAGCGGTCAGGTCATTGACACAGAAAATCTGTAGGAGTCGGACAAAAGGAGGAAAATGATCTCAGTTGACATCGGGGGAGCGAGATTCAATTACCGGGTAGTTGGGATCGCTCTGGACGGAAACCGGGTTCTCCTTCACAGAGCAGACATGGACAACTTCTGGAGTCTGCCCGGAGGCCGTGGTGAAATGCTGGAACCTTCTGAAGAAACGCTGAAGCGCGAGATGCGAGAGGAACTTGAGGTTGATATCCGTGTAGAAAGACTGGTCTGGGTTGTAGAGAACTTCTTTGAATATGACGATAAGCCCTACCACGAATTGGCATTCTATTTCCTGATGACACTTCCCCGTGACTGGCACTTGCTTAAGAAAACCGAACCATTTACAGGCTACGATGGAGACGTAAAACTGACCTTCAAATGGTATCAGCTTGATGAGCTTGAGAATGTTGTGCTGTATCCCTCGTTCCTGAAGAAGGGCTTGCAATCCATTCCGGATTCTATTGAGCATATTGTTCATATAGATCCGTGAAATCAGGGAGATATATAAATGACTGTTAAAGAGAGGATTATTGGCGCACTGCGGGGCGAGATGGTTGATCGTGTTCCATTTACTTCGTATGCAGGCTTATTTCCCGAAAACGAGCGAGATCCGCTGATGAAGGAAGGCGAGATTGGACTGGTAAATCGGTGCAGCGTCTATCGCTCCGAAAGTCCCAATGTCAGGTCGAGAAAAGAGGAATTCTTTGAGGGTAGCGAGCGTCGGATCCGTTATATCTATGAAACGCCGGTGGGAAGTGTATCGGAAACGCTGAGAACCGGCGGCGGATACGGAACTAACCTGAGATGCGAGTTTCTCATAAAGAAACCCGAAGATTACAAAGTCGTTGAGTTCATGATGAGCGACATCATCTACACGCCTAATTACGACGCGTTGCGCTCTGCCGAAGAAAGCATGGGCGATGATGGGATCGTTGTTGGCAACATCAAATACTCACCCATACAGCAGATGCTGGTTTTGCTAATGGGGCCGGAGCGATACGGCATAGATTACTATGAAAACCGGGAGCTATTTGACTCGCTTTATGACACCATAACTGAAAAAGACCGGGAAATCTACAGGATCGCGGCAGACGCACCCGCCGAATTTTTCATATACGGGGACAACATAACCAGCGATATGGTTGGTCTGGAACGGTTTGTCCGGTACTGCATTCCACGTTACAACGAGGCCGCTGAACTACTGCACGAAAAGGGCAAGTTTTTGGGATCTCACATGGACGGAAACCTGAAGCTTTTCAGGGAGTCCATCGCCGAATCGGAACTGGATTTCATAGAGGCATTCACACCGTCGCCAATGTTTGACTTGTCGGTAGCAGAAGCGCGCGAGGCGTGGCCGGATAAGGCTTTGTGGATCAATTTCACGTCATGTGTTCACATAGCAGGCACAGAGGCCATCAGAGAGCATACTCTGGAACTCTTACGACAGGCCTACCCGGGTGATCGATTCATCATCAGCATCACGGAGGATGTGCCCGTTCAGGTCAGAAAGCAGAGCTTCACCACAATAGCACAAACATTGCTGGATAATGGCTTGCTTCCACTCAAATCAGACATTTAGGCTCTGTTCAAAAACCGTAAGCTATAAGTGGCTTCGGTTCTTCATGGGACCAAGGCGTAGATCATCTGCTGATAAAACCAAATAGTTGGAGGTTAGCATTATGCCACGCAGATTGGCCATTACAGCCCCTCATAAAGTCCAGGTGCTGGAGTACCAGGACCCGCCGCTACAGCCCGATCAGGTTCTTGTTAAAACTGAACTGGCCTCAGGAAAGCATGGTACGACGCTTGCTTTCTTCGACAATCGGAACCTCAGTGATCACCGTTTCGATGCGGAGATGCGTCTGTTTGTGGAAACTGAAGATAAAGCAGGAGCGCCGCAGCCCAGATCGCACGCACCGGGAGGAACAGGCACCACTGGAGTTGGCGTTATCGCTGAGGTCGGGTCGGACGTGACGCGCTGGAAGGTTGGCGACCGGGTATTTGGCTCAATGGATGTCCGCGAGACCAACATCCGTCATGAGGATCGGCTGTGGGAGTTGGGGGATCTGAACCCGTATCTGGCTCTCTGCATCGAACCTGCTTATGTGGCTTTCCACTGCATTCGCGAGTCTCCTGTCCGCTTTGGCGACAGTGTGGCAGTGATCGGCCTGGGCGCTCTGGGGCTTCTGACTGTGCGGATAGCGGTTCAGGCGGGCGCGGAGACAATCTTTGCCATAGATCCGCTGCCCAATCGGAGAGAGTGGGCTGCACAGAACGGAGCTGATCATGTAATCGATCCAACGGCAGGCGACGCTGCACTGGAGGTCCACCGGCTCAATGGCGGGAAGGGCGTGGACGTTGCGATTGAGCTTGCGGGCAAGTATCCAGCCCTGTATACAGCCATTCGCTGTGCAAGGGTGGCCGGAACGGTATGCGCGGCAGGCTTCTATCAGGGCGAGGCTCACGGCCTCTGGCTGGGTAGGGGATGGCATCAGAACCGTCTGAACATGATAGTTCCCCACGGTTGCGGATGGGGGCATGAGCCGCGGGATTATCCCGGCTGGGATGGTCAGCGCGCCTATGACTGCATCGTCAGCATGATGCGCAAGGGGAAGCTCACCGCTCCTGGATTGATCACGCCTGTGGTTCCCATCGAAGAAGGCCCGGAGGTCTTTCGCCTTATGGAAAATGAACCGAATAAGGTGATAAAGTTTGGCGTTCGCTTTTGAGATTGCGAAGCCGAGTGATGAAACAAGGGATAAGGCATGAATATGCCATCATTGATCTTTATCAGTGTTAAACTTCTCGCTGATTTTGTGCTGATTTTGCGCTAATCTGGCGCTAATTTGTGGTAATAATGCCCCATTTTTTTGCAAATATCCCTGAAAAAGTTTAACATTCTGAAAGTCGTGAAATACTGATGGTACATGCGTTTAGCCTGTTTTGGACTGAAAAAAGTGAGTGTGTCCCACTTATGAAGCGAGAGTTAGAGGTGGTGGATGATGAACCGACCAACCCAAATACTTGACAGCCTGATATATCTTCACACAATTCTGTCTTCCTTTCTGGGATCGGAATCCATCATGCCCTACCTCCAATCTCCGCAACATCCGCATTCCAGACTCGGAAAGCGAATTGCGCTTGACTCCTGGTACCTTCAGATAGGTAATCATCTTATCGAAATTATCATCAAGAAAGGAATTACCAAATCCATCTTGATGCAGGTGTTCTCATAGCAGCGGCTCGTGGTAATGCGGATGTCAGCGAAAAGGCGATGAAGATCTTGGGCGATCCCAGGCGGGAATTCGCTGCAAGTACCTATCTTAGGCTTGAGGTTCTCCCCAAAGCAATATACCATAGACAATATCATGAATCAGAGTTCTATCAGGCGTTCTTCAATAGTGTATACTGTTGGGCGGATGACCTGAATGTAATCATTGACGAGGCCCATCGTCAAGCTGAAACCTTTGGTCTTGCAGCGATGGATGCGATACATGTTGCTGCAGCTATATCCATCAGAGCAGACGAACTTATAACGACTGAAAAGCCGTCTAAACCTATGCATCGAGTCACAGGAGTAAAAGTAACCTCTATCCAGTAAATCTCTGCCGCCAGGGTCGCCCGATATTAGCTATTCGGCGCGATTTCCCCACAGCTATTGAGCTGGCAGTTTCACGGGATGTTAATCTCAACTGCCTGATCAGCCATGTATACGAACTCGATGAGGTAAGTCAGGCGCTGGAAGAATTATCCCATGATCAGAACGAGATAATCAAAGGGATCGTAAAGCTCCCAGAGCAAGAGCATTCAGGATAGTATCTCGCGGCAAAGGTTTTCTGTCTTGCCAGAAGGTTCGGCATAAGCGATAGCTGCCATAATATCTCCATGTTCCAGAGATGGATAGCTTTTCAGGAGTTCTTCTTCGCTGACATCTACTGCAAGGTTGTCGAGGATAACTGAAACCATGATCCGCGTGCCTCTTATACAGGCTTTCCCATGACATATTGAGGGATCAACTAAAATTCGCTCTTGCCAACTCATATCATTACCTCCATTCGCAATTCGGTTGATTGGAGAACGCCGATAGCAGCGCGAAAAGCCTTTTGGGTGTTCCACCACGGGCAGTTTTGACCTCCATTTCATCAAACTCGCTCTTGTGTTTCTGAACTTAAGCCTTTGTCAAAGAAATGTTTTCTAATATAACCTGTGGTATATCTCCTTTACCCAAAACCTCCTTTGCATCAAGTATTTCGATACCGACAAGCTTTTCTCCAGGACCTATATTTAGCGCAATTTCTTTGCTCAACCTCAATGTGCGACATTCATACTCCCCATCGAGCAAACGCACATATAAGGCATCTATCTCCGCATCATAAATTATTCTCATTGTATTCACCTCTTAGAAATAGTAAGTATATACCGTTATTACGACTATTTCATCAAGTTCTTCCTTAATAATAGCCGCAACCTGTTTAATTGCATAAAAATTCCCTTGCCAGTTTTGACCGAATGTGAAGTTAAAACGACATATCTCCCTTCCCTTTTTGGCTGATTCACGAGAGCCTTGCTCTATGGCTGTTTTTACCTCGTTTTCATTTGCTCCACGTTCAATGCACTGTTCACGTGCATGATTGGTCAATCGAATAGGTTTCATTCATGTTCTCCTGACTTGTCTCCGACATTGAGCAGATCCTATGCTGATGAAATGTAATATATCTGAGACACCCTTTTTCCAAAGAGCTGTAGAATCTTTCCCCTGAGTTCCGTTATGCCATCCATAACGTTGGTAACCTGTCCATCAATATCCAAAGACACCTGATGGATCCCCTCCAATAACTGAAAGACCCAGCGAAGAGTAGGTTGAGATGTAGGCTGGTTTATCTGGTTAGGTATAGTCTCTCCTGTGCTTTCCAACTGTTTCCGCATACGCCGTTGAGCCACTGAGTATACCAGTAACGCCAGTGTCATCACCATGAGCAATCCTACCATCCTTGATGGTTTCTTCACAAATAATGAAGAGACGAAGAACTCAGGTGCTTTGAGAAATCTGAATCCCCGTTCCACTGCTCCCTGCCCTTTGTACCCAGCTATCACCTCCAGGTCAGATAACTCAGCATCAGGAATACTGGTTCCCAACACAAAGCATGCTTTCCGACGCTGCTCTTGAGTTATGATATCATCATCAGCAGCAGTTACTGTCGCTTCTATCTGCCAAAGGATAGCTTTGATGGGTGTATCCGCTGTGGGTTTGCCACGACGCTCATATTTTTTGTGTTGAGTTAAGGCGCTGCTTTCCAATTTGTGGTAACGAAGCTTCTGAACAATAGTATCCAGAGCTTTATGCGCTGCTTCAGTTGAGTCAAAACGTTGTGCTTGAAGGTGGAACAATTGCTTGTTTACCTTCTCATATTCTTTGATTTGTGCTTTTGCTATAGTCTTTGAGGCGCGATGAATACCAGCTTCTGAGCATACAACAAGCCATCTCTGCTGGATACCATAGTGACATAGATCCACACGATGGTAACTTGATTCATCATCCACAGGTTGCCACTGATCAGAAGCCAAAGCCTGCCAAATCACCTGACTCACATCATTCAAGCTGCCAGGAATCCGCGTGATGAAAGGAAGTTGAACCAGATTGGGCGCATTCTTCTTCGTATATACCTTGGAGTCTGCAATTAGATACCGTGGACCAGAAGAAGCTGCAAACTCCTTGAGCAAAGCTGCGCTTCGCTCCTTGAATATGGCATTGTCAGACGCATTGCCATCCCAGCTTTTGCTCAAGAAAGGAACTCCGCCATCCTGAGATACCATCAACTCCAATAC
>SDBT01000070.1_pt1 | contig 121996 bp, 103 predicted proteins | sample 2277101 | NCBI WGS metagenome assembly SDBT01 (sample SAMN10404973, study PRJNA504765) | marine sediment metagenome | isolation source: marine sediment core GS10_PC15, 103 cmbsf | place: Arctic Ocean: Southern Knipovich Ridge | collected 2010
ATCGACATAGAAAAAGCAGCATACGTACTCGAAAGAACAATGTACGAACCTGAACAATTCCCCGGCCTAATCTACAGAATGGACAACCCAAAAGTCGTACTCCTCCTCTACATGAACGGAAAACTAGTCGTCACAGGAGCAAAAACAGAAGCACAAGTCTACGAAGCCGTACATAAACTCCGCATTAACCTAATAAAAGAAAAACTAATCTAACAAACAAAAAGATGCGTTACTGCAAGAACAAGTATGTTTTTGTACTGATTTTAAAATTTTATTCAGGAAATGCATTAAAGTTCATTGAATTATCGAAAAGCACTAAGTTCCACGTGGTTCACTTATTCAATTAGAAAGATTATGGTAACGAGGTTAGTAGCATCTCTTTAAAAATCTAAAGGGAAAGATTATTCCAATGTTTTTGAGGGAGCCGGTTATAGTTTAATCATTGTCTTCTTTTTTAATGCAATTTTAGCTTGAAGGTTTCGACATTCAGTCCAGTGAACTACTTTACATCTACGATTGTTTAAATCAAGATTACAACGAAATTTATCAAGGAGTAAACTATTTTCACATTCCATGTTTTATCAACAAATATAAGTATTTTATTTACTAACTCGCTTAGTAAAATTGTTGTTTAATCAAACGTCTTCTTTAGCTATATCTGCGGTATCTGCGGTAATTAGATAAACTGTGGGAACCCAACCACCTGATGTTTTTTTTCCACATGATTGACAGCTTCTATTCGATCCACGGACACCAAATACGGTTTCATTTAAACTAAGCCATATAACTCTGCCTTCATGACCGCACTTAAGTTTATAATGATCTCCTTTTTGCATAGTCGACACTTCAATGAAGATGTTTAAATAACTCTTTAATATTAACTTATGTTTCCGACATTTTCAGCGTTAAGAAGTTTTTATCACTGGTTAAAGGTGATGTAAATTATTTCTTTCCAGTAAAGATTGAACGTTTGTTCTATATCTGAAAGTGTCTACCTCTAGTCTTCGTTATTAATGGTACCATTTATATTTATTTTGTATCACAGAACAATAGTTTAGTTATAATGATGAATAAAGAAGAGGTTTCATAAAAATTGTAATTGAAATAATTCTTTATTTGGATCAAATTTTTTTTAAAAGATGTAAAAAACTAAGAGTGAAATGGATTATCATGATTGAACTTATTTTGAAAAGTTTAAATGAAATGTATATGAATAACGATAAATTTACTTAGTAAGAAAGACAAATCAGTAACCTAATTAACTTAAGAGAATAATTTTTTGTATTAGTTTGACTAAAAAAGATGGGGTTATCGGAGGATTAAAAATGAAATATGATGTTATAATTGTTGGTGCAGGACCCGCAGGCTTAAGTGCAGCGAGAATAATTTCAAAAAAAGGATTCAGGGTAGTAATTCTTGAGAAAGAAAGACATCTTGGGGTTAAGCTTTGTGGGGAAGCAGTGAGTAAAAATACGTTAGATGAAGTTTTTAAGACTATACCGAAAGGTGTAACTGTTCAAAAAATTAAACAAGCAGCAGTTTATGCCCCTAATGGGAATAGTGTGATGCTAGAGGAATGGGGTGGTGCGGGTTATGTTTTGAATAAAAAGATGTTTCTTCAATATCTCGCAGAAAAAGCTGTTGAAGCCGGAGCAGACATCTTAATGAATAAAAAAGTAATAGACTTGAAGCGAAAAAACGGTTTATGTATTGTTGAAACTCGCGGGGGTGAATGGTCTTCCGACCTTATTCTAGGAGCAGATGGTTTTACGTCAATCGTTTCACAAAAATTCGGATTTGAAAAAAAGAGGAAGAGAGAACTAATTTCATGTATCCAATATGTTATGGTAAATTGTAACTTAGATGACACACAAACCTTGAGATTCTATCTGGGTAGGTCTGTGGCTCCATTAGGATATTTATGGGTCTTCCCTAAAGGAGAAAAAATAGCAAATGTAGGTATTGGGGTGCGAGGTACTGCTGCTAAACCGTATCTTGACAAATTCATTAGGGAACATCCGGGTGTTTTTTCTAAAGCACAAATAATTGGTATCGAAGCTGCGCCAGTCACAATCAGTGGGTTATTAGATAAGATCGTAGATGATAATGTAATGCTTGTCGGTGAAGCTGCAGGTCAGGTGATACCCCTAACGGGTGGGGGCATACATGCGGCTATGGAGGGAGGGAGAACAGCAGGAGAAATAGCTGTTAAAGCATTAGAAAAAGAGGATATGTCAAAAAATATGCTCTCGGAATATGTTGAAAACTACCAGAAATACTGGGGTAAACGTATAAGGGATAGCCTAAAAGCCCTAAGAGTGCTTGAAAAATTGGAGGATGAAGAATTCAATAAATTAGCTGAATTGTTAACGCAACAAGATATATTAGATTTAGCCAATGGAAATAATATTACTCGCGTTGGACGAAAGTTTATGAAGCACCCCTTATTCAGCCTAAAAATAGCTAAAACGTTATTGACGAGCTAAGATATTAGAGATAGTGTGTTTTTTAAGCGTGCTACACATTTAGAAAAAAGGGTTTTTGTAGTTAGGATTAAGTCAAATGTGATGAGCATGGTTAAGGATAAACCGCGGTTGACAAAAAAATATTTCTTAATTTTAGCGGCGGGCTTAGTTGGTTATATATTTTTTTTATATTTGTTTGTTGATGTGGAAGCCATCATAGTAGCTATTCAATATGTTAATCCATTGTATTACTCTTTAGCGTTTTTTGCTATTGTGATGAATGTGCTCTTTCATTCTTTAACTTGGTGGCGTCTCCTGATTACGCTTTCGATAAAAGCACCATTGAAAAAAATCTTTTCATTTATTTGGATAGGAAATTTTGTTGATATTTTAGTTCCAGCAGAGTCGATAAGTGGAGAGATTACAAGAGCATACTTACTGAGTCATGATTCCGTAGATAATACAGGAAAGAACACCGCGTCAATTATGAGTCACAGGGTTATCTATACAACAATGAGTTTAATTTGTTTTGTCATCAGTTCAATCTTTTTCACTATGAAGTACAAGATGGCTCCGTCTCTCTTTAGTTTAACCATAATAGTTTTAATTGGAGCTATGGGTACCCTTTCTTTTCTAGCGCTCTTATGTCTTAAAAGAAAATGGGCATGGAAAATTATCAGTTCTTTGTTAAACTTATTTGACTTTATTCTTAGAGGACGCTGGAACCTAACACAATATAAGCCAAAGCTTAAAAAAACATTAAATGATTTTTATGAAGGATTAAAAACTTTAGGTAACCACCCGCTGAGTCTAGTTTGGCCCATAGTATTTTCGAGTATAGCGTGGATTTTTAAGATGTTGATAACAGTTCTAGTCTTTATTTCACTGAGTATTAATGTCCCTTTCAGTGCTATTGTAGTAGTTTTTTCCATTATTGACACCCTCCAAACAATCCCCTTAGGTATTCCCGGGGAAGTAGGTATCATAGACATAACTATGACTGGTCTTTTTACCGCGCTTGGAATCTCTCCCGTGATTAGTGCTACGGCAACAATATTAACGAGAGTAGTAACTTTATGGTTTAACCTCTTAATTGGTGGCATCTTTGTTCAATGGGTCGGAGTTAAGAACTTGAAAGGAACCGTATTTAGATCATAAAAAAAAAGAAGTATGATGGAAGCGCTATCTCAGCATATTTCTTCATTCAGAGTAGAGATACATTTTTTGTTGATAAATGTAAGAAGAAAAATTATAATGAGTTGCAATTTCTTTGTTATAAAGAAATACGGGGTATGTCATACAAAGGGATTTAAGAAGAGTTAAAGTGCTTAAAAAATATTTGACTAGAAATTAAAAAACTGAAATGGATATGACTTTAGAGCAGTAGTTTTGATGTAAAGGCAGGATTGGGGGAACTAAAGTAATGACTAAAGAGGTAATGAAAACTCAAATAGACAAAACAGTGGACCGTTATTCCCTGCTTTTTACTCTCCCATCCTCTACTAACAAGGTTCTCTTACTTCATCTAATTGTTAATGGGATTGGAGGAATTACAACATTTCTTCTTCTTAATCGTCTTCCGTCCTCATATTTCACGGGACTATTTTTTGGACTGGCTTTTCTTTTTATAATTTTAATTACTGATCTTGTAGTTCAGAAAAGTTTACTAAAAAATGATCCAATTTTTAATTTAAGACGTAGTTTATCTCTATCTCTATTCTCTTCCACACTTTGGTTCATAATCATTGTTCTAGGTGCCATAATGAGTGTGTTCATAGGAAGTACAAATCTTTGGTTAAAATTTTTTCTTCTCGGTTTCTCTTTTGTAGTGATTCTTCGCTTGATTACTTTCGCTACAATATCATCAACAAACAGAAGAGGACAAATCCTTTCAGCGATCGTACAACCTATAATGTGCTGTCTCCCACTCCTCTTCATGAATAGAATTATAGGTTATCAATTAGAGTTATCAAGTGTTTTATTTATACCGTTTACGATTTCCTTTTCAATCATATTAACAGCTATATTTATAGCTTCAATGAACCGGATAGGAAAAAAAAAGTTAGGTATAGAAACCTTTACTCTCCTCAGAGCCTTCGTATTTAATTGGGCTGAGGACCTTTATCATCCACTGGAACAGTTTTTAGAACGGTTAGGACATGAGCAAGATGTTAAAACTTCAATTTTAACCTTCAGTGGAAAAAATGGGTTTAAAGGAATAATGGTGGTGCCTAGTATTCACCCAGGACCTTTTAAAAATGTTGGAAGCAGTGTTCTTCCCCACAAAATCCAAATGAGATTACAGGATCGATTTCATTGCGTCACCGCGGTTCCTCATGGATTATGTGGACATGATCTTGATTTAACATCTCAACTTCAAAACAAGAAGGTTGTTGACGAAATTTTAAACGCCATGGAGTTTTCCACATTCAGTTCTGAGGCTACTCCGTTTGAAAGAGCAGAAAAAAATGGAGCAAAGGCAAGCTGTCAAATATTTGGGAATTGTGCACTTATTACTTTAACCATGGCACCTCAGACAATGGAAGATTTACCTCAAGAATTAAGTACTACAATCCTCCTTGAAGCAAAAAAAAGAGGGCTTTCTTCCGCCGTCATTATAGATGCGCATAATAGTATTAAGAGGACTCCTAAGGTAGATACTTGTGTTGACGCCATTAAGGCAGCTGCAATAACTGCAATAGATAAAGCATTACACCACCACCGTTCCCCTTTTGAGGTGGGAACAGCTAAAATTATTCCAGAGAATTTCAGTGTTAAAGAAGGTTTAGGTCCTAGCGGAATTAGTGCACTTGTTGGAAAGGTTGGTGATCAGAAATCGGTGTATATAACTATTGATGGAAATAACATGGTCTCAGGTCTTCGTGAAAGAGTTCTATTGAATCTTAAAAGTATCGACATTGAAGATGGAGAAATTCTGACAACAGACACGCATATGGTAACTAGTCTCGTGCTAACAAAGCGTGGTTACCACCCAGTAGGAGAAGCAATAGATCAAGAAAGATTGATCAAGGATATTAGAGAAGTGACGTTAATGGCATTACGCAACTTGGAGCCTGTAAAGACTTCATGGAAATCAGTGAACATTAAAAAAATAAAAATAATTGGAGAGAAACAGTTGAAAGACCTATTCATTGTGATTGATGAAGCAATAAAACGCACCAAAAGACTCGGCAGCTTCCTTCTTTCAGTTGCAGGGATAATCCTAGTATTTTTGCTTTTCTTTGTATAATCATTGAATTATGTAATAAGGTATATGCAGCATCTAGAAGAACATAAAAGTACATTATGTATTCCAGATGATACCCCTTAAAGTGTTTGAGAGAAATGGTACTTTATTAAGCGTGAAAAAAGCGAACCTTAATAGATTAAGTTAGAAAACTTATTTATAGAAAAAATACGGATTATTTTAAAAAGAGTTATCAAGTTAATAAGAAAACATTTTTAGACATGGAAATATCTTCAAATAAATGCCGGGAATTATTCGTTGCCAAGGTATAGAAGCCTCAATAAGGGATGGCAGAATGGTATTGCGCTGGACTTTCCTGATGGAACCAGATTCGAAATCCAGTGGTTCTTTGAACCTTGGGGGTTCAAATCCTCCTCCCGGCGCCAGTTTATATTAAATAATAAATCTTTAGGACTAGAAAGACGAGACTTCAAGTAATCTCCCAAAAAACTAAAGGAGAATTACTATAGGATGTAGTATTAAATATGTAGTTTAAATTAAGAAATAGGAGATACAAATAAGGGATACTCTCCCGGTTTTATGATCATAATTTTTAGTATTAATGTGAGTTGTACAAACATTGTCAAAAGCAAGTGGGATAGGAGAACGAAAAATAATTGATCTTTTAATTAAAAACTTTACTCAAATGCCTGAGATGGCGATTCCTTTTGGCGATGATGTAAGTGCAGTATTTCTTGATAAGACGCATTTAGCTATTTTGAAGACAGATATGCTCGTAGGAAAAACGGACATCCCGCCCGGTATGACTCTTTGGCAAGCGGCAAGAAAAGCGATTATTATGACTATCAGTGATCTTGCGTCAAAAGGTGTTAAACCTATGGCTCTACTTATTGCCCTTGGACTTCCCAAAGAAACTTCAAGAGTAAATATTGAGGAAATTGCAAGAGGTCTAAACGCTGGAGCACAGGAGTATAATGTTTATGTAATCGGGGGAGATACTGGGGAAACCTCAGACCTTATCATTTGCTGCGTTGCCTTTGGTGTAACCATGAAAAAGAATTTGATAACTCGAAGTGGTGCCAAAGTAGGAGACATCCTAGCAGTAACAGGGCTTTTTGGAAAGACGGGGGCTGGATTGAAAATACTCATTGATGGTTTAAAGGTACCTCCAAAGATTAGGAGGGAATTACTTAAAGCGGTCTACTTACCGAAAGCTCGCCTTAAAGAGGGTTTAATCTTAGCCAGTTTGGGGAGTGTAACAGCTTCAATCGATTCAAGTGATGGATTAGCAATTAGCCTACATGAACTTAAAAAAATGTCAAACGTCGGTTTTTCATTAACGGAGTTACCAATAGCTCCAGAGACTTTGAAGTTTGCTGAACTTTATAACTTAAACCCCGAGGAGTTAGCGCTCTATTGCGGAGAAGAATATGAACTTGTCCTGACGATAACTCCTAAAAAATGGGAAAGTACCAAGAGACTCGTTGAAAAGATAGGTGGTACTCTAATAGCAATTGGAAAAGCAACCGAAAATAAACAAATAATATTCCAGAAAGATAATGTGCATAGAGAGATCCTATATAAAGGATGGGAACACTTTAAAAACTGATGCCTTATTAATTCCTATGATATTCTACTCCGGAATCACTAGAATATATTATTTCTTAACAACAATGATTAAACTAATGACAGAAAGTTGTTAAATTGTTAAATGAATCTGACATTCGAGCCGTTTATCCTAATTTAACGAAGTGTATTTATCGAATTGATGTCAAGAAGTAGAATTTAAGTCAACCCAACTAAATTTTTTTTGAAGATTTTTTGAATAATACTTTTTCCAATCATAATCGTATTTTTTGCCCCAATCGTAAAAGATTCGGGGGTCTATGTAACTCTTCAGTGATGTAGTAAGGTTGTAGTCACGGGTCTGTTTTTGACGGCTTATTCTATGTTTCTGCTTATCAAGCGCAACTTTATCACGTTTCTTCCGATCATCCAACTTCTGGTTTAGTTTTTTCATCTGGCGGATATGATGAATCTTATAAGTTTTAAGACGGTGCTTCTGCTTCATTATAGCTTTTCGCTTTTGACTAATGCGTTTTTCCAAACTATGGATAGCTTTACCTTGTTGTTTCTTTGTAATAAGTTGCTGTTTATAATCTAATAATTTCTCATTCATTACTTTCAAAGTTGCTTCAAACTTACACAGTTTCTCTGCATAATTTTCCTTTCGCAGTTTGGCTTTCATCTTAAGTTTATATTGGAGTCTCTTTGCGCGAGCTCTTAAAACCTTGAGATAGTTTTCTTTTTTTTCTAAAGATGATTTCCATGTTCTAGGAATAGCGCGACGATGATTACAAATTTTAGCTGCTTCTATATTTGCCATCCGAGCCGCAAATTTTTTAATGTATTCAGGATCTGTGGATTTAATACGGGTCTTTTCAAGTTTAACTCTAACAGCATTAGAGGCATAGAATGTACGAAAAACTTTTGCTGAGAGACCAGTCATGACTTCGTCGAGAAATTCACTTACATGTTTTGAACTGACACCATCGAAAAGAGTGTTTTGGGCATTTACTACAAATTCTTTAAGGTTACTAATCACTTTCTCTGGTAATTTTGTTTTCAAAAGGTAAGGGATAGAATCCTTTCCAAGGAATTTGAAAGTAACAGTATCGTCACTGTTAAAAGTTATATGTTCAGATCGTAAAGTTGAAGCACCCACGGTGTCCGCTTCATCGAAATCCTTCTCATCTCCAACCCTAATGTTTAGGTGATAGATAAGAAAGCAAACTGTTGCGATTTTTCTCCGCTTTACAGTTTCAACATTGAGATTCTTTAGGATGTACCTTTGGACTTTTCTAATATTCTTATGGAGTTCTTTTGCCTTATTGAATTTTTCAATATCTTTCTTCTGCTTAAAAGTGCTAGATTCTGATAGCCCAACATATTTAATTTTATCAGTGAGTTTATCACGCCATCGTCCAATCCACAGGGAATTACATTGCCAGACAATACCCTTCCAACGACCTTGGGGAATAGAAACGTTAGGTGACAGGTTAAGTTCAATGTCTTCCTCGCGGGGACCCTCCTTCCAATGTCCCCTCAAGGGGTGTTTTCCTCGACCTATAAAAAGGGAACTGGGTTCGACTGTGTAGTTAGCAATCTCAATTTTATCACCGTCAATCCAAGCATATCCATAATATGCTTTATTTGCTTCTCGCTTAGATTTCCTCTTATAAGAGAGACGTTTCTTCTCCTCTTTTGAAAGGTTCGCTTTCCAAAGGCGCATCTTTTCAATAAAAGAGAGAACCTCATAATAGTCAACGTCTTTTGGTTTAACCTTAAAATTAAGTTCTTTTGAGAAGTCATGATAAAAATTTTGGGTAAAGACAGAATCCTCAACATAGATAGTCCCTAATTTCTTAACCCAAGCGAAAGCCATTTCCTCTTGTTTTTGTGTCAGTATAATCTTTTCATCTCGAACTTTAATAGCGAGGTTTTTTCTTTGATATCGGGATGGAACTAAAACGCCGTTGTGTTGTAATTGTTCCATTGAAATTCTCCGCCGAACTTGATGCTTATACAGATAATTTAAGGAATCTTAAGTTTTACTTTTTCTTGTAAAAAACATAATAATTAATCTAAGGATTATCTTAAAAAGATGTATCTAGTAAGATGGGAAATAGAGATATGGATCAATAAAAGGAACTAACATAAAGCCTTAATTGAACATGAAATGTGTTATTTTCTATAAAAAACGTAGTTAAAGGATTATGATCATCATAAGTGGCGGGCCCGGTGGGATTCGAACCCACGATCACCGGCTCTCCTCAAGATTTAGAAGGCCGATGCCTTATCCAGACTAGGCCACGGGCCCAAGCAGTAAGTATATTCATTTTTTATGAAGCAGTGTATTATATATTAGAACCAAATTGTGGATTCCTTTAAAAATGTTTACGAACCACAAAGGCATTAACTATAAGGCATATGTGACATTAGATTCAAGAATCGATGGGCTGTAGGGAATGTCTTTATAAAAGTGTAAAGAGAATTAAAAGATCTATCAAAAATTTAAAAGTTTATTATAAGAATATATCGAGGGAATAAATTTGAAACCTCACAGTTCAAGAGTTATAAAAATTGCTATACTTCCAGGGGATGGAATAGGTCCTGATGTGATAAATGCAACTATTCCTGTTTTGGATGCTGTTCAAGAAGTTGTAAAAGGATTAAAGTTAGAGTATATATTTGGAGAGGCTGGTTTAAATTGTATACCAAAATATGGAACCAATTTACCTGAAAAAACCATAGAGTGTTTAAAATCTGCAGATTGTTGTTTAAAGGGACCGCTGACAACGCCGGAAGAACCGGGATCTCCTAGAAGCGCTACGGTTAGCATTCGGACAATGTTTGATCTTTATGTTAATTTGAGACCATTAAAATCTCTTCCCAACATTCACTCTTTGCATCCAGAGATAAATATGGTAATTGTCAGAGAAAATACTGAGGGGTTGTATTCTGGAATTGAATTCATGTCAGGAAAAGATTCGGCAATCGCAATAAGACTTATCACAAGGAAATGTTGTGAAAGAATCGCCAGATTTGCGTTTAATCTCTCTATGAAGAGAAAGAAACACTTAACATATGTTCATAAAGGTAACATTCTAAAGATTACTGATGGGTTATTCAAAGATTCAGTGTTAAAGGTAGCAAAAGAGTTTCCAGAAGTAAGACTTGATGATGCACGAGTCGACGCAACAGCTATGAGTCTAATAAAAAGACCAGAATCATTTGATGTCATCGTTACGACTAATCTTTTTGGTGATATCTTATCAGATGAGGGAGCTCAACTTGTCGGTGGCCTTGGTGTTGCTCCTGGAGCAAATATTGGTGAAAAGTATGCCATGTTTGAACCAATTCATGGATCAGCACCAAAATATACAGGACTAGATAAAGTCAATCCAATTGCTACAATTTTATCTACGAAACTTATGTTTGAATGGTTAGGATTTAAAAATGCTGCAAACATAATAGAGAAAGCGGTGGAAACGGTTCTAAGAGAGGGTCGTGTTCTCACATTTGATATAGCTTTACCAAATGGTAAAATTGCTAAATGTTCAGAATTGGGAAGAGAAGTAGCAAGGCAAATTCTACAAAGTTAAGGAGTTTCTATCCGTTTATAGTTTACGTGGAGAAATTTTTCTTCCAAATATTTCCCGTAAGTAGGATACAGTCGTTGGTTTCGTGACCTTTCCAGTCTTATATGTTCGATTGAATTGACCTTTACTGGAAAGTAGCCCTTTAAGGGAAGCGTATGCAGTTATAGGGGTTGTAATATACCCTAAAAATAGTGAATAGGGAATTTTAAAGAGATCGCTTAAACACCCTTCAGATTTTAAAGCAACTATGTCTGCAAAAATCACGGAGAAGATCCCTATAATAGTAAAAAAGAGGCCAAGGATAGTAGGGATAAGATTAAGTGAATATGTTAAGCTTGGGTCGCTTCCAAGTACTATTATACCGCCTATTGTAGTTGTAACTACCAATACAGTGTTTAAATATAAACTACCTAAAAATAGGAATTCGAGCTTTTCCCTTACAGAAAGACAGTTATTTTTCAAAATTTTCCAGAAATTCTTCCTAAAATTACGGGTATGTCCTTCCGCCCATCTAGCGTTTTGTCTAAAAAATTTTTGAAGAGTGTTAGAACACTCAGCAGAAGCAGTAAGAGTTGGATCGTAGATAACTTTGTAACCAGCCATATAGAGTTTAAGAGTCAATGACCAATCTTCAGTTATACTCTTATCGAAGTGTAATTTTTTAAGAAGTTCAGTTTGAATCATATACACACTGCCCGTGATGGGGAGAAGAAGTTTCAGTTTATTTTTAGCGTTCATTTCAACCATGTTGGTAACGCTAAACATCACTCGTACGCCTTTTGTGATCCAGTTCTCCTCAGCGTTTAAATCATGAACTTGATAGCCCTGTACAACTACGACCTGATCGTCCGTAAATCTGGTAAGGAAACGTTGAAGTAGGTTTTTTGGAGGAACGAAATCAGCATCTAAAATTAAGGAGTGTGTACTTCGAGGATCAATGTGAGTAAGGCCAAGGTTTAATGCTCCTCCTTTCCAACCATCTCTTGAAGTTCTGTGAATTATCTTAAGCCGGGGGTGATTTTTCCATTTCATTATAGTCTTCATACTTTCGTCTATAGAATCATCTATGAGAATTACCTCGTAATTAGGGAAATCAAACGAAGTACATGCGGTTAATAAGCGATTGATGACATTCTGCTCGTTATATGTTGGAAGAAGAATAGTTATGAAGGCGTCTGAGTTTTTACTTATCTCTGAAGAGTTATTGTTGGGTGAAGTTTTAGTTTTAAGTATGATAAGAGAAAAGAGGTAATATCTTATAGCATATAATAGGAAAATCACTGTTTCTATAAAACCTATGAATGAAAGTATATCAATGAGTTGACGCATGGCCTCTACCAATAATTAGCATTCTATGAATTTATGATCTAATAGAAGAGTAGGTATGCCTATTTTCTATATAAAGACTTCTTAGGTTGAACCGGTACAGAAAGGTAGAAGAGACTACAGAATTAAAAATAAATAACAAGTTTAGAAAATTATGAAAAATAGTTAAGCGGTTATTCACTGTTTCATAATATAACCTTACTTTAAAAGGTAATAGAAGAGTTTAAGTTCAAATGTGTCACAAGTCTGTTTCATCATAATGTTTAACGCGTATCTGGTTTTGAAATTACGATCTCAATCGTAGAAATACTACGATCTATGCCACTGCTCTTTGTAAACATGAGGGTGTCTGTTGAAATTATCTTGATCTTTAAATCTTTAATAAAAGCTCTTCGGAGAAGTTCAACGGCATCAACCGCTCTACTTATTGCAAGACCTCGTGCTTTAACTTTAATTGGAGATATATTAGAGTCAAATAAAGTCAAACAAGCAATCACATAATTCATTAGGGGTTTTTTACCAACTAAAACAGTATCATTTTCTGACAAATTAGAAGACATTATTGTGTTCCCTAACTAAGAGTATATAGATGGCTTATTTTGAAATGTTATTAAATTCTCTAGTTCATGCTCGTCATATAAATTTTAGTGTTAGTTTTTGAAAAAAAAACTTACGTTCTATACGATAAAAGAGTTTAAAGAGAGAATAATACATTGAAAAGGGTTAAGCTTAACAGATCAAAAGGATATTCCTAATTAAAACTAAACACATTAAAAGCTGTTCTTATATCAATGTACATGTTTTTTTGGAGCACGTATAATGCAAGTAAACGTAAATTGGGTTAACGGAATAACTGTTGAATTGGGGAAGGACGTTATCTATTTTGATCCTACAAGAAAAAATAAAACAAATGATCCTATTTTCATTTCCCATGCCCACAGTGATCATCTGGGTGGTCTAGGATCGACAGGAAAATGTCACGTTACCAGAGGTACGCTAGACATCCTTTCACAAAAAAATGATAAAAGAATTAATGACTTTAAAAAAATAAAGTATGGCAATTGTCTAAAAATTAATGATATAGAAGTAAGAGCACATAACGCGGGACATATGTTAGGATCCGCTCAATATGAAATTAATGGACCTGAAACAAATATCACTTACACGGGAGATATAAACTACAGAGATATGCTTACCACCAAAGCAGCTGAGCCACTATCAAGTGACGTCTTAATAATCGAAGCCACATTTGGAAATTCACAATATGTTTTCCCAAATCTTATGGAGACCTGTATGAGACTTATTAGTTGGACAATAGAAGAAATTCGTAGAAAGAAAATACCCGTCTTTAAAGTATATTCCGCTGGAAAAGCACAAGAAGTTATAAAAATCCTTAACAATTTTACTACATTACCAGTAGTTACACACCCAAAAGTAACAAGGGTTTGTAAGGCTTATGTGAATAATGGAATAAATTTAATGTATGTTGACTCCACAAATGAAGAAGGAAAAGAACTACTTCGAGGACGAGAATGTGTGTTCATAACTCCATCGTATAAGGAAATACCTGATTTTAAGAACTATTCTTTAGCTGCTGCTACTGGATGGGCTTTACGATATGTACTGAAAAATGTAGATGCTGCATTTCCATTAAGTTCCCATGCTGATTTCAATCAACTTGTTGATTATATTAAGGCTTCTAAACCGAAACAGGTTTTTACAATATATGGCTTCAAAGCGTTTTTTGCTAACTACATTTCGAAAAAACTTGGAATTAAAGCGAGAGCTTTGACTTCCAAGAATTAAAAAGCTCTCAGTGAATTTCCATGAATGCTTGAAAGACATTACAAAGAGATAAAACTGCTAGCTAATAACACCATAACCACGAAAACACTGGCCGCAATGATCACGACTTCTGGTCGAAGTTTAATGATTGAATCAGTTGATTCCTCAAAAAACCTGAATAGTCCAGCAGAAGAGGGTGGTTGCGCAGTTTCCCGTTGTCTTTTCTTTTTTCTACTCATTATTCAACCCTTTAAAGCAATAATTGTTAAGCTAAAGAAGATAAAAGGATTATTTAACCTTTACATTCATCAGAGTTTAAAAGAGAGTTAAATCATTCTATAAAAAATTATTAGATGAATATATTCACATAAATTCGCCTAGTTTTACTTGTTTTTTCTTTCCCCCAGTAGACATCTCGAAGAGGGAATTAATCTCGTCCCTAAGCAATGTTAATCTCTGACGATAATATTCATTAAGAGCATATCTTTGGATAAGGTTATCAGACATATCCAAGTATTTTTCAATACTTTTCTTATGAACGGTCATCATGAGTTCTCCACCACAGCGAAAACATTTACCTGAAAGAGGAACGCGTCTATATTTGGTATTACATTTTTTACATCGAATTTTTTGTCCAGTAAAAGCCCTTAAATTACCAGCTATATCACGAATTAGATGTGTGTTCAAAACCCGTCTAGCTACATCCTTAGAATTCACAGCTCTGATCTTGTCAGCCAACAGAAATTGCCCTTTAAGCTTATTCGCCATAGAGCCAAGCTTCGTATATGCACTTTCAAGATTGCCCTCATTTATATCGAATGTTTGATGTGTAAAAGAATATCCATCAAACTGGGCTGGAGTTCCCAAACGGTGTTCAACCACATCGATTAGATCGCTAATCATTTTTGGATCAGAATGTTCAAGGGTTTTATTGTAAAAGGCAAGGGGATAGGAAGAAGATACATCTAAATGTTGGGCTTCATCAACTTCAAACGGGTTTATTACTGAGATTAATAGGAGTGGTGCATCCATCATGCCTCCGATTCGTTCGGGTAAATAAGCTTTGGAGAAATTCAAGAGAACATCCAACATCAACATTAAAGCATCTTCGTCTCCATCACAATCTCTTCTTTTAATGTTATGCCAAAGTGGATGAGCATAACAAACCCGCGCTTTAGTGAAGCCAAGGATTCGTCCCACGACACCTCCGGAGGTATGAGGAGCAAAACCAATGATTAGATGTCCTATGAGGTCCTGTTTATTACGCAAGTTATAGTAAGAGGGAAGACCGTAGACGTCTTGAAGAAGTTCATCTATAAAATTACAGATTTGCATAAAATATTCGGCGCCGTTTTTTGGGATAATAACATCTTGAGCCTTGAGTTCACACGTTTGGTTTAGATCTTTAAGAGAAGCACCATACATGTCATGAACGTAACCAAGACGATGAAGTTTATCCAGTGTTGTTCCGATTTCAATAGGTTTAAAATGAGTTATGGGTGCATTTGTCGCATCGAAACGAATTGTTCCATCTTTATAGACAGAGAGTTTGTGCTTTGCTCGTAAAATAGCCTTCTCCAAGGGTTCAGGCGTCTTTGTTTTACTAAGCATTCTTTTGATTCCTTTAATTAAGTTAACTGAAAAAGGATTGAGATTCTTACATGCTTCGTCGTATGCGCGACGAATGTTAATAGGCCTTTTGTTATAACTTACTGTACCCGTATCACATTTTTTACAGACATCCCCATTAATAATTTGTTTACATCGAGGACAAATCTGCGTTAAAATTGTTGGAATATGACATTGTGGACAAGTTAGTTTATACGTGATTCCATTACAGTTAGGACATTTCCGCCTAACTATCTCGACATTTATTACTCTAGCTCTTGCAGCCTCAACTATGTTCCGCCTAGACCCTCCAGCTAAGCCTATAGGAAATAAACCATGAACGAGGGGAGACATCTCTCTCCTCCGAGCTTTTTCTGGTCGTCCCATCCGTGCACCAATATATGTTAAACATTTTTCCTTGAGGAGTATTCCAGATAACTCTGTAATTGTTTTTATGACCGTTTTTCGTTTTTTTATAGGAAGCCGAGGCTCATCGATTCGTAGACAAGTAGTAAGAATCATTGAATCTGAACCTATCACGATTTCGTCATCTTCCATCTTATGGGGAACACATAATCTCTCCAAAATGCTCTTTATTTTTGACTGAAGAGGAATTCTTAGTTCCCTGTAAAGATCGTTCTTTTTTATTTTTTCACATTGAATTATAGCACGTCTTAGAAGCGTTAAATCTTCGATTTCGATTTCTTTCCAAAAATATGTATAGGTTGGATGGAGAGGTACTTCTAGATTTTCCGAAATCAGGAGGGCTTCGTGAGCTATTGGTTTTGTAATGAGAGGATTTTCTAAGAGTTTTTTTAACCGGATGGAAGATAAACCTGTAGCCTTAGCTGCTTGCTTAATTGATCCTTTGAAGATATGATGGATTTTATAATATACATCCTGAACCCACCATTCCTCGGTGTATCCAGAGGGAGCTAATGGTTTATTAGTCTCAAGGAATTCGCCAAACCCTACAAGGAGGTCTCCTGTGAATAGAATGCTCTTAATTTTTCTTTTCAAGTTCACAGCGTCTGCTGTAGTTTCAACTTTTGTAACAGAACCATCAGTTAACAGAACTATGGGTGGCTCGATAGTGTCTACGGGTAGAACTACACCACCTTTTCCGGGTCCTTCAACTCGAATTTGAGTTCCAGAGGCAAGGAAATTTTGTAAAACGATCATAGTCGCGGGATGTATTCCTAAAGCAGCCAGACCAGTGTTCCTAGATCTACCATAACGTAATCTGAAACCTCCAGATGTGGAAGGAAAGGAGAATATAGGACGACCGGCAATTATATCTTTCATATATAGAGCTTCGGGTTTTTCTTTTTTTTGTTGTTTACTTTCACCAAGATGTTTAAGCCAAGTCCAACCCTCTATCTTGAGATCTTCAATTATCCTCCAAACTTTTTTAGAGCGGCCAACAACGCCATCATTAATAACAAGAAGTGCACCACCTCTGATACGGTTTGTTTCTATTCGAGGTAGATTCCTAAAAGAAGAAACCTCATATGGATCGCTCTGAGTTCCAGTAACTTCAATGGGGAGATTTCGTAAAGCATTGGTTAATACTTCATCAGAATTATGGTATTGAAAACCTCTAACTTCTCTCTCGTAAAGTCTTATCTCTTCAATAAAACGATTAATTTCTAAATCCGTCGGTTTATACCGATCTAAACCCAAGCGACGACGAATAAAATCACCTATAACAGGGGTTAAGGCTTGCTCGGTTCCAGCTGCAGAACGGATTGGACCAGCGAAATAAATGGCTAAATAACGCGTGTTATCTAAGTTTTGTTTAATTTTAATGTATGCTATTCCTTGAATCGGAGCAGCAGTAATACCACCAGTCATGACCGCAAGAGATGTCCTTATAGCTTGTTCAGCTGCTTCCTCTGTATTTACTTGTCCAAATTTTGCGAGAGCAATATCTGATGCAATAACAAAGGCTATTTCGTGAGGAGACATCGTCTGACTGAGTTCTCGTATTCGCGCAGCAACGCCCGGAGGACCGACAAGGCCCTCAACCATTTCAGCAAGATCTTTAGCTATATGTGACTCTGGTTCAAGAGACGGATCAATTCCTTTTTTTCGTGCTTTTTTTGAGAGCTCATAAAGAGAAGCTACAGCAGTTTCAATATGAAGGAGATAATCGGCATAATCCGGGGTTGTAGATAAAGGCATTTGATTATTCTCCACTTTTGGACATTATTATATTAGAGTAAGAATATTAAAAATTCTTAAATGCTTTTTTTGAAGATAAAAAATATCACAAGATATCACAAGATATCACAGTCTCTTCTTTTTCTTGAAATTTTTAACACAGGCTATAATATTCTTAATTATTTCTCCTGATTGATCTTTCTCAATAATGGTGCCGGTTACTATGACATCAGCACCGGTCTTAATCGCCGCTTCTGCGGCCTCTTGGGTCCTTATACCGCCGCCGATAATAAGAGGAATTTTAAGATTTTTCTTTACCATAGTTATCATTTTTGGAGGTATAGGACTTTTCGATCCTGAACCGGCTTCTAAATAGACGAAATGCATACCAAGATATTGAGCTGCTAAGGCGTATATTGACGCTATTTTAGGTTTATCTCGAGGAATAGAGTGTGCCTGCCCCATGTAAGCGGCTGTACTTCCTTCACCAACAATGATATACCCTAAAGAAATAGCTTCTAATTCATACTGTTTAACAATGGGTGCACCTAAAGCTTGAATGCCAGTTATGAAGTGGGGGTTCCAAGAATTTAATAATGACATAAACCATATAGCATCAGCATATTGACTGATTCCTGATATATTATTTGGAAAAAGGATTACAGGAATATTTACACTGTTTTTTATAGAATGAATAACAGCATCAAGTTGAGGGATAGAAACTACTGTAGATCCTCCAACCATTATTGCTGTTGTTCCGTACTTTTCTAGAGTATTAGCGATTTTTCCCGCTTTCTTTGGATTGGTGTTTTGAGGATCAATTAAAGTTAGATGAATTGGCCCTGTTGTATTAATAAGATTTAGAAGATATTGTTCTACACGACCCATTCGAACACCTAGACTAATTCTCCAACATTAAATTTATCCGTAAATTTACAATAAATATCAATTGCTTGTTCTACAGGAGCAAGAGGAAATTCGTCCGTTAGATGGCACTTGCCACAGATTACGGTTGCAGTATTTTTCTTTTTTTCCAGTATAACCCTAACTGCTGTAAGTCCACATTTTGGACAAGAAAAGATTTTAGGGATCTGTTTCCGAGGAAACCGCACAGTACTCCTTTTTCGTCTAACCATATTTTATTACCAATTAATTTTGTATATATAACGAGGTATTTTAGTGATGTGTTTTAGTGATTTATAATAAAAGGATTTCATAAGATCAATGATTATAATTGCGTTATGTGATATCACAGATTTTTAGTTGTTAGGATGATGATTTTTATGATATCACATATTTAAAGGATAAATAAAAAAAGGATAAAATGTAGATCTCAAAGATGTAATTAAAATTGAATATTATCTTCAATAATTCAAGATTACGTAAAGACAGAAGTAAAAACATAATTAATAGAGCAGTAATGGGTTAGAATAAAGATCGTGCTTAGTCTGTTTCTTTTTGAAGTAAAGGTATATAAAACGTAAAAGAATAGAGGATAATATTTATTTAATTCTGTCTAAAAGTTTCTTTTTTGTGGTTATCAACATATTTTCGTTATAGATGCATATAGGAGTTTTAGTAAATTCTAAATATGAGGCGTATATAAAGTTGTATTCATATGAGGCTTGAATGTGTTGAACACATACGAGAGAAAAGACAGTGTACAAAATTGGATTAAAAGCATATTTAATGACGATTTATCCATAATATTGTTGAATAATAGTCATTTAACAAAAATACAAGCAGAAACGCTTTTAATTGATAATTTAGCAGAGAATATGTTAGATCTGAAAATTGGCTATGAAGAAAAAGCAAAGATGAGGGCGTCTACAAAAGGAGTTAGTAGAGGAGCTTTTAACAGAACCTTACATCAAGCGAATAAAAATATTATCGCATCGATTTACACAATATTTTTTCTTGGATATCTGGGAATCCTTGAAACACCGAGTTTAGACGAGTTCATTGAAACTTCAAACAAGTTAGCTATTTATGTTAAAGAACATAGAACCCTTCTAAATAGTGGTGTTTCAGAACTTGATGAAATAAAAAGAGCTGAATCGATTTTAAATTTAAAAAAAGAGTTAATATCAAGTCTAAACAGAATAGTTTCGCGTGAGAACATAAACGATAAAATGTAACATGATGTGATATCACACCCCCACTTTAACACCCGATGATAGAAAAACGTTTTCGCAAGCAGATAATTGATATGATATGAATAATAAAAGAGGGTTTTAGATAAAAAGAGAGATGCTTTAAAGAAGAAGAGAGTATGTCAACACACAACAGCACATAGTTATAGACCTCTATTAACAAGTATACGAAAAAGATTTAGTTCAACGAGATAAAGCACCTTCTGTGATTAGTTATATGTAATAATTAATCACAAACTAATCACGCGTGATTTGAGTGTGATATTTCGGTATACCGTACATTTACAACATCTGTGATATCATGTGATGTAACATTTATTACAAAGCATTTTCCCAAAATATACTGTAATCAATGTCTCTAATTAAATTAGTTAATGGTGAAGATATTCGTAGACTTAGGAAAATGATGGGATTAACCCAAAAGAAATTAGCTAAGAAGGCGGGTGTCAGTCAATCCTTAATAGCAAGGATTGAAAAAAATTCAGTTGATCCACGCCTTTCAACAGTTAGAAAGATCCTAGGAGCTTTATCTTTAATTAAAGAAGGAAAAATTGCTAAGGATGTTATGCATAGTCCTGTGATAACTGTCAAAAGCAAAGATACAGTACGTAAAGCTGTAGAATTAATGCGAAAACATAACATTTCCCAGCTTCCTGTTTTAAAAGAAAAATTTATGGTGGGGAGTGTTAAAGAATCCACGATCATACATAGAATAATTAGAGGCGGAAATATTCGAAAAATGTTCTTTACACCAATCTATAATATCATGGAAAATCCATTTATCACAGTAAACCCATCTATGGGTATAGATGAAGTTTTGAGTATTATGTCTTCAGGACATCCAGCGGTCTTGGTTATTGATAAAGGAACATTAATTGGTATAATTACAAAGATTGATGTTCTTTCTTCTACAATTCGTTTTGATGAAGTGTAGAGGTTTAGACATTGGGGGTCTTGGAGAAATCTTAACATATGCATCAGTTGCAATTTTTGTTTTAGGAATAGCGACATTTGCAATTATTTACAGGAGAATACTGCTTCAAACAAGAGAGGATTATGAGAACGATGGAATCATTTTACAGATACAAACAGCGACGCTTCACAAGTTGAAAGGTGAGAAGAGAGAACCAAATATACAAAAGATCTGGGATACAGGTTACGCAAACAAAGACAAACCATGAAACAGTAAATCTTCAAAGATTAGAAAAAAATTCTGAACTTAACGAGACAGATACAGACCACTTCAACGTCTGATAGAAAGCTTATTACCCTTATGAAGAAAATGTTAAGAAAAATTCGGGTTTTAACTAAAACACAAGAAGTTTTCCAAAAACGACTAAAAACATTCAATGCAAAGATCCAACAATCCTCTAAAACGGAAAGAAACGAAACGATAATACAAACAGAGAAACAACCACTTTCCAGGATCATAGAGACAGAGTGACTTGTATTAAACCTGCTAGTTGAGAAGAGTTCCATGATGACATTAAAAATGGAGAAGTAAATCGGAAAAACAAGGGAATATACATCATGCCTCATGAAGAAACTCTGGAAGGATATTATAGAGAGACTCCTAAAGAAAATCGTTCACCTACAGAACCCATAAAAAAACTTATAAAAGAGACTCTTGAGAAAAAAAATGGAAAAAAGATTACCCATAATCACTAAGAAGGTATAAGCATTCGTTAAAAAGGTCTTAGAAAAGGTTATGCGTTAGTAGGTGATTTCTCTTGTTGAATCACGCGTCTAAGTTTATATCTTCTTTCGACAAAAGAACCGGATCGTACAAGAAAGCCCCGTCTGGTTAGTCGAGATAAATACGTAGAAACGGTACTAAGACCTATTGGTTCACTAAAAGTATCCTCGTATGAGATCATTATCTCTTGCGAAGTGAACAAACCGATAGGAAACTTACTATTGACGATGTTATGAAGTTTATCGAATTTTGAAAGGGAACTTAAAGTTTTATTTTCAACCTGCGCTGGCATACCACCGAGGAGTTCTACAAAGTCTAACACTTGAAGTATTTTGTTTCTATTAATCTTTCCTTCGAAGACAACAGTTAATTTGTTTCCATCATCAGCTGTTACTTCAATCTTTATTCGACGGGCAGGCATAGAACATCCTTCTTTTAGTGTTAACAATATTACATGTTCACAGTTTAAAAAGTTATCCTGTTAACAGTTTATGAAATGATAATAAATAAACTTAAAATAGGCACAATATTAAAAATAGACCGTAAATTACAATATGTTTGATGATTCAGAGGTTCACAACATAATACTTCGTATAAACAAGGTAATAAACGAATAATCTAAAGGTTCCAGTGGAAAAGAAGGGGTTATCTTTAAATATTGAAATATGAGTCAATTCTCCTTTAATTTCATAAATTAAACAGGAATTAACCCCATTTTACTTATAAATTCACAACAATTCACAAGATGTAAACTAAAATTAAATCCACTAAAATACCCAAAAAAAGGGGATATTTATTTAATAACAAAGAAGTAAAAGGACAAGATGTATAGCCCCTTCCCCCTAAATTTCCATTGGAAGTCATAGTTATCTTTTTAAAAAAATAACTAAATTAAACATAATACTCTATTCTTTTTTACAGTAATGTTAAATATTAAAAAAATAAATAACTGTTGGGAGATATTTTTATAAATAAGTTAATACAATAAAAAGTTCTTTGAAATATTTTCTTCTACTAGAAATGAGGGGGTGGGGGTCTACTCCTTTCTTTTTTAGAACACTAAAATAATGTTAAGACACTCTCTTTTTGAAAAGGAACTATCTCGTCTATTTCCCTTCTTTATTATTTTGCAGGAAAACCTATTCACTTGTTCTTTGAAGAGTTCCCCAATTCTTCTCTATTTTACATTATATACATTTAACTCATTCAATAGTGAATATAAAAAAAGAACTTTTACAGTTATGACAGAAAACTAATTGGCATGACATTAAAGGTGTTAAGATCAACTATAGATGCAATTCCCGGCGTTGGAGTGAGCCCCATTCTCTCTTGAAACGGTGTTTTACTTTGCCATGCTCCTGAGTTGATTATTAAGGTCCCTCGGTACATCTCGTATCCTACAACATGGAGGTGTCCTGCGTGAAATATATCTGGCGGGGTATCTATAACTAATGCATCGTTTGGTAAAGGCGCTATTGGCGTTTTACTGCCATATGTGGGTGCTAAATGGCGAACCTTGAGGAGTTGTCTCATAGCTATATGTGTACTCTGATCCAAGTTCTGGTATGTCACCTCTGGGATCACACGTATGACATCGTCTAAACTTCGCCCATGGTAGATGAGGAAGTTAATACCATGGAGGCGCATTTTCGCTGGATTTCTAACCATTGTGACGTTTCTTACTTCATAAATTGGTTCCGCATATTCTTTTAAAATTTTAGGTTGAGGAAGAGCTTGTCTTGTTGCATCATGGTTTCCAGGACTAATGATAACTTCAATATACTCCGGTATCTGTTCTATTAATTTTGCAGCAACACGGTACTGTTCATACACATTTTTGATATTGAGATCCTTCTCTTGATTAGGATATATCCCTATTCCGTCCACAATATCTCCCGCGATTATAATATATTTCACTCTTCCAGCGATTTCTTTCTGTTTATGGTTTCCATTTTTTCCTTTTAACCATTGAATAAACTTCAGAAAGGCTTCTTCTAGAAACTCTTTGCTTCCTACATGTAAATCTGAGAGTAAGGCAGCATAGACTTGATCTGTTGCTGTATTATGTTTTTTTACTGGAATATCTGGATTAATTAAATTTGAGGCAATCAATAAATCATTTCTGCCTTTTATTGCTTCTACGCACACCACTTGATCTAAAAATATCCTCTGCGCTGTCTCGAAGACTTCTCTTTTAACGTTAGAGGGTATTAAAACCATGGCAGATGCTTCATAGTCCTCAATGCGAATAAAAATATTTTTTAAACTCGTTCTTTTTTCCATTACAATGCCAATTGTTTTTACTTTAGACTTTTGAGAAGCTTTCAAGGCAATGTTTATAGTTACGGCATCTCTAGCATCCAGTCGCTTTTTTAATATTTTTTCAATTTTATTGAATCGATCTTTGAAAAGTTCTAAGAAATTGTTTATTCTTTTAGGTGAACTATACATTGTGGAGACATCATCTAAAACATCTATTTCTGAATTTATTTCCTTTGCATAAGCACGGAATGGTCTCCCAATACTCGATATTTTATTATCAAAACTTTCTGTCGTTAAGGCAATGTCTACATTTTCCGCTAATATCTTTTTAGTTATAACGAGTGGGTTTTCTTCTAGGTTAGATAACCTACTTATCACGGTCTTAATCCAATCTTCTATCTTCTTATCTTTTGCTAAGTTCTGAAGATAGACTAACCCTTCAGGGTCTAATTGGTATCCTGAAGATATTATTAGGGCTATCGTTCTCTTTATCTTTTCATTTACAGAGAGACTACTTTGCATTTTAATATACGTCTCATTTAAAACAAGTTCTTTATAATATTCCTTTATTACTATTAAGGAAGTTCTTTAATCTTTAAAGAGTGAGGACAAGCATTATGGATCTTAGAAAAGTTCAAGAGACGGGTGGTAGCTTCTTCATATCTCTCCCAAGAAATTGGGCGCATCGATGTGGCATAAAAAAGGGATCTATAATTGCGCTTATTGCAAGGACTGATGGCTGTATTGTTGTTGATCCACAATACAACTTCGAGAAACATGTCGAAAAAGCGACCATTGCGCCATCCCCCCATCTTGAAAGGGAAATAACCGGTAAATATCTTTTAGGCTCAGACACTATTACGATTGAAGGGAGAAAACGTCTTTCACCCGAAGTTTCTAAAATCGCGCGTAAAACAGCTCGTAGATTAATCGGTTTAGAAATCGTTGAAGAAGATGCTTACCGCGTTCTTCTAAATTGTATCTTAGAACCTACCTCATTCCCACCGGAGAAAGTTATACGTCGGGAATATTTATTCGCATCCGATATGCACTTGGATGCCATAACCGCTTTTATAGAAGGGAACATACTTTTAGCAAAAGCTATCGTTAAACGAGATGATGAGGTGGATCGTCTATATTTCCTCCTAGTTCGCCTCATAAGAGCAACCATTCTTAACCCGAGACTAGGCGAAAAAATGAATCTTCTTCCAATAGATGGACTCGACTATCGATTAATAGCGAGTTATATAGAATCAATTGCAGATTATTCATGTAAAATTGCAGAAAAAATTATTGACAATTATGATATTTCTCTTCCAAAAGATAATATCCAACTCTTACAGCGGTTAGGTGAACAATCCTATTTGATGCATAAGGATGCAATACAAGCATTTTTTACCAAAGATCTCGCTCGCGTAGAGAATATCATAAACATTGGTAAACAAAATACAGAAACCTTCAAGGAATTGGATAAACTTTTAGTAGGGAAATCGCCAAAACTTATATCCTATATCTCTTCTGTCGCTGCTGCTCTAGACCAAATCTGTTCATATAGTATAGACATAGCCGATATCGTTATGCCGAGATAAAAGATTGATATTTATGTATGTTATTTCTAAAATATAATCTCTCCAATTACAAGAGATAAAACATGACCTTCCATCTTCGAAGCTCTAGGATAAGCGTTTAATCTTAAAACATTGGATACTCTTTGAAAACTGTTTTTCTTTAAACACAAAGCTTCTCAACGTTTCATGTTAAGAAGGTTCAGGAACTAAAAATTACCCCTCCTAAATTTTTATCATTCTTTTATATTTTTGAAATCTTCCTTCTATCTCCTGTTCTGTAAGAGAAAGAAGGCGTTTGACACCATAATCTTCAATTGCAAAAGAACCCATAACATTTCCATAGATAACCGCTTCCTTCAATATTTTTTCATCATACCCTCCATTTCTAGCGATGTGTCCCATAAAACCACCGGCAAAAGAGTCACCTGCCCCCGTTGAATCAATGACATTATCTAATGGATAGGCTGGACTTGGAAAGATCATTTTCTGAGTACAAAGGATGGCTCCATGTTCCCCCTTCTTTACAATAATAAAGTCCACCCCCCAATCTAAAACTATTTTAGAACACTTTATTACATTTGAGACACCACAAAGAAGTTTAATCTCCTCATCGTTTATGAGTACCCCATTCATTTTAGAAATAACCTCTTTAACTCTCTCCGGTTTCGTCTTAATCCATAACTCGATGGTGTCAGATACAACAAGTTTTGGTTTGTACATCTGCTCTAAAACTTTTAGTTGTTGTTCCGGATCAATATTTCCTAAGTAAACGAACTCTGCGCTCCGATATTTATTAGGTACTTTAGGTTCAAAATGTTCAAATACGTTTAACTCGGTTTTAATTGTTGTTCTCTTATTTAGACTAAGGTCAAAACTGGAATCATATCTGAACGTTTTTCCGTTTTTAACTTGTACTCCACTAAGGTCTGCTCTTTTATTCAATGCTTTCAAATCTTTTTTCGGAAAATCACTTCCAATAATACCAACAAGTCCTATTTTATTGAAGAAAGATGCAGCAATTGAAAAATAAGTTCCTGAACCTCCAAGCACCTCTTTAACCGTTTTTTTAGGTGTTCTTGTAGTATCAAGCGCAATAGAGCCAATGACAACTATCATTTTATCTACCAAAAGATCGATTACCTTCTTTGATAAACCCTGTGACTATATTAATAGTGTTTTTAGACGTTTCCTATAAACTAATTATTCCTCTTAAGAATACCCTAAGCTCTAAATAAAAAATAAAATATTCTACACGTTCTAATTAAAGAGATAACTTCTGTTTAAGAAAACTCTTTAATTACTTATTATTTAACCCATATTTTCACATTTATTAACCTCGTAATTGATAGCTTTTACAACGGAACTCTTGATAAACCATGTCCATGAAAGTTTCAATCGTCAGATGTAATGGAAATCTTAAAGAATCACTTAACAGGGGATTCTCCTTACTTGGCGGGTTAACACTACCAAAATTACCCATTCTTATTAAACCAAACCTATGCGCTGAATCTGACCCTTCCGGTGTAGCTACAACGCGCATCCCCTTCATAAAAAAGGTCATAGATCTCATTCTAACTGAGGATAAAGATGCCGTAATTAAGATAGTTGAGTCTAATAGTTCAGGTAAACAAATTAAAAACGCTTTTAAAAACCTTGGTTACACGCAAATGGAAAGAAAATATCAGGAAAACGGCTATAACGTGACTCTTATAAATCTAAGTAAAGCCCCTCTTACTACAATAATCATAGACGCGGCATCCAAGAAAAAGATGCTTTTACCTACTATTCTTACACAACCAAAATTTTTTATATCATTAGCAAACGCTAAGACACATAGCCTTACCCAACTTACCGGTGCCTTAAAGAATCAGTTCGGATGCCTTCCAGAAAAAGAGAAATATCTATTTCACAAGATCATAGATAATGTTATTCTTGATATAAATCGTGTTGTTAAACCAAATCTCTGTGTAATCGATGCCATTTTTGGATTAGAAGGCGTATTAACCGGAATAAAGAGAAAGATAGGTATTATCATCTGTGGGCGAGACCCAGTTGCTGTCGATGCAACCTTAGCAAGGGTGATGGGATTTACACCATCTAAAATAAAACATATTGCTCTTGCTGAAAAACAGGGTCTTGGGAGTCTAAATCCTGAAGTTATTGGGGAAGCATTAGACTCAGTAATTGTGAAGTTTAAAAAAGAATCGAATTTTTTTTCTACTTTAGGAAAATACATTCCAAGCAAGATGCTACCATTAACGCATAGAATCTATTCCAGATTCAAATGATTTATAATCAAATTCTATTATTAGAGAACTCTTTCACCAAAATATTAATCTAAAAAATTTTATCACTAACCTGAAATAATTCTCTTCAGTAAGACATGTCTCTTGTTAAACAAATAAACTTCGTTTTAAAAAATTATCTGCGGACTTTGAATAATAATATAACACGCAGAATAAAATAGCCACAAAATATTTTATCTTATTTCATGTTGTACTATATCCTTTTTTAACCTAAGACGTATATTAGGGTCAAAGGAAAGTTCTAACTTATGAAAGGCGATGTATTACTAATTCATCCTCCTGTTAATTTTCATCTAGCAAAGGAGCCTTTTATGCCCTCCTCTCGCATTGGGTACGGTTTACTTCATATTGCTGCATGCTTACTTAGACGTGGTTTTCGAGTTGTTGTATGGAACTTGGATGATGCTATTCGCCGAGGCATCTCTCCTCAAGAGGTTGAGCGTGGGCTTAAAACGATTGACCCCATAGTTATCGGTGTGGAGATGAATTGGTTAAACTTTAGCAGAGGTGCAATTCAAACCGCAGAGATATTGAAAAAAATTCGTCCTGATATCCCCACCATTATTGGTGGAACTCACGCAACCATTTTCTCACATTCAATAGTTCAAAAATATCACACAATTATTGATGGTGTACTGACAGGAGAGGCAGAGAAAACTTTTCTAAGACTTGTAGAAAATGTTGAAAAAAAAGGAATCATGGGAAACGTGGGCGGGTTAGTTTACTTCAAAGATGGACGAGTGAGACAAATTTCTAGAAAAAAAGGCGATCTTTACGAAAATATTGATGAACTCCCACCATATACAACTAGAGTCATTAAACATGTGACTCAAGGCACTCCCGCTGAAACCCCTTTTTTTCAGGGAATGATTGGACCATCAATGGCCGTGGAGACCACTCGCGGGCCCTGTCGAATTAAATGTATATACTGTATTGGCGGACGAATTGAAAAAGTTTTAGGCCGTTGCATTTTTACAACACATTCACAGAACTGGATTATCAATCAGATAAACATCTTAATTGAAGAAGGGATGAAAGACCTTACTTTTCAAGATCAACCCTTTCTAAGCGGCAAGAATACCCTTTTAAAAATCGCAAAAACTTTACAAAAAGAGAAAATTGGAGAAAAACTCACCGGAATAAACATGACAGCTATCCCTGGAATTTTAGATAGCGAAGTCTTAGAAGAAATGTCAAAAGCAGGTCTCAATTCAATTGATTATGGTGTTGAAAGTGGTTCAAACCGAATTTTAAATTTATTGAATCGTCCCACATCAAGAGGAATGATTCTCGATGCAGTAAAATTGACGATTTCTAAAGGAATAATCCCTAAGACCTTTTGGATGACTGGACTTCCAGGAGAAAAAAAACAGGATCTTAATGAAACCCGGACTTTAATCCTCAAAACTACAAAGATAGGCGGAATACCTTGGTGGATAACTCCCCTCGTGATAATTCCCGGAACAGAATTATTTGAAAAAGCGAAAGATTTCGGTGTCAAACTTCGAGTTAAAACATTTGAAGATTTTACAATTTACTCCAATGTCTGGGCGAAAGCCGTTTCTTGGTATCCTGAAGCAGTTTCCCATGAAACAGAAAATATGAATCGATATGATATTCTTAAAGCATCATTCGACTTGAAACTTGAAGTTTATAAAAGAAGCGAAGAAATAATCCAGAACTTTATTAAAAATTACGCTGAACAAGTTACCTCGTTTCACCCTCCTCTCACAGTTAACTTATTAGCTCAACTTATTCGAGAAAACTTTAAAAACCTTTTAAAAACTTTTTTTTAAAAATTTGTCAATAGAGGTAAAAGGATGTCTACTGAAATTTTTAATGTTGATTTAATCCGAGAAAAAATTGATTCACAATGGTACCAAGAAAATCGACTCGTAGTAACTCTTAAGGAATCTTATTTAAGAAAAATAGATATTTTTTATCCCAATTCGAAAGAACTACTGTTCAGTGGATTCCTTGACCTCTCAGATTTTCCAGAAATCTGGGCAATCATCCTAACGAAATCTCTTAAAGATACTGTTTTTAACATGTCGAAAACGTTTATCGAATTATTGGCTTTAGTATCAACTTTAAAATGGACTGGTTTTCTCTTCAAGAAACCTGTTTTTGTTTCAAACCCCGCTTTAAATAATATTCGTAAAAAGTTTCCCTCTCTAAAAATGAATAATGCTTTAGCTATTGAGCTACTTCATAATTCATTACTGTTAAAAAAACTTAACATAGTTAAACCTGAAACTATTGATGTACGCCTTGCCTTCATTCCTCGTGTATCAAAAAGTGAAAATGATCAAAGAAAAGCAAGATTTGAGTACATGAAAGATCCTAATGAGATCATTTGGAAGATAAACGTTAGCTTTAAATTTAATGAAAATTTTAAAAAAAGATTTGACAGATCTATTGCCTTAGCTTTAATTGATGTAATGAATTTAATAGCTGAAAACGTGATCTCTGTCAGTAAACAATTAATTTCTACGATTATATGATCAGAAAAACGTTTACTATATACTTTTTAAAAACTATAAAAATATAAAAAAAAAGGAGTTTATCCGTTTATACAACGGATTGGAATCCTAGGAAGTCTATCACAATGTACTCTAATGCCATTCCTTGATATTGGAAGTTTCCTACAACGTATACTCCACATAATCCACCTAAAGCGATCATGAAGAAGTATCGCCCAATTTTTGACAGTCCATTTAATGCTGGGTTTGATCTGAGTTTACTGGTGAATATGAAATAGGCTAATGTTGAAACAACTGCGACTAATGATATTAACCCGTTAAATATTCCGATTCCAGTAGCGCCAATTAATAGTGCGGATTGTGATTTTATCTGTTCTAATAGAATGCGTGCCATGGGTCCTGCTGCCAATGCCAATCCTAATCCGAGTATGTATGCTGTTGGGAACCGTGCGAGCCACCCATATGATTCAGATAATCTGAATATACTTAGGGCTGTAAGGATGAGCACGATAACGTATACGTAGTCCCCTCCTACGATCAATTGCACTGCACCGTCATTGATTGTGTCCAATGCTGTGGCAAGACTGTTAGCCGATAGTAAGCCGACGACTGTGAAAGAGGCTATTCTGAAGATTATGTTGTTCTTCCAAATGACTGTTAACATTCCAATTATGATGAATGTTTGCAACCAAATTGCAGGGTCCGTACTAATATTTTGTCCGACTAAAGCTCCTAACATTTTTATTCAGCCTCCACTTTTTGTCCAATTTTTAGAACTCTGACGAGGTTTTCAGCGATTATTATTACAACAGTCCAAAGAAGAACTATTGTAAGTCCGTCTGAGTAAGAAACAGCTACTCCCGCTATTCCCGTTAGAGCCTCAAATTCTGCGACACATGTTGGTGCATTCATGCCTGCTGCGAAAGTTCCTGGGTAGTATGTTAGGAAATCAGGCCAGCTATCTGACCTAATCAGCACCATTGAGGGTGCATCTGGCCTACTGGGCCACCATTTAGCCCATTCTGAGAACCCGTCCATACAATTGATGAATAAGTCAAAGTCGTATTTGTCCTTAATGTTCGCTATTAAAGGAAGTTGACTTCTTGGAGTGCCTGCATAATCTACGGTTATTAGTTGCTGATTATTGGCCAGTAGATTCATCTTGATATCTGATGTTCCCGGTATAAATCCATAGTATACAAAGTCTACACCGTATACAAAGTTTGGAGCCCAATTTTGCATGTCGTTTTGTATTACGTCTACTATGACTGCTTCTACAGCTGCACCGTTACTATATCCAACCCACCTTATTCCTTTTCCTGATATGAACTGGATAATCTCTTTCATTGTTACTGTGTGAAGCCCTATCGCATAGCTCAAATCGAGAAACGCAACAGCGTCTCCTTTTTCAGCTGCTACGATGATATAGTCGTACATCTCCTGTGTAAACGGGGAAGTGTACATTGGTAAAGCTAACGGAAAAGCCATTGGAAATGCTTGACCTAAAATATTGATCAATATTATCGCGAAGTTTACATATGTTACTATTTTTCTTGTACCTGACATTTTGTTTTCACCTCATTTTTAATCGAACCCGGCTTGTTTTCCACGAAGCATATTCATTAACATCGAGAGTGCTCCTAGACCAGCCATGATTGTGAATGTTCGTGATACAGGTGACCACAGAAACATTTCCATCCAATTTCCAAGATCTAACAGTATTGGGAATACTGCTCCAGTAACCGGTGCTCTTGCAATTAATGCGATACATGTTGAGAACGCAAATAAAGCGGTTTCTATTGATCGGACACCCCAGTGATAAGCTATCCCAATAGCGATGAAAGATGCTGTATATGCGATACCGGCCATCCATGATGGAGTAAGCACTCGTATAATTACGAAGACGAACTCATCACTTGAAGTTCCTTTAAGGAAATATATTCCCATCAGAATAAAGAATAGAACTATAGCGTAACCTGTTTCAACTGCATAAAACTTCTTCTTTTCTTCTGCAGAACCTCGACGCCAAGCCATTATCCCATAGATACCGCGCATTACAAACGATAATGACGCGGTAACGATCAATCCCGCAGCGACTACGGTTCCCCAAGCACTGAAATCTCCAACAAGTCCCCTGAAACTGCCTGTAAAGAAATCTACAATCGTGATTATTGCAACGATCCATACGATCCCTAGTGGTATATATCTTCTAACTGTTATTGAAACCATTTTTTGATTGCCTCCTTAAATAGCTAATAAATCTCCAAATAAGTTAATACCTGCCAAGCCTGCGATTGCACCGATAACTAAAAGCCCTAACACTACCACTTTGAAAACGTCTGATCCTACCATTCCGCCTCCAGCTTCCTTCGTTCCTCCAACATATTGCCCTGCAGCGAATAATTCTTCAGCAACCAACCAATTCTCACAACCAAAGATCATTGGAGCCATCTGAGTCCTATCCGTACATGCACCAATACTCACACAATTTATTCCCCTAATTATTGCATATCCCGGGGTGTTAACTGCAGAGTCTGCTGCAATTCCAATGTTCATATATGATGCCGGTCTTTCAGTATCGAAAAGGTGGAATGTGCCTGTTTGGTATGCTGGCCACGTGTCGGACCAGTATAAGATCTTTTCTGGATCAAAATCATCTATCCGTCCTGCTTTCGCAAAGCCCTCTTTTACAGCATCCATTGTAATCGTATAGGTTTGTCCCTTAGATAGCGCAACATACAGTGGTACTCTCTTCTCCGCCGTTTTCTCTGCCACGTAACCCAATATGTTTATTCCAGCAGCAATTGCTGAAGCGTCTCTCCCTGTAAGTGCTGCCCAGTCACCAAGAGTGTAATAGACTGGACGACCCATTTCAACGCATCTGTCAATGGAATCATCGATAGCATCGAGTGCTGGTATTCTCTCAACTGATGTTTCGAATTTGTCATTATCGACTAGGTAATGAAAAGCATATTTGACGACATAGTAAAAAGCCATGAATACTAATACTATTGTTGTACCTTCTTCTAAAGCCATATTTTTTTCCCTTTTTTTATTTTTTGATATAAACAAGCATATTCCTATTTTTAATATTTAATACTTTTCATTCATAAATCATCAATTTATTTTCATAGTCTCGTTAATTTTCAAGACTGTGTATAACGCTTAATATTGGAGAAGATTAAAGGATATAATTCATACGAAAAAGGTGTTACAAGAGATTTAGATGAAGCTTAAAAAGAATAAAAATGCTCTTTCGGTTCGTTGATAGAAACGTAGTTAGAAACTTTTTTGGTGTCCAATTACTAAAAATAGCAAAAGAGAATACTCGTAGAAACATTAACTCTGTTTCTTTTACTGTTTATCCAGCTTCAACATTTTAAATTTCAGTTTAAAATAACCTTTTTTTTAAATATTATTTCTTGAACAGTTTTTCATCACGATATATACCATAAACATTATCTAGTTCTTGATGTATTATTTCTCTTTAAAATGTGAAGAAAATGACTGAGACAATACATTGTAAAAAATGTGACTTTCTGTTGTACTACGGTGAAACCATTGCAGACCGCCTTTACATTGGGGGACTCAGCGAGGATAAGGTTTTGAAGAGATACAATAATGCATGCCCGAATTGTGAGGGACCTCTTAGCTTGGAAACTGTTGAAATAAAATTTAAGGAGTGGTGATTTCACGAATGATATCAGAAAAAACCATAAAAGATTTAGAAGCAAAAGCTTTACAGACTCGGAAAGATATAATGGTTCAATTGCTAGGTGCTGGGGGTGGACACTCCGGTCCTTCCTTATCTATGGTGGAACTTTGTGTTGCGTTGTATTTTAATCATGCGAAGCTTGATCCGAAGAATCCTGAATGGGAAGATAGAGACCGTATAATCCTTGGTAAGGCGCATGCTTGCGAAACAGTCTATTCATGTCTTGCAAGGTTAGGATACTTTTCAACAGATTTGCTTCCAACATACAAGCACTTTGGTTCGATGCTTCAAGGACATGCAGATGCCTGGTCAACTGTGGGCTTAGATTATTCCGGAGGTTCTCTTGGACAAGGATTATCTTTCGCTCTTGGACTTGCATTAGCTGCAAGAGCTAAAGCGAAATATGACAACGCGAGACAAGAAGGTACACCAAACCATAGGGTCTATTGTATTTCAGGAGACGGTGAATGCCATGAAGGTGAAATCTGGGAAGCTGCTATGGCTGCAGCGCACTACAAATGTAGCAACCTGATACATATTATTGACAATAACCAATTCAGTGTTGGTATTACCATTGATAAAGGAATGCAATTGGAACCATTAATAGAGAAATGGCGCTCGTTCGGTTGGTGGGCTATTGAGATAGATGGACATAATTTTAGACAGATTCTTGGGGCACTACAATTAGCTGATAATATCTCTGGAAAACCGAAGTGTATAATTGCTCGAACTGTTAAAGGGAAAGGAATTCCCGCGTACGAGAAGTCCCACGCGCATATGGTACCTCTGACTAAAAAGAACTATGATATGTTAATCAAGACGATATATTAGTAAATAATGGATGTTAACAAAATGATAAAATATGTAAGAGAAAATTCTTGGCGTGAAGATCCTTCTGAATTCTTAAAGAGTATAGGGTTCAAGGGACCGGCACGATACTATGTACGGCAAAGAATGATGGCTACAATGATGAAGATGGCAAAAGAAGATGAACGAATCTGCTTCATCGGAGCAGATATGAATCCTAAAGGCTACATCAGTCAAGGGATTCCTGAGGCTCGCGTTATCAATGTTGGAATAGCTGAGGCTAATGCAGCGGTTGTCGCAAGTGGATTTGCTAAGGAAGGTTTTACTCCTATATGGATGAGTATGTCTTGGCTATTTGGTAGAGCATATAACCAGATCTTTCACAGTATTGGTATCGATAATCACAATGTGAAGTTCATAGGATACGCTCGTGGTTGGGCTGGGGGTGGAGCATCACATCATGAGATTAATGATATAGGCTTCATGAGGGGTATTCCACAAATACTCTGTATGGCTCCAGCAGACGCTGTAGAATTGGAGAAGACAATTATTGCGGGATTGAAGTACAAGGGAGCAACTTTCATAAGAGTTCATTCACAACCAGTTACGAATCTTTTCGAGGAAGATTATCCCTTCAAGATAGGTAAAGCTATCACTGTACGAGAAGGTGATGATGTTTCAATAATCTCTTTTGGGATACAGTTATGGCGAAGTTTGACAGCCTCTGATATGCTTGCTAAGGAGGGGATAAGCGCTCGTGTTATCAATATGAGTACCTTAAAGCCTCTTGATGACGAGATGATAGCTAAGGCTGCAAAAGAGACCGGTGCTGTTGTGACTGCGGAAGATCATACTCTTTTGACGGGTCTAGGTGAATCAATCGCTAGAGTTGTAGTTAAGAGCTATCCTGTCCCGATGGAGTTTGTGGGTATCAGAGACTTGTATAGTCAATCTATCCCTGAAAAAGGAGATCAGTGGCCAGTCCTGGAAAAAGCGTACCATCTAACTGCCAAAGACATAGCCGCCGCAGCAAAGAAAGCAGTTCAGCGAAAGAAGAGGTAAATACCTCCTCTACTTTTTTTTTTAAGATAATCTTTAGGTAATATTCTGTTTCTATTCGGAGACGTTCAATCTTTTCAGTTATTCAAAGCATAATATTCATATATAATGATGAAATGATGATTAGGAAATAAGAGGGATAGTTATGAATATTTCATTAGACGTTGACACTATTCTTGCGACCGATGTTGGGAGCACAACCTCCAAAGCCATTTTAATTAAGAAAATAATGGGTGAGTTTCGACTAGTTGGTCGAGGTGAAGCCCCGACAACTGTTGAAGCTCCCTTTGAAGATGTGCGTGTAGGTGTGCGAAATGCTGTTAAACAGGTTGAAGATTTAACCGGAATCCATTTTCTGATGAAAGATGGTTCTCTCAAAAAGGGTACTTTCTATGTATCCACCAGTAGTGCGGGTGGGGGCCTACAGATTATGGTCTCGGGTGTAATCCGAAGGATGACTGCTGAGAGTGGAGAGAGAGCAGCATTGGGCGCTGGAGCCATTGTCTTAGATGTCATTGCAATTGATGATGGACGAGCAATTCATGAAAAAATAGAGCGAATGCGTAGTTTAAGGCCTGACATGATCTTAATGGTTGGGGGTACAGATGGGGGTGATAAGATCGATCTAATCGACGCAGCTGAACTTTTTGTATCCGCTAAACCGAGACCGAGATTTGGAATTGGTTTTAAATTACCTATTATCTATGCAGGGAATTGTGAAATCCAGAGTACTATTAAGGATATTTTGGGAGAATCTTTTGCTTTAAGAATAGTCTCAAATATTCGTCCTACTTTAGATATCGAAGACACTGAACCTGCAAGGGAAGGTGTACACGACTTCTATCTGGAACACGTTATGTCCCATGCGCCAGGATATCCTGATTTGATGAAATGGACGGATATAGCTATTATTCCAACTCCGGCCGCGGTTGGCGATATTTGCCAAATGGTTGCTGAGACTCAAAACATTAATTTAGTGGGAACTGATCCTGGTGGAGCGACCACTGATATTTTTTCAGTGTTTGACGGTAAATTTCTTAGAACAGTCAGCGCAAACCTTGGCATGAGCTATAGCATCTGCAATGTTCTCAAAGAAGCGGGCGTTTCAAATATTATGCGATGGATACCTTTCGACATTTCAGAGAGGGAATTGCGAAATAGATTAAGGAATAAAATGATACGTCCAACGACAATTCCTCCTGATTATGAGTCTCTTATTGTTGAACAGGCTGTAGGGCGAGAAGCAATGCGTTTAGCTTTTAAAGCGCATATGTCCTTAGCTACACCTTTACGTGGTGTAAAGAAAAAGAAGGATCTTGGTTCACTAGTTCGAAGTGCTGAGAAGGAACCTGCGAGTAAAACTTACATCGATCGGCTTAGACTCGATATGATTATTGGAAGTGGTGGAGTTAATTCTCATGCACCTCGAAGAGTCCAGTCAGCTTCTGTTTTGATTGACGCTTTTCAACCTGAAGGCATAACAAAACTTATGATCGATAGCATTTTCATGATGCCCCATTTAGGTGTGCTCTCTAAAGTTAAACCGGATGCTGCACTTAACGTTCTTACTAAAGACTGTCTTGTTGTAGTTGGCACATGTATTGCTCCAAAAGGACTATCTAGAGATGGTGCGGATGCAATAAGTGTTAAAGCTGAACTACCCGATGGTACAACTTTAGACAAGACTATCCCATATGGTACTATGGAACTAATTCCTCTTGGTGAAAGAGAATCGATTAATATGGTAATCACTCCTAAGAGTGGTCTTGATGTTGGTAATGGTAATGGAAAGCGTCTGGAAACTACGGTGAGTGGAGGCGTTGTTGGTTTAATCTTTGATACTCGTGGAAGACCCCTAGTTCTTCCCGAAGATAATAAAGAGAGAAGAGAGAAACTGATTAATTGGTACTTGTCTCTTGGAGTTTATCCCGAAAAAAAACTGAAAGGATACTTGTAAAAGAAACATTCAAAGGAAGAGATGAAAAATGGGAGAAGCATATACACCAGGTTTGGAAGTAAGAGAAGCTACAATGGTAAGAAAGAGAAGAATTCTACCCATACCGGGTGAAATTTTAGTTAAAAAAGGAGATAAGGTTGAACCCCAAACTAAGGTCGCTCGCGCCAACCTCTTAGGTACATTCACAACCGTTGATGTAAGATCAGACCTCGGCATCCTCCTTGGAGAAGTAAAAAAAGCTATAAAAGAATGGTTTAAAGTGAAAATTGGAGATGTTGTTAAAGAAGGAGATGTTCTTGCAAGCCGTAAATATTTTTTTGGAAGACGAGTAAAAGAATCTATCGCAACAACATCAGGCACTATTGGTTATATTTCAGATGTCACAGGAAAATTACACATCAGGGCACCGCCAGTGCCAGTTGAAGTTACAGCGTATATTCCCGGTGAAATTGTTGAAGTTATACCTGGTGAAGGTGTAATTGTTGAGACTTTTGGCGCTTATGTCCAGGGCATATTTGGGGTTGGCGGTGAAACGCATGGTGTGTTAGAGGTTGTTGTTTCATCTCCAGACGAAATTCTTACCGTGGACAAAATAAACTCCAGTCATACGGGTAAAATACTTGTTGGTGGCTCACTCATAACTGGTGACGCTTTACATAAAGCAGCTAAGAATCATGTTAATGGAATAATCGTGGGGAGTATAGAAGATGACTCTTTAGTTGACTACTTAGGCTATGAGATTGGTGTAGCAGTAACGGGTGAAGAAGAAGTTAATACAACTTTAATTATGACGGAGGGTTTCGGCAAGATGAGTATGTTAACGTGGACCTTTAATCTTTTAAAGAAATTTGAAGGAAAACAGGTCTCTATCAGTGGAGCAACTCACATCAGGGCAGGCGTGATTAGACCAGAGATCATAATACCCCGCGAAGTTGTTGACATCGACACATCAGAACCAGAAAAAACTTCAAGTCGTCTTGAATCTGGAACCATTATTCGTATCATTCGAGGAGAAGAGTTTGGGTCCTTTGCAAAAGTCTTTAAGTTAGAACCCATATCTAAACAAATAGAGACTGAGTCAAAAACTTCGGTCATAGTCGTGACTTTAGAGAATGGTAAACAATTGACTCTTCCAAGAGCTAATGTTGAAATAATTGGGAGAGGAGTTTAAAAGTAATTGACTGAAAAAAACGAAAAAAAACAGAAGAGTGTTCTTGCTAAGGCAGAAGATTATATCTTTAAAAAACTTTCAGCTTCTCCAATTGTCAATAGTATAACCCCTGAAAGAGAAGAAGAAATCTCTGATAAATTGGCAAATTTAATCTCTAGATTTAAACTGGAAAGTCCCTTCGGAGCAGCTTTTGAAGTCCTTAAACCTTTTTCCCATATTTTTAGCAACATAATTTTGTTGCCTATTTCACCATTTTTCTATTTTTTTGGACTTGACGGTTTTCGATATGTTGATTTCTTCGAGAAAAGTAGCAATATAGAGCTAATACAAGAAAAATTAAAAAAGAAATTAACCTATGGATAATAATATGTGCACAAAGTAATGCATATGCAACACCGGTTTCCCTATTTATTTTCCAGTATTAATTATTGAGAAACCCTCATGTTTTACATTTCTTAAAAAGGGTTTATTATCACCAAATTATTTGATGATAAGCTTTACAAGTATCTTCAGTTTCAAGTTTTCCATTTTTACATAAATTACTTAAATAAGTTAACTATCATAATTTCTAGTAAAAATAATTCGATACACAAAAAATAGATGGTATATTTTATGTCAAAAAAAGATTTAAACACACTTGGATATCCTAATGCACCAAAAATCGTTGTTACACCTCCAGGACCTAAATCTAAAGCAATGTTTCAAAAAATACAGAAAGTAATTCCACAGCAACTATATGGCCTAGGTCGCACTGATATCAGCAAAATAATCTGGGAATCAGCAAAAGGGGATACGGTACGTGATGTAGATGGCAATGTTTACATAGACTGGACCGCCGGCTATCACATGGCAAATGCTGGTCATTCACCTCCTCAGGTAATTGAAGCTGTAAAGAACGCTATTTCGAAGATTATCAATACAGCTAATTGGTCTCATGAGTTGAGATATGAAGCCGCTAAGAAACTTCTAAGCATAGCCCCCTCTAAACTCGATACTGTTGTTTTGGGTGGAGGTTCAGGTACAGAAGCTACATTAGCCGCGGTTGAAGCAGCTAGATTTTTCACAAAGAAGAACACCGTAATATCACTTTACACGCATTATCACGGTCAATCAACTGTTGGTCAATGGTGGGGACGAAACATTAACCTTCTAGCCGCTCCATCCTGTAACTGTGATAACTGTTCATTTAACTTGGAGTACCCGGATTGTGGACTTTTCTGCGCTGAATTCATTGAACAAGTCATTAAAGATCAAACGCATAATAATACTGCAGCTATTATTCTTGAGCCATGGGCTAGATATCATGGTACACCGGATGGCTATCTAACCAAACTGAGAAAAGTTTGTGATGATAATAACATCTTAATGATTGCTGATGAGATTACTTGTGGGCAAGGAAGATCAGGTAAATGGTGGGCATGCGATTGGGAAAAGGTTGTTCCAGATATTATATGCTCCGCTAAAGGTATTACTAGTGGCTTACAAGGGAACGCTATCATAACAACCAAAGAGATCGCTACAGCTCTACCGCCAGGTTCTCAGGTTCACTCTTATGCGGCTAACCCTATGACATGCGCGGCTATTATTTCAACAATTGACCTTATCAAAGAACTCGACTTGGTGAATAATGCTCATGTTGTTGGACTAGTGATTAGAAAGAGATTACTAGAGCTTCAAAGTGAACATGAAAGACTTGGATCAGTGAGTGCTAAAGGACTCAACATTGGTGTTGGCTTCGTAAAGGATGGGAAATCAAAAGAAATTGACATGTTGACTGGCGCGAAAGTATTTACAAAATGGCTACAGAAAGGGGTCATGAATTACGGATTCACATGGACAACGCCTCCACTCTGTCTTACGAAAGAACACGCTGAAACATCCTTAGATTTACTGGAAGAATGTATTAACGAAGTCGAAAAAGAATAATTCTCTAAAAACACTCTTTCCACTTTTTTTTATTTTTAATTATAGTTATATAATTTCTATTTTTGTTTTAATTAATAGCGTGCTGGGTCTGCTTCTATTCTGAAGTAGAAAAACCCCTAAATTATTGAGTTCCAATCTAAAAGAAAATACTTTTTAATTTGACAATAGAGTGATTACACTCCTAAAATGTGAAATTGAATGGATTTAACTTCAACATTGGTTGCATGAGCAATGGGCTCTTTTTCCATATCTATAACGAATGGATTAACAAATAAATTCTTACACAAGTGATATATCACCGTATATATTATGATATATCTGATGACAAATGCCGTTTAGAAAAAACGTTCAAAGGAAAGATATTTTGTTGAGCCATTGGAGACAGGGACATACTGTAAAGACTGCGAGCTTGTTAACACGTATTCCGGAAGGATCAATAAGTCATTATTATGCGCGTTTCAATAGAAATAAAGATAAATATCTTAAGTTAACGGAACATGGGTATCAAGAACCTCCAAGATCAACTCCTTTTGAAGTAGCGATAACATCTTTAGCTAAAACAAATATTCTGAAAAATGTGACTCAGTGTGTAAAAAATGGCGATTATGCACAAGCACGCGACATTCTACAGATGTGTTTACTTCTTATGGATTTTGAAAAGCGATTGACCCCAATTATACAAAATATTGATCCCGAAAAAATGGGTGAAGTTCTAAAAAACATGATGATGATTGTAGAGATCATTGGTTCAACATAAAACACTATGCCTAAGAAACTTCGCTCTCTAAGAATAGAGTGGTTCAATTATCAAACCGCAACTGAGCAGTTTTACAATATATTTATTCTAGCAAAATACATGGAGCCCCGGGCGGGATTTGAACCCGCGATCTTCCGCTTTCCAGAGTCTTTACGAGGCGGATGCTTTAACCGTCTGAGCTATCGGGGCTTCTAACCCTCAATTTCTTGAGATGCATAATCTACTTGGCTTCTTAAAACTTTTCATTTCTTCTTATTTAGGATAACGAGGAAGATTATCCTATTTTAACTATTAAAGGAGTCGCGTCTTCATCAAGGCTGTTTAGATATTACAATCTACAATTAATGAGTTCCGACAATCTAAACTACTGCTTTAGCGACGGTGTTTATACTACAACGAGCTTTTACTTTTAATAAAATTATTCCGCGTTATTAAATTGTTGCGTCACTTCTCTTTTTGAACACTTATATGATCAATAACATCGAGGACTTGTCCTTAAAGGAAAAAGTTGAGCTTTAACAGAACCTTTGGTATCTATTCTTTAGAAACTCTTGTAATGGCCTCTGTTGCATCATGTCCTTCTTTTAATTCTTTGAAATTGAAATATAGCTAATACATACGCTAATTAGGGTCTGTCTAATTATTTTTCATCTTCGACTACTTTATAATCTGCATCTACCACTTTCTCATCTTTAGATCCTTCAGGTTCTCCTTTTGGTTCTGTTTGTTGTCCCTCCGTATCCTGAGCCGCTTGTTGATAAGCTACTGTGCCCACTTCCTGTAGAATCTTTGTCAATTCTTCACTTTTCATCTTCATCTTTTCTACATCTTTTCCGTTTAACACTTCTTTTAACTCACTAACTGTTTTGTCTAATCTATCAATATTTTCTTTGCTTATTTTGTCTCCAAGATCCGTCTTTGTTTTCTCAACCGTGTAAATTAGTCCGTCAATGTTATTGCGTACTTCCGCCTCCTCCTTATTCTTAAGATCTTGCTCCGCGAACTGCTCTCCTTCCTTAATCATTCTCTTTTTTTCTTTTTCTGATAGTTTCGTTGAGGCAGATATAGTAATTTTCTGTTCCTTATTTGTAGCTATATCCTTTGCAGAAACATTTAAAATACCGTTTGCATCGATATCGAATGTCACCTCTATTTGAGGTACACCTCTCGGGGCTGGAGGAATACCTACTAGGTTAAACATTCCTAAGGATACGTTGTCAGCAGCCATCGTTCGTTCTCCTTGTAATACGTGAATTGTAACACTTGTTTGAAGATCTGCCGCCGTCGTGAATATTTGACTTTTCTTTGTAGGAATTGTTGTATTCCTCTCAATTAACTTCGTATGTATATTCCCTAAAGTTTCAACTCCTAAGGAAAGAGGTGCCACATCGAGTAGAAGCAAATCGGTTACTTCCCCAGCTAATACCCCCGCTTGTATTGCTGCTCCAACGGCAACACATTCCATTGGATCAACCCCCGTCTCTGCCGGTTTACCCATGATCTTCTCAACGAATCTTAGAACGAGAGGCATTCTCGTTTGTCCACCTATTAGGATGATTTTATCTATATTTTTTGGTTCAAGTTTGGCATCTTTAAGCGCCCTCATTAGTGGGGTTCGTATTCTTTCCACTATTGGTGTAGCCAACTGTTCTAGTTTTGTCCGCGTTAGTGTAATCTGTAAATGTTTCGGTTCATTAGCATCAGAAGCGATAAATGGAAGACTTATTTCTGTTGTGAATAAGTTTGAAAGCTCAATTTTTGCTTTCTCACCCGCTTCCTTAAGTCTAGCCATCGCTGTCTTATCAGATCGCAAGTCAATTCCTGTCCTACTCTTAAATTCGTTGATTAGATGATCCACTACAGCGTAATCTATATCTGCACCCCCCGTTTTAGTGTCCCCGCTCGTAGAAAGTACTTGAAAAACACCTTCACCAAAGTCCATAATTGTAACATCGTGGGTACCACCACCGAAGCTAAAGACCATGATCTTCAACTCTTTGTCAAGTTTATCCAAACCATAGGCTAAGGAAGCAGCAGTCGGTTCATTGATGATCCTTGCTACTTCTAACCCTGCGATTTCTCCTGTATCCTTAGTTGCCTGTCTCTGGTTGTCGTTAAAATGGGCAGGAACGGTAATAACCGCTTTATTAATAGGTTGACCAAGGAATATCTCCGCGTCTTTCTTTATTTTTTTAAGGATGAAGGCTGATATTTGCTGTGGCGTGTATTCTTTTCCGTAGATATTTACCTTGTAATCTGTACCCATCTTCCTTTTAATTTCTCTAATTGTTCCCTCTGGATTTGTAATGGCCTGTCTCACCGCTGGTTCTCCGACTAATAGTTGGCCTTCCTTCGTAAAAGCGACGACTGAAGGAAACATCTTACCTGCGACTGTTTGTCCTTCAGCACTTGGAATAACTATACTTCTCCCCGCTTCCATAATGGCAGCTGCGGAGTTTGTAGTTCCTAAATCTATACCCAATATTTTTTCTTTTTCAGAAGACGCACTCATTTCTCATCACTCTTGCTTTAAATCTTCTTTTTTTGGTTTAATTGTAACTTTAACTAGACTAGGGCGTATAACTCTCTCTTTAAAAACATACCCTTTTCTTGTCTCTTCAATTATTGTTCCTTCTTTAAATTCTTCTGTAATAATATTTTCTGTGGCTTCATGTTTACTTGGCTCGAATGGTTTACCAATTGCATCAATTTTTGAGACCCCTGCGTTCTTTAAGACTTCATAAAATTTTATTAATACAATTTCTACTCCTTCAAGAAGCCCATTATTTCGTTTGTTTTTCTTTCCTGCTTCAATAGCATATTCTAATTCGTCTACAATTGGGAGTAATTTTAGGATTAAACGCTGACTTCCATATTTAGTAATTTCCTCAAAATCCTTATTCATTCTTTTCCTATAATTCTCCATATCTGCTTGAAAATATACTAAACGTGTTCGATACTCCTTTGCTTTTTCCTGTTCCGCTTCTAGCTCTTTCTTCAGACAATCTACCTTAACCATTTTTAAGGTGGCTTCTTTCTCATTTATGGAGAGTTTCTTTTTTATAGGAGACTTAGGCAAATTTTTCTTACACCTCAATCAAGTTTATATATTCATCGGAAAATTTCAAATGATAATTTTTCCTATAAACCTTTTGGAAAATCAAATCATTAAATAATCGAAGAAGTAAAATCTTTTTAAAGTTCATAGAATAATAACAATACTAATAGATTTTGGTCTTAAATACGCATATGTAAGTGCAATAAAAGGCGTAATACTTAATATATCCTCCATCGTGATCTTTTTAGATTTTTATCATAAAGTTTCACGATATAATATAAGAATGTGCATTTCTTTTTTCCTAGTTTCCCCCGATTTCCTAAAGGAAAAAACACATCTTGTTGTGATAGATCCCTGTGTTGGAACCTCTAGGCGGAGAAATAGCTATTAAAGGTAAACCCTGCTTGTATGTGGGGTCTGATAACGGTCTTTTACCCTCCGCGGCAAAAGCAGAACGAATAGAAAAAATAGTTGAAATCAGTAATTATCGATTCATCATTACTTCCACTTCAACAACCTTCGAGGGGCGGAAAATCTTTGCATTTGTTGAAGCTAACTTTTTAAAAGGTTTACCTATTGAAGATTTATGTCCGGAAATTCACGTTCTTGTTGAACCTGAAGTGAACAGAGATAGAATTATTGGATTTGTAGTTCACAATGATTGGTTTGGAAATCTTATCACCAATCTTTCAAAGAGGATGTTAGATCAATTGAGAATTATTGAAGGTGTTTTATTTGATGTTAATCTTGGCGGTGTTTCGAAGATAATACGGTTTTGTAGAGCCTATGGTGAAGTTCCTGATAATTATCCTATTGTCATTATTGGTAGTAGTGGTTTTCTTGAAGTTTCCATAAACCCGGGAAGAACTCTGGCTCTATTTAAAGCGGTTATTGACTCTAAGGTAGACTTTATACTCTGTACTGTATAATAACGATCTACTTTATTATGTTCCATGAAATCTGCCTGTGATGGGTATTTTTTCTCCACATTTTGGGCAAACCTTGTCCTTTTTTAAATTCCATTTTGTAATTGTGAATCCGAACCTCCTTATCAAGAGTTCTCTGCATGTGGGACAATACGTGTTTTCCCCTTTATGTCCCGGGATATTTCCCGCGTAGACATATTTTAAACCTACATCGTTCATGATTTGTTTTGCTTTCTCAATGGTTTCAATAGGTGTTTGCGGAATATCGATTAATTCATAATTTGGATGAAATCTGAGGAGATGTATTGGTGTATCGTCCCCTAAATTTTTCTTAATCCATATGGCTAATTCTCTGTTATACTCTTCTGAGTCTCCAAATTTAGGTACAATAAGATTCGTTATCTCAATATGTATATCCAGCTTTTTCATCGCCTTTAAACAGGCATATATTGGTTCAACAGATGGAACCTTCATCATATCTTTATAGAAAATTGGGTCTCCAGCTCCTTTAAAGTCAATTGTAGCCGCGTCAAGATAGGGCGCGATGGTTTTAACGGCTTCAGGTGTCATGTATCCATTTGTGACAAAAGTGTTAAATAATCCTTCTTCATGAGCAATTTTTGCTGAATCGTAAGCCCATTCGTAGAATGTTGTTGGTTCGGAATAGGTGTAGCTTATCCCTTGGCTTCCTAGTCTTCTAGCTGTGTTGACTACCGTCTTAGGTGTCATCTCTTGCGTTTGATATATGGATCTTTGTTGACTAATCGTCCAGTTATCGCAGAAACTACAGAAGAAATTGCAGAAAGGGGCTGCTATAGAAAAAACATGAGCTCCTGGATGGAAATGGAAGAGCGGCTTCTTTTCGATGGGATCAACGGAGGCACTACATGCTCTAGCGTAGGTTAATGTATATAATTTTCCTCTTTCATTCTTTCTGGAGACACAAACGCCTAGTTTTCCCTCTAGAATTACACATCTTCTCCCACATAGATTACATTGCACACTCCTATCTGAATGTTTGATGTAAAGCATTGCTTCTTTTTTAATCATAAAATCTGCTCTGTTTAGACATTTAATATATACTTACCTTTTATTCGTGTTAGGAAAGATTTTTCGTTTATTGAACATTCGGTTAAAAGATTAGACAATGTTCTATATGGATGAAAGCGTAATCGTCTGTTCTGGATTCACCTGTTTATAAAAAAAATTTTGAAGATCCAGCTCCTTTTTGGGATTGGACAGTCTATTCCTTAACGTATAATTCCACATATCCACAATTTAAACATCTTTTACCCTTCAGAGAGAGGGTTTTCTGTTCTTTTTGTTTAATAAGCCAACCCGTTTCCTCTCCAGTATATTCTTGCCATAATAATCCTTCGACAGAGAGTCCAGATTCGAACGGTGAACCCATTGCTGAAAATCCCCCCATCATTGGAGAAAGATTCCTTAAACCACCAGAGGGCGCTTTTACGTTTACCAAAATTTTACCATTTCTCATTTTTCCGGAACATTTTGTACATTTTGTTAGTTCAGACATTTTTTATTCCTTGTTTGGAAATTCCTATTTTAAATTATATATTCCTTATAATTATCGTATATTAATTATAACTTTTTTTCTAATTTAACCTTAACTTTGTCCATTATGAACCAAATAAACACTCTCGTGTTTTATTTCTTTATAGAAAAGTTAACTTCTCTTACTTTTTTTATATTTATTATTTAATGCCTCTTATTCACACCTTACATGTTTTCTAGCGTACAAAGATGGCATAAGGCTCTTTTTTGTTGAAACGTTTTGAGAGTTTCTGATAGATCTTATGTATCCGAGTCTCTACCTTCGTCATCTTTTTGGAATTACATCAAAGACGTTTAAAGTTACGCGTAGGATTATTATTAAAATCGTTTACGTTAATCTTCTTTGATAATTTTAGAGTTTAGCTAGATATTTAAGAGAAATTAATAAAAGAATGATGTACCTTTAACTTTTCTGATTAAACGTATAGGTTAAAAAATTCGAAGCCATATCGAATGAATATATTTACGAATACCTATGCTTCGACAACACTCCGCATTGGATGTTTTCTCATTGGCACACTCGATAAAGATAGTTATGAAAAGAATTTTTTCTAATCGAAACATTATGGTCATAACAGGCACTACAAGCATCTGGACCTTCATATTTTCGCTATATTACACCTTTTGGCCGTTGTACTTAATGGAATTAGGAGCAACAACCGAGAGCATTGGACTCATTGCTATGATCCAAAGTACTGCTCAGTTACTCTTTCAATTTCCAGGAGGGATATTAGCTGACAGAATCGGTAGAAGAAAAGTCATAGTGTATGGTAGTATGTTTCGATTAATCACCCCCATAATATTCCTATTTGCTACCTCCTGGGAAATGGTTTTACCCGGAGTAATCTTTCAAGCAGTAGCGTCCATATATATGCCTGCTTTTAACGCATTGATCGCCGAATCTCTTCCACATGAAGATAGGGGTTCAGCGTTTGGCGCCTATAGAATGATAACGATGTTACCTTTAGTGGTTACCGGCTTCCTAAGCGGAGTATTAATGGATCATTTTGGTGTTTGGGAAGGCACAAGAATGATCTTAATGGGTAATGTCATTGCATCGATTTTTATAGTTGCAGTAAGATACAAGTTCATTACAGAGACATTTTCCCCTAAACAGTTAAGCGCGGCAAAAAAGACGAGTATTAAAGACTCAATCTTAGAGTTACGTAATCAACCGAGGAATGTGTGGGCCCTGATTTCAGTTTCCTGTCTATCAAGCTTCGCTTTACGATTATCCTTCTCTTTTTTCGTCTTGTACGCTGTTAACGTTATAGGCTTAAGCAAGACTCAATGGGGGCTAATCGGTTCTATTATTAGCATAGTTTCAATGTCCCTTTCCCTTCCAGGTGGAATGCTTACTGATAAGATCGGTAGAAAGCCGAACATTCTCATTGCACGAATTCTCACTCCAATCTCAACACTTGGATTATCTTTCGCAAGAGGTTTCAATCAAACATTACTTGTACGACTTGTAAGTAGTATAGGTGGGGGTCTTGGCGGAGGGATTTCTGGAGCATCTGGTGGTCCTGCTTGGCAGGCTCTATTGGCTGACATTATTCCATCTCATAAGCGTGGACGGGTTTACGGGTTAATCGGAACATTAACTGGATTGATGGGTGCACCGGCACCTTGGATAGGGGGTCTCATGTGGGATCAGATTAGTCCTGCTTTCACTTTACAGATGTCTTGTTGGCTTGGAATTATCCCTGCTGTCATTTTTCTATTCTTCGTTAAAGAACCCAAGGTCAAAGAACATTAACTCTTTGATCTTACCGTAGACATATTGGAACTAATCCTCGTGGAGAATTTTAACGCATTAACTCTCTCACTTTTTTTAAGTTTTCTAAGTTCCGTTTCTCTTCATCTAGGGGTGTTTCAAGGATGAGTGGGATTTCTTGAAATTTGCTGTGTAAGATGTTTCTAAATCCATCCATTCCAATTTTTCCCAATCCGATGTGCTCATGTCTATCTTTATGTGCGTTTAAATCACCCTTAGATCCATTAAGATGTACCACTTTTAGCCGATCCCATCCTAGAACTTCTTCAAACTTTTCAATAACTGTGTTAACTGCTTGTTCAGTTCTCAGATCATAACCTGCGGCGAAAGCATGACATGTATCGAAGCAGATTCCGATACGATCATCTTGAATTATTCCATCGACTACTTTTTTAATGTCTTCGAAAGATGATCCCATACTGTTTCGTGTTCCAGCGGTGTTTTCCAAACATAATGTAATATCTCCCTTAATCTTTGAGAAAGAATCATTTATTGCCCCTATTATTCTTCTGCGTCCAAACGCTTTCCCCATACCAAGGTGACTTCCGAGATGTGTTACTAGATATGGAATTCTTAATTTCACACATCTTTCCAGTTCAATTATTAGAGCTTCCATGGAGCGCTTGTAGACACTATCTCTTGATGATGCAAGATTCGGTAGATAAAGCATGTGACCAAAAATAGGGTTTATCCCATATCTCTTAACTTTCACTCTAAATCTTTCAACTTCCAAAGACTTTAAGGGTATAACTCGCCAAACACGGGGATTTCTCGTAAAGATTTGGAAGGTGTTATATTCCTCTGCTCTCGCCTTATCCACGGCTTTATCAATGGAGCCAGAGATGGATACGTGAAACCCAATTTTCATTCAAGTGACACCTATTTGAAGTTAATATGATTCAGGGCTTACGTTCTAATATTTTTTTCTTCTCCAACCTCTTATTTATTTAAAAATCTTTTTTAAAAAAAAGAATGCGCTAAAAAATTACAAGTTCTTCAAAGTGATAATAACAAGTCATTCTTTATGAACTCTTTATATAGCTCCTCTCTTTCAATATTTGTTTTTAAATCAAATAATAAAGGGTTAAAAATAGGTATTACTTACAAAAATATGGGAGCAACGTAATCCTTCGTCACATTGAGACCCATATTGACGGACTCAACAGAGGGTAACGTGCATGTTACCTTATGATGATTGGATCTACCCAAATCTGGGACATCAAATCTCTACCGACGAAGGCGGTGGGTGTTAAAAACCACACCTTTCAGCGTTCTTAACCTAGAGGATTACACGGTCCTCAAAATAGGTTAAAACCCTGTTATGTGGTATACAACCCCATCGATAGAGCGGAAGTTTTTTTAACAAATGGTTTACAGTCTATGGTAAAGTGAAGGTGCTTAAGATGTCAGAAGAACAGAAACGTTTTGATCTAATCTTTAGAAATACATCCGAAATCATCACCGAATCAGACTTGCGGAAGATTTTAGAAGAGAAAAAACTCCGAGGTTACATTGGAGTTGAACCCTCCGGTCTTTTCCATGTTGGTTGGATTATCTGGGTTGAGAAATTGAAAGATTTAATGAACGCCGGCGTCGATATGGTCTTCCTCATGGCTACATGGCATGCATGGATAAATGATAAGCTCGAAGGAAAGATGGAGACAATAAAAGATTGTGCATCTTACTTGAAACATTGCCTTTCTGCTTTAGGGGTAAAAACTGAAAAACTCACCTTCATTGATGCTGAAGAGATGCTTAACGATTCAGACTATTGGGCTCTTGTCTTACGGGTTGCGAAACAATTAACTTTAGCGAGAGTTAAGAGAGCCATGACCATTATGGGGCGAACCACCGAGGAGGCATCTATGGATTTCTCTAAACTTATATACCCTGTTCTGCAGATTTCTGACATTCACTACCTCAACCTCGATTTATGTCTGGGTGGAACAGATCAGCGTAGAGCACACGTTTTAGCTAGAGAAGTGTCTAGTAAGCTCGAAAAGAAAAAACCTGTAGCGATTCACACACCGCTCCTTATAGGGTTGAGTGGTGTGAGGAGAATGGATGCAAGTGAAGTTACACAGGAAGATCTCTCCAATTTTAAGATGAGTAAATCAAAGCCTGAAACATGTATCTTCATCCACGATAAAATTGAAGAAGTTGAACATAAACTTCTGAATGCTTATTGTCCACCTAAACAAATTGCACACAACCCCCTCATCGAGTTCAATCGTAACCTTCTCTTTTCAGAGAAAGGGTTCAGGCTAAATATAGATCGACCACGAAAATATGGCGGGTTGATTAATGTGGATTGTTTCGAAGATCTCTGTCTAAAATATGAAGCTGGAGAGATTCATCCATTAGACTTAAAGAAGGCAACGTCAATGGCTTTAAACCTAAAGTTAGATCCTGTCCGATCATATTTTAAGGATAACTCCGAGGCTAGAGAACTTTATAATAAACTTGCAAAATCAACAATAAGTAGATAAGAATAAATTCGTAGTATCTCCTAAAAATTACTTGAGAACATCTCCAATAATTTTTTTCAAAATTTATGAAGTTTACTATAGTAATGGCGGTCAACGACATTGCCAACAAGTGCTGAAAAAAAACTTGAATCAATAATATCTATTCTTGAACACTTATCCCAGGAAGTAAAGCGTGGAGTTCCCATAATCGTTGAAGGCCGCAAGGATCTCCAGGCATTATCTAAGCTTAACATAAGGGGACCTGTGATCTGTATAAAAAATTCTGGTAAGATCTTACCTGATCTTTTGGATGCTGTTCAAAGTAAAAGCGTTATCGTCTTGGTAGATTTCGATGATGAAGGAATAACCTTAGTCAAGATGATATCTACATATTTAGAAAAAATGGGCGTTAAAGTTAACTTGATTTTTTGGAGAAGAATAAAAGCCTTATTAAAACGCCATGTAAAAGATGTTGAAGGTATTCCCTCATATTTAGAAAAATTAAAAAAGCGCGTTGGACATTTTAGCTAAAAAAGCGTCAGTATCAACCTTTATATGTTTCTGTTAAAGTTGGTAACGTGTATACGATTATAAGTTAAACTTTACTATTTTGGAGGATAATTATTATTGGGTACTTTTCAAGCAATTGCACCGAAATATATTATTAGTACTTCTTTCGAAATCGAAGGAGTAGTCGAAAAATCAGATGTTATTGGAGCTCTTTTTGGGCAGACCGAAGGTCTCTTTGGTCCAGACCTTGATCTTCATGAACTTCAAAAAACGGGTAGAATAGGTAGAATAGACATTAAGCTAAAATCAAAAAAGGATAAGACAAGCGGCGAAATAACTGTCCCGTCAAGCCTTGATAAACCTTTAACCGCTCTAATAGCGGCTGCCATAGAAAACGTGGATCGAGTTGGACCCTGTGCCGCCAAGGTAACCTTGGATAAAATTGAAGACGTTCGGGCTGCTCGCCGTGATGCGATTATTAAAAGGGCAAAAGAGATTCTACATAAATGGACTATCGATGTTTCACCAGGTACTGATAAGATTTCAACTGAAATTGCCAAAGCGATCAAACCCGCTGAAATAGTTAGTTATGGTCCAGAGAAACTTCCTGCTGGCCCAGATGTTAAAAGCTCTAAATCCCTTATCGTTGTCGAGGGAAGAGCGGATGTAGCCGTCTTACTTAAAGCTGGCTTTAAGAATGTCATTGCAGTTGAAGGTACAAAAATACCTGCTGCAGTAATTAAACTAAGCAAAGAAAAGGAGATCACAGCGCTTTTAGATGGTGATCGTGGTGGAGACATGATTCTAGAAGGACTAATCCAGGTCGCAAAGCCCACCTTCGTAGCGAGAGCACCTCGTGGAAAAGAAGTAGAAGATTTAACCCCCAAAGAAGTAATCCAAATTCTCACCAAAAAAACTTTGATAAATGCCAAGAAAAAAAGTTTCCGTACAAGAACTACGATACCTAAACTTAAAGTGAAGAAAGAGAGAAAAGAGAAGAAACGTATTACCTTACCTGACGTGATTGTTTCACTTTCTACAGAGTTAGAAGGGACATTAGACGCAGTTATTTTAAATGATAAACTAGACCTACTTGAAAAAATGCCTGTAAGTGAACTCTGCAATAAACTTAAAAAAATTGATAATGCTCACACCATAGTCTTTGATGGTGTCATCACTCAGAGACTGATTGACATAGCTGGAGATAAAGGAGTAAAACGAATAGTTGGTGAAAGAACCTCAGGGATCGTCAAACGTCCACTTAACATTCAGCTCTTAATATTTAACAACATAAAGCCATCATAAACTGTTTGCAGACGCCTCTTTTCTAAATATGCACGTATTAATCACGAACCCTTATAGTAGTATGGTTTCTTAAGGAAACCATAAACTTCGATAGCTGCAATAATGGCTTGACCAACCGCTGTCCCTATCTGTTTTACTACACCATTTGTTACATCTCCTGCTGCGTAAATGCCTTCTATACTTGTTCTTTGCTTTGAATCAACAATAATAAAACCCCCCTTATCTATGTCTACACCCGCATCCTTTGCGATTTGAGTATTCGGTGTCTCACCTACGTGAATGAAGACTCCGTCAACAAGGACTTCAATAGTCTTCCCCGTTTTATTGTTGAATAGAACTACACAATTTACTATCTGTTCTCCCTTTATTTCATCAATTTCAGTATTCAGCATCACTTCTACTCCACGTCTCTTTAGAGCCTTTATCTGTACATCTTCCGCCCTCAAGACTTCTCTTCGATGGATGAGTTTAACATTAGAAGCCAAATCTGAAAGGTAAAGCGCTGACATAGCCGCAGAGTTTCCTCCTCCAACAACGATTAAACGTCTTCCTCTGAAGAGAGGGCCATCACATACTGAACAGTAACTAACACCTTTACCCCTAAACATTTCTTCACCCGCTACGTTAAGATGTTTACAGTGGCAGCCTGAAGAGATAATAACCGACGAAGTTGTGTAACTATTTTTTTTTGTCTTCACAATCTTCTTTTTCCCTAAGAGACTCAACTTAACTACCCCCTCCAGCTCATTAATCTGAATTTTAAAATTTTTAGTCTGCTCCACCATTCTGTTCATTAAATCGAAACCAGATATGCCCTCTATAAAGCCGGGATAATTTTCAATCAATGAGGCTTCTGCCGCTAAGCCTCCTGTCATATTCTCTTCTAAAATTAGAGTTTTCAAACCATTACGTGCCGAATATATTCCTGCGGTGAGACCGGCGGGACCAGCACCGATTATTATTACATCATAATCAATTTCATTCATTATCAATAATCCTCTATCTTCTAAAGGAAATGTAGAAACCCTAAAAAAACTTATGGCTCTATCCTACTTCTCACATTCTTCGGTGGACGCCCTGTAATGCCTATAGATACAAATATTTTTCGTGTTATTAACCGGCTCAACTTTGTAAACTGGAAAAATTATGAGAAGACGCGTTTGACCTTAGAGAGGCTTATTCCATCTGAGAAACTTCGAGAAATACACATCTTATTAATCCAGTTTGGAATAAAAATTTGTAAATCTCGAAACTCAACGTATCTTTCTTGCCCTCTTAAATCTATATGCGGCTACCCCGAAAACGAGGGCTGATGTAACTTAATGATTGGAAGATTCCTCTCTTTTAATCAATAAACTTTTTAATAAAATGAGAGTAATTCGATTAATAGTGTAATGTAGACGAAAATAGTGAGGTTTTATTAGTTTGTACAATACTTTGTTAAATGAGGAGATTGAAGCGAAAGGGGTCAAACTTTCAGCAACATTACTAAAACTGGAGAACTCCGTAATTGTTTTCTTCAACGAGAAGGGGAGCTTTAAACTAGGAACTCTAGCTATTGCAATGCCTAATCCTCTCGCATCAACATATTTGTCCTCGATACTTCTTGGAGATAGAAACATGGACATCACAAAGATTTTAGCAGGACGTTTCTCAAACGCTTTTAGTTGTATTTCTCTAATCTCAACAAATCTAGCTAATATTAGAGAGAGGGACATAGGATCATTATTATTGAAACTTGCGCAAAAACTTATAGACAAAAGTTCTTAAAACTTTTTTTTGTGAAAAGCTTTTTTTAGTTCTATATGTCATTTATGAGCAAAAAGATATAAACCGTGAATGATCTGACTGATTCTATTCATTAGTTCATATTATTTTCTTAAGATTTAATAATGAAATTAAATTGGGTCACACCCAACTCTTAGAAGAAGAATGAGGAGGAATTGAAGATAACTATCTATAAAGAAGTCCCCACTACTTTTGACTCACCGGAGATAGAACATACCATCTTAAGATTTTGGAAGAAAACAGACGCGTTTAAGAAGCTAGTTGCCAAGAACCGTGGAAAAGAACGATGGACTTTCATAGATGGTCCCATAACTGCTAATAACCCAATGGGGGTCCACCACGCTTGGGGACGAACATACAAAGATCTCTATCAACGTTACAAAGCAATGAAAGGTTTTGATCTACGATACCAGAACGGCTTCGACTGCCAAGGATTATGGGTTGAAGTAGAAGTGGAAAAGGGACTTGGATTCAAATCTAAGAGTGACATAGAAAAGTATGGTATTGCAGAATTCGTAAACAAATGTAAGCAGCGTGTACTAAAATATGCATCTATTCAAGTGGAACAATCCATTCGTCTAGGATATTGGATGAATTGGGATGATACGAATCTTCTTAGAAAACTATCTGTGCACATTGAGACTCCGGAAAAAATACTTTCTATTAATACCCCGATAGGTGAATTTACAGATAGTGTCGAACAGATTGTAGGCAAACTCGGTACATCACCTTTTAATGGTTCCTATTTCACCTTCTCTAATGAGAACAATTACACCATCTGGACCGCTCTCAAGAAATGCAATGAACAGGGTTGGATCTATAAGGGCAGAGACGTTATGCCTTGGTGTCCCCGTTGTTCCACAGCACTCTCTCAACACGAGATAGCCACAGACGGTTACCGAGATTTAACTCACCCGGGACTAATAATCCGATTTCCTTTATCCGAAAAACCAAATGAATCACTCCTCGTCTGGACAACAACTCCTTGGACACTAACCTCAAATGTAGCCGCCGCCGTACACCCCGACCTGTTATATGTAAAGATTCTATATCACGATGAAATTTTTTATCTTGCAAAAAATATTCTTCATACCCATTTTTCTAAAGAATGTGAAGTTTTAGAAGAGTTTATGGGACAAGAGATGGAGGGTTGGACATATGTAGGTCCATACGATGAGTTACCAATCAATGAAAAGATGGGTGTAATGAATGCTCATCAAGTAATACTCTGGGAGGATGTTAGTGAGGTTGAAGGAACTGGTATTGTTCACATTGCTCCAGGTTGCGGTAAAGAGGATTTTGAGTTAAGTAAAATATACAAACTTCCCGTCATTGCACCTTTAGACGAGTTAGGTATATTTATCGAAGGGTTCTCCTGGCTTACTGGTGTTCAAGTCTACGATTCAGCAAAGCTGATTATTCAAGACCTTAAAAAGAAGAAAGTACTCTTCAAAAAAGAGGCGTACACTCATCGTTATCCTGTTTGTTGGCGTTGTGGTAATGAATTAGTCTTTAGGTTAGTTGATGAATGGTTCATATCGATGGGTACAAAACTTGACAGACCCATTGAGAAGATTACCGATGACGAAAAGCGTAAAAATCTTCGCTACCAAATCATGGATGTGACTCAGAAGGTTCGTTGGATTCCTAGTTTTGGTTTACAACAAGAGTTAGATTGGCTTAAGAATATGGATGACTGGATGATCTCCAAAAAGAGATACTGGGGGTTAGCTTTACCGATTTGGGAATGCAAAAAATGTGGAACATTTGATGTAATAGGCAGTGAGAAGGAGCTTAAATCTAGAGCTGTTGCTGGGTGGGAAGATTTTAAAGGCCATACACCGCATCGCCCGTGGATAGACGCTATTAAGATCAAATGTCCCAAATGTGACGCTCTCATTTCCCGCATTTTAGATGTGGGGAATCCATGGTTAGACGCTGGCATTGTAGCTTACTCCACTCTCAACTATCTTCATGATTCTGAATACTGGACGCGATGGTTTCCTGCCCATTTTATTTGTGAATCTCTTTCAGGTCAATTTAGGAACTGGTTTTATTCCATGTTGACGATGAGTACGATAATGACCCAACGCACCCCATTCCTTACTTGTTTGGGACATGGTTCAGTATTCGCTGAAGATGGGAGGGAGATGCATAAATCTTGGGGAAATGCAATCTGGTTTGATGATGCTGTTGAGACCATGGGTGCCGATATTATGCGGTGGATGTACTGTAAAACAAAACCTGAAAGTAATATGCTCTTTGGTTACAGTAAAGCTGATAGCGTTAAACGTCAGTTCTTAATACCTCTCTGGAACATATACAGTTTCTTCGTGACGTATGCTAATCTTGATATGTGGACTCCTAAAAAGATGACAGATCAATTATCTCTTTTAGATCGTTGGATTCTTTCAAAACTTCAATGTCTCATCCGAGATGTAACGAATTATCTGGAAAACTTTGATGCTTTTAAAGCTACAGCTCAATTACAACAATTTGTTGGCGATCTTTCCACCTGGTATATCCGTCGTTCGCGAAGACGATTCTGGAAGAATAAAGCAGATGTTGATAAAAACGCGGCATATACCACTTTATACACCAGCCTGATTACACTCATTAAACTTTTAGCACCTTTTGTTCCCTTCATAACAGAAGAGATGTATCAGAATCTTGTGTGTACTGTTCAACCTAAAGCATTACTGAGTGTTCATCATAACAATTGGCCTGTTATGGACCCCTCTTTAATTGATTTAGAATTGATAGCGGATATGGATGCTGTCATTAATGTCAGTAAATTAGGGCGCTCTGCACGTAGCAAATCAGGTATTAAACTCCGACAACCCTTAAGGGAGGCAATCGTCGTATCAGATGAGACTATTTTAACACGACTTCATAGACTTATACCCCTCATAGAGGAAGAGTTGAACGTCAAGAAAGTGACTTTACTAACTTATGAAACTACGATTGTTGATTACAAAATCAACCTCTTGCCTAATGTGCTCGGTAAGAAATATGGCCCACTCTTTCCTAATCTACAGATTGCTGTAAAAGGTTTAGCAGCGAATACCGCGGCTTTATCTTTTTTAAACGATCTTAATGTAGATGTTGAGGTGGAGGGGCGCGTAATCACTTTGCTCCCTGAAGAAGTAGAAATAAAAAAGCTCCCCAAGAACGGGTGGATGTTTACAGAGACACAGAACCTTCTCGTGGGTATCAATTTAACTATCACTAAAGAATTGGAGAAACAAGGGTTAGCTCAAGATATTGTACGACGCATTCAGAACCAACGGAAAGCCGCTGGCTTTGATATTGCTGATCGAATTGAAACCTATTACTCTGCGGGACCGAAGTTAACAGACATTTTTGAAACCTATGGGGACTACATTGCAGTAGAAACCTTGTCCACAATAATTTGTAATACTGAACCTCCTAAAAATACGTACATCGAAGAATTTAAACTCGATGACATGCCCCTAAAAATGGGTTTGATGCGCGTAAAAGAGAAAGATGAAGAATAGCTCATTTCACAGTCACTAAATGCTCTTCTCTGAAATCAACAATGACTGGCAGGTACCCTCTTAATTCATCATCTAAAGCAGAGTTGCCAGTGTCAACTCTCAGGGTATTTAGACCTCTCAATTTATGTTTCGTTGAAATAATTGTAAGGTTTTTTAAGCCCACTTTCCGTATAACTGTTGGGCTTATCTGCTGATTCCCTCTACCAAAAATGAAGCCCTGCCCCCCTATCGGGGTGACAATAATCCAAGATTTTTTGTTCTGGATAGCTTCAAGGATCTTTTTTTCATTTACATCTTTTGCTATAATCTTCTTGTTAACAAGAAGGTCAACTCCGAGTAGGGTCTTCTTCTCATCTAAAATGTCTGTGATGGTTCGAGTAGTTGTCCCTGGACCAAGAATATAGACAATTTCAGGTTTCATCATTTCATTAACGAAAATTGCTATAGCTACCTGATTACGAACCTCATCTTCAATTATTAAACTGCCTCGCTTTGATCCTTGAACCAAAGAGGGTTCATATGGAGCTAAAGCATATCCATGTAACCTTGATGATATCTGCTCCTTCCTAAAGGCTTTCTCGTCAACATCCATAATTTCCACCTCTTTCAAGGGTAAATCTTCAAAAAGAAACTTGATAACTATTCTCGCAGCAGCTCTAGGGTCTACAGCGAAAACGGCCGAATGAATCTTAACTCCTGCTGGAACACCAAGAATTGGAACATTTTTTTCAGTTACCTCAAAGACATCCCGAGCTGTCCCATCGCCACCTACAAATAATATTATTTCCACATTCATCTTAATCATATCTTCTATAGCTTTCTTTGTGTCAATAGCCGTTGTTCTTCCTTGTTTTATGGTTCCCATAACGATTGCATTCAAACCGCACTGTTTCACCTCAATCTCCCCCATCTCACCTGGATATGTTATGATTTGAATAACATCTTTAATCTCTCGTAAGACTTCCAGAGTCTCTATAGCGCGTACGGGGGCTAAAGGTTCAGCTCCTAATGCTCTGGCTTTTTGTAGAATCGCTTTACCATCAGTACCCTTCAAGCCAACGCGCCCCCCCATTCCAGCTATAGGATTTACAACAAAGCCAATTTTTTTAAAATGTCGTTTCAATAGACAATCTCCTTAACTTCTTTTTTCATCAAGATATTCATTTACCCCTGTAAAAAACCCTCTTTTACAAAAACTCTTAAGATAAAATTCATCCATATAATTGGTTAATACGCGTCGTATCTGAGACGTCCCTTTTTATTACTTCAATTTTCGTAATCAATCCCCTATAGTAATCCACTTTTTTTTTTTATTAAACTAATAATTCTTTTTTAGATTTTTCTCTCTCATCACAAGTATTTAAATGACGATTAAACCAAATATTAATGTTAAATTCGAGATATTATCGGCGATTAATACTCTTTATAAAGTAAAGGGAAACAATTTTTAATTTAACGTATCTTCTTATATATTTGGACTCGTAGTCTAGCTTGGATAAGACACTGGCCTGCGAAGAAAAAAGCCGCAGATAGCCGGAGATCTGGGGTTCAAATCCCCACGGGTCCACCATAACTCTCCTTTTGGAGAAGAATTAACCCGAGACTTTTTCATCCTTGTTTGAACTAAAGCTTTGTCAGATGTAACTATCCATAAATCTGTCAATCTTAAGCACTAAACGGTGGATCGACGAATCAAGGTTAGACTATAAGAAACGTCTTTCGGAATATGCTTCAGTAAAGAAGATGGCAACCCTTGCAAGACTTGAAAATAAAAATTATCGATCTTCATTGCAAAGATTCCGCTAGCCACCTGCTCCGAAGACTAGTAACCACGAGAAATCATAGCGATAGTTTTTAAAGATATAGATTTGAATCTAGAATTGTTCAAGAAATCAGTTGCTACGTTAGACGATAAAAAGATGGATGAAACGTTGAAGAGCGATAAAACTGACGTAATCTTGGAGGGAAATAGTCCCCTTCATTATTTAGAAATCTAAACCGCAGGGGTGTTTCCTATTTATTTTAATGTCGATACTTTGCGAGTAAATGGATTTCCTACACCGTTAAACTTTAACTCACAGAGAAATTGAAGTAGTCCTTTAAAGACATAAAACCTCTTTCTTAAACATGTAATGCTGCTAAAAGCTTTAAATGGTATTGTGGCAAATTGTCAAAACTCCATAATGGCAATTAAACCCATTCATCTTTACACTATCGCACTACAACTATACACAAATAAAACTCATAATTTAAAATTGATCTGCAAAATAAGAGATAAACTTTCTTTTAACTTCTTCATAGTAAACTAAGAATCTTTCTATAGGGTTTGAAAGCTTTCTGAAGAAACTACATTAATACGCAATCAAAGTAGATTTTTTTTAAAATTCATCATAGAATTTTTCGCAAATGCTCTACTTAACTGAAATATAACCGTAAAATAAAGTGAGTAGAGTTAACTACTACCATATTTTAAAGGCTAACGGAACTTGATTTTTCTTTCTTTTGGAACTTTCTCATCTTTTCTGACCTCCGTATATTCTGGAATCTACTTCTTTCTCTCATGTAACTGAGATTGTTTTGAAGGTGAAAAGGTAAAAAAAGATTTAATATAAGCTCACCTTTGATTCAGAGGGTAGACGCTCCGGTAGTGTAGTTCGGTTAAGCATTCGAGCCTCTCGATAAAGCAAATAAGAGAAAGTTCGTGACCCGGGTTCAAATCCCGGCCGGAGCACCTTATTGTGATACGACTATTCTCCCTTCATCAATTTCTTATAAATTATACCAAAAACTGAATATATGAAACAGTTAGTTAAGTATCATACCAACTTTACATGAATGTTGAAAACATATATGTTGCTTGAGTCATAAAATATATATTTTCGTATGGCCCGTGAGCTTAATGTGGAATAAAAATAGAGGTCGAGGACGCCCAGCAGGTACGTTCTACTCCCAATCCGACATCAAACTTCTTAGGTATCTTGCATTGATCTCTGTGAAATATGCTATCGATTCAGACCTCTTTTTTGAAACTATTGTTGAAGCTTGGCACCAAAAAAGCTCAAGTTGCAATAACCTTAAAATTGTGAGTCGAAAAGATCTTGATGGGCAGCCCGTCTTCATCATAACAAAGAATGACAAGGTTATAACACAATTTCGTATGTCTGAATACATTCTCCAAGAAAAGAATCCTATAAAAGACTATGTGGCAAGTATCCTCTCCACTAAACTATATGGCCGTAAAAACGACCAAAAAAACCTCACCATCAAGGATTTGAAAGCTGGAATGAAGAAGGTACACGTAAGAGCAACAGTCCTCGAATTACCTGAGACCAGAGAGGTCTTAACCAGATTTGGATCATATGCAAGATTATCAAACGCCACTATAGAAGATAGTACAGGTCGTATCAAGTTGGCTCTATGGAATAAACAAATCGATATTGTTTCTATAGGCGACCAAATAACTATTGATAACGCAAAAGTTGTCATGTTTAGAGGAGAACCCCAATTGAGAATAGGTAGACGTGGAGAATTAAAGGTCATCTCAAACGAAGATTTTAGTGAAACATAATCCAACTTTTATTACAATATCCACTTACGTGGATATGCTCACTTAAATAATAATAGAAGACTTGAAATAGCAAAGGAATAGGGATAATAGACTATTTTTTTATTTTAGCCAATGTTTAAAGATAGAATCAATAAAAATTTAGAAAAGATTTGTATGATAAAACGCGTATAAACATATCGAGGTTAATGAATTTGCCTTTAATAATTAATATCGTCGGAATTGGTAGAGCCAGTGGTAAAACAAGCTTAGTTGAATTCTTAATAAAGAGGTTAAGGCAGAGACATTATAGCGTGTCAACCGTGAAACATATTTCAAAAGCCTTCGATACAGTTCGCAAGGATACCTGGAGACACTTAGACGCTGGGGCTTTAACCGTTGTCGCAGCAACTCCAAATGAGTTAATCTCAATAAAAAAGATCAAGGATCCCTCCCTTGAAGCAACTCTAAAGGTGGTCCCAAAGAACGTAGACATCATCATCGTTGAAGGGTTCAAAGGATCGAAATACCCAAAAATTATTACTTCTCGGACAATTGAAGATGCAGAAACATTGATGAGTAATGTTAAGGCTACATTCGCTATCTCTGGTTCAGTGGCTGAAAAGGTTCACGAAAAATCGATTAAAGGAATTCCAATTCTTAAACCTAATGATCTCTTCACAAAGGTGGAAGGGATGATTCTTCAAAGTATCTTTAAAAGGTTACCTGGTTTAAATTGTGGAAAATGTGGTACCAATTCATGTGAAGAGTTTGCTCGAACGCTCTTAAGGAGAGAGAATTCAATAGATCAATGTGTTCCGATTCAGGAGACACGAGTTATTTTGAAGGTTAACGATGAACAACTATATTTAACTCCATTCCCTGCCACCATCATTAAAGATGTAATCCTCGGAATGCTTAATTCCCTCAAAGGAGTTGATAAAGATCTCCCCCGAAAAATATCTCTAGAAATCAAGGAAGATTAACGACGATCAATTTAACCTGAAAGTGAGCAACTCTTAACAAGTTTTCTGTTTTCACTGTAAGACTTTAGATAGTGTCCATCAATCCCTGCTCTAGACGAATACTATACTTTCTATCGGTTTCTCCGATTCCTTGATTAATCTCACCGCAAATTTTCTCTGTTCATTTGAGAATATACTTCAATTTGAGTGGTTATGATTAACCCATTCTGTATTATTCAGGTCCCCCCTCGTAATTTCCAAGTTGGAACAGGATTACTTTTGAATAACGCCATCAAAAGCTTCTGTTTTATTAGTTTATGATTTTGAATTAAATCAAGAACTTTGTTTTGTATTTCGGAAAAGGTTTGAACCCACCAGAGGGAATGTTTCTCCGGTTCTTCTACAGTTTCTCTAAGCCTTATCTTCACTCTAACAGCTACATACTTTTGCGGGTTTATGTAGATTAAGCGTAGTGTATAATCAGTCTCTGGACCTAAAACGCGTATATTTTTCTTATCATCACTGAGAATCTTCCAATTCATTTGGTTCTCATTGTAGAGATTAATAATTCTCTCTCAATAGGTTCAAAAGTTCAAAGAAAACATCAATTATACTTCAATTAATTAACCTAATTATCTTCTAACATCATTAGTTTTAACTTTACACAGATGATTCATTGACACAATTAATGATGAAGGAAAATATGTTTTGGAGCATTATCTTAGCCGTAGATATGTTCTGATCTACTTTTGCCTATAGTAAATAGTAAGTACTCAAAACTTACCGGTTTCACTTCATTTTTCGACTCACATTGAACACATTTAAACTCAATTATTATTGGTGTCGCTTGCTCCTTTTCATAAACAAAACCTGAAGCATAAGCCTGCAAAGCTTCAATGGTCTTAGCTTCTCCTAGCTTGAACCGGCCCGATTTCAAGTAATCGAGATAAATTAGCAGTATTCTATTCCCACAATTCTTACAAACAGCTTGATGTGCTGTATTAAGAAGTGGATTTCTGTCAAAAGTGTTCCTTTTTGCCTCATCCACAATTCTTTGCTTACCGTTTTGGTGACCTTTTTTACTCTGATCCCTTCTTCTTTGAGACATCTTACTGACCTTATTATAGTTAGGAAGGTAAAAATCTTCCCTTTATTTTTCATCCCATAGCTTTCAGTAAATAATCAACTTAAAATCTTCTCCAATTATTCCGCACAAAACATGATCACATGTAACCTTTTTTAAAAAAGCAAGATGTTCTTATATTCATCATTTTTTACTTATATGTTGGAAAATCTTTTCTTTCAAATACGATAGATAATAAAAAACTTTCTTCACTCTAAGAAAATTATCCACAAACTCCTTTTACATAAAGGATTATAAAATAAACCTAACTCACCCATATTTTAAATTAAAACCGTCTTTTTAAAATATAACTAACCTATTTGTAGAGAGTATCACCTCTCTATGAAATCAAACCATTATACTTCCTCAGGAAAGCGAAACAGTCTTGGTAGAATTAAGGATTGATTTAGAAACAACCCCTTTTGATCTAGACCGGACTCTCAGCTGTGGACAAGTCTTCCGCTGGGCGAAAATACACAAATGTTGGTATGGGGTTGTCGGAGAAACCGTTATCAAAATCAAACAAGATCACCACATCCTAATTTTTCAGACATACCCTAAAGATTTAGACCCTGAATTCATTGAAAGATACTTTAGATTTCAAGACAATCTCCATAAAATATTAGCGAGCATCGATAGAGATGAACATATTAATGTGGCAATCAGAGAATTATTTGGACTCAGATTAATCCAACAAGAACCATGGGAGTGCCTTATCTCCTATATCTGTGCAACTTACACCAACATTCCTCGGATTAAAGACATGATTGAACGTCTATCTAAAATGTTAGGAGAAAAAATATTTTTCGATGGTAAACCTTTCTATACGTTTCCAACAAGAAAAGCGTTAGCTCAAGCTACATTGAAGGATTTACTAAAGTGTAAGTTAGGTTATAGGGCAAAGAATGTTTTGAAAACCGCCAAGTTAATAAATAACAATCAGTTTAATCTCGCGGCGTTAAAAAGATTGACCTATGATGAAGGACGACACCAACTACTTACCCTTAAGGGAGTTGGTCACAAAGTTGCTGATTGTGTACTTCTCTTCTCTCAAGACAAATTAGAAGCCTTTCCAGTAGACGTCTGGATTAAACGAATTATAACAGAGTATTACCCTCAACACTTTCCAAAAAACATGCTTCATCTAAAAAATGGACAAAGCTTAAAGAATAGAAAGATCTCTGATTTCGGGCGACAGTACTTCGGTAGATATGCTGGTTACGCTCAGGAATACCTCTACTCCTATTATCGTGAAAGAACTCGAAAAGTAGTCAATAAACTCCAAGTTTTAAAGAAAAAGCATTCATATTAATAATAAAACCCCTTTATTCAAATATAATCTCCTCAACCAAAAAACATTAACAATAAGCCTTTTTTACTTGGAGGAAAAAAACCTATACGTATTTCTTAATAAAAATATAGGAGACATATTTTAAATTGCCCATAATGAACTTCCCCAATAAACTCATTGTAGTGAAAGTGGGTACAAGCAGCTTGACTCACCAAAATGGTAGTTTAAACATCAGAGAGATGAAGAGATTAGTAATCCAAATCTCAGACTTGATTAACAAAGACTTTAAGATCATACTGGTAACTTCAGGCGCGGTAGCTTCAGGTGTCGCTGAACTCGAGGTTCGACCTAACCCAAACGACATCATTTTTCAACAGGCATGTGCTGCTGTAGGGCAGAGCATCCTCATGGCACATTACCGAACTCTTTTCCGAGAATATGGCCTGAAAGTATCTCAAATCCTTTTAACAAAAGAAGACTTATCAAACAGAAAATCCTATCTACACACCTGTAACGTCATTGATAGGCTACTTCAATTAGGAGTAATTCCTATCATAAATGAAAACGATGTCACCTCTACCGATGAATTAATCCCCTTGACAGAGTATTATGACGTAAACTTCGGTGATAATGATCTTTTATCCGTCTTAATAGCTAATGCCTTACAAGCTGATCTGTTAGTTATCCTCTCTAATGTAGCTGGCCTCTACACAATGAACCCTAAAAAACCTGAAGCTCAATTAATCCCATCAGTTAAAAAGATTACACCTGAGCTAAAAACGATGATTGAAGGAAAGAGCCTTCTCGGTAGAGGCGGAATGAAAACAAAGCTTCAAGCCGCAGAAATTGCAACCCGCGGTGGTATCCCCGTCATTATTGCGAATAGCTATACAGATCGAGTGTTATTGGATGCTATTGCCGGTAAACCAATCGGCACTTTCTTTTCTCCCACAGGAAAACTATCTCGTATCAAAAAATGGATCGCTTACGGCGCATCAACTAAAGGTTTAATTTACTTGAATGCAGGTGCTGAAAAAGCCATTTTTGACGGATCAAGCCTCCTCCCAATAGGCATAACAGAGGTTTCAGGTCAATTCACAATTGGTGATGTTGTCAGTCTAATTAACCAAAAAGGGGAAAAGTTTGGGAGAGGAATCGTAAACTATACAATTGAGGAAATTAATTCAATAAAAGGTTTGAAGACAAACCAAATAAAAAAAATATTAGGTTATATTAGACATAAAGAAGTAGTAACTAGAAAAAACATCCATCTACTCATGGAGAACGAAAAAAATGATCCTCGAAATTGCTAAAAAAGCTAAAATAGCATCCTACGAGTTAGCAAAATTATCCACAGAGACTAAGAATAATGCACTTATTTCCATGGCTAACGCCCTTGAAGAAAATGCTGAACAAATTCTTGAAGCCAATAGAAAAGATGTAAAAGCTTCTGAAGCAAAAAACATTAAACCCGCTCTATTAGACCGGTTGATCCTAAATACGTCTCGAATAGGAACGATGGCGCAATGTTTACGAGAAGTCGCTGATCTGGTTGATCCCATTGGCCAAATAGTGAAAACGTGGACAAGACCTAACGGTTTGATTATCGGTCAACTTCGCGTACCACTCGGAGTCGTGGGAATAATCTATGAGTCACGTCCAAATGTCACTTCAGATGCAGCTGGTATCTGTCTAAAATCAGGTAACGCCGTTATATTAAGAGGGGGGTCCGACACCATCAACTCAAATGTTACCATTGGAAAAATCCTGAATGAAACGACAGTTAAATCTGGCATTCCAAAAGGCGCTATACAAGTTATCCAAACTCCTGAAAGAAGTGTAGTGCAGGAACTAATTAAACTGAGGAAATACATCGATGTGATTATACCTCGAGGTGGCGCTGGATTGATAAATGCAGTAGTTGAAAATGCGAGAGTACCCGTAATTGAGACAGGTACTGGAAACTGTCATATTTATGTGGCGGAAGACGCTGACCTTGACAGAGCCATTGATATTGTCATCAACGCGAAGTGTCAAAGACCTGGAACATGCAACTCCACGGATAAATTATTAGTATCTTACAAAATTGCCAAACATTTCCTTCCAAAAATTATTACAAGTCTACGTAATGAAGGTGTAGAAGTTAGAGGCTGCTCCCAAACTAAGGCTATTGTTCGCGATGTAATAAAGGCTACAGAAAAAGACTGGTATACAGAATATCTCGACCTTATTATCGGTATTAAGATAGTTAAAGATATAGCTGAAGCGATCAATCACATAAATAAGTACGGAACTAACCATTCAGATGCTATACTTACAGCTAATTTTAACAAAGCCCTCCAGTTCATAAGGGATGTCGATTCAGCAGCGGTTTATTGGAACGCCTCAACACGATTTACCGATGGAAATCAATACGGTCTAGGTGCAGAAATTGGAATAAGCACTCAGAAACTTCACGCTCGTGGACCAATGAGCGTAGAACATCTAACGACTACCAAATACTTTGTATTAGGAAGAGGTCACATCAGAGAATAACCTTCTGTAAGGCATCAGATCCTAATCTGCAAAAACACCAACTTCTTAACGTCACTGAGACACCCCCTCTCTCTGTCAAAACAATATTTACTATAATCTCTCCTTTGAATGAAGATAAAAAAGTTAGATAAACTAGAAACAAGATTTACCTTTGTATCATCAATTGAAAATCTTTAAGATATACCTATAATTATTACCTTTTTTATCTCAAGAGGAAGTGATATATTGAATGAAACTTTGCCTCAGTTGAGGGTAAACGCTAATAATTCCATAACTGATTACCAGAAAAAGGCTAATGAGTTTCTTATCTTAATGGAGAATACACGTCAGGAAACTAAAAAATTTCTCATGACGTTAACTGACAGAGCAGATCTAACTTTACGAGAAGAAGCAGAAATTAAACTGTTGAAAAGAACATTGAGACTCAATGACAGTTTCAACGCTTTAATCTTGATCTCTTTGTATACCATAAACGACTATAAAACATATCTTGATGCTCTAGAAAAATATGCTTCCAAGAATGATAAAAAATTCATTCTTCTTTTAGAAAAGGCCAAAGAGATTGCTAAACGAGATAGAGAGCAGCCTTCCACGAACTCTATGATCTCATAATCTCATGTTTCTACTCATGAAAAACTTTAAAGATCTTAAGGATATCATTGAAACCCTTCATATAAGAGCTAAGCAACTATCTTACGGTATAGATTATGTTTGTGGTGTGTTAGATTGGATACTTCAACTCGTTTAAGACCAACGATAATTATTATGGCTATCGCCATGTGTGCAGCACTATATGCTGTCGGTAGCTACGTTACGGCATACATCCCCTCTCCTTGGGGGGCTGGTCAATTCCGACCCGCTGTCATTATACCCGCATTCTTTGCTGTCATATTTGGTCCCTTACCCGCAGGACTTGGTGCAGCATTAGGTACTTTAATCGTTGACTCTGCGAAACATGGATACCTTTACCCTGGAAGCTACCTTGCTGCTGTACCGGGAAACTTCATTGGATTTTACTTGTTTGGTTACATCACTAGAAAAAAATTTACTTGGGGGCGTTTCGTTTTTGCTTCTAATATAACCCTTACAGTAGCTAATGCCATAGTAGCTGTTTTGTACGTTCTGGTTTTTAAAATTCTATACCTTGGTGATGCAAAATATGTAAACTTTTCACCAGACGCGCTGGTGTTTTTCATCATTGGTTTGACGATTTGGTGGTTTGTAACTATGCTTCCCTTTGTCCTCTTGGTTACACCGTTTCTAATCAAAGCCGCTGCTGCAGCTTTCCCCGCTATAGTTCCAAACGACGTCAGAACTATTAGCTTAAGAGAAGAGATGCCTAGGAAACCTTTTAGTTTAGCTATGTTGGTCCCAGGTGTAATCATGCTTTTGATTGGTTTGATTGTATCGTACACTGACCTAGGAGTTAGGTTCACTGGCTTCTTCGGTGAGACAACTATGACTTTGGTTCAATTCATGTTTTACATTAGTGGTGCGATATTGACGGCTCTGGGACTGTTTACTTGGCGTATGCCATCAAATGAAAAAGCATAAAGCACTGAAACATTTTATAAGCGACACATCATCAAAAATGTTCTATTTTTATTCCAAATTTTTTCTGTGAAAATTTTAGTGATAAAATCCGCAAATGATCCACAGTTATTAATTATAAATAAAAAAAAGAGAGATAGGATTTATGCTCGACTTACCATTGTGTTTATCTCTTCCCTAATACGCCAAATGCTCCTACGCCTATACCCACAAGACCTATTGCAACGGCTACGTATATCAATGTCCTCAACCCTTCAATCTCCGCAGTCAATGCACTGATTTCGCTTCCTTGAGCAGTTATTGTTGCTGTTAAAGTTGATTCTAATTGGCTCATCGCACTATTCGCATCACTTACTATTTTGTCTAATATCGCTTCAATATTTAAGCCCCAGTCCACCGCGTCCATTACAAGTTCTGCTCCGCTAAGTGCTATATTGTAATACTCTGAACTGAACATAGGTTGGTATCCACCGTAAGGATTTTCACTGGATACTATAACTTTTCCGTTTCCGTGACCACTAACATATTTCTCTACAGCCATCACTACGAAACTTCCTTGTTGCCCTACTTCATGTGCAAGAGGTGGATTAATTGTGGGGTCCGCATCGACTATAATACCACTAGCACCACTCTTCATAACCCAGTATACGTTGTCCACATTCGTTGTTTCTAGTGCTACGGCTATACCATTAACGAAACCATATAGAATCGTTGGACCATGGAATAGAACTCCTTCTGTAACATTGACTCTTGCGACGATTCCTGCGACCTCTGCATCTTCCGTGTTTGTTACATTTGCTCTTGGTCGGTATCCTGCTGCAGCATTAGTAATTGGATCTTCCAATGATGTGTGTTCGAATCTAAGTTTTGAACCAATGGCTTGAAGTACTCTGTTCATCTCGAAAGGAATTGTTGACGCGCCATAGTCACTGTCTCCGCTAACCCATATGGTTTTACCTCCTTGTTTGAACCAAGCTGTTATTGCAGCTAATTCAGCATCGGTAAAGGCTGAACCGTAAACAGATCCTAAGAACAGGAATTGTGCATCTGCAAGCGTAGTTTCATTAATTGCTGTTGCCCAAACTACTTCAAGACCTTTAGCGGTAAGGTTTCCCTCAAAACTTGCCATGAGGCCTTCTAATTTGTTTCCCGTCCAGTCTGCATCTGCTGGTCCTTGACCGTGAGATACGTCGATGACAACTTTTGGCTTAGTTACTGCGGTTACTCCTATTGCGATAGTTGTTGTAAGCATTGTGATTGTCAGAAAGCATAGAAGAAAAATTGATCTTTTTCTTGTTCTCAAATATTAACACCTACCCATTGTTTTACTGAATTCGTATATATCTCTTACCATCAAAAAAAATACAATAACTTTTGCATTAAGCACTTCTACGCCGATAAACAATCACGATAATAATTATTCCCGCTAAACCTCCTCCAACAGCAATTAATTCAGCTGAAAACCCTTCCACTGCTTCGTCTTTAACAATGATGATGAGTGGTTCTTTATCTGAAGGATGAAAAGCCACGTTATAGTTAGCCGAGTTATCCGTTGCCTTAAGGTACCATTTTATCTCTGTACCCGAGTTAAAAGGTCCAATATTTCCCTGATAGATCCCATTACTACTTCGAATCAAAGTTTTATTGTTCCACACTGAATCAGAAGAATAATAAATTTCAACAGATGAGATTCCCGATTCATCTTGGACTTTAACTGAAACATCGAAGACTTCACCGGCATACACCTCTCCGGAATATTCAACATCTGTGATTAATGGAAGATTAACTTCAGCTGTTACTCCCGCTTTTATTGTGAAAACTAGAGGGGTGATATCTTCGGGATAATAAGCTGTGTTTAGACTTGGGGAGTCATCTGCAGTTCGGAGATACCAACTCACTTCAACTCCTTCAACAAATGTTGATAGATCTAAAACTCCACGGTATGACGTCTCATCTTCTTTGATTAGGTTCTGGGTTTGATAAATCGTACCATATTTATATCGAATTTGAGCCGTATTAATTCCTGATTGATCTTGAATATTCATTGTGATGGTGAATTTTTCTCCTTCGTAAACGTTTTCAGAGTATGATACATTAGAAATTGATGGTGGGGTCACTTCTCTGTTGTTACTGTTCGCTTCCCAAAGGGGAAGAGCCATTGAGGTTACATTATATAATGGTTGAAAACTTGATGAGTCTATGCCTGCTAATCCAAGACATGTTGGTGATATATCGTTTTGGAGGCCCCACCCCAATTCATTTGTGACTTCTTGATCATTACTTATAAACCAAGTTTCTGTAATGTCAGATATCCCGAATGGATACGTTGGGGGCCCATGTTGAATCCCTTTAAACCCGTGATCAGTTGAAACCAATATCACCGTGTCATCATATATTCCTGCATCCTTCACTGCGTCAATTATTATACCTAAAGCTTCATCACATTCAACCAGCGCCTGGATATATTGTGGAGACGTTTCAGTATTGGGATGTCCTGCCCAATCCGGCTCAGTGAAGTGGGTTCGAACATAAAAATTATTATCCTTATTGTCAAGAATGAACTCAGCAACCTTAGTAGCTGTGGAATTAGCTCTTAGAAGAGCATTCCCGTAACTTAAAGCATAATTTGAGCTGTTTTGGATACTTTGTGACCACGTAACATTCTCAGATGAGAACCAATAATCCGTTTCTTCCCTCTGATTCCAAAACGTGGAATCCGCCGTACTCGTCACATTAACAAAGTCTTGAGTCCAAGGCATAACAAGAGCGGTCTTCCAAGAATCACCATAAACCGCTTTTATCCGTTCAGTGGTAGTTAACCCTTCAGGAATTGAACGTTTAAGTTCAATAGATGAACCAAAATAGTTTGAGTTAATTCCTGTAACATCGGGGCCATAACCTGATTCAATAGTAGCTAGCCCGGGATCAGTGCCTGGGGTGTGATCAGTAATGCGTAATGTAATTTCTTCACCTTCATCCCTAAGAGCTGCTAAGTTTGGTAATGTTCCATTATTCATTAATGTATCAACCCAAAATTTTCGTGCACCATCATATGTCACAAAAACAATGTGCTTGAATGTACTTTTTTCCCCGTTCAAGTTAGCAGTGACCTGCTCAAGACTCATAAAAATTGAATTTATGAAGATGAAAAGTATGAGTATAATCGTTTTTTTCTGCATTATCAACTCAACTTTATACTGTTTAATCGTATCTTTATATAAATCTTAAATTCAATAATAAAGATAAGAATATTAGGTGTTTAACTTGGATACAAAACTTATTGGCGCCATTGTCGTAATAGCAATTATAGCGGTTAGCGCTTACGTTTACGTTACATTTGTCTCATCTCCACCTCCTGTAGTGACGGGGGAGATGCAACTGAGCAACCTCTTATTTTCACCCTCTGGAGGGGAATTCTTTGATTCACAGGTAGATGAAGAACAAACTGTTACTATCTCTATCCAAGTATTGAATACTGGTAGTACACCTATAACGGAAACAATCACGCTAAAGTTAAACGATGAAGTTGAAGAATCAGAGGCAGTATCTTTGGCTGCAGAGGAATCCAAAACAATTTCTTGGACCATAGACAAAGAGAAGGGCATTTATTCCGTTAACGCCAGTGGGCTTATAGGGAAGTTCTCTGTTGGAGACTTAATCGAACTAACTATCATTACACGACATGATACCACTATTTGGACTCTCTTTGAGCCAGCTTTTCTCTCGTCAAGTTACGCAACAGAAAATAATATAGCTGATTTAAACTGGTTATCTCCTGCAGATGCACTCTTTCCAATAACTATAGGTGCAACTGCTGTAGATATTGCGTGGGGTGGGGGACCAACCCTATTTGATACATTAATTGAGAATAATCTTCTGGCACCCTTAGCAGATGGAAGCTACGCTATGCAAATGGTGAATATGATAAATGATACTATTTCTGGAAATTCTATGAAAAGATTTGACGATCAAGATAATGTTTTATGGGCTGCTGCTGCGATCTCCTCCTTTGGATTCACGATCAATGAGGATTTTCTTACAGATGCTCAAATCCCTGCACCCAATAAATGGGAAGATTTGGCTAATGAAACATATGGACAATTATTACCTATACCAAGCATTGCAATGGGAAATGCACCGGGAACAACTTCCAACACAAGAATTTACGAGATCATCATTCAGGCTTTCGGCTGGAATGATGGGTGGAGACTTTTAACTCGAATGGCAGGTAATTCAGGAATATATGGCGGCTCAGTGGAAACACAATCAGCTGTTGAATCAAACAAAGTGGGTGTCAGTATGTCCATTGATTTCTATGGATACACCTCGCAATTACGTTTTCCCAACCTTCAATATGTTCTTCCAGAAGGGCAATCAATCATCAACGGCGATCCAGTTGCTCTATTAGACAAGTCAGAAAATAAAGAAGCCGCACAAGACTTTATTGGTTGGCTCTTATCTCCTGAAGGGCAATCACTATGGCTGAATGAAAAGGTTAACCGGATGCCTGTTAGATCTGATGCCTTCCAAACAGAAAAAGGTCAACAACGCCCTGATTTATACGAACGCTTCAACACGACGATTCGTAACATTGGTATACCCTTCAGTGATGAAGTGGCATTAGGCTATGAACAATCATTAAAATATTATTTTGAAGCAGTATTAAAGAATGAACACGGATCATTAGCAAGTACCCAAGGGGTTTGGACAGAACTCGTTAAAGCAAAAAAAGAGGGTCGAGTAACGCAACAACAATTCAGCGACTTAATTTTAGAGCTTGGAACTCCCGTGTCATGGACGAACACAACTGATCAAACAACGTATCAATTCACAGAGGAATATGCAATATCTGTCAATAACAGAATCTACACGGACTCTGAATTTAGAATCGTAATGCAAGGAATTTGGGGTGAAGCCGCTCAAGCACAATACCAAAGCATCAAAGATAAGATTCCACAAAGTTAGTAAATCTCTTTTTTAATATGAGAAAGGGAAATCTCAATGAACCGCACACCCATAAACAAAATGGTGTATAAACTCAAATCCACCCTCAACCGCGATTTCTTACGTAAGAAGATTCGTGAAATCAAATGGACTATGGAATCTCTTTCATGGATTCAGTTAACCCTCACCTTAGCTTTTTTTATAATCTTCATGATTATTCCCTTACTCTCAGTTGTTCAAAAAGCCTTTACGGATAGCACCGGTAACTTCTCTCTATCATGGTTCAATCTTATCTTCACCAACCCGTTCTTCATAAAAAATCCATTCGAGGTTCTCATCAATGCTAAATTTTTTACAATAGTAGGAGAGACCCTTTACATAACAGGCATCGACTTCGGAGTAGTATTCAACTCTATCTTCGTAGCTTTGATCACCACCATAATCTCAACGGTTCTTGGAACTAGCATGGCATTCATCATGGCAAGGTATAAATTTCGAGGAAAAGCAATCTTTCAAACTGCCATGATTATTCCCCTATTAAGCTCACCCTTCATTGGAGCCATAGGAATACAGCGAATGATCGGTCGATTAGGTGTCCTAAACATATTATTTCACGATACACTTCACATTCTCCCCTTCAGAATTGTATTAGATGGTTTAGCGGCAGTAATCTTCGTTCAAGTTCTTCACTTCTTCGCTCTCGTCTATGTCAATGCTTACACAGCCTTCGTCAACATTGATCCAACCATGGAAGAACAAGCTGAAAACTTGGGTTCAAGAGGTTTTCACCTTTTCAGAACTATAACTTTCCCTTTAGCCCTTCCTGGAATTCAGGCAGGCGCCATTCTAACCTTCATTTTAAGTATAGAAGATTTAGGAACACCTATCGTATTTCAAAGTAGCACTCAAGCAACTAAACTTTTAACCTATCAAGTTTTTAACAAAATCTTTGCACCAACAGGTAACATCGACCCTATGGCCCCTGCATTAGGGCTTATTTTACTTGTAATTGCGATGGCAGGCTTCATTTTGATTAGAAAATATGTTAGTTTAAGACAATACGCCATGATAAGTAAAGGTGGCACATGGCACCCCCGCCTATCAATACCCACTAAGAAACAGGCCGTTATATTCTACGTTTTTATGATCATTGTCTTGGCCTTTGCTTTGATTCCGCACACCGGCGTATTTTTGTTATCTATAGCAAAGACATGGCCCGCTACAATTCTCCCAACAGAGACCACTCTTGGCAACTTTGGGCTTCTCTTCGAGGATTCTGCAATTGGACGATCAATTTCTAATAGTCTAATATATAGTGTCGTTGCAACGATTATCATGGTCATTCTTGGTACAAGCGCTGCGTACATCATTGCTAGAAAGAAACTTCCGGGTAGAGACGCTCTCGATATTTTAGTCACTTTGCCTGTAGCTATTCCGGGGATTGTGATAGCCATTGGATATTTCACTACTTTCCTTAACACGCCTTTAAGCCCCTTAATCAGTGCAGTCCCATTATTAATCATTAGTTATACGCTTCGAAAAATACCTTTCACTATTAGGTCTGTTTATGCAGGTTTACAACAGACTCATGAAGTTTTGGAAGAGGCTTCAAGTAACTTAGGCGCACGTGCCACAACCACATTTCGTAGAATAATCCTTCCCCTCATCTCAGTTAACATATTAGCTGGTGGTATGCTCTCCTTTGTATACTCCATGTCTGAAGTCAGCACTAGCCTCATCTTGGGTGGCGTTCAACCTGAATCTGCACCACTAACATGGAAGATGCAAGATGTTCTTTATCAAGTGAGTGGTGGTCCCTTTCAAGCCGCAGTGTTAGGTCTATTGCTAATGTTGATTCAGATCGTGATTATTGTAGTAATTAATAAAGTACTCAAACAAAGGGTTTCCGTCATCACGGGAATTTAGATAAAAATCTTAATATTTATTTTAAAAAAATTCAAAATAGGAGAATATGCAAATTGGTCAGTATCTCTTTGAAAAATGTTACAAAGACCTTCAATGGTGTTACAGCTAATGATGACATCAATTTGAAAATGGGGGACGGGGAATTTTTCACCTTGTTGGGTCCAAGTGGTTGTGGAAAAACTACCACTTTACGTATTATTGCCGGTTTTTACTTCCCGGATAAAGGTTCCATTTTTTTCGATGACCAAGATGTCACAAATCTTCATCCAAATAAACGTGAGACTGGAATGGTTTTTCAAAACTATGCTCTCTGGCCACACATGAGTGTTTTTGATAACGTTGCTTATGGCTTGAAAATCAGAAAAGTTTCAAAGGACACAATCAAAGAACAAGTCTTGGAAATCCTAGACCTTGTTAGGCTTGAAGGTTTAGAATCGAGAACTCCCCTCCAACTTAGTGGCGGTCAACAACAAAGGGTCGCTCTCGCAAGAGCGTTAATTATCAAACCTAAAGTGTTACTGTTGGATGAGCCTTTAAGTAATCTAGATGCAAAGTTACGATTAGAGATGAGGCAAGAAATCACCCGTATACAAAAAAAACTTAAAATCACAACAGTTTACGTCACACATGATCAGGAAGAAGCTTTGAGCATTTCAGATCGTATAGCTATCATGAAAAATGGGAGTATTAAACAGGTTGGATCTCCTAAACAAGTTTACCTCAATCCACAGAATACTTTCATAGCAGATTTTATTGGGCAATGCTCCTTCATACATGGCAAAGTAAGAAATGTCAATCAATACGTTGACGTTGAAACTGATGAAGGCATAAAACTACGGGCTCCTAAATCCTTCAATATTGCAATTGGCGATCAAGCCATATGTGCCATTAGACCTGAGAGTTTCACTATTAATAAACCAGATGAACCTTTTAACGTTTTTAAATGTAAAGTCTTAAACATTCTCTTTTTAGGTAAGTCAAACAGGGTATATACGAGAATTGGAAACTTGAATGTTTTAGCTGAATTACCTATTGATGCTGACATATCTATCGGAAAAACAATTACCCTTTTCACTCTCATCGATGAAACGGTTCTCCTACCATTTCATACATAATTTTCTTGGAAATCTGCTGTATAAAACGATGAAAGGATCAAGTTTACGTCTACTTTAGAAAAACAGGTTTATTATAAATAAAAAAGGATGGGAAAGAAGTTCGAATCGATGGGAGTTCCTATTTACCTTCCTCGTCCAAAACTTCTTCTTCGATCGGAGTCTTGACCGGAATACATTGAACGGAATCTTGGGTTCGGGTATCGTGGTCTCTGTTCATAGGTCTTCTCTGAGACATTGTTCTCTGTATTAACTTCGGATATTACTTCTTCCTCTATCTTATCGAAGCTTCCATACCTACCGATATTTAGATGCATGGAACCCCTAAATAGGGAAATGTAACCATTCTTGATACTTATTGTCTCCTCTTCGTTTATATTATCAATTGCATCATCCCAAAGGGTTAGGATAATTGTTCCTGTTTCATCTCCTACTGTCGCGTCACAAACACGATGGGTTGAACCATCTCGTCTTGTTATAACTTCTCTGATTTCACTTTTTGAAACTACTTTAACAACGATATTGATAGCCCTTGACTGCGGATTTAACTCTTCGATCTTTTTTAATTCATCTTCACTAGATTTTTCTTCGTATGTCATATCTATTACGCTTCTTCGTTGCATAATTTTAACTATGTCACTCATAAGGATTACGCTTTTAACCACTAATATCGTAAAATATCAATTACGCGATTTTCCTTATCCACATAAATGTGGGCTATAAAAAAAGGATATATAGCTGCTCTTTTTGAGCATAAATATTCATTTTCAGCCTTAGCTTAATATTAAAAAATTTAGTAATCCCCAACTTAAATAATGACGTTTACACGGTTCTTGTTACCTTTCTACTACACTTTCATAAAAAATCATATTCCTGTTCAGTGTTCATTGATATTTCAGATCTGAAACAGAGATATATCAATCTACTAAAGATAATACAATCAAAGATTTTGGGAAAGATACTTTTTCCTACTTTAATTTCTATGAATTCAAACTCATAAAGATTTATGAAGTGGGGCATCCCATGGAAACCAAAGGCATCCTTTGAAAATCATTCCAAAATATTCTGGTCGAAAAGATGTGTTGCTTCTAAGACCTACAACCGCCGACTTTACTTCTTTAGCGCCTGCATCAACAACTTTTTGTAAAACCATTTTTAGGGTAGCTCCTGTATGCACAAAATCATCGACGACTAGTACTTTCTTACCTTCAATTGAACCTAAACTACTAAACATAATTTGAGGTCTTTTGTATACTTTTTTAGGTGGCTTTTCATCATCGTAATGGCTTACTATAATGGAATAGAACTCATTAATTTTCAATCTCTTTGAAAGGATTGAGGCGGGGATGGTACCGCTTTTACCAATACCTACAATGACATTAAAATCGAAATCTAATTGTATCTCTTTTGCCATTTGTAGAATTATTTCTCCAAATTTTTTCCAACTCAATTTTGAAATCTCTATCTTCTGCATATTACACACCTTGACATCTTCTTTACTCAATCAAAATTAAGATTTATCTATTATCTTAAGACTTTAGAATGTAGCGAATGGCAACTTATACGCTTTATCTTCCCATTTATCTTCAATCTTTAACAATCTCTTCATTAACTGTCGCTATAAAAGAGACATTTCAGTTTTGTTAAGATCCATTTTAATATTCAAAACTGTTTTGTTAACTAATTCATATAATTCTAGGCATCACACGTCTTAAGATACCTTCTAATATTCTCTTTTTCACTGGTTGATTTGTATGTTGTAGCTGAATGTTTTCGCTGAAAACTTCTTGACGATGTTTTTTAAGATCTTCACAATGTAGAACTATCTAAATATTTTATTGAAAGTGAATTATGATGTCTCAACATTCCGCTTCTCGTTATAACCCGCAGCCATAGACCGGGTGCTCATATCCCAAGCGTCCACACATCACCATAACTAGCCTCGTCTGACCAAACTCTCATCATAATCCTTCCCGTGTATAAATAAAAAAAGACTAATGGCAACCATAGAGAATACGGTTACTTCATAAAGCTCTAAAAATTTAAATATATAAAATCTATATATTTCCGCTGTGTCGTAATCTATTAAATCACCTAAAAAGTTGATGATCATAATGCCAACAAAAAAATTATTACTATTTGGCGCAGGGAAAGTCGGCAGATCCCTCATAGGCCAATTATTTTCCAGCTCTGGCTATGAGGTTGTCTTCGTAGATGTAGATGACAATCTTGTTAAAGCGTTGAATGAAAAGCGGAGTTATTTCGTAGAGATAATAGCCGTTCATGAAAGGAAGATTTTTGTCGATAATGTCAGAGCAGTCCATGGTAATGATGTAGAAAAAGTTGCCTTTGAGGTCGCTACTGCTGATGTAGTAGCTACCGCTATTGGTGTTAATAATCTCCGTTATATTTATGCCACTCTTGCCAAAGGATTACTTAAAAGACGAGAAATGAATCGTGGATCATTAGATATTATTATCTTTGAAAATCTTCGAAATTCATCAAAAATCTTTAAACCTGGACTTAGACCGCATCTACCGAAAGACTACCCAATGGATTCATTAATTGGATTTATTGAAACAAGCACCGATAAAATTGTTCCAACTATGTCCAAGAATTTAAGGAAAGATGATCCTCTAACCGTTGTAGCAGAATTCTTCAACTTAGTATATGTCGATAAGACTGCCTTTAAAGGGGAGATACCAAAAGTTGAAAGTCTCATTTATACTGAGAATTTACATGCTTACTTCGATCGAAAGTTTTTCACTCTTAATATGGGTCATGCTTTAACTGCTTATTTGGGCTATTTGGCTGGTTTGAGTACTATCTTTGACTCGATTAATGATGCATATATAAAAAAGACAGTATACGCTGCTATGATGGAATCGGGACGAGCTCTAATTAGAGAATACCCCCAAGAGTTTACTGAAGACACTCATACGGATTACATCTCCAACCTTATTCAAAGATTTAATAATCCTGAACTATACGATACAATCTTTCGTGTTGGAAGAGATATCACTCGTAAGCTTTCGCGTAATGATCGGTTAATTGCCCCCTTAATATTGGGCATAAAATATGGATTACTCTCCCCTAACATAACTTTAGGTGTAGCTGCTGGAATGTTATTTCGTGCAAAAGATGAAACTGGTGAATTATTCAATAAGGATCAACATTTTGCAGAGGAGATATACCCCCTCGGGGTTGACTATGTACTTAGAGAAGTCTGTGGACTCAACCCTAGTTATCCAAAAGAAGCTCAACTGATCGATAATATAAAAAAGGCTCACGAACTTCTTTTAAAAAAATTCAAGACATAGCACACCCCTTGACGTTAACTTCTAGAAAGACGGTTTAACCTCAACCTAAAAAATTCAACACATGCAAAACTCTTCAGTTATCTATTTTTAGAGTAAAACTAGTTTATGTAAGGGGCAGCTCTAAGACAGGCTCTTCATCATTTATCTGTTTCTATCTCAAAATTCATCTAGTTCTAACCTTCTTTTTATATAAAAAAGGTTAATAAATTAGAACTATTTTTGAACGTTATAATTGAGGTTTATAAGAACTTGTCAAGAAAAATGTTAGCTTCCATTTTATACAATGTTAATGATATTAGAGTTGAAGAAGTGAATATCCCTGAAATTAGTGAAAATGACATTCTAATAAGAGTTAAATATTGTGGAATCTGTCCAAGTGATTTAAAATATTATACGGGCAATAGAAAACCCAAAGCTTGGCCAACGATTCGTGGACATGAATTTTCTGGAGAAATAGCTGAAATCGGAAGCGCGGTACAAACGTTTAAAATTGGCGATCGTGTAGTGGGCCATGGTAGAATTCCTTGTGGTAAATGTTACTTCTGTATTAGAGAAGGGTCTAATGTTAACTACTGCTTAAACTTGAGGACTTCTGGCATTCACAGTGGGGGCGGCACAGGTGCCTTTGCAGAGTATACTAAGGTAAGTGAATCTAGTACATATGTGATACCGAACAATGTAAGTTTTGAAGAAGCCGCCTTTGCAGAGCCCTTGTCCTGTTGTTTAAATACTGTTATGCGATCAGAAATTGTTATTGGGGACACGGTAGTTATAATAGGTGACGGTCCAAATGGTCTTCTGATAACACAATTAGCAAAAATATTTGGAGCAGGAAAAACAATAATTATTGGTCATCATGATGACCGGTTGGAAACTGCAAAGAAAGTAGGCGTAGACATCACTATAAACTCTCACAAGAAAGACCCGATTGAGACTGTTAAGGCTTTAACTAATGGCTGGGGAGCAGATTCAGTTATGTTGGCTACAGGTCATCCGTCAGCTATAAAACAAGGCATGGGCCTGGTTAGAAAAGAAGGATTAGTCAACTTCTTTGCAAGTACATATCCTCCGATTAAAATACCAATAGACCCAAATTTCTTGCATGGGTCTTCAATCAAACTTGTCGGCTCACGAGATTTTCAACCGCTTCATTTCGTAAAAAGCCTTAATCTCATGCAAAATAAGAGTATCAATTTAAAAAATCTGATAACTCATGTTATACCACTAGATAAAATGGCGGAAGGATTCAAAGCGATAATCGAACGTAAGAGCCTTAAAGTGATGATAGATTGCTCTAAACCCACTAACTAAATTTGCTCATCTATCCATTCAATTAATTTAGATTAGCTCTTGTTTCCTCCTTTCAGATGCAGTTTTTCAGTTGCAATCTTATGAGGCGAATTAACTTCTGTATCATAAACAGTAATAAACAACAAAAATAAGATCACAATAAGTATCGAAAGACGTTCCACAGTAGTTCTAAGAGAAAACGTTCTTAAGGTTTAGGATCCATAAACCGATCCTTCAAGTCTTCTTCAAGCTTCCTATAAAGACTGAACATCCTTTGGTATTTGATCCTATTTTCCTCAATCGGTTCTACAACATCGACCAATGGGTTTTTAATATGTTTCATGGCGTCTGTAAAGTCTCTATAGATTCCTGCACTGACAGAAATCAAACAAGATATTGCAAGTGAACCTGTCTCAAGTTCCTTGGGCACCCAAACTGGCAAACTAAAGACATCTGCGATGATCTGCCTCCAAAAACGGCTCTTACCTCCTCCACCAGAAGTAATTATTCTATTAGCAACGATTCTTGGATTTAATGATTGTATCCTTTCCCAACATAGATAAAGGTGGTATGCTGCTCCTTCCCTAATAGCTCTGAAGATATGTTCTCGACTGTGACCTAGGCAGAGGCCGAAAATCACTCCTCGCGCATAAGGATTAAAGTTACCAACATCATTCCTCGTTTTTCCTTCAAAAGCTCTTTCACCCATTATGTGCGGAAGAAATATTAAACCGTCCATTCCCGGCTCAAGCTTCTGTGCTTTTGAATCCAGAAACGAATAAACATTTACTCCTAGTTCCTTGGCTCTTATAACATCTTCCTTACAGAAGTTGTTCTTGAACCATTGGGGCGCTGTCCCAGCGACGCCTAAGATACTTCTGAAAGTTCCTTGAGGTTTTGCTCCACTTTTCGATATATACTCAATCATAGCACCTGTACCCAGATACACTAATAGGTCATTGGGACTGGCAGCTGTCCGGTCAAGGGTTCTACCCAAGTTATCTGGTGCGCCTACTATCACCGGAGTGTCCTCAATTAAACCTGTTTTTTCCGCAAGTTTCCTAGTTACTCCACCTATAATCTCTTCTTCATTACGTGGGTCAGGTAACTTATTCGCGTCTATCCCAAGATAATTCACAATTTTCTCTATCCAGATTCCCTCTTTCACATTGAACATGCCCGTACCTTTTGCATCATTCCAGTCTGTACAAAACGTATTACTCAACTTCATTCTAATGAAATCTTTTGGTAAAAGAATCTTATATGTCTCTTCAATCACTTTAGGGTGCTTTCTCTTTATCCATAGTACCTTTGGTGCCATAGACGTGTAAAATGATTGTTTCACTCCAGTTCCACGAGTTATCTCATTCGTGGTTTCTACTGTACGTAGATCTGGCCAACTCAAACAACGGTATAACGGCACCCCCTCTTTATTTACAAGGATTGGTGCATGCATTTGTGCACAGACACCTATTCCCACAATTTCAGTAGGATCTATCTTTGTGATTACTTCCTTTATTTCCCTTTTTACATTAGTCCACCATTGATTGGGGTCTTGCTCAAAAAAGTGTGGTTGAGGATAATACGTTGTAATTTCATCTCTTGCTTCTGTAATCTTACGAAAATTTTCATCATATACTATGACTTTTGATACCGATGTACCAATGTCAATCGCAAGTAAATACCTATTTTTCATAATAACACAACTTGAAGCTGAATTCCGATATAATATAATAATAACTTATTTTTATGTATTATCTTCACTATTTTTTCCAGGGTTTTTCGAAATATTTATCTACTAAATAATTCTCTAGCAAGGATTATAACATTATGAAACGAAAAAATAGGAGCGTTTATTAAAAAATGCCGATAAGAATAATAAACTATAAGGATTTAGGCCTCGTAAACAGTCGAGATCTCTTCAGGAAAGCCCTTAAAGGAGGTTATGCGATCCCCGGTTACAATTTCAACAATCTTGAACAATTACAAGCGATTATTCTTGCATGTGTTGAAACTAGGTCACCAGTAATAATCCAGGTTTCCAAAGGAGCTCGAAAATATGCTAATCAGACCTTATTAAGATTCATGGTTCAAGGAGCCGTCGAATATGCTGGTGAATTAGGGTACAATATTCCCATCGTTCTTCATCTTGATCACGGTGATAGTTACGAACTATGTCAGGATTGCATTAATACTGGTTTTTCTTCAGTTATGATTGACGGTTCCCACCTCACATATGATCAAAATGTAGCTTTAACCAAAAAAGTCGTTGAATATGCTCACCTGCACGATGTGACTGTCGAAGGCGAATTAGGTGTTTTAGCTGGTATTGAAGACGATGTTGCCTCTGAAACGCATACATACACTCAACCCGAAGAAGTAGAAGATTTTGTTAACAAAACAGGAGTTGACAGTCTCGCAATTGCCATCGGTACATCACATGGCGCTTTCAAGTTCAAACTAGGGGAAGATCACGCCATAAGACTTGATATACTTGCTGAAATTGAAAAACGAATTCCAAATTTTCCAATCGTACTACATGGCTCATCTTCAGTACCACAATCTATTGTTAAAATAATCAATGATAATGGTGGAAAATTAAAAGATGCCATTGGTATAAGTGAGGATCAGCTTCGTTTAGCCGCAAAATCCACTGTATGTAAAATCAATATAGACTCTGACGGCCGATTAGCAATGACCGCAGCGGTGCGTAAAGTTCTCAATGAAAAACCTGAAGAGTTTGACCCGAGAAAATATCTTGGTCCTGCCCGTGAAGCCCTCAAAGAGCTTTATATGCACAAAATTATCAACGTACTTGGATCAAACGGAAAAGCATAGTCTTCCTTTATTCTGAATATCGACAAATCTTTTACTAAACGAATCATAGTTAACAGCTTAATTGTATATGTAACATAAAAACTAGGTAATACCAAGTAAATACCACTCCATTTTTTGAGACAGAGAAGAAACTCTATATAGGAGCATATTACTCCTTTGAATTGTTGGGGGCGTGATCTAGCTCGGTATGATATCGGGCTCCAGAGCCCGCGAGGGTATACTTCGGGTAGGCTGACCACTCTGTGGGATGAGGATGTTCTGGAGCGGTGAAACCCGAATTTCGGGAGTTCAAATCTCCTCGCCCCCACTTACATTGAACTCGCCCCTATCACTGACTTTTCTCACTTTGCCCTTTGGTTAAAAAGACATCATAATCTCCAAGACAGCACCATCGAAGTGAAGATTCGGAAACTAAAAGCATTTTTTCTGATTCTTAGGATTACTTATTTCAATAAATAAATCCTGATATTGCCCTGGTTCAGGAAGCTATTCCTCTAAAAATACAAAGTGGTATGAAATATTTTGTTTTGGAAAATATTGATAGAAAAAGAAATTTGGGGTCAGGAATCTTTTCAAAGTATCTTGTTGAAAAAGTTGAATTTGGAAATAATTATTCAGGTTATGTTATTTCTGGAGAGGTTTCTATTCCAAATGTATCTAATTTGACTGTTATTAGCCTTCATGCTCCACTTGAAGACCAATATTCGATTATTCCTCTCCATAGAATTTTTTCTGCTGACAAATTAGTTAGCTAGCTAATCTTTATATCCGAGAGAACGCGTTGAATCTTTACTAAATGAAATCTGGAGACCAAAAATGCAAGTAAGCGGAAAGGTTCAACTGCCTCACAGAGTGAAAGTTTCTAGGGGAGAAATCCATATTATTGAAGAGCGATGCAAACAATGTCGTCTATGTATCGAACTATGTCCCAAAGAAATACTCAAGGAATCTGATAAAGTGAACGAAAAAGGCTATCACATTCCAGAGGTTGTGGAAGAGCTGGAGAAGGGAAAAGTTTGTGTCGCGTGTGGTTTCTGTGAAGTAGTATGTCCAGAATATTCTATTTGGGTTGAAAAGAAGAAATAAGATGTATCAACTGAGGGAGATTTATGGGAAAGATAGTTTTGACGGGTAAACATTTCTGGTCTGGTAACATTGCTATTGCAGAGGCGGCAATAGCTGCTGGTTGCCGATTCTTCGCTGGATATCCAATTACTCCAGCAAGCGAAATAGCTGAACATATCTCCCGGAGATTCCCAGAAATAGGTGGGATATTTGTCCAATTCGAGGATGAACTCGCATCAATGGCCGCAATTTTAGGCGCTTCCTGGGCAGGTGCCAAATCAATGACTTCAACGTCTGGACCCGGATTCAGTCTAATGATGGAGAATTTCGGCTTGGGAGTGATGATGGAAGTCCCCACCGTCATCGTGAACATCCAGCGAGGAGGCCCAAGTACAGGTCTTCCTACACTTACCGCCCAAGGCGATGTGATGCAAGCGAAATGGGGAAGCCACGGACCTTACGAAGTAATCGCTCTTTCACCAGACTCACCTCAAGATGCTTTCGATCTCACAATACGTTGCTTCAATCTAGCAGAGAAATATCGAGTTCCTGTTGTTCTTCTCGCTAGCGAGACGGTGGGTCATAGCGCCGGAAAGGTTGTCGTCCCGCCTGAAGATGAAATAGAGATTATAAACCGAAAGAAACCTACAATTCCGCCAGAAGAATATTTACCATACAAGCCCGATGCGGACTTGATTCCTCCAATGGCTCATGCAGGCGAAGGATACGCTATCTGCACAACAGGACTCACACACGATGAAAAAGGTTATCCAGATACAACCCCGGAGACACAAGAAAAGTTGATTAGACGATTGAATGATAAGATTCGAAAACACAAGGATAACATCGTTGAAGTAGAAGAGCAATACATGGGAGATGCAAAGATCGCAGTTGTCTCTTATGGGCAGGTTTCTCGATCCGCAAAGAGAGCCGTAAAAATAGCTAGAGAAAACGGAGTCAAAGTTGGAAGCATCAAACTTATCACCATCTGGCCTTTCGCAGAGAAAGTCATACGAAAGTGGGCGAAGCAGGTGGATGTGTTCATCGTTCCGGAGTTGAATTACGGCCAAATCTCTCTGCAGGTGATGAGGGAAGCAGCAGGAGATGCTGAAACCTATTTGGTTCCAAGAATGGGAGGACGACTATTCACGCCTCTAGAGATCTACCAGGAGATTAAGAAGGTGAGCGAAAAATGAGCCAAAAGATAACAATAGAGGAAACGCAGCAAGAGTTACATCCTATGGATCGGTGGCTCAGATCTGAGCGGTTGCCTCATATCTGGTGTGCAGGATGTGGTATTGGGCCTACATTATATGCTTGGACTCGAGCGCTAGACAATGTTGGAATACGTAAGGAAAAAGTGGTTTATGTATCTGGAATAGGCTGCTGCGGTAGAGGATCTGGCTATCTAGACGTAGACGGTTTTCATACCACCCATGGCAGAGCAATCCCATTTGCTGTTGGAATTAAGCTTGTCAAGCCGGAGCTGTGTGTGAACGTGATATCAGGAGATGGTGATCTCTTTTCCATCGGTGGCAACCATTTCATTCATGCATGTAGAAGAAATGTAGATTTACTGGTCATTTGCACTAACAACTTTACTTATGGCATGACAGGCGGTCAGCTTGCACCGACTACTTTACGAGGAGATTACTCAACTACTACTCCATATGGCAATATTGAGTATCCCTTCAACACGCCGTATCTTGCGGATGCTTCAGGAGCTGTGTACGTTGCAAGATGGACAAGTGTCCACGTAAGACAGTTAGAAAAATCCATCACTGAAGCACTAAGAATGAAAGGTCTTCGATATATTGAGGTTCTTTCGCCGTGTCCAGTGAACTACGGAAGACGGAATAAACTTCGTGAAGTGGATGACATTGCGAAATGGTTTTGGAAATCTTTCGAAATCAGAAATGGAGCAAATACGAGCGAGGTTCAGATTGAGAAGGAGAAGCCCTTGATCCTTGGAAACTTCGTCAAGCGAGAGGGTAAACTGTCATACTACGAGGAACTAAAAAAACTGGAAGAAAAAGTGAATAGAGCTGCAGAGAAGGCGAAAGAATGAAATCAGAAGCTAGAAGGGAAATCATGTTTGGCGGATTTGGGGGTCAAGGGATCGTGACAGCTGGTTACATCACTGGTCAGGCAGCTGTTGTCTACGATGGCAAAGAAGCTACCTTTACACAGGTTTACGGGCCTGAAGCTAGAGGCTCGGCTTGCTCCAGCGGCGTTGTAATCAGCCAAGAAGAGATCAGCTATCCTTATCTCCTTAACCCTGAAGTTATGGTAATCATGAGTCAAGAAGCATACGATAAGTTTCTGCCTAGGCTTAAACTGGGAGGAGTGCTGATTGTTGACAGCACTATCGTCAAACCTGACAAGCTGGTGGAGAAACATCGTCTTTACAAGGTGCCAGCTACTGAATTAGCCGAAAAGTTGGGAATAAGAATCATCGCAAATGTTATCCTGCTTGGCTTTGTTGGGAGAATCTGGGATGCAGTGAGTGTTGAGGCGCTTCAAGAGGCAGTTAAGGCTAGAGTTCCTGAAAGATACTTGGATTTGAATCTCAATGCATTTCAAACGGGAGTCAAGCTCGCAGAAAAGGCATTGAAAGAGAACAATATGGAATGATCAATTTGAATGAGAACAGCCTCTCAGATGAGGGATCACTTTGAGAGCAGATGTGATGAAACACCAGCTTGACAAGAAACTTGTTTTGGAGAGAAAAACACTAGTAACGCGACACGTTCTCACATTAGACGCAAACCAATGCGTCGGGTGCGGAATTTGTGAGGCCATATGTCCTAAGGAGTCCCCAAAACTCTCTTCTCCTGTTACAAAAGATGGTAGATTGTTACAGAAACCACAAGTCGACTTTGAAGCGGATAAGTGCATATTCTGTGGTGAATGCGTTGATCTCTGTCCAACAAACGCTATCAAATTAGAAATAAACGGTGAACCAAGGATTCCGGTAATTGAATTTGAAGCTTTTCCCGTTCTCAGGAAGGTAATTGCCATTGATGCAAAAAAATGCTGGTATGGCGCAATAGCAACTGATTGTGAAATTAAATGTCAAGAAGAGTGTCCAACAGATGCCATAGATGTGACGGTTCAAAATATAGGAAAAGAACCAGCAGGTAGAATAGTTGATTTCAAAGTTCTCGAAGAAAAATGTATCTTCTGCAAAAAGTGTGAAAGCGCATGCCCTGAGGATGCAATCTCCGTTATAAAACCGTTTAGAGGTTCTCTTCAGTTGGATACAAACCTGTGCCCAGAGGGATGTCATATCTGCGCTGATATTTGTCCAACTGAAGCTCTGTCAATAGGCGAGGACAAGAAACTCGTGATTACGGAAGAGTTCTGCATTTACTGTGGAGCCTGCAAACAGGTTTGTCCAGAGAAAGCGATAAAAGTTGATAGAACAGAAGTCCTGCATACAGATGTAAAATCAGGGGCGTGGGTTAAAGCATTAGAGAAACTAACTTCATATGGTTTCGTAGCTAAAGAAATAGGCTCTAAATCCGAAAAGAAGAGACGTGAACGCATCAAAAACCTTGTTGGCTCTTGAGGCAGACCCTTGAAAATCTGGGGGAAGTAAGTTCTATGCAGAGATTAGAGAATGTAAAGGTTTTTCCAAAAAGCTTAGAGGGAGTTCAAATCTCCTCACCTCCACTAACAAAACATATAATATACAGCCTTCACTTTTTTTTTATATAGTGTTAACATTTGATTCTTTATTCTCTCTGAGGGAGAATGAAAATTCGACAAATATTTTCCCCATAAAAATATGTGAAGATCAATATTTTCGACCTCTCATCTGAGGTTAAGTAATGATTACATGTTATGCGTCAAATAGAAAAGGAGACAAAGTTATGAAATTTAAGATAGTTTACTAATGTCAACTTCTAATACAAATCCAAACTAATCGAACTGAATAACAACTCAAAAGTTCGAAACAAGTTCAAAAAAAAAAAAGGAAATATACTGAAAAATAAAGTATTTTATCAGAAAAAACAATCAAGTACATCCATTAGGTCCATGAACGTTCTTAGCAATAATTATAAAAATTTGCTAGAACTATTTTCTTTTGGGGGTGGTTCTGTTAACTACTTGGAGAGATACTTTTGAGGTTGCATTGAAAGAAATTGGAGACATTTCAGGATTCACTGTTTTTGATGCAGGTCCTGAAGGTTATGCTTCCCAGGTTCTTGCTCAAAGAATTGGTGATGGTCGAATCATTGGTGTAAATATGTGGCTTGGCTTTTACAGGGCGGTCAGGAAGATGGTTGGTGCTAAGTTGATGAAAAAGCTTGTCTTAATTTATGATGATATGAAGAGAATAAATTATATCAAAGATAGTTTCTTTGATCTTGTGGTTTCATATGAAACTATGGCTTCTATTGAAAGAGAGACACCTAGAAGCACTTTACCTATTCTTAAGCAATTTTATAGAATCTTGAAACAAAATGGTAGATTTTTAGCAGTCGAGAATCTTCCAGTGAACGAAGTCATACCAATTGACGAAGCACAAGCGTTACAAATTAAAAGTATTGAAATTCTAAATAAACTCGTTCCGATCAAAGTTTCTTATAACGTTCTTCAACTCAGTAAAATGTTAAGACAAGTAGGTTTTGAGAATATCGATTGGAAACTGATCAGTGAAGGAGATATAGTTTCATCTAATGGTGTAATAAGAGAGAGTGAGGGTTTGAAGAGTCTTGTGAATGAAATCATCAAGAATCAGGGAGAGAGAGAAGAATATCTTAATGAAATCAAAGAAATCGATAAACAAGTTAAAAAAACAGGATTACGAACCTTACCATACTACGCTTTGTATGCTAGAAAAATAAGTTAACTGCAAACCTATGTACCTTAGAAAGAAGAATGAATGTGACAAGAATCAAAAATAATTTATAAAAATAAAAAAAGAGAGAACTATTGAATCTGTAAGCAATTTTTTAATTGGCTGGTTGAAGATCCTTTAATGCGTCTGTATGATTGTCATCTTGGCGAGACCATTTCCATCCGCGAGTCTCTTTTACTACTATTATATATTATTCCCTTTTTGTTGTATCGATGTATATAGTGTGCCTGCCAGCTTTCTTACCTATATTTTAAGCATTCTTAATATCAATCCCGTTTGTGAGCCTTATCCACTTTTATCTGACTGTTCTAGATTTGGATTTTTGACAAGCCTCTTCTTGTTTGTAGGTGTTGCCATGACAAGTATCGTGCTAAATAACTTGCTTGCAATAATAAATATTTACAATACAGAAAAAATAAATCCTTTTGAAAGTATACGTTAAGTTTAGTATCTGAGATTATAATCCTTCTATCTTTGTAGTTCTGACCAACAATCGTCACATTTTTCATATGTCGATGCGGCCATCGAATGTAGGGTTTGTCCGTCATATGTTATTTTACATTTACTTGGAATGGGGTGTTTATGCACTTTCCTATTTTTCACAAAATATTGAACCATTTTTTCACCTCCACTAAGGTTTTATGGGGCATAATACTGAATAAAATAAACGATATTGAGTATAATAATATATATATGTATAATATAACGCTTTATAAAGTACGTTAATAGTACTATATGATTAAGTATATGACACACATAATCCATCTATTTATTATCTTATATTAAAGTTTGAACTGTTGTTAAATAATACCACAATACCAATCTCTTAATTTATCTTTTAAAAAAAATCTTACTTAATTCTACGATAAAAGAACAACGAACGAAAATATTACATTTAAACACTGAATCTTTACATCTATTATTTCAAATAATTTAATCTTACTAATCTGCTTGCTAACGTACGTTAATCTTTAATTATATTTAGTATTATTATCTATTCGAGGACGAAAAATGTCGAAGATAAAATTTGGGGTAAATATCGATGAAGCCCCTGAGATGTTATGGCATGCTGACTATAACGCTACGAAAAACATGGCTCAACAAGCAGAAGTGTTGGGTTACACGTCTCTATGGGTGATGGATCATTTTTATTGGGGAAAAGGTCCCAGAGCGTTAGGTGGTGAAGGTACTGTTTTTGAACCTTGGACTCTGCTCGCTGCACTAGCAACAGAAACGGATAAGATGAAGCTGGGTGTTATGGTCTCCTGTAATTCTTTTCGCCATCCTTCTATAATTGCTAAAGTAGCGGCAACAATAGATGTAATCTCAAATGGAAGAGTTATCTTTGGGTACGGTGCTGGTTGGTTTCAGGAGGAGTATGATGCTTTTGGGTTTCCATTTCTTTCTCCATCCGTTAGATTAAATCAGATGAGAGAAGCAATCATTGTGATTAAAAAGCTCTGGACAGAAAAGAGAACTACTTTCCAAGGAAAATATTACGGTCTTCAAAACGCTCCAGGTAATCCTAAGCCTATTCAGAAACCTTATCCTCCAATTATGATAGGTGGCGGCGGGGAGAAGCTAACTCTGCGAATAGTTGCTGAATTGGCTGATATGTGGAATCTCTATGGCGTTCCAATAGAGATCTACAAGCGGAAGGTGGATATTTTAACGACGTATTGTGATGCACTTGGAAAAAAGATAACGGATATCGAGCTAACTTGGACAGGAAATTTGACTTTAGCGAATGATGAGAAACAACTACAGAAAAAGATTGATCGATATATTAAAGAAAACCGCATTTACTCTGTGCCCAACATTATAGCTTCTACCTACGATGATTGTATAGAGAAGTTACAGCAATTCATTGATATTGGTTGTAAGCATTTTATCTTTAATCTACAAACTTTCAACGAGGACAAGGAAGCTTTCATGGAAAAAATTGCTCCATCCTTCTAAAGTTTTATTGTTCATTTTTTATTCATATTCAACGGGATACTATTTTCTCGAAGCACATGATTATTAAATCAATGAAAAGAGGAGAATTCCTGGGAAGATCTACTAGATAAGCATCCGGTTTATAGAGATTTTCTTCTGTTGCTCGATAATAGATCTTATAAGTGCCGTTTCAATCTTTTACTAACTTCTTTATCTCTTCTAAAGTGTAATTTCCCTTTTCCTCAAAATAACAGAGACATTTCTAATGTTCAATATTCAATCTTTTTTTCAGGGAATAGGTAACCAAACTGGTCTCTTGAGATTATACCATGCAGTTATGTTTCTATCTCTAGCTCTTTTTTATTTTTTTAAAAGGAAAGATTCTGTATAAATGTGCTTGTTATTCATGGATTGAGTACGTAATTATTAAGACCATACGAATAAAAAGGGATTAATAGAAGCTAAACTATTTAATGAAACGTGATTGATTTGATAAAAAACGATTTACGGTTAGCTGCGATGCATAGGATAATTAAAAAGGCTGGTGCTGAAAGGGTAAGTAATAGTGCTCTCAAGGAACTTAGAATTGCTTTAGAGGAAGTTGGATTAAAAATTGCCATGGAAGCTTTAGATTTTACTATACATGCTCATCGGAAAACTGTTAGAGTGGAGGATATTCAAATCGCTGTAAGAAAAGTACTAAAAAAATAAAAAAGCCGTCCTTTTTTATACCCTTCAGCCTATTATCTTATCTGTTTTCAAGAGTTACATGTTTTAGTATGATCGCTGCTAACGTTACTTCAATTAGTAAGCGGGTGCGGTTAATTTATTTCCCTTTTTTGGATGTTAAATAGTTCATTGACGCTTGTCAAGTACTAAAATGATTCTCATTTATCAACTTAAGAACTTCATTGCAGTAGTTTTCTTCAGAAGAGTTAGGATAATGAAATCAGAGACATACCTTAAATAATTCTTAATAATTCATTTTAAAATAAAGTTGGACAAACATATCTCATACTGCTTCTTCTATGAAAGAAATTACTTTAGTCTACATTGTCTTGATATGTGTTATTTAGATTAATATTGTAAACTGTATTCTGTGGAATACCCTAAGCACTATCTCAATATATCTTCTCTACCTTTTTTACACATTATTTATACATTTATAATACAATTATCACATTCTATAAACAGTTATATTTCATAAAAAAGCGTATAAGCTCTATTGAATTCCGCCTCAGATTACTTATGTAGATGATTAACAAATGCTTGGTAACTTGGCAAACACTATTCACCCCAGCTCCGAGGAAGACGCGATTCCTTTAGTTTTAATTAAACTCGAACACGCCCTAGTCAACTTGAAAGACATTGGTGAGGGTCTTAGAAGGGAAGATCATTCACTATTCGATAAATGTATTGAAGCTCGGGTAGAGGGAGATAACATTCATGCAATGATGTACGCAAATGAATGTGTCGAAATTAGAAAGTTAGCTCAACTTATAGTCAGCAGTCAATACGCTTTGGAACAGATGATGTTGAGGCTTCAGACTGTTAAAAAACTTAGTAGAATAATGATAACCATGTCACCAGTCGTCGGAGTTCTGAAGGAGACGAGAAGTAGACTTATCGGTATTGTCCCGTCAGTTGCTAGTAGTCTAATGGAGGCTAACCAGCTTCTGGATAAGAATCTTAAGGATATGGGTACGACCACGGTGCAAATTACTCCAGGAATAACTTGTAGCGAAGATGCAATGAAGATTTTGGAAGAAGCAAATTTGGCAGCTGAACAGAATATACGTGAGAAATTTCCAAATATACCTGAAGATATTTCAGGTAGTATGCTGGAGAAAGATTCTATGTCACTAAAAGAGAGAGTGTAACCTCCACAATTCACTATTCTTATGAATATTTTCCTAAGATTGTACTTTTATGAGAACAAAATCTTGAGAGGCTCATTAAAGATAGATTGATTTTTATAAGAGCTTCTCTAATGTGAATGAGCTATTATCTATTCCTTTTTTAGAATAATATTTGTCTCAATTTTTATTCTCTTATTTGGTTTAGCAACTTGAAACACCAATTAAGACACCTTATCATTCATCCACTCAATGTGAGAAAAAATCAACAGGTTATACTAACTGAATACTCTATAACTTTTTTTTAAGTTTGGAAAAATAGAAATTTATTGATTTAGAAAAATATAAACTTATTAAAACTAGCACTATTAGAATGGATGAAACGAGGGTTTCTGATGGGAATCTGAAGGCTCCGATAACAGTAAAGGACACTTCACTACTAACTGCTCCTTTCATCGTTTCGTCCCCTCCCCATGAGGCTATAACTTTCCAAACGCCCTTTTCATCAGGATTAAGTTTATGTTCGTAATGACCTTCAGCATCTATTGGCACGATTTCTATCGACTTTGTCTTATCGGGTTTTGTATAGTTTAGTATAATAGAAGTTTGAGGGATATTTGGTATACTGCCATAAACCGTGATCGATTCATCTTCGTTTACTGTTAAAGCAGATAACTCACAAGAGATTAAACTTGAGGTTTTTGAAATAGTGAAGATTATTTCTTCACTTGTTGAACTTTTAGCTGTTACGTTACCCTCCCAATATGCCTTAACTGACCAGGAACCGACAGCAAAGGGTTTAAACGTATCATTAAACATTCCATCTGAGTTTAACATTGTCTCTCTACTCAATTTCTCTCCACCCAATCCACCCAATATTTGGGGTGTAGTGTATATTATGGTCACATTTTCACTGGTAACTGGAAGTGGATCAACTCCTGAAATAAGATAACCTGATACTGAAATGGCCTTGCCATATGGAATATTTGTTGGGGTAGCTGAACAGGAAATTATACTCTCTTCTTTCTCTAAAAACTGGATATCTATTGTGTCCTCACCTATATTTCCTATAGAATCTTCAACCTTCAGCGTAACTATGTAATTATATGTTGCTGTCGATAGAGGTATGTGTGTGTAGCTTATTCTCATATCTTCACTCGTTGTTCCGTCTCCAAAATTCCACTCAAAACGGAGATCTCCAATACTATCAACATTGTCACTGGAGCCACTTGCATCGTATGTTATTGCTGTTCCAGGTTCTACTCTATAGGTAACTAATTGACCAGATGCAATACGAAGTCCGTAACAAAAAGCATCGGCTATGGGACTTTCTGTATCATTTACCGTAATCGTGACATTATCAGTAGCCCAGTTTCCTCCCCAATCAGTTACATTGAGCATTATGTTGTATATACCAACTGTTTCAAAAACATAGGTGGGGGTTACTCCTGTTAAAATTTGAGAGGTATCATCTTTAAACATCCAAGTATAATTTACAATACCTATATTATCTGTTGATCTTGAGCCATTAAGGTAAATAAGTTCGCCTTGTCCTACCTCTTCATCTAAATCTATATCGCCCACGAGTTCAAAATCTGCATCGGCTAAGGGATCTATTTCATCAGGAACGGTAGTCATTTCGTTTGTATCAAGGTAAAAATATTCTCCATTTCCCCCTCCAATGGCGAATATCCTGTTACCTACTGTAGCTCCTCCCAGTTCCCCTCTACCAATAAGTATTGGTTCTTCATTTTCCCAAATATTCGTGGATGTGTTGAAACTGTATACTGTCCGATAGAAAGGACCCATATTATTAACATAGTTTGTAGTTCCTCCTAAAACATAGATCTTTCCAAGTGGACCTAAGGTTATACCAAACTGGCAAAGAGGTGACGGTAAGGCTGTTGTTATAGTCCACGTGTTCGTAACTGGATTATACACCTCGACTGTTGAAAGCACTGTCTGTTCATCAAGCGAGTATCCTCCAATAGTATAGATTAATCCATTTTTACCTTTGATAACTCCCAACCCCACTCTTGGAGTAGGCATAGAATTTCCAAATCTCCATGTATCAGAAGTAGGATTGTATATTTGTACAAGGTCTGCGCCACCTAACCCACCAATGACATAGATGCTTCCATCTTCTCCCGTCGCTGCATCAGCTGCCCATACTGATATAGGTATATTGGTTTTCAGGTTCCACGTATTTGTGGTTGGATTATAAGCTTGTACAGAATTCTGACCTAAACCAGCACCACTGATTACATACAATATACCATCCAAACCTTTGGTACCTGCGGCCCCCCTTGTCGCATTAGGCAACGAAGCTCTAGTACTCCAGCTATTTGTTGCGAGGTCATAAACTTCCATACTCGCTAACGCCATTCCATTTATTCTATCAATCCCCCCGATTACATAAATTAATTCATCTTCTACAAGAACAACTGATTGTCCTCTTGGAATCAGCATTTTTTCGTTAGCAGTCCAAAAACTTATTGTTGCATTTACCCGTCCAATTTGAACCGAAAAAATAATTGCAAAAATAAATAAGATACATGTTACTCGTCTAACAGATAAGAGCCTTTTTAAGGGCTTCATAATATCAACTTATTTCCCTTTATTTACTATTTTAAGGTTTAAATTATACCTTGGATGTAAAATGAATTTTGAATTATTAATCCTTTATATAAGAAGAATTTTAATTCTATTTGAATCTTTATCCTGGAAATATTCTTATCAGCACTTTTTCAAAAAAAGAAAGACGTTTTCACTATTTTGACGTATGTGGTCTCTATCGGTACGGCATTACCATACTTTTGAGAAAGATCTAAATTATAAACATCTTTCTCTTTTGAAATATATGATCAAAGAGTGAATAAAATTGGCGTCTATATGGGTAGAATTCGTTGGAATATTACAAAATGAAACCGGTAAGAAGAAATTACAGATTATCTTCGATGCGCCAATTACGGTTTCTACAATGATTAAGAGACTAAAAACAAGCTTCAAATTAAAAGAGAATTTCTTACTTGAATATGAAACGGGACGTTTAAGACAGAACATCCTAACTTTAGTTAATGGTAAAGAGATAAATGTGTTAGAAGGTCTCGAAACAAAATTGAAAAATGACGACATTGTAACTATTATACATATTTCTCACGGCGGATGAACATTTCACAACAACGATTTTAAATTCAGTCTTAAACACATTTTCAAATTTCTTTCACCACATTTACCCATATAAATCTGTCAACAACTTACTCATTGTTCATCAGTTCTATTCAGTTCATAACTTCCATCTATCTTAACAAAGTCTTTGAATAACTCAACTTTTAAGCACATATCTATACTTAAAACCATCAAAACGGTAACGGAATTCTAAACTGTTTTAGAGATGTAACTCCAGATATGTTCCGCGATCTTTTTTATAGATCCTTTTCCATCGATTACTTTCCACCCAAACTGTTTAGCTAAGTTCAGGTAAGCTTTCCTAACCCTATCTTGGAACAATTCATCCTCTTCGTATAGATCTTTCGCTTTCTCTCTTCTATGCGCTGTATCCACGGGAATATCGATTACTATTACAACATCTGCGATGGGTAGACCCTTCTCAAGTTTTAACATCCATTCCAACTCTAGATTATTCGCTAAACCATATGCAATACCAGAAGGGATATACCTATCCGCAATCACAATCTTTCCCTCTTTCAGCCAATTACATATGTCTTTTGCTCTTTCCCATCTGTTAGCAACATATAGTAACTGTCTAATCTCTGGCCTAAATTTTATTCTGCCACTAAGGAACTTGTTAATCTCTTTTCCTAGTGGTGTTTTATAATCTGGGAAAGTAATATATTCAACGCGCCTTCCAATTTTCCGTAATCTCTCTAAAAGCAACATTGAATGAGTTCTCTTACCTGATCTATCAATTCCTTCTATGGCTATTAATGACACAACATTACCCTCAATTAACAAATGTACATGATCTTAATTATACTATTCATTAACTTTTTTTCATTTTTAGAAAAAGAAAACAAATTCTTAATAAAATATACCATCTACCATAAGATGTGATAGATTTATCAACTGAAATCTGCTATTTATTCATAATTTTTTTAATAAAATATATGCTCGTTTTTTTATCGTAGATATGATTTATGCGCTGCTTAAAGTAAATGATGATACTTCTTATTTTTTATTCATTACCTCTTTTACAAAATAGACTTAAAGGAATAAACAAAGTAAAAATACATCTGATATTAAAGAATAAAGGGGTTATTTGATGATTAAAAGTATTGGTGAGATCCGAGATCCAATCCACGGATACATCTTTATGACTTCTATTGAGAAGGAACTTATTGACTCTAAACCTCTACAGAGATTAAGACGTATTAAACAGCTCTCGGGTGCTTTTTTAACATATCCTGGCGCAGAGCATTCAAGATTTTCCCACTCTTTGGGTGTTATGCATTTAGCAGGGCTTCTAGGAAACCATTTTATGAAGTTGTCTTATATTGATGAAGAAGATATCCAGAAAATTCGAATAGCTGGACTCTTACACGACATTGGCCATGGACCATTCTCCCATATGTATGAAGAAATCCTAGGGAAATATCGTAACATGACCCATGAAGATGTCACCCAATGGCTCATTAAAACCAGTGAGTTGAAGGACATTCTCACAAAATATGGTTATTCAACACAAGACCTCTCTAAACTCGCTGTCGGAAAACTTGAAAAACCAGACAAAAGGTTCCTCAATCAAATTATTGCAAGTCAATTTAGTGCTGATACTATGGATTACCTCATCAGGGACTCGCACTTTGCCGGTGTCGAATATGGCAAAATAGACGTTCATCGTTTAATAAATTCCATCGATGTTTTCGATAACACACTCGCTATGAATATTGATGCACTCTATGCCTTAGAAGCATTTGTAATAGCTAGATATGAGATGTTTAAAGCTGTTTATTTTCATCGAACAGTAAGAGCCGCAGAAATAATGCTCGTTCGTGCCATGGATTATGCTAACGATCAACTTGAATTGACTTCCTTTCAAAAACCTAAAGATTATCTAAAACTGGAGGATGCTAATGTCCTCTCCAGATTACTATCTCTCAAACCATTAAGAACAAAAAAAATACGAATTAGCCAAGAATTAGCTGAATTATACTTAAATAGAAAACTTCTAAAATGTGTACATACAACCATCATCCATCACCAAAATGATTTCTACACAAATCTAATGAGTCGAGATGAAATTAGAAATCAGATCATTGAAGAGATTGGTGAAAAATCGGGAGTAGATCCGTATTATATTTTAATTGATGTGCCAACAGTTCCTTCTGTTCCATATTATCCATTACTTGGGAAACCATCTGAGATCCCTGTTTTTCAAAGCCTTCCAGATGGTTCTAAAGAACGACGCACATTATCAGAATATTCACCCATTATTGATGCCCTGATTGGTTATATGGATATTATACGAATTTACACTATTCCAAAGTTTAGAAATAAAGTTAGAGACGGTGTAGCTGAAATCTTTGGAAAACAACCCTTTTCAACTAAAATATCCATGTAATTTCTATAAAATGTAAACCAACCGTGTTATGACATTTAGTTTCTAAAACAAAATTTACTCACACAAATAATATTAAACTTTATTCCCCCAGAAAAAAAAATTCCATTACCAAGATTTAAAAGACAAATATAAAACGATACTTATCCATACTTTTTTCCACAATAGTTTTTTGATAACTAAGTTTTTTCTATCTTAACGTTTAAAACACTAGAAAAATCTATTACTGCTTATACCCATTAATACTTGATAAAAATGTCTTTAGAAGGATTCACTGTATATAAACCGCGAGAGTTTTGTAACGATGTTAAATGTTCCACTCAAACAAAGTTAAACAAATTGAATATCATATCCAAATCATACGAACTCACTAGACAAAGCTGTCGAACTCATTGTAAATTTACAACTTGGCAATTTCATCACTGGCTTATAGAAAAAGGTTATTTGATTCTAAAACCAATAAAATAGATGTGAATTAAATGGTTTGGGGAATAAGAAATAGATTAGCTCAACTAATCCAGAAAGATGGACGCGTTTTATTTTTACCTATAGATCATGGATACTTCCTAGGACCAACTCATAAACTTGAAAAACCAGGTGAAACCATTAAACCTCTTCTTCCATATGCGGATGCTATAATGTTGACACGGGGAATACTTAGAACGTGTGTTGATCCAAAAAATAAAAAACCAATAATTCTGAGAGTTTCGGGAGGTTCAAGTGTTGTTGGAGACGATCTATCTAATGAAGATCGAATAACATCAATTCGTGAAATTATTAGACTTAATGCAAGTGCTGTCTCAATGTCCATTTTTATAGGAAGCAAGTATGAACACCAAACATTGATAAACCTTGCAAAACTTGTAGATGAATGCGAAGATTACGGGATCCCTGTTATGGCAGTAACAGCTGTAGGAAGAGAACTTGAAAAAAGGAAAGCCAAATTCCTAGCCCTATGTTGCAGAATAGCTGCTGAAATAGGTGCAAGAGTAGTTAAAACTTACTATTGCACAGAAAACTTTCATAAAGTTGTTGAAGGTTGCCCCGTACCTGTTGTAATTGCTGGTGGACCGAGAGTTGATACCGAGATGGAAGTTTTCAACTTTATCTATGATGCTCTACAAAACGGAGCGATAGGAGTAAACCTTGGAAGAAATGTATGGCAATCACAATATCCCGTAGCTATGATACGCTCTTTAAGAGCGATAATTCACGAAAACTATAACCCCAAAGAAGCTCAAAATCTCTTTAATAAAAATAAAACAGTAAAAGATTAATCCATCCCCTAAATTGGTGATATTTTGCTTGTTGCTGTTTACTATACTAATTCCGATATAAGACTACAAGAAATTTCCAAGCCAGAAATAACTGCAGACGAAATATTAGTACGCGTTATGGCCTGCGGAATATGTGGAAGCGACGTGACGGAATGGTATAGACTTCCCAGTTCCCCGAGAATCTTGGGTCATGAAGCAACAGGTACTATTGAAAAGATTGGAAAAAACATTACCACATCTAAGATTGGAGACCGGGTTTTCATCTCACACCATGTTCCTTGTAACAAATGTAGATATTGTTTAAGAGGTCACCATACAGCATGTGAAACTCTTCATACAACAAACTACTACCCCGGAGGCTTTTCTCAGTACATCAGTGTACAAAAAATCATTGTAAAATCTGGAGTATACAAACTTCCCCAAAACATGTCATATGTCGACGGAACTTTCATTGAACCTTTAGGATGCGTCGTTAGAGGTCAAAGGTTAGCTTCTGTTAATGAAGACGATACAGTGTTCATAATTGGCGCTGGAATCACTGGAATACTCCACATACAGCTAGCAAAACTTATGGGTGCTCGTAACATTATCGCAGCTGATATAAACCCATACCGTTTACAGTTAGCTAAAAAATTTGGTGCTAATAGTATAATAGATGCAAGAACAAACATTCAAAGAAAATTGAGAAAAATAAATGATGGAAGACTAGCCGATAAGACAATCGTTTGTACGGGTGCAAGACAAGCATGTATATCAGCTTTAAACTGTGTGGATAGAGGTGGAACTATCTTATTTTTTGCTGTACCCCCGCCTACTGTCAAAATTCCAATTCCCATCACCGAGTTCTGGAAGAATGAAATAACCGTAATGACTTCTTATGGAGCAGCTCCAATAGACTTGAGAGAATCCATGGGAATTCTAACTCATAAAAAGATTAATGTTGCAGACATGATTACTCATAAGTTTTCCCTCAATGAAATAAGTGAAGGTTTTCAACTTGTAGCGAATCCACACGAATCATTAAAGATAATTATTGAACCGAACAGAGTTTAATTTCCATCCGTTTTTTTAATGATCATGAAAAATTTTTTCAAAATATTTATTCACAAGTATGCTCCTTCATCTTTTTATAAGATACCCCTTGTCTCCTTTTTTACAGTATAATTAAAAGAATCCTTAAATCCATCTTTTTCTGGTAAGCACGAACTAATTTTCTCATTTTTTTCTTAAAAACGGTCTTCATTCAACTAAAATATCGTAAAATAATGATAAACATCTTCGTATATACACTAACACAGTTTTATACATCCATATGAAACTGAAACGCTTTATCTCACCCCTCATCTAATTAATAAAAAAGTGATTTTTTTGATAGAGATTGATGGTAACAAGAAAAGTGGCAGTGGTACTATACTCCGCCTTTCCATCTCTCTGGCAAGTATACTTGGAGAAGAACTCCATATCTATAATATTCGTAAAAGAAGACGTTTACCCGGATTACGTCCACAACATCTTGAATCCGTACTTATGGCTGCTAAGCTATGTAACGCAAAGGTTAAAGGTGCTCACTTAGGTTCAGAGGAACTTTGGTTTAAACCTTCAGAAATTATTGGGGGTAAAATTGAGGCGCAGATTGGAACAGCTGGAAGTATACCCATGTTATTGATGACAATATTACCTATTTGTGCTTTTGCAAAACAAAGAACCTATATCCATGTTGATAAAGGTGGTACATCTGTTCGGTACTCACCAACCATAAACTACTTACAGTATATACTTTTGCCAATACTCGAAAAAATGGGCTTAAAAACAGGCTTGACGATTCATAAATATGGTTATTACCCAAAAGGTATGGGTGAAATTTCTCTTGTGGTTCAACCATGTAAAAAACTTTCTCCACTACACCTTTCACAATTTGGAAAAACAATTCATACGAATGGTTTCTCCGTTTGTACTTTCTTAGAAAATAGAAAAGTGGCTGATCGACAAGCAAAAGCAGCTACCAAACATCTTAAAGACCATGGCTATGACGTACAAATTGAAGTAGTATATGATTCCTCCAACCTCTATCAAAAAGGTAGCTCTATCGTATTATTTACGCAAACAGATTGTGGAGTACTCTTAGGGACAGACGAAATCGGTGAACTTGGTAAGTCCAGTGAGATTGTTGGTAATAATGTAGCAAAAAAACTTTTAAAGGAACTAAAAGTTCAAGCTACAGTTGATATAAATCTTGCTGATATGCTTATCCCATACATTGCATTAGCTGAAGGTAATTCCATATTTTTAACACGTTCAATGACAGAGCACCTATCTACAAACATTTGGTTAACACAAAAACTTCTCAATGTTAATTTTCAAATTAAAAAGAGTGGAAAACTTTATCGGATTGAGAAACGTCCCTCCTAGAAAACCTTCCCTCTTTGAGAAAAAACTCATGCACTTTTTTTTAGTCAATCTTAATTAGATTATATGTTGACAATACTAGTTTATACTGGTCTTGAAGATGGATAAGAGTACAATAATACTTTAAAGATACTTTTCATTATCCTTTATTATGATAAGCTATGATTAAGAACGTTTAAAATTTTAAATAATTATGGAAAAGGCTTATCATTATTGAATAATAATTTGTACTGATGGAGCGTTAACGATATGGTCGATTTGAGAAATTTTTTATCCACACTAGATCAATCAAAAGAACTTATACGTATTAGTGAATCCCTATCAAAGAAATATGAGATTCCTGCAATATTAAAAAGTGTTGATGCAGACTCTGCAGTTTTATTTGAAAAAGTAGATGGTCATAACGTTCCAGTAGTGGGTGGAATATGTGCTACTAGAGAACGAATTTGTAAAGCTTTAAAAATTGATGCCACAAATTTGTATCCTCACTTACTAGCCGCTATTCGAAATCCTCTTCGATCGAAGATATGTGAAGATGGACCCGTTAAAGAAGTACAAGAAAAACCAATACTCAGTAAGATTCCCATATTAACCCATTATGAGCGAGATCCTGGGCCTTACCTCACAGCCGCCATCGTTTCAGCTCGCAGCCCAGATGGAACCATAGAAAACGTTTCTATCCATCGTATGCAAGTTCTGGATAATACTCACCTCGCGATAAGAATTGTTCCACGACATCTTTACAAATTATGCCAGATAACCCGGGAGACTAAAAATAAGTTAGATATAAGCATCTCAATAGGTCTCAACCCAACAATATTATTTGCTGCGTCATCTTCAGCTCCCTTTGGAGTTAGTGAATTTGATATAGCTAACACTCTGATGAATGGAGAACTCAATTTAATTAAGTGTGATCATGTGGATGCTTATGCACCTGCAGACGCCGAGTTAATATTGGAAGGTAGGATTCTTTTAGATGAGGAAACTCTGGAAGGACCTTTTGTAGATGTTACTTCTACTTACGATATTCAGAGAAAACAACCAATAATTGAAGTGGTGGGCGTTATGAGACGAGAGAAGTACATATATCAGGCCTTACTTCCTGCTGGTTCAGAACATCGTTTACTTATGGGTATGCCCCAAGAAGTTAGAATATGGGAATACTCAAAAAACATTGTTCCATCGATTAAAGCCGTCAATATGACTCTAGGCGGTTGTGGTTGGCTTCATTGCGTTGTAAGTTTTAAAAAGTTTAGAGAAGGAGATGGAAAAAACGTTTTGATGGCAATCTTCGCTGCGAATCCAAGCATCAAACACGCTACCGTTGTCGACTCGGATATTGATATTTACGATATAAACCAGGTGGAATGGGCAATAGCTACACGGTTTAGAGGCGATAGAGACCTCTTGCTTGTCCCTAATGTTCGTGTTTCTAGTTTAGACCCAACCGCCGATCAAGAACTTGAGTTAGGTTGTAAAGTTGGTGTAGATGCTACAAAAACTCTTTCCAAACACAAGGACCTATTTGAAAGAGCGAAGATTCCGAGAAATACCAAAGTAGATCGTGTGTTGAAGAGCATAACTCAGAATAATTATGAGTAACTGTCTTACTGTTGTCCCTTTTAGAATAATTTACCGGAGAACAATTTAGTTATCAATCTCTCAATATTTTTTTTCACTTTAATGGTTTAAAAAATAACTTGAGAGAAAAAATAAAACTTCAATGTATAATCTAGCATGGAAAGAAATTATTTAATAGATGCTCTTATGAATCCATTGAATAATGGATTAGGTTTTAATGGCTGTGAAGTGAATTCTGGATGTGCTTGAGTTCCAATAAAGAATTTATGTTTATACTCTGGCAGCTCACCGATTTGCATAATTTTTTCATCTTTTTCTGATTCTCCTGAGAATATGAATCCATGGATTTCGAATTCATCAATATATTTAGGGTTTATTTCGTATCTGTGACGAAAACGTTCAATAACGCGATCGTTACCATAAAGTCTCCAAGCAAGCGTATTCTTTTTAATTCTTATTACCTGAGCCCCTAAACGCATAGTTGCACCATATTTTGATTGTTTTATTAACTCTTTTTGCCATGGTAGAAAATCAACGACTGGTATTTTTGCTTCACTATCTACTTCAGTCGTATTTGCATCTTCTAAACCACAAACATTTCTTGCATACTCAACTACAGCAAGTTGAAAACCGAAACATAATCCCAAGAACGGGATCTTATTTATTCGGGCGTATTTGATCGCTAAAATTTTGCCTTCAACTCCTCCAGATCCGAAACCTCCAGGTACAATAATCCCGTCAACACTGTCCAAGATTTTTAAATTATTTTCCTTTTCTTCAAAATCCTTTGCGTCAATCCACATCATTTTAGGTTGAACATCATTTGCACTTGCAGCATGCTTAATTGCCTCAATAACCGAAATATAAGAATCACGTAATTTGTATTTACCCACATCGAAGTATTTACCCACTATCCCAATTTTCACTTCTTTTGTTGCACTATTCATTCTTTCTACAAACTTTCTCCAATCAGATAAATCAGATTTTTTTGTTTTAAGAGCAAGTTTCTTTAAAATTTTATCACCAATCTTTTGTTCGTCTAACTTCAATGGGACCTCGTAAATATTTTCTACATCTGGATTCGCGATTATATCTTCACTATTTACGCTACAGAAAAGAGCAACCTTCTCTCTTCTCGGTGCATCTATTTCCTGCTCAGATCTACAAATTATAAAATCCGGTTGAATACCTAACCCTTGCAAAGCTTTTACTGAGTGTTGAGTAGGTTTTGTCTTCATCTCCCCAATAGATCCTAATACCGGAAGATAACTTACATGTACAAATAGAACGCGCCGTCCCTCATACTTCATCTGTCTAGCTGCTTCAAGAAAAAGGACATTTTCATAATCTCCAATGGTTCCACCTATTTCAATTAATACAAAATCGATGTCTTCTTTTTCTACTAATGTAATAATTCTTCTTTTAATTTCATCAGTTATGTGTGGGATTGGTTGTACTGTTTTTCCAAGATAACTACCCGCACGTTCTCGCATGATGACCTCATAATAAACTTGACCTGTTGTAATGTTGTGGTTTTTACTTAACTTTTCTCCGAGAAATCGTTCATAATGACCTAAATCTTGGTCAATTTCTCCCCCATCATCTGTTACCCATACTTCACCATGTTCTGTTGGCCTCAAAGTACCTGCATCAAAATTTATATACGGATCAATTTTGATAGCGGTTACCTTGAATCCTTTAGATTTTAGAATACGCCCTATAGAAGCAGTGGTGATGCCCTTACCTAAACCACTAAGCACGCCACCAGAAATAAAAATATAATTCGGTTTATTTTTTGAATATACTCGCATGCTAACATATATCAACATGAAAGATAAAAGCTTACTTCTAATGTATTGATCTCAATGTGTATAGTAAAGAAAAAAGAAACAGAACCGGTAAGTTAAGGACAGAAAAAAAAGGGGATTCTTCTAAAATAACTTGACTTTACCTTCTATTATTGCATTAGTCACCTGCTTAATCTTAGCCAACTCTTCATTTACGATACTTTTTACGTCATTATTGACCATTTTTAAAGAATTTCCTTTTTCTAAGATAAGTTGAGTATCTGCAACCAAAGGGTAATCTATCGGTTTCCCTATTTGACTCAAAATCTTCACGTAGACCTCCTGTATCCCCATGACTTCCTTATAGACTTTATTTGCAATTAGATCAGCAAGAACATTGTAAATCTTTCCAACATGATTAACCGGGTTCTTTCCAGCCGCCGCCTCAAGAGACATGGGTCTACCCGGAGTAATCAAACCATTGACACGGTTTCCCCTACCGGTATTACCATCATCTCCCTGTTCAGCCGATGTCCCTGTTACAGTAAGATATACAACATTTTTTTCTGGTACATCAGCTGTATTAACAAAAACATCAATAGGATACTTCGTTATTCCAACTCCAAAGTTTGCAACGCGATCTTTTATCTCTTCTTTTATTGAGAGATAATGCTCAAGATTAGGTGTTAAACTACTAATCTGCGGTGCTGAAATAGTCAAATCTATGTGTTTATCTTTACGAAGCGCCATAACTTTAATATCTTCACCAATTCCTGGAAGTTCCTTTTTAATTCGATCAGAATTCAAATACATTTCAGTCTCAAAAACAAGTCTCTCCGTTTGGCTGAAAGGAGCGTAACCTACACCGAACGACGTATCATTAGATAACGGCATTACTTCACTTGAATCAAAGGTTGTAACCAAATCAACTGAGCCACGTCTAATCATATAGTTACAGATTACATGTTGATCTCTGTTAAGAAAACGAAAGTTTTTTTCAAGAAAACCATTCATTGCTTTTAGAACGATACTGCCTATAGGAATAGGTATGACTTTCCCATCTTCTAAAACTTCTATGATTGCTCTACCTGCAACAATAATTTGAATCGGTTCACAAACTTCCCCTCCACCAAAAAACGGGTTCGCTCTACCACCTACGACAAGCGACTTATCAACATTATGATGAAATATTACGCCAAAGTTTTTCTTATAATATTTACATAAGGCCACGGAAACGACTTCAGACATTGAATCTGCAATATAATCCGGATGCCCCCGCCCCTTCCTCTCAATAATTTCAATACCCCGCTCCTCTATTGGTGTCTGAGTAATTCTTTGAATAGTTATATTTCTTTCCATCCTCGTCTAACTCCGTTTTGTACAGCGCCTCTCATGCAATTATATAAATTTTTGTATTTAATACAACTTAAAAATTACTTAAAGTAGTATTATTAAAAATCAAATTAATTACCATTTTATTCTCTGGAGTAACTTTCACTCTTGATCCTAGAAAAATAAACAAAACGAGTAATGGCGTCTAATTTCTTTCTTCCGGAATAATCTATATTTATCAAATCCACATTATACGTTTTAGATTTAGCCACCAGATCTTACCCATTTCTTTTCTTAAACATTAACTGTTATTTCTTTCTTAATTCTCTCAACCACGTTATATCTATGTCTGTTAGCAAGTTCCTTTTTCTTTCCAGCGTTCCAACCACTGATTTCCTGGTAATAACCTGTCACGCGACTCCAATGCTCTAATAATCCATGCTCTGCACCACAATTTGAACATTTATCAAGAAGACCAGCGTGTGTTCTCTTACAAGCCTTACAGATGGTCATGTCCTTAGTGTAAGCGAAGTAACCTGTAAGTGTTTTTGTTGCTATATGTTTCGTTAATTTCCATAAAGCTTCCGCATTTGGGTAAGCTTCACCAAGGAAAACGTGCATGATTGTTCCACCACTAAATAATGGATGAAAACTAGATTCTACTAATATCCGTTCACCTAAAGGAATACCTGCTGCCACATTTACATGAGACGAATTTGTATAATATATTGAGCGCATATCATTCTCTATTTTATCAGGATTTCCCTGAAATATCGCTCGAGATCCATATCTATTTAGATCTATTTGTGCTAATCGAGTAGCGCATGATTCAGCTGGTGATTGGACTAAACCAAAGGAAGAACCCGTTTCTTTCGCGTACTCATCCACAACTTCCCTCATATATCCTATAACCTTAAGGCCAAATCTCCATGCATCAGAGCTTTCATGAATCTCATTTCCCACATGAATTTTTAATGTCTCATTAAGACCAACCATGCCGATTGTAATCCCTTGCTTTTCCACTTCCAAATATGGAGTTCCTGGAAGCGTACGGCTGTACTCTGCTTTTATATGAAGTCCGCTTCCATTATGATCATAATCATACCATTTTACCCTTTGGGGTTTATCATCAACAGGCTGAGCAAGGAAAGGTAATGATCCTTCGACTAAACGCTTCTTCATCTCATTAATCTTGATGAATGAAACATCTCTTGCAGCGTCCATCCGTTTATGTATTTCCTCGAAGAGTCTATCATCATCCCCCTTCGCCTCATAAGCGCATTGCGGTAGATTTACAGTTACGTTCTGAATCACTCCGCCACGTAATGTACCTCTCAATAAATCCTCTTCATCATTCCAACTCTGATGCTGCATGTAAAAACGGCAACATTGAGTACAAACCATTTCTCCTGCCATATAGGGTGCCCCTGCATTAAAAAAGTAAGGAGTACCAAATTTAGCCGCTAATTTTGCTGAGAGCATGTATTCTTCTTCATACTTGTCAATCCATTCTGGTTTTATTCTAATCTCTAACTTTGGCCAGTTGAAAGGTTTTCCTATATAATCCCCCTTCATAGCCACTTCCATAATCGCATCAAAGAAGCGTCTATTTTCTTCCTCATAATCACCATAAACCCCGACAACCTTACCTTCTGGTCCAATAGCTGGAATATCAGCATACGTTTTCGGTATACCTGGATCGATAGAGACACTTGAGAAAACGGTTTGACCTCCTCTTGCGACATACATCTCCCCCAGCTCAAAGAACATCGTTTGTGCTATTTGTTTAATCCCCTCATAATCCATCCCTCTTAGATATGGTGCCATAAAGAGATTGAAATCGTGGAGCCCCTGACCACCCCCGCAGTTTACCTGACTTGCCTGAAGTACCTTCAACGCGTGTAATAATGCAACTTCAGCTCTCTTAGCAGGTCCCGCAACAGCTGTATGTGTCCCGGTACCGTCTGCTATGAACCCATTTTTAAAGAAAAATCTAGCGTCGTGAGATTGACAGAAGGGTCTCGTAGGAAAATAGTCCAAATCATGAATATGAATAGCCCCCTTCATATGCATATCTCCAAGTTTAGTAGGTATGATCCTGAGCAAACTATACTCTCTTATGACATTATCCGCAATGAGTTTATGCACTGTCTCGGGATTCTGCTGAAGGTTTGCATTTTCATTAGAGTATTTATGATTCCCAAAAATCATCTTTTCTACATCAGCCACTGGAAGACCAACCCGCGTGTAACGTTTCCTAGCTGTCTCCAATTGTTTCTCAAGAAGTTTTACATTAACAATTTCTCTTATTAGTGGTGAGCTTAAAAATTCCAAATCCATGTGACGAATTTCAACTTCAACTTTAAACGCAACTTCTCTAGCAACTTCCTTATCAATCCCAGTCTCCTTTATGAGACTCTTAACAATTTTTTCACTGTTGAAGGGAACCATTAATCCTTTTGATGTCCTAACTAAAATGCTGTTGTTATTATTGTGCATATTTACACTTCCAATTAATCATTGATATACTATTTTAGAAGAAAAACCTGCGACGGTTTAGATAAGTGTCTTCTTTTATCTTCGCTATGATAAAAACTACCATATTGCCTATTAATTTATTTAAACAATTATATCTAAATTATTCGTCTTTAGGAATCAATATTTTATCAAAAAAACTTGCAGATAAAAATCTCTTATATAAAGAAAAATACCTTTTTTTTGTCCTTTATATGTTTTATCTAGTAATATCTCTGAAAGTACTTTAAGAAAGTTAAAGTTTTCTAATAAAATATGACTCTTAAATCTCTCTATTTAGACTAAAACTAGTGCATAATCTATTAATCTAAGTATACGCCCAAAAAACGTTCAAAATAATAGAAATTCATTTTTAAGATAATTCACTTTAGAACATACCACATCCTTACTAAAAATTAATCTCTTTCGTTTTAGATCACAAACCTCTCGGTTGATACCTGGATAAGCGTCTACTATACTGAATATACCCCTTCACAGATTTACAGTGAGGACATTTCTTAAAATCTCCATCAACAATTTTTCGGCAGGTTCGACAATAACTATACGTTTTCGTAAACGCATAAGCTCCAATGTTATAAGATTGGCATATTTCTTTTGTCAACTTTAGTAAGGCTTCTGGATCATTTTTTTGTTTCTCCAATTCAATCAACATAAGATGTCCCCCAGTTAAAAGGGGATGAAAGGAATTTTCAATATTAATTCGATTTTTCAAGGAAATCTCTGCTTCTAAAGGTACTGTTGTAAGTGCTGTATAATATGGCGATTTTTTCGTTCCTTGAACAAAAACTCCTTTCCATCCATATTTCTCTATATCTAATTTTGCAAGGCGTTGCGTTGCCATATTATCTGTACTTTGCGATAAGGCTATTCTAAATCCTGATTCTACTGAAAGTTCCTTGACTTGTGATACCATATGATTTACAAGTCTTAAAGCAAAATCAAGCGCTCCTCTATCCTCATGCACTTGTTCTCCTACCATTGTTGTAGTTGCCTCATTTAATCCTACAAATTCTACTAATAACGGCGCATTCTGTATCCTAAAATATGTGTCTCCAGCCACTTTATGAGTTAATATTGGTAACAGTTCGTCTTTCATTCGTTTTTCGATCTCTTGATACTTTATCTTTAAAGCATCTACAGCTAGGACTAAATATTCGTCAACGCTCTTAAAGAATAGATTCCTCCTCCCTTTTGATTCATAAGCAAGTCTTGGAATGTTGATAATCACACTTCCTAAATTTCCCGTTCTTATAGTGTCAAGTTCCAAATCAGTAGTCCAATCCGATGAAAGTCTTTTTCCCGAAGCAGAATAGACCGCGTCTTTCTGCCAACTAGGAAAAAGATTAGCGAAATAGGGTGTACCACGTTTAGTTGCTAGTTTATGTGCTTCCAGAGCTAACTTTTCAACTTCCGAATCATTTAAGTCGCTTTGTGTTATGTTGAAGATGAGATGCGGACTGATTATTGGTTTATGATCCACATCTTCGAAAATCAAATCGATAAGTGTAGATATTATTCTCAAGTTTTCATCGAAATAGTCTCCATAATATACTCCTTTTTTGTTGGAAGCTTTTTGCACTTTTGTTCTCTCCAAAGCTTCGGGAACTCTAAAATCGATTCCTAAAGAAACTTTGGATGATATTTGACTTAGATTAAAAAGAAAATGTTGTAGAGCTTTTTTAATATCTTCTTTTGGGACATTCTTTATGAAAGGTGCAAGCAAGAGATTGAAGTGTTTAAAAACTTGTTCTCCGCTAAGTTCCCTATTTGTAGTATTTATCACCGACGTGATAACGGTAAGAGCAGCTTCAAATGATTTTGGGGGACCGAAAGAGGTTCTCATACCCATTCTATTGTTAGATCTCAATCCTTTCCATAAGAATTCACGTAGGTCATGTACGAACTCATCTGGTTTAAGCACCCACATATTTGCATCTTTTACATGTAAAAACCCGGATAAATGGGCATCTGCTACCTTCCTTGGAAGCACATTGAGAAGAACATATTCTTCCATAACAGCTCCACCCATAAGACTGTTTATCTCTTCCACATCTATTCCAGATCTTTCAACTTTCTCAATACGTTGAGTTATCTCATAAACAGGTAATCCCAATCTCGTAAGTTTATGTCTATATTCATGAAAACCCTTCTCAATTAAAATCGCATTAACGAATTCCCGGATCAATGGTGCTGTAAGATAGATGGTATCTAGCTTTAGAAGTCGCTCTTCTGTCTCTTCTGCAACTTTTTGAGCAAGTTTTAACGGTACATTTGCTTCCTTTTTTAAAGCTTTAACGATCAAATTCTTATCAAATTTTTCCATCGCCAATCGGGAAGTGCGAACAAAAAGCTTTTTTTCCCCCTTCAATGACTGTTCCTCCACTTCTTTAGAGAAACCTATAGTCATATTTCCGAGAGAAGAAAGTCTATATTTTTTCGTTTTATCATCAGTGTATATCAATTTAGCTTGAACAAGTTTTCTTAAATGATAAGCAAACTTACCTGCGTCCCTACTTGGATTAAGTCCCAGCTCCTTCATAATATCACTGTAGCCTAAAATTCTTCGTGAATATATCAATCCTAGAATTTGAAGGCGAAGCGGTGCTGCAACAGCATCAAATACTTTTATACTTTCTTTACTTTTTCGGGACATACAATATGACTACCATTTAAAAAAATAATTATATAATAACTTTTTCTGTTTAAAATAATAGATTAACATAAATTAATAAAATTGATAATTTAATAAATCTATGTTTAAATAAAAAAAGTTAAAAAACAATATTGGATCCCTAACTCATAAAAAATTTTTTTAAAAAAAGCTTATTTTACTAAAAAGAACAATTAACCATCTGAAAACTTTTCCAACTTTGGTTACTCAACTACTTACTATCAGAAAAACTCTTAAAAAAACCCTATTAATTCTAGGTTTTAATTTCTATTTCATGTTTAACCCGATTTAAGATTAATAACTTGCTAACCGGGGTATAATTTCCTTAGAAAATTCTTGGGATACTTAATACATGAAATAATTCTGAAACAAACGTCTTACTAACTTTTTACATTTTTCATTTTTTCTTCTTGAAGAGAATTCTATTTATACCAATAATCATTGCGTTGACGCTAGCTTTTACAATATCTTCATTGGCAGATCTAGCTGAAACTGTGTTCCCTATGTTATCTTCAACTTTTACAATGACCTCGGCGACAGCGTTAGAACCCCCCGTTAAAGCTTCTAAACGGTATTCTTTCAACTGTACATTTATCAGATTACTTGTAATCTTCTGAATAGCTCTGACCGAAGCATCGACAGGACCAACCCCCGTCTCCGCCGCGGAGAATTCTTTTCCATTGAGCATGATTCTGACTGATGCCGTAGAAGTCATTTTTGTTCCTGTCATAACTGAAAGTTCAATAAGTTCAATTAATTTCTTATCATTAATGTTTTGACCTGTCAAGTCTTTTCCTATCTTCATTAACTCTGCATCAGTAACAATCTTGCCTTTATCTCCAAGTGCTCTAACTTGACGAACTATCTCTCCAAGTTGCTCATCTGTTGGATATAGCCCTAAACTCTCTAATTCAGCTTTAATTCCATGCTTTCCAGAATACTTTCCAGGAATAATTTTTCTAATTTGTCCTACAAGTTCAGGGGCGAAAGGCTCATATGTAAGAGGTGAAGCGAGCACCCCGTGAGTGTGTATTCCAACTTCATGTGCAAAAGCGTTATCACCAACTATTGCCTTATTTAGTGGGATGGGCATCTTAGTAAGTTTTGAAACAAGTTGAGATGTTCTGTAAAGACTTTCCGTTTTTATGTTTGTCTCTTTATTATATAATATTTTTAAAGCAAGCACAACTTCTTCAAGAGAAGCGTTTCCTGCTCTTTCACCTAATCCATTAATAGTTACATGAACTTGTTCAGCTCCCGCCTCGATACCGGCTATGGAGTTAGCGACAGCCAAGCCGAAGTCATTATGACAGTGAACGCTAATAGGTACCCTAACTACTGATTTGATTTCCGTAATGAGTTTATACATTTTGTTGGGAGTCATCACCCCCACTGTATCTGGTATGTTGATTCGTCTTATTCCCGCTTCAGAGATTATCTTACAGAAGTCTTTTAAAAAATTTGGATCAGTTCGTGTAGCATCTTCCGCTGAGAATTCTATAATTAAACCATGGCTTTTTGCGTAATCAATTATTTCAAGAGACTTTTGAATTATATGTTCCCTTGACATTTTTAACTTATGTTTAAGATGTAGATCTGACGTAGCTATAAAGAGATGAATGTGTTTCACGTTACTCTTTATTATCGCATCCACATCTTCTTTTACAATTCTACCTAAAGCATAGATCTCTGCTCTCAACCCTTCTTCGATGATACTTTTTGCACTCTTCATTTCTCCTTTAGAAGTGATTGGGGTACCGACTTCAATAGCTTCTACTCCAAGTCTATCTAAATGTCTTGCAATGATCAGCTTATCCTCTGGCGTAAGAGCAACACCAGGAGTTCCCTCACCATCCCTCAAAGTTGTATCGAAGACTCTTATCTTTTCCATTTAATCACTTTTTTATAATATTCTATCCGCCACAGCTTTCCCAAACATATCCGTTTTTACATTTCCACCCAAATCTTGAGTTAACACATTCGCTTTAAACGTCTCAATAATCGCCTTCTCAATGGCCATAGCCGCATTCTTACTTTTTAGATCAGAATACTTATCCCCAAGCCAATCTAACATTAACTTTGAAGCCAATATCATAGCTGTTGGATTGGCAATATTTTTCCCTGCATATTTAGGTGCTGATCCATGCACCGGTTCAAATAAAGCAAAATCGTTACCGATATTTGCCCCTGGAGCCACTCCAAGACCTCCAACTAAAATTGATGCTTCATCAGAGAGGATATCTCCAAACATGTTTGTTGTAACTAATACATCGAACTCCTGAGGTCTTTTAATCAATTGCATGGCTGCATTATCAACATATAGTTCATCTAGATGAATCTCCGGATAATCTTTAGCGACGGCTTTACAAGTTTTGGAAAAGAGACCATCTGTCTTTTTCATCACATTTGCTTTATGAACCGCTGTTACTCTCATAAATTTTCTTCGATTTTCTGCTACTTTAAACGCATATCGGGCTATTCTCTCACTGGCTTTTTTTGTTATAATCCGCAAACAAATTGCTGTTTCAGCATTTACATCAAATTCTATACCTCTATAAACTCCTTCTGTGTTTTCTCTAACTATTATCATGTCTATGTCTTGTCTTAAACATGGAACATTCGGATAAACTTTGATAGGACGAATATTTGCATAAAGATCGAGGAGTATTCTTAATCTAACGATGACATCTGCCGCTGTTTCACCGACCGGACCCTTTAGACAAGCATCTGAATCTTTGATAATACTGATTGTCTCTTCAGGTAGGGCTACTCCTTTCTTTTCAAGACACGCATCTCCTGCATCTACATTAATCATGTCAAGGTTAATGTTATATCGCTCTTGGATTGTATCTAAAACTTGTACTGTTGCTTTTGTTAACTCTGGTCCAATTCCATCTCCCGATATTAAAGCTATTTTATATGTTGTCAACTCTTTCTCCTTTCCCGAATAAATTTAACCAATCCCAATTCCATAATTTCTAAAAGAAAGTCAGGTACTGGATTAACATTAAATTCAACATCTCTTGAGATATTTTTTATCACTCCAGTTTTCGGATTAATGTATAGTTCGTCACCATCTAATATTTTCATAACTACTTCACCACATTCAAGAACTGGAAGACCAACGTTTATAGCATTCCTGTAGAAGATCCTTGCAAATGAGTGAGCGAGAATACACTGAACCCCTGCATATTTTAAAGCGATTGGAGCCTGTTCTCGACTGGAACCACATCCAAAGTTTTTTTCCGCCACTATTATCTTTCTTTCTTTAACTTTTTTATGAAACTCTAAATCAAGACCTTCCATAGCATGTTTTGCTAGTTCTTCTGAATTTGTTAATACAAGAAACTGTCCTGGAATAATAACGTCTGTATTTATATCACTTCCATATTTCAAGACTTTTCCATAGATCTCCATTTTTATTCCTCCTTCTATCTTGGATCAGTGATTCTCCCTGTCAATGCAGAAGACGCCACGGTTGCTGGAGAAGCAAGATAAATTTTCGCTTTAGGATGACCCATTCTACCAACGAAATTTCTATTAGTTGTACTAATACACACTTCCTCCGCAGCCAATAGACCTAGATGACCACCATAACATGGACCGCAGCAAGGATTACAGATAAGCGCTTCTGCTTTAATGAAAGTTTCAAGTAAACCTTCGTTCATTGCATCCATGTACACTTTTCGAGAGGCAGGAATTATAAGCACTCTGACGCCCTCTTTCACCTTCTTATTACGAAAGATTTGGGCTGCGATCCTCAGATCTTCAAGTCGACCATTTGTGCAAGAACCAATTACTGCTTGATCGATTTCAACCTTATCCACTTCAGAAACAGGTTTCACATTATCAACAGTAAAAGGGCAGGCTACCATCGGTTCCACTTCAGAAGCATCATAGTATACCGTTTTATAATATTTTGCGTCTACATCATCTTTAATAAAATTAGGTGATGTAACCCCTCTTTCTTTGAGATATAGCGCCGTCTTATCATCTGGCTCTATTATTCCATTTTTCGCTCCCATTTCAACGACCATGTTACATAGAGTCATTCTTCCATCAACACTTATGTCCTTAATCGTTTCACCAGAAAATTTAACTCCCATGTAGGTTGCACCATCAGCTCTAAATTGGCCAATAATGTCCAGAATTAAGTCTTTTGATGCACTGGGTTGTTTAAGTTTCCCTTCTATAACAATATTGATAGTTTTAGGCACCTTAAACCAGAGTTTTCCAGTTAGGAAGACAGAGGCAACTTCAGTAGATCCAATTCCTGTAGCAAATGATCCTATAGCCCCATATGTACATGTGTGGGAGTCACCACCGACTATAACTTCGCCTGGCTTGACATGATTCTCCATCATAATTTGATGGCATACTCCTCCTCTTCCCACATCATAAAAATGTTTAATTTTTTGTTCCCTTACAAACTTTCTTAACAACATATGAAGTTCTGCAGATCTATCTCTATTTGCAGGAACTAAATGATCTAAGACCAGAATAATTCTTTCTTTATCCCAAACTTTTTTTCCACCCATTTCTTTAAAAGCTTTAACTGCTAGGGGTGCGGTTATATCATTAGCCATAACTTTGTCAATATTTGCTTCTATTATTTCACCGGGATTCACATTTCTTCTATCTGAAGCGTTAGCTAGAATCTTTTCAATAATGTTCATAGGTTTTTTCTCTTTAAGTCTTTTTTATTTTTTATTATCCTCTAATCCACGTTTTAACGCTGTAATACCGGTACGGGCAAGTTCTTTAATACCAAAAGGACGTGACAACTCTATGAAAGCATCAATTTTATTAGATTCACCTGTCATTTCCACTATGAGGGATTCAGGAGAAACATCTATTATGTGACCTCTGAATATGTCTACATACTGGATGATGTTAGATCTAGTTTTACTATCCACTGTAAATATTTTTATTAGAGCTATCTCTCGCATGACAATATTCTTCTTATTTAAAACAGTGACCTTAATAACCTCCATTAGCTTATTCGTCTGTTTCGTCAACTGTTCCATCATGTTTTCATTTCCCTTAACTGTTATTGTCATTCGTGCAAAATCTTCATTTTCTGTTGGACCAACAGTTAAGCTATCAATGTTAAAGCTTCTCCGCCTAAACATATTTGATATCTTATACAATACACCCGGTTTATTCTCAACGATAAATGCTATAATATACGTTTGATAAACTGTCAAGTTTTTTTTCACCCACATTATTGTTTAATCAATTTAAATAATAACCCTTTTTTCGCTCTCATTTTTTCTCTTCAGCGGTCCATATCACATCACGTAAACCAGCACCTGCAGGAACCATAGGCCAAACATCTTCTTCTGGGGAAATTGGTACATCGATAACTGTTGTGACGTCATTATTCAACCCTTCTTTTACTGCATTTACAAACTCTTTTACTGAACCAACTCGAACACCATTTACCCCATATGCCTCAGCTAGCTTAACGAAGTCTGGGGAATCTTTTAGCTCTGATGAAGCATATCTCCTTCCATAGAACAGTCTTTGCCATTGGGCTACCATCCCCAGCATAGAATTGTTCAATATTATTACAATGACCGGGATATCCTCTAACACCGATGTAGCCAATTCCTGCTCTGTCATTCTAAAACTTCCATCCCCATCAATGTTAATTACTGGGACATCCGGACGTGCTACTTTCGCTCCTAAAGCAGCTGGAAGACCAAAACCCATGGTTCCTAAACCTCCTGATGTTATAAACGTTCGTGGTTCAACAGCTTTAAAGTAAAGTGCTGCCCACATCTGGCACTGTCCCACCCCTGTAGCGACTATTGTATTATTTGGTACCAATTTCCTCAATTCAACCATAAGTTTTGGAGGTTTTAACCCGCCTTCCTTAATCAATAAATCTTTATATCGTTCTTTAAATTGTTGGATTCTATCAAACCACACCGATCTCTCTTTTCTAATCATTTTTTGTGTGACTTGCTTACAAATCTCTATTAGCGTTTTCTTTGCATCAGCAACAATAGGAAGATCTACCTTGAAATTTTTTCCAATTTCTGCAGTATCAATATCTATATGAATAATTTTCGCGTCTGGGCAAAAATCATCTAATGTACCTGTAGTTCGATCAGAGAACCGGGCTCCAACGTTTAATAAAACATCTGCTTCATGAAGTAGTTTATTTGCTGTAATGGTACCATGCATTCCTAGTAATCCAAGTGATAAAGAGTGATTCTCTGGAATAACGCCTTTACCCATAAGTGTCGTGGTAATGGGCATCAATATAGCTTCTGCTAGTTTTACGGCTTCGTGGGATGCATTTGAAGCAATTACTCCTCCACCAGCTAACATAATAGGGCGTTCAGCATTGCAAAGAAGTTCCACAGCTCTTCTTATTTGAACTGGATGCAGGATATATGTAGGGTTATATCCTCTGATTTTTACAGGGGTTGAAAAATCCATTTCTGCAGATTCCTTTTGCGTATTTTTCGGAAGATCTATTAACACTGGGCCCAGTCGTCCTGTGGTAGCAATATAAAATGCTTCTTTGAGTACTGATGGAAGATCCTTTGCTTTTTTCACTTGAAAATTTTGTTTGGTGATGGGCATCGTTATTCCTATAATATCTGCTTCTTGAAAAGCATCTCTTCCAATCAGATAAGATGAGTTAACAGATTGTGAATTAACTTGGCCTGTAAGAGCTATTATCGGTGATGAATCCATGTAGGCTGTAGCGATCCCTGTGACAAGATTTGTTCCACCTGGTCCAGATGTTGCAGTACAGACGCCTGGATTGCCGCTAATTCTAGCATAACCATCTGCCATATGAGCTGCGCCCTGTTCATGGCGAGCTAGAATGGTGCGTAATCCAGAGTTATAAAGAACGTCATATAAATCTAATGTTGCTCCACCTGGAATTCCAAAAACATGTTTTACTTTTTGTCTTTTCAATGTTTCAACGATTGCTTCAGCCCCAGTCATTTTAACCATAATTTTCTCTCCTTACCTATGTGTTCTGATTTAGATAATTCGTATGCCTTAAAAAGTTTCTACAACAATCTGGAGAAACTTCCTATGCAAAATACAATCCTAAATTACTAAGAACAATTATTCCTTCGTATTTACACCTCTTGAAGGATGGAATACCTCCGATACACGACTTTTCCTCCAAATAAGATGGATAAAGACTCTAATTTGCTTTTATAAAAATCTTTTTCAGCATTTATATCTAACTAAAAAATAATGAACAACTGCTCCAACAGTATTTTACATTCTAGAAAATAGTTAGACTTCAAAGTTTTGTAAAGCTTCGGGGTAATATGTTGAATTTTTCAATCCTAGCGATAGAAAGACACATTTAAGCCTTATTGTCTATATATGTCTAGGGGAATCGTTGTTGTGGAAGAAAATAAAACAATATTTTGAAAATGCTCCATCAAAACTTAAAATTTCTAAAGCCTTCGTTGAATTAGGTTTATGTATCGGAGAAGATGGAAAAATTTATTGTGGAACAATTGAGCTTACTGCTACAAAGATTGCGAAATCATTAAATGTTGATAGACGAATTGTTAAGGAAACTGCTGAAGCCATTCTTAATGATGATACGTTAAAACACCTTTTTATGAATTTGAAACCAGCGGGGCCTCTATTAAAGGATGTAGCTCCATATCTAGGCTATGGCGTTGTAGAGATACGGGCTAAACCAGCGGCTATTGGAATTATAGCCGCAATTTCTACTTTGATAGCGAAAGAAGGTATAAGCATTAGACAAATACTGGCGGAGGATGCAGAGATTTATCCAGATCCAAAACTTATCATAATTACGGAGAAACCTATTCCAGGAGAGTTACTATCAACAATTCTTAAAATACCTACTGTAACGAATGTGACAATTTACTAGACTGTGACCATAACGTCTAACAAAAATTTCATATACTAACTCTACCAGTCTAGACCATTCAATTCGAATTAATAAATAATATATATGACCAATTATATATTTCGCAAAATCCTTATATTAAAGGAATATTTGGTGATTTATTGTCAAGCATCTATAACTGGGATATTGATTTATCTAAACTTAACTTAAATTCAATAAACTTTTTGGATACTACTCTACGTGACGGTGAACAAACTCCGGGAGCTTCTCTAAACCCAGAAAAGAAACTACGTAT
>SDBT01000071.1_pt1 | contig 121723 bp, 186 predicted proteins | sample 2277101 | NCBI WGS metagenome assembly SDBT01 (sample SAMN10404973, study PRJNA504765) | marine sediment metagenome | isolation source: marine sediment core GS10_PC15, 103 cmbsf | place: Arctic Ocean: Southern Knipovich Ridge | collected 2010
CCGGTCTCTACCAACATCGACAGAGGAGAAATCGTGAGACTACTGATTGTAATCGTATCTTTGCTGGTGGGTTGCGCAAGCCAGGAATACGTGACCAAAGAAACGTTGATGACGTGGATAGAATCGCACATACACGCACAAGAGCCGATGCGTTGTTCAGACGCTGTTGGACAGTGTAGGGAATACTGGTGCGGCGATGGTGACATGAGACGTGAGCAGTTGCTATTCTGCGAGCGTGACTGCTGGGCCAAGCCAAACTGCCCGCCAATCATCAAAACTATGTGTGAAAGAATCCGTGCTGAATACTGATGAAAATCGTAGTAGGTCGTGTGGGGTGACAAATGATTGCTTATATCCTAATCGTGTATCTGATTCTCGTCACGTCTGTGTTTGTCACAGGTTGCGCTACGGTTGACCATACGCATTCGCCTGTGAAGTGTCCGGAGCCAAAGCCGTTGGCGTACGTACTGGTTGCGCCAGAGGGCTTCGAACCGTATCGCGTCGAAGTGACTGAGGTCTACGGTGCACCGACACCGTGCAGTTCGGTTATCATCGGAAATGACGGGACGATTACGTTTGATTGTGATTTTGATAAAGCGATCGACGAAGCCGTGCGAGAGATCAACAAGGATCCAGACGAGTGATCGAGCGAAGCTGTAGTTGGGTGAAACCAGTTGTATCAACAAAATTACGGGTGAAGATTGATGTCGTACTGGTACTGCTACCCTTTAGCCTGATCGCAAAATGACGTGTTCTCAAAACCATTAGGCCCAAGTATTGGGCCTAAACCGGTCCAATGCGGTGGGATAACTGACTTTTACTGTATTTTAACTGAAATGAAACATCAAAATACAACCACTGATGAGGGTTTAGGATCGATCCTTGGTGGCAAAATTGCCGACCTTGCTAAAGGATTAATCTTCAAGCCACGACCTATCGTTGTACTGTGGAACGCTGCGTCTGATAAGGTCGTATCGCTTAAGATCAAGCGTGGTCTAATCAGGCATTCGTTAATCGTAGCCGAGGGTGAGATCGACAAGGTTGTTGCGAAGGACCAGAGTTCTGCTAAGCTGGTTGAAGTGTTACTACACCGCGTGAACGAGCTGAAACGTAAGGGCTTCATCGAGATCTAAAATGACTGATCAACAAAAAGTTTCTTGGCGAAAAGACGATGGCCATACTGTGTTTGTGAGACGCAATCGAGATGGGTTATGGATAATCCTGCTTGGTGGCTTGTTCCTAGTTGGCGTGGTATTGAAACTGATAATCGGATGAGTGAACTTGCTGAAAACAAGGTGTACTGCGCCAAAGTTACCTCCACACCGTACCTATCAAGGGAAGAGGAACTTGAACTCACTCGTGATTTCAAGCGTACCGGAAACCTTCGTAGCAGGGATAAGGTTATTCTCTCCAACCAGAAGCTGTTGATAAAGGCGGCTATCAAGTATTCTAGCGAAAGGGTCAGCGTAGAAGAGTTGGTACAAGAGGGTAACATTGCGTTGATCATCGCGTTCAGAAAGTTCGACCCTGAGTTGGGTTACCGATTTATGACCCTTGCCGTATGGCAAGTTCGGGCGAGTATCCAAAATTACTTGTTCGGTAACGGGTCGTTCTTCAGAGGCGGAACGACTCAGACGCAGCGTGCTATATGGTTCAAAGTACTACCGCGTATGCATACGCTACTTGGTGAAGGTTACTCCGAGGATGAAGCATTTGCGGTTATTGCACGGGAGGAAAGAGTTAAGCCAAGCAAGGTGATGAATACTTACAGGTTGCGTACAGTTTCTGTCATTCCGGTTGATAACGATGATTCGTTATTGCTTCCTGGTTCTGATTCCCTACTCGACGAGATGAAACAAACAGTCGCAGTAAGGAAACTTGCTGCGAGTAAATGCAGGCGTGATATCGAGAGGGAGATTGTATCTTATCGGTTTCTGCAGGAAGATCCGATGACTCTTGCTGAACTTGCCAAAAGTCATAATTTGTCTCGTGAGCGGGTACGGCAGATTGAGATGAAGCTTTTGGAAAGAATGCGTAGTGCAGCATGAGCGTAGCGATGAGGTTGGTTGAAGAGTACCTGGGTAGGTGTTTGACTGAAAAGCCGAATCCATCCGTTGCCAAGCCACGCTCGACGCAGACTATATTTTTGGTACCTGATAAACGTCGTACCGTATCTTCTTGGACCTGTGTTAGTTGTGGTTGGGTGAACGAAACTAAACGTTCGTGCAGATGTTGCCATCGTCGAAAGGGTGCACTGGCAACGAACGTTTCTTACTTTTGGGAACATAACTCCTACCAAGGTCACAACTTCCCAGTATACGATTCAGAGAAGCTGCGTGAGCATGATGAAGAGTATTGTCCTCCGGGTAAGTCAAGATGAAACTTGAAGAACTAAAAATGATGGAGGAGTTGCTTGTTGCTGGTATGACAGCCAAGCAGGTCCTAGAAGATTGGCTTGAGGATGAACTCGACGAGAAGGCTCCAAAGGATCCTTACGCGCGCGCGGTTGCTCGAATTAAGAACCTTGAGAAACGCGGTGTGGATGTCGAGAGGCATACCGTAATGCGTGTCAACAAAACAAGTAGTCTGCAAAAGCTCCGTGGTATTGTCAAAGCTGCTGGAGAGTTTGGGCTGAAGAAAGCGGTTAGAGCGGCTAAGGCGAAGATCAAGGAACTGCAGTGATCACGAGTATACGCCTTGAAAACCAATCGGGCAGCACTTGAGATTGTGGGTTGGCTTAACAGTGTTGGGCACCCAATGGGCAACGCCGTCCGAGCACGGGGAACGCCAGTGACTAAGCGCAGAGTGCATATGAAACATCCAACAGGTGTAGTTTGCGTTGTGGTTACGGGCAGACGCTTTGATTCTACTAAATACTGGAACAAGGTAACTTGCCTAGCGTGTTTGCGATGGAGACCAGTTGATCAACTGGGGGGGTTATTTGCAAGTTGATGAATCATACCGGACGACATGTAATCCTAGACGGGATCACAAGTGTTTCCAGTTTTGTTACTGGGGGAAAACTTGAGGAGTTACTAAAAGTAGCTGCGGTAAAAGGCGGAGCTACACCTTTGCACTGCAAGGTGATTGAACTTCCAATCGAGGGCGTAAGTAGACCAAGTTCCCCACCAGGTGGAACCGCTTGGTTGGCGTTGGATGAATCAGCGATTACGCTTCATTGGTACGTTGATGGTGACAAGGTGCAATTTGCTTTGGACGTGTTTACGTGCGGTACGATTGCGGACCCTTTGACGATATCGGATTACTTCGCCAATGCGATCAAGGTTGAATCTACCATGAGAGTTAAAACACTGGAAAGGTTCTGATGGCTCGTATAACACCAAGCAGAACTCGCACCGCGGATATTGTGAGAATCACTCGTTACGGTGAGGACCACGTTGGAGTTGAGATGGCCAACGGTAAACTGTATGAAGTATCAATCGATGAGTTAATCCAGGACTGGTTGTTCCTACACAAGAAAGTCCAGCAGGTCAAAGGTTGGGCAAAGAAACAAGTGGATTCTGGTGAGGTAACCAATGGTGAGTAAAAAGAGTCACATAATTGTAGGAACAAAAGGCGAGCGTAACCTATGCGATATCCCGCTGGAGTATTTTTCCCATGAGACGATCATTGGTCGTGCCAAACAGAATAGTTACGTCAATTGTAGGAGATGCCGTGATCTCCTAGAGGCGTTTAGTAACTTGAAAGGTTAACTATGAATAAGATCACTGCAGCGCAGTTGTGGTACGTATCTAGGGTGTACCCAGAACGTGTAACCGATGAAGAGGCTAAAAGGGACTTTGACATACGAGTTACGAAAGAGGCCGATGTAGCGTACTGGGAATCAGCTGCTCGTGTTGTCAGTGACTTAGTCAACAACCGACCAGCTGGTTGTGAGCATATTCAATTAGAAGTTGTAAGGAGACCGTCATGAGTGAAATCGCTAAGATGCTGATTGAGAGTGTAGTCGAAGCTCGTGTGGTTCCACAGGAGCTTATAGCAGCTGCTAACGGTGGTTCATACTCATCGTTGGTGGATAACAACTGGGCGTTTTGGTTTGAGTTCGAGGGTGACGCAGTTGATTTCATGAACTCAATCGATGTTGACATGGCAGCTGAGGCTGAAACTGGTACGTCTATGAACGTGGATGACTCTGGTGGATTTACGGTATACGTACCAATCAATCTGTACCAACCTGCGCCGATAGAGGAACCGGTTACTGGCAATTCAGTATCGTCTGGTAACTGCTGGGATCGTCCTGACGTTGTTGAGCCTGAGATGGTTCCTTACGAGGGTGATTGATGACGCGTGAGGAGTTGGCTGAAAGGTACGGTAGCGATACCGGTGATCGCGTGTGGGAGCGCATAGAGTTCAATACGCGCGGCAAGCTTCATGCTACTCATATACGGGTTTGTGAGGTTGGTAACCTGGTAGAGGAGCAGGCTTACGAGAAAATAAAAGAGGAGGGGTGCTGCGGTGAGTTCGAGTTGGACTACGCCTACGGGGAACGACAGTTTCGTATCGGGTTCAACTATGGGCACTGAAGCAATGAAGTGTACTCTACCAGGCTGTGGTCGTATTTGCTCGCCGGAGCAGGTTAGAACTTGGGTATCAGCTAAGAAGTGTAACCCTAGGGTCAATGGTCCGTATTGCAGTAGAGAATGTTACTATGACTCAAGGAAGCGTAAAAGGGTGGATCCCAAGGAGCTACTCGGTCCCTTGTAACGGTGACGCTGCTTGGACTACGCAGCGTGGCGAAGCTACCCACCCGGGTATCCGATTCCGGTGGTGGCAACCGAGTCTAACTCAAGCTAGGAGGATAAGATGAATTCTAACACAGGTGAGATTACGGAAGTGACACCGGAGCTGGACGAGATTCTTGGTGACAAGTCAACTGATACGGTCCCAAAGGGTGTATTCCCTGAAGCTGACAAAGCCGGACCAGTGAAGAAGTCCAGCGTGGTGCGAATCGCTGTAGGCGATATCGTTGGTATCAAGGGAGTCAGGGGTAAGGTTGTTCATATCAACGCTGGGAAGAGACGCGTCACGGTGAAGATGATGGGGAACGCTGATCTTGAGTTGCAGGACCGACCTGAATGACCATTGGCACGTGTAAAGACTGCGGTGAGGTCGAGTGCCCGAAGGATGCCATGGGACTGCACATCTGGTACCTGGCTATTGACTTTTCGTGTCATCCGTGGCGTACATACTTTATCTGCAAGTGTGGTAACAAAGCGTACCTGAGTGGGTCCGCTTGCTTCAGATTTCTTAAAGAATCATTAAGGGGATCAGATGGAAACTGAACTACACAAGATGTTGAGAGAGGCTGGGCTCAGTGAAGAACTCATCAGTTCGATCGTAGCGAAGGTTGACAAGGAAGTTAAAGACCGGACTGAGATGTTTGAGTCAGTTCTTGACGGATGGAAGAAGACTGTAGCTGAAAGACTGGATGAGTTACTTGGGTTTGTACAAGATGAAACTGTCTTCCCAGCGTCGACAAATGCCGGGTGTAGTTGCGTACCTTCACCGGTTGATAAAGTAGAACCAAGTATGCGGGTTGGTATGGAGTTTGAGATAGCGGGGATACCGTATTGTATCATCGAGCTCTGTAAGGAACCAAATACTGGGTTTGTCGAGTTACAGGTTATACCAACGTGCGAGAAGTTTGCCATCCCAGTTACGTTACTCAAGCGTTGTCTGGAGTTGGAGGATGCTACTGGATCATCTGAGAAGACTGGTTTGACTGAGGATGAGAAGACGGAGGTTCGTCACAAGGTCAGTAGCGCTCGTTGGGGTTTGCATGATATCGTTAACAACGATTGCGGACAATCAAAGCTATACCGTGCGTTGTTAGCCGATCCAAGTGTGCATACGCCGGTAATCCCTGAGGTTAAGATCATCCTAAACGCAATCGGATCTGACCTAAATGACGTACTAGAGATCCTCCAAGAGGAGTACAACGGTGTCTCATTGTCAGAGGTTAGCAATCATGGCTAGGCAATTTGCAGAGTTAAAGGAGAGGGCTTACGAGTTGTGGCCGAAGAACCTTAGTTGTATTCCGAGGACTAAGCGTGAGAAGGTCATGATCGAGATCATGTGCTTGTTGATAGATGAGCAGACGGTTGTTATCAAGAGGGAGTTGGGATTCGGTCAGAAGCCGGTGCTAAAGAGTTCACGGATTGAGTTACATGAAAAGATCGATGGAGTCTTGCGCGAGCCTATATTCCGGTCTAGGCAGGCGAAGTCCTGGATAGCATCAGCTATCATTCAAATGCTGGAGGACAAAGGGTACGTTAGTTTCGGGGAAGGGTGTGAGTCCATCCAACAGAATCAGGCTAGGGCAATCGTGGAAATGATTGAACTTAATTTCCTAGGGTGAACCATGGAACCAGGTAAGTCAGAAGAGAAGGATGAGGATACTCGTGAGGTAACCAGCCCTATGGATATATGGGGACGACACGTGCTAAAGGTGGTTAGGGTAGACTCTGAGTTAGCTTGTGTCACGATGTACGACGGTAAGGTACTGTACCTCGATGTAGATACAGTACTCCAGGATTGGTTGTATCTACATCGTAAGAGTCGAGTAGTATGAGTCTGCTTAGATTAAAAGTTAAAGAGTGGCTTAGCATACCCGGTCGAGGTATAGTTGCTTTGTGCGATTCTCCTCAAGGCAGAAACGTTCTAGTCGGAGAAAAGGTTCTTCTCGATGGAGAGCTTTACAGAGTTTCAAGCATAGAGATGAGTAGTGCTTCGAAGTCTGATATAGGGTTAGTAGTTACACGCGTATTAGATTCAACTCCTACTGCATGACACAACCAGATCAGAGTACTGTAATCTCACTGGTACACAGTGTCAAGCGTACGGGATGGATGAGTACGAGGAGTCTGAGATAATGGCTTGTAACAATCATACTAGGCATTATTATTGCGATGAGTGTTCTCCTCCTTCTGAACGAGGTAAGGATGAAGCCTCAAGTAGAGTATGGTATGACCTATCTACTAATCCGAATCATCTGGATACAACACTCACAGCTTTAACTCGTATTGCAGATGGTGATATATGGGGAGAAAAACAGATTGCTCTTTTTGCTAGAGAGACACTTAACTCGTTGGGTGTTACTGAAGAAGGTTGCTGAGGTAGGATCTAGTTACGAAACAATAACAAGCAACGGCGTGAGTGCTCTATAACCTTGTTGGTATACAGTGTCAAGCGTGCTGGTTGGATGAATTTGTTTACGCCTGCAACCCAAGTGCCACAGTACGTTACCGTTAGCCTGATCGATGAATGACGTGCTACCAAATCCATTACGGGCCATTCCGCCCCGTAACCAGGGGCTTTGGGCTGGGTCTACCCAAAACCGGGTCAGTGTAATCAGTTAGTAGTTTGAGTTTCTCCCACCTCACGGGGTGGGTAGTTTGAAAAGGGGCCACGGACTGGTAAGTGCGTGGAGTCGGGGATACGGTCCTAGGTAACGATCCCTTCCCCTTTATTCATAAAACAATGATCCTCTCCCTAGCGTACCGAAGGAATCAGTTTAGTGCGATTCGTATCTAGGTTGATCGACAGGATCTGCAGACCGTACGTGGAACATCTTGATCTGCCACCCAAGAGGACCGTTATGACTTCAGCGGCTGAAACACTGATCGATCAGTACCTCAACGAGGGTCCGAAGCCCAGAAAGAGGGATAAGGACGAGAAGCAGTATATCGTTAGAGAGAAGGGACGTGACGTAGTAGTATGGTTACGTCCTGCTGGGGTACGGAAGTATGCGGATAAACACGATGGCGAGCTTCCTAAACTGTGGAAGGACCCGCGGAAATGAATGTAGCAGAGCAGCTCATCGACGAACTACTTGGTGAGAAGGTACCTGACCTAGCTAAGTTGAAGAAACTAGCCAAGGACAACAATGCTGCAACCGTTGGTTCCAAAAAGGTCAGGTTCATGAACGCAGGACAAGCCAAAGCGTTTCTCAAAGCAGCTGGCGTAAAGATCAGTGCCGATACAAAGAAGATGCTGATAGCTGGTTCACCTGTTTCTTGGGATGAACTGTTGTAATCTAACGGATTCATTACTACTCCACCAGGCGAAACGAAGGAATCGATAATGGCACGTGTAGCAGAACAGTTGATCGAACGAGCTTTAAACGAGCAAAAGGACCTACCTGATCTGGCTAAGCAGTTCAAAGTAACCAAGATCGAGTGGGATGATAAGCCTTTGTCCGGTGAGTTCTTTTTCAAAGGTAACGGTGACGCGAAAGCTTTTGCCAAGGCAGCGTCTAAAGATCATGCTGCTGAATTCGTTGGCAAGTCACAGGGTTTCTATCTAGTGACAGTGGAAACGTAGGAACCAACGATGCGTTGCTTTGCCAAAGACTGTTTGATTGTTGACGCACCTGTTACCATCGGGTTACTCGACCGGTTGAGAATCCTAGTTGGTTTCCAGGTACGCGTCAGGACTGGAACAGTCACTGAAAATCGAATAGGTGAATGCGATACCTACAAGGCGGAAGTGTTACTGGTTAAACCGACCTACTTAGGAGAAGACGACGTGGTGAGAAGAGGCGAAGAGATCGATCAGTTGATTGAGCAGCCGATAAACCTCGACAATGCTCGAGGAAACGGACCAGTGTCGCGGACGTACGAGAAAGACGAGCTTACTCGACAGTTCGAGAGGAGATCCAAGATCGACTCCTTCGAGATACAGATCCTGCGTGATGGTAAGAGAGTGATCGGTACAACGATCAACGTAGCTGCTGTGCAAGATCTCGAAGAGTTCCACGGGCTAACAAGGGCCGCATCAATACAGACTATCTTCGCTGCTCTGCTGAATCAGCCCGAGGCGAAGAAGCTTCTCGAAGGTATGGGTACGGAGGGCAATCGTAATGTTCCAAAATGCGTGGGCTAAAGACTGTTTGATCAATCGTATCATAATCAAGGTTGGTCGACTTGATTTGTTGAAACTAGCTCTTGGTTGGTCACTGGAAGTACGGGTCGAGACGGAGACCGATTCTGTAATGGGTAGAGTGCAAAACGTTCTGACTGACATAACATCGACCAAGCCATCGTGGTGGCCACTGCGTAAAGCATCCGGTGGGATGCATTGCAACGCTGAGGACCAGGCATCGGACGAACTGATTAAACCTACACCGCATCTTGTACCGGCTACACCCGTACCGGGTGGTGGGATTACCCGTAGTGGGGTCTAGTATGAGCGTAACAGTACCAGCTACGGACCTCCCCGGGTTCACCATTGGCGACACGATCGAGTGGTCACCAGCAGTCTTCGTATCTCGTTGGGACGCTGTGAAGTACAGACTGAATTGGTTGATGACGTTGGGTTACAGAATCGAGTTGCCGTTTCTGTTCAAGGTAAACTACTGTGAAGGTCCGACATGCTGTTACACGATCACAGAGGTCACAACGAGTGGGTCACGATGACAACAGTTGTTCCACTCGATGCAGTACCCCAGTTGATAGCACTTGCGTGTGCACTCTGGCTTATTTTTTGTCCTCTGCCGACTGGTGAGGATGATGAGTGACAAAGCTAAACAACTAATCGCAAGACTTACCGAGTTGCCATTGTCAGAGCGACTCGATGTCGAGCACGAGATTTGGCGTGGCTACGGTCAACGCCTCCAGGAAGCTCCTGCAGCTGTCAAACTGATCTGGAAAAAGTTGCCTCCTAGCACTCGCTCTAAGGTTACGCTTGATCAGTTGCAGGACTTCCTCGGGTACGTGATGGATGATGGCGAGACGGTTAAGCAAGCAGCTAAGTTAGCTGACATGGCGACTGCGATTGGTATCCTAGTGTGGTCCGATGTTGAGAAGACGGGGATGGTGTAATCGTGGCGGAAGTGGTCAACAGCAAGGATGCGGTAGTTAAGGTCGGTGACACAACCGTTGGTCGGGTTGTTAGTATGCATGCTTGCCACGATGATAACTCGATTGCGGTTGAGTTGGTTCTAACCGAACCAGTTCCTGTAGTTGAGGTAGAACGGGAATGGGTTTTCGACAAGGTGGAGTTGGTATGACCGATACAGCAAAGCGATTGATCGAGAACGTAGGTGAGTTACAAGTCAGCGAGGGCTACAACGTTAATTTAACTAACGTTGGCTCTGCTCTTGGGTACCTAGAGGCCATCATTGATGAGATGGAGGATACTCTTCAAGCGTGGGACATTGTTGGCGGTGTCGGCGACTACACACCATCAGAAATGAAGTCCCTCAAGAAGTCGATCAAGGAGCTTGAGGGGTGGGTCAAGTCACTAAAGGCATCGTTAAAAGTCGGTAAGAAGATGTCCAAGAGTACTCTGATCAGTGCTGCCGCTGGTGAGGGTGATGACTACTAGGAGTCGGTGACCATGACTGATACAGCAGAAAAGTTGATCGATACACGGATTCAGTCCAGGGACGGTGGCACACCGTGTACGTTGCATCTACGAGAGAAGAAATACGATTCGATGACCATGGCAACCGACATGCACCGTATTTCTAACTTCGTCAGTGACAAGGGTCTGATAGCCCATTTGAAGCTGACTGATAAGAACTACGGAACCAAGACTGTCGTCGCACTGGCGAACTTGAAAACGGCATTCGACAAGTTCGGTGACCAGATCGACAAGGCCAAGTGATAACCTACGAGCCATTGGAACTGATCGCGTGGTTCGCGTCTGTCGGAACTGGTTCATGCGTGATAACCAAAACACTCTATTACGTATCTTACGCTCGATGGGTTCCAACCGAGTACGTCTGTGACGGTAACAGGTTCAGGTACCGATGAGGTGTGAATGTCGGTAGTAACAAACTTGATTCTTAGCACCGGTAGTATCGATGCTGACAAAGAAACCGATGTCCTCAAGGTTGACCTGGGTAACGGTCAAGCATTCAAGCCAACGTGGAAACACGGTGAGTCGTACGGCGGATCAAGGATGATGGAAGGTCCGGTGTATATGGCTGCTGTGAACTACGCCATCATGAATGGTATCAGGGAACAGTTGATGAATATCGATTGGGTGCGACCTGAGTACGTTCAGTTGTTTATCCGTTGCCAAGGGTACGATACGTTTGAGTACTTTGAGGTATTCCCTGGTAAGTTCATTGTAAGTAAAATTGCTTGAGGGTGTGGTCCGCTTTGTGCGGCATTGGACGCCGTAGAAGGTGAGACAGTTATGGAGAAAGCAGACTTGAGGCGATTGGATGTAGGGATGGCCGTTAGGTATTGCTCTGAGGATCGGGTGTGGTACGATGCTTTGATCACAGCAATACACGGTGAGCCCCGAACGGTTCGCGTTAGTTGTACTGATAACGTTGGCGAGGTTGATGCCCATCAGTACCCGTGCGTGAATCTATCGTTTGTAAGTTCCGATGAGAATGCCAAGGACCAGTACGGTCGGCAGATGGTTCGGGACACGACCTCAATCACTCACTACGGTCAGTACGTAGCATCTGGATTCTTCTGGTGTCACAAGGAAGATGAAGAGGTCGCGTTCAAGCGTATGGGTGAGGCGATGAAGAACATTCAATCGTAAGATGCTGATCCGGGCTGGTGCCGAGTAGGTGCCTAATCAAGTCCACGCTGTCCACTGTCGCACAAAACGTATCACGATCCAGGGTAGCTCAGTCTGGTAGAGCCGCGCGCTGTTAACGCGTTTGTCGTAGGTTCGAATCCTACTCCTGGAGCCAACTTGGAGAAGCTAGTGGGTAACCCGACCAAAGTCACAATGCATGAAACCGTTTCACCCATTCCGTACGTCGCGTACGACGAGAACGATAAGTTGGTTGGTTACGCTGACGATGCGTGGGGTCCGATTGTTTTGGATAGTAGTCAGAGGACGTTGGCTGAACCGATCCAAGTCAAAGTGCTGCGTGTGGAAACGCTAGATGACTGACCTGGCTAAACAATTCATTGTTGAGGCATCCAAGCCGAAACTTACTGCGAAGGAGTTGGGTCGGAGGATTAGTAAAGTTGCGCGTAGTCACAATCTTCATCAATCCCCTAGTACTAAGGGTTGGACTTTTGAAGGTGAGAAGACTGCAATTCCTAAAGCACAAAAAGAGATGAACGCACTAGGACTTCAGATCAAGACGTCAACGATTCGTGGTCCTTTACCGAGTGGTCGTTATTTTTTCTTTGTGAGAAAAGTTTGATGACTGACGTAGCGAAACAACTAATCAAGTCTGTGGTAGGCGAGGGTAAGGCTGCCATGTTTGATGACCTCAAAAATGGTGACGTATTTGTGTTCCCCGGTAAGAAGTCCAAGTTGGAGAAAGAAACGTACACGAAGGTGAATTCCGGTAGAGCGAAGAATACGTCAACCGGTGTAGGGATCGACGTTCTACCGAGTGACTTTGTGCTACGGTGGCCGTAACCAATGACTGATCTAGCGAAACAACTGATCCAGGAGGTTTATACCCCACGCAGTAAGAAGCGTCAACACGGTATGACGCCTACGGATCAGCTTAACTCGAAGTACGCTAAGCTCGCTCGTCAAGTTCTAAAAGACCCAAAGAAGTTCGGAGCCAAGCTCCATGGTGATGATATCTTACTACCGAAAACGGGTGAACTGATTTTCATCAAAGGTGAAGGGTGGGCTGAGACTCAGTTGAAGTGGTATCTGGAGGACGGTGAGTTTTACCAATGAGCGAAGCTGAGCGAATGATTGATCGCTATTTAGCTGATCCGATTGAGTACCCGGCTCTGCGGATTATAGGTCTCATTGAGAAAGATGTTAAGTCATTCATTCCTTTTCCGAAGAGTGAGTTAGATAGTCTAATGGCTCGGCTCAAAGCGGGCAAACCGATATTCACGACCAGAATAAAGGACGAGAGGGGTGAGTACAGTCCTGGTCAGTTAGTTGATTCTCCGTTTGGTATTCTACAGGTCAAAAGTTCTGATCAGACCACTCTGAAGGATCATCCGTTTTACAAGAACCTTTCCGATAAGGAAAAAGAAGCACTATCCCGGCATAAGCTTGATATCATCAAGTTGAAGAAGTACGAACTGCGAGCCGCATAGTGCTGTGTTACGGGTGGTGGATCTCCCCTACCGGTAGGTTGTATGAGGTGGAAAGACACGGCGAGTTTATGCTGCAAAATCCAAAGTTATTCGGAGGGTACCCTCCCGATGATGGGAAATGCGTATACAATTTTGCTATGCGACAAGGGTGGATCAGGGTAGTTAACAGCTCCAACAGGACCCTTGAGATTGAGATTCCCTCGCCGCGTGACAAGCATCTAAGGCTTGCGAAAGAGATCATCCCTTACGGGAACTACGATAGTGTCTACTTGTCTTGGCGCAGTGAGTACTTGGAAGATATCCCGTACTCTTGCTTCTTGGAGTCATACTCATTTAGAGATCTAGACTGTAGCATGATACTGAGTTTAGTAGCTAAGCGGATGTTTCCTTGGGGAATTAGCCAAGTACGAAGCTCAGTAAAAGTATAATAACCACATTCGAATTTGTTTGAAAACCATACGAGGAGATTGTAATGGAAGCCCAAGGCGTCGCAACGAGAAGTACTGCTGCTGAGATCATTCGACTTCATGGAGCGTCTGGTCCGCATATGCTTCATTTGTCACTACTCGACTCTGAGACGGTGATCTTCACTTACGCTATCAGGGACCAGGGTGTCACTCGGTTCTTCGCAGCTGAGTCTGATTCGTATCAGTACGAAACTGACAGTGGCTACGATGCTGATGGGTCGACGCAGACCTTTACCGGTCAGACGTTGGCGACTCCACTCGAGCCAGGTTCTGTGGATGTCCCATCGAGTTCTGGTGCACCTCAGTTGAGGGATACACAGCGTGACGGTATCCTCTACGCTCAGGACGTTGCAGCTCGGAAGATTGGAGCGTCAGGTACGTGGGCGGCACTCGCGTCTGAGTCGTTCGTTGTCTCATTCGATGGGAACCCCAACGAGACGGTTGCGTTGGGAACCGAAGCGACTATCGCTGCTGCGGTGATCGCCATCAACGCTATCCTGCTGAACGGTACGGCAGTTGCGAGAGATGCCAACAATATCGACTTGGTGGGTGTAACCCAAGGGTACGGTGGAACTGTCCAAGTGGTTTCTGCTGACGCAGGTATCACAACCAAGATCGGAATCGCTGTCGGATCGACCGACAACAACTTCGGTACGATCAACTACTTCTCTGGCGCTCTCGAGATGGTGTACAAGAATGGATACACACCGAGTTCTGGTGGAACCGCTGATGCTGCAACGCTGACTGGTTCTGTTACTGCCCCGTTCAACTTGGCACCAGGGGATACGTTGATCTGCGACATCGACAATCTTGGCGATGAGACTGCGACGATCGATGCGGCTCAGTCGACTCACCCCGGTGAGGGTGGAACGTTTGCTGCGTCATCGAGCGAAGGTATGGTGATCAAACTCGATGGTGGTGAGAACCAATCTGTTGCGTTGACGGCGGGTGGAGAAACGACCATCGCGACGTACGTGGCACGGTTGAATGCTGTGATGCTGGGGTGCCATGCTGTAGCGAATATGAATTCCATCGGTGGGTGTGTCGGCTTGGTCAATGAGATCAAGTCCGACTGGAATGCTCATGTTGCTGATGCGTCGTCTCATACCAACGCTGACGGAACCAATGTGACAGCCGTAGCAGACTCCACGATCAGCGGCGGCGTTGCTAGCTGTGATACGTTGTTCGACGATCTCAAGTCGAAGATGAATGCTCACCTGATTGCGGCGAGTGAAGAAGAGGAAGCAATCACGTTGTGTGCTGAGCTTCGTGTTGACTACGAGGCTCACAGAGTTGCGTTGTCGCATGAGGAAGAGTGCGCAGCACTAGTCAACGATTGCCGTACCCAGTATATCGCCCACTTGGCTTCTATCGTTACTCTGTCGGAGATCTACACAGCTCTGAATGATATCCATACAGAGTACGAAGCCCACCGCGTCGACACGACTTACCATTCGGTTTCTAACACAACCGATGATACGTCTGGTACGCCAGCTGCGACCACGTTTGCTACGGCAGTCACGCTTGCGGATGACATCAAAGCGAAGTACAACAACCACAGGACGGATGTCAATGAGAACTCTCACCCGACAGACGATGATACAAACGTTGTAACGGGAGCGGGCGGGTCGACTACGATTGCGGCTCTCGTTACAATCACGAACGATCTTCTGACTCAGTACCAGGCTCACGCTTTGGACGTTGGGTCTGTGTTCCATTTGACTCCAGACGTCGTCAATGTGGCTACCGCTGACCCGGCTGAGACTGCGGCTGTTCACATGGAGACTGACGTAACAAACACGATTGGTGGGGCTGCAACAACGTATGCTCAGTCGTACACACTTGCTGGTGATATCACAACGAAGTATAACTTCCATAGAACAGATGGAAACTTACCCGGTCCACCACCTGAGATTGCTGGTTGGCACGGAACGGACGATGATACGAACACGTTGACGACTGCACCTGATCCGGCTACGACGCCGACTGAGTTGGCTGCAACTTTGACGGAGATGAAGACGGATCTGAATGCCCACTTTGCAAGTGCGGTGTTCCACGTGAATGCTGACGCTGCGGTTATCACAGCGGATCTACCGGGTACTTCGGCGATCCACTCGATTGATAATACCACTGATAACATTGCAGCTGGTGCCCCAGCGAGCCTTGCGAACTGTTACACGGTGTCGGATCAGATGCGAACAGCGTACAACAACCATCGTGTCGACAATACGGAGGCGTCTCACCCGACCAACGATACGGTCAACACAGTTGCACCGGCTGGAGCACCGGCGACTCTGGATGATGTGATTCTGCTGTTGCATGATCTGAAGACCAAGTTCAATTTGCATGTTGCCAACACTGGTGGATCGTTTCATATCAACGCTGACGCTGTGAACGTTACGACGTCGCCGAACGTCCGCACAGCTGCGATTCATGAGATTGATGATACCACTAACACAATCGGTGGTACGAGCGATGGGACGCTGGGGACTCTGCTGACGAACCTGACGGAGTTGAAGACCGATTACAACGCTCACCGTACGCAGGCCACGATTCACCATGCCAACGATACGACCAATGTCGTGACGTTTACGGATGACAGTATCGACTTGGTATCCGATAAGTTCGGTACTGATTCGGTTGTGCGGGTCGTATCCGCTGATGCTAACTTCATTGAGAAGACCGGTATCCAGACTGGTACTGCAACTGCAGGTACAGGTGATGTAGCGGATATCAACGCGGTTACGATTGCGGAGTTGAAGGTCGTGATCGAAATTGATATGCAGACTGCTGCACCGAGCGACTTGGTGATTGCTTCCGATGATGGAACCGGTAAACTCAAGTTGACATCGGTTTCGACTGGTGCGTCTGCTGAGCTGGATGTCGCTGCGAGTAACATCGCAACAGTTGCAGGCTTGAGTTTGACGCCTGTGACCGGGGAAGCGTCAACAACCGATCCTGTCAACCTGCTTGTGAATTACATCCAGGGTGTATCACGGTCTGGTCCTGGTAGGTTCGTGGAGAAGATTCCAAATATCCCGGAGGGTTCGGAGTTTCTGGTTTACGGGATGGGTCAGTCCGGGTCGTGTCGTGTCAAGGCTGCGATGCAACCGATGCGGTACTAGGTTACAAGTTGGTCATCGGGAACTCGGAGTGGGAGACAAGTGCACACTACCCAAGCGGGAACCGAAAGTAGTAAACTCGGCATTCCCGATGACCATAAGTACAAACGATGAAGCTTTGAGGAGACGGCAATGAGTGATACAGCAGAACGGTTGGTTGAGAGTGCAATCAGTGAAGCCTTGCCTGGTAGAACCAGTGCCAACGCTGCAATCAAGGATTTGAAGAAAGTACTGCAGGTTGTCCGTGGTGTGGCAAACAAGTTTCGGAAGCCAAAGGATTCAGACATCAAGGCTGCATTGGATCATCTTGAGGAAGTAGAAGATGATTTGGAGCGTGCAATCGACTTGTTTGGGTCGGCTAGTGCCGACTAGCGCATGCGCTTCCTAATCCTCATATTGTTCGTACTGACCTCATGCGCTAGCAGTATCTGTCCACGGTGGTGCGCCGAGCGAAACCTCAAGCGTGTACTAGCCGAGGTAGAAGCCAATCGTAAGATTGAGAAACTTGAGGAGCCGGTTAAACGGATTAGGAACATCAGTCAGCTGCACGAGGTAACAACCAAGTTGATCGAAGCGTTGAAACGACGAACCAACGAGATGCGTGAGGGTTGTGACAAGAGTCCTAGGTGCCGTCAGTTGCGTGCAAAAGAACAAGCTGACATGGATAGATTTGGTGACGAGTACTAACCAGATACTCAGGTGTTTAGGGTTCGGTGATACCGAGGGTACCTGCACAAACGATGCTGGTACGCCATGGTCACCACTCTGGTGCAAGGGTTGTAACGAGAAACGAATGGATAGTATCACTAAGCAGCTAGAGGATCTAGCTGGAGTTTATCACACGAAAGTACTCGTTGGAAGTGCCGAATGATTATCGAATCAACAACCATAGCGTTCTTCAAGGCTACAGGCGTTACGATATGCCCATTTATCTTTATCGCAACTGACCTGACTGCAGCAGGGCGTAAGCGTGTACTCGTTCATGAGTGGGTTCATTGGTGGCAGCAGTTCGTGTTTGGTGTAGTCGGAGCGCTTATCGGTATTGCTACATGGATGGTACTGTCGTGGCCACTCCAACCAGAGTCGATCCTAGTCTTTGGTCTTGGTGCAATCGAGGGTTGGGTAGCTGGACAGTTACTATGGCGGTGGCTGTACCTGGTTGGGTTCCCATTTGGTTTACCGTTTTGGTACAACTGGTTCCGTCGTCGGTGGGAGACGGCAGCGTATCGGGCCAACGGTCTCAGCGATTCGCGTATTGATGAAATCCTTCAAGAACCACCGTACTACTTGGTAACAGGAATCGACGATGACTGACCTAGCAAAACGATTGATCCGTGAAGTCTCTGAAGCCAAACCAAGTAAGAAAGAACTACTCAAACGCTTTGGTGGCAAGCAGGCGAAGCCATTCAAGAAAGACAAGGGTAAGACCAAATGAACACAACAGTTACCGTGCAACTCCAGGTCGAAGTCGACAAAGATGCAGACCCACAAAGCAATTTGGAGGTCTTGAAGCAGTACGTAATCGATAACTTGCTTTGGTCCGATCCAAATCGATCTAAGAAATTGGGTGACCAAGGCTTGTGGATCAGTGCGGTCAAGGTAGAATCAGCGGAGAATCTTGAGCCAATCAAGGATGCGTTGTCGATGCCGGCACCATCGGTGCGTGTGTGCCGGCTCCAGCGAACGAATGAAGTGTGAGTACTGCAAGTCGATTGCAACCAAGAAACTGATTTGGGCTGACGGTCGTGCGTTTGTTCCAATCTGTGACGACCATGTTACTAAGGCTAAGTCAGAGATCAGGAAACATGGTAAGTGGGCAGACGTAGTTGGCGTTAAGAAGATCAGAGAGATGACCCTAGCGGAAGCACTAATCGAGTACAAGGTTGATACTGCAATCTCCGGTGCATGCTTTGATCTTCTTGGGTACCTAACGACCAGACCAACGAGTATTCCTGTCGGTGCAGATTCGCTGTGTCCACCAGTTCTCGAGCGGTTTTTGGCGTGGGCTAAAATACGTGGTTTGAGTATCGACGATGCCGATGTGAAACATTGGGAACACGTACTTGGTAGAAACTTGATGCAATGAGCGTTGCCAGCCAAATCATACACCGATGTATCAACGAGGCAACCGAGTACGATTGGGAAAAGACGAAGGACGGTTGGGAGACACCGGGTGGTGACGCTAAGATCCAGCGTGATGGTAAGCGTGGTAAGTTCTTTCTGATCATCCCCAGCTTGGATATGAAGATCAGTCTTGGTAGGAAAGCATCCTACGATACCGCTAACAGGGCGTTGGATAAGGTTCTAGGTAAATGAGATCGGTTAGGAGTTGAAACATGCCAGCAGAAGTAGTAAACCAAAGTCATTACGGTGCGACGTACTTCGTAAAGAACCAGGCGTGTGTAACAGCTTGGACCGAGGTAGCGTTCACAGACGCCAACGGTGATAACTTTCTAGCGGGTCACATCAAGCTCATGGAGAGTGCTGGTTGGGGGGTTGAGTTCTCATTCGATCCGACCAACGGAACCAAAGACGTACACGGGTACATCGAAGCAGGTCAGGAAGTTCAACTGGACTTCAAACACGCAAAGCATATCTACGTACGGCGTGGTGAAGGTGTCGATACGACCGTACGTATTACGGCGTGGAGATAGTTGTTGTACAAGCTTTACAAAAATAGAGACTGGCGTCTCGAGGTACTAACCAGTACAACTACGGTGTGGGTACTTTGTCCAACGTGTGGTTTGCGTGGGACACTCAACGACCATACGATTGAGGATGACGGTAAAGTGTTACCAAGCATAGACTGTCCAAACGATAAGTGTGATTTCCATGAGTTCGTAGTTCTCATGGAGTGGAGATAACCATGACTGAGTTGGCAAGGTCGTTGATCAACAGTTTGGTTAACGAAACCATGATATCAAAAGGAAACGACCGAGCCAAGCGGTTAGACGGTTGGGCGATGTACGCTGTCGCTCGTATAGCAAAAGAACTTGAGTTAAGAATCATCCCTCGCGTTGATACTGACGAAGATGGAAAAACCTCGGAAATCGATGTATCAACTTGGAAGTTTAGGGATCAAGGTAAACTCATCAAGCAGTACATAGGTGCTAAAATCTTGAAGAAGAATCCGTCTATTTTGGACTACAAACCTGGTCGTGCGAAAGCAGATAAGGCTGCTGCTTCTATCATAAAGAAAGTAACCCAACGTGGAAACGACGTTACAATCTTCTGGAAGTGAGTCGAATGTCTAACGAAATCATACCACCAACCCAAGAGTTCGTAGACAAGCTTAGGGAACCAATTTTGATCCTACTCAAGGACGAGATTGAGTTCCTTGAGGAGCTACTTGGGATGGAGTTGATCTACGGTGTTCGTGACGAGCATCCTGGTAAATACTGTGTTTCCAGATTAGCATTAGCAGCTGCGTTGTTCAACAGTGCCGAGCATGGCAAACGCCTCGCCGTACTGTTTGACGATAAGACCTTTGAACCAGAAGGATTCGGGTTGATCGATTTGCTACCAGAGTACAACAACGAATCGCTTGAGTGGGCAAAAAAGGTTCAATCAAGTAAGCCACTCGAAGTGTTATCCAAGTTGGCTAAGGGTGAGTTAGTGCTGGAAGACTTTGCTGCAGGAGACGAGTAATGCTTAAGAAACTTATGATAAGAGCTTCTTTGGTTGGTTGGGTACCATGGGTTCTATCTATCTCAGCCTTAGTGGCAATGCTACTGGCAGGTGTTAGTTTTCAGCCTACTCAAGTTGCTCTTGCCTCAAGTCCTCGTGGGCCGACTCATAACTACCGAGCGTTCCCGACAGCGGTACTAACGAAGTCAGATACGACCACCACCAGGTCGTTTTCAATACCAGGTACTCGTGGATACGGACTTGTGACTGTGTACTTGTGGCACGAAGATCACAATACGTTGTCTCGTGTCTACATGGATTGTACTGGGCAGTATGCTTCACGTGATTACGTAATCCAGGATTGTACCCTGGCGTTTGGTGACTGCGCAAGCAACCCAGCGAGGTGGCATACGCAACCTCCGATTACTGGTACGTTGTTGTGGCCATGGCGTATCGACGTGATGGGTTACGAGCGTGTTGACTGCGTTCTGACTTTCACCAACGGATCCGCGGGTGATTCGGTTCAAGCCGATGCCTCGATGATGACGCAGTAGAGTGGCAATCGGTGACAGAACAGATCAAGAGGATACGCTGGAGAGTGGATGCGGTTGTGTGCTGGTATTCTTTATCGCTGCAATCTTCGTCGGCGCGGTTACTGTAATCGTTGTGGCGTTCGTTACGTGAGGAACTAATGGTTGAAGCTGAACAACTGATCGATCAGTACCTAGAGTTCAAACGCATGGGTGCATCCCAGCGTATGCGTATGGCACGCTCTCGTAAGAAGCCTAAGTCTGGTGCCCACAAGATGCAGTTACGGAAGCGTAAGAAGGTCGCTAAAAAAGGACCGGCTAAGGCGAAGGCTAAGCGGTATCGTGCAAGAACGAAGAGTCGAAGACGTTAGTTGATGAAGACCCGATGCCAATCGCGTAGGGTCTGTTAGTATAGAACCGATAAGGTTCATCTGTATGCGCCCTAGTAAGGGTTGCGGGATTTGTGGCTGTTAAATTGGAGTTCCTGCGGGAACGGCAGCTGCTTCTGGTACCTTTGTGACCGGAAGTTCGAATGAAGACAATCAGTAGGTTACTGGCAGTTCTGTTCGTAACGTGTATCACGTCGACAGTATTCAGTAAGGATACTAACCACCCACACTATGACGCTGGCGATCAGGATTGGTTCGCCGGCGGCGTATCCATCGGTGGAATATCTTTACGCGTTTGTACGCAGACCGCTGACGATACGACACCAAGTATGGGGTTCGGTACACCAGCAGGGTGCAATATACTGTTGACGAGTTTATCCCATAGCGGTTTGGTAACTGTTACTGCGCTTGACGATGTAGGGTCGGGTAGTGACTACGAACAGCCGATTTTGATCATGGGTCGCGCAGCAGCGAACCAGACTCAAATTGCAGATGGTGGGAATTTCCGACTTAAAACTATTACATGGGACTCTCCGGCAAGTGGAGACCATAGTGTTCTAGAACTTGAAACAGTCTACATGACTGGACCTATTGCGTCGTTCTCTAACGCAGGCGGTGGGCAGGTTATTGTTACTGATGTTGCGCATGGATTGCAAGAGGATCAGACGATAACAATCTCTGGTGCGTCTGATGCTAACTACAATGGAACGTTTACGGTTACTAACGTAGTGGCTAACTCGTTCGAGATTACGACTACATGGGGCGCGACTGATACTGGTACGTGGGTATCGGTAAGATTCGATGAGACAAGTAGAAGTGGTAATGTCGAGGATTTCTTCTACAAAGATGTTTATCACAACGACGCTGACATAATCGATCCCGATGTCATCTATCAACGGTCTGCTACATCGGATGTTGCTCCTGATGATATTCTAATAAGATCTGGGAGCGCTTTCACACGGGCAACTGCAAACGTAGATGGCGCTCCCATTCATATCAGTGGTGGCGTAGGTGTCGCCAAGGCAACATGTCTGGAAGCGACCGGCGACCGGACCGTTCTGAATTTCACCGCATGTGACGCCACCGGTTGCACGACTACCACGGTCACAGAGGACACGGGCACGGGCGGGGACTGGGATTGTCTCACGGATGACAACACTTGCTGCGATGCTCTTGAAGCCCATGTTGACGGGCTCGGGCTGCGCTTTGCTACTACCTGTATTGCTAACGTACTTTGGCTGGATCCAGCTTATACAACGCTGGCGATTAAGCTGACTTCGGCGAACGGTGCAGGTGCAGGGACGAAGTTTGCGGTTGTGGACGGGGCAGAGGGGCAAGTGGTAGTATCGCAGTGGGCGGCTCTGGGTCTGACGTTCATTGGAGATCCCGACACGGGTATAGGTGTGAGTACCGCTAACACGTTGGGCCTATATGCCGGAGCTACGGGCCAACCAAGGCTGTACATCAGCAACTCTTCTATTACAGGGGCTTTGCCCTACGATTCATTCAATAATCGTATTTATGATTCTGGTGGTGCCCTCAACATCGGCGCTGCCTTCGGCGGGACCAACCATGGTCAAGCCACGGGCGCGGCGGAGTTTGGAAAGGACGCAGGTGACATCAGTTTTGTGGCAGAAGGGATTGTGTACCTCGACAATGCAACCATCATCAAATCCAATCGAGTGCTGGCATTTGATACAACAGCTACGACTGACACCAGCATTCTTGAGGGAACAAGTCAGACACCAGCTACTTTTATAGTGGCTTTGGGTACGACTTCTCGAAACATGCTGGTCTTGGAAAATGGCGACCAAGCCGTCGATCTAGCAATCCCTCAACACAATAATCCGACTGTGACTTTGAAGTCGGCCGACTCTGACAAGATCGGTGAGTGGCTGGCGATGGACTACCAGGGTCTATACGCGGATCATCCGAGTACCGATATCTCCCCCCACGATACGATGTTCAACGCCGCGGACGCATGGGCCCAGGCGACACCCGGCCAGCGCGATGGTGCGACTCACCACGTTTCTGCGGGTATTCGCGCGCTAAAGATTGTCTGCGACAACTTCGCATGGGCGGCTGGGGACATCTGCCACATTAAGGTCAACGGAACCGAGCTGCCCGACGCTGGCGGTTTGGTGGAAGGCGTCGAGTGGGCAGTCGGTGGCGACGACGAGATTACGTGCGACAACCTGGGTGCCGCAATCACTACCGCGTTCGGGACTTTGCTCACCGTGGATTGCACGACTCTCGCGGGCACCTGTTATCTGCAACCCAACCAGCGAAGCGTGCACTCTGTCGATTCGATTACATTTGTTGACGGTGCTGCCGATGGCGTCTTCGCCACCTTGGTCGAAGGTGCGAATGGTGCAATTCACCTCTATGCTGGCACTGATGTATTTAAGGACGGTGTGAGACTCGAAATTAACAACAACGCCTTGACCCTCCGAGATCTGACCGATAGTGGATATTTTAATTTCTTCGCCAACACGATTACAGCGAACGCTGGCGTACAAGCAGGTACAAGCCTCACAGCTGGTGCCGCTAGTTTCATACAGTTCAACGGCCTCACCAAGTGCACCTCCCCTGCTGACGGCAAGATGATCTGCGGCATCAACGACGGGACGCGGGGCTGGCAGTGGGATTCTGCGACGACTGACGGGACACTGATTTTGACGGATGAAGGTGCAAGCAATGTCCTGAGATTGAGAGCATCCCGCTTTGAAGTTGTGGGTGTGGGGAGTTATATTGACGTAAGTAGTAGTGCTCTTCGTCTCGTGGCAAACGCAGGGACTATCATTGCCCAGGGTTCCAATAACGCCACTGCTGAAAGCTCTCTTCTTGCACTCGTCCAGCTCGGCGCAAATGCCATGATAGGATCAAGTGGCACGCAGTACGGTATAGAAGGACGTTCAAAAATCAGCCAAACTGGCACAGCAGCGTACACAGGAATTTTTTGGGACGTAAACGATGACACTAGCGGCTCTGGTCAAGACTACCTGATGGATTTGCAATGGGCTTCCACACCGATGTTCCAAGTGCAGGACGATGGTGATACGGCCATTGCTGGTGACCTCGTTGTCTCCGGCAATGGCCCCCACGCTTTCGGCGCTGCAGTCTATGACTACGTACAGATGCGACTCGGTGGGGACTTCACCTCTCAAGGTGCTGACCAACACGCAGAGAAGATTCTCGTTGACGGCACACTGACCGCTGCCAGCGGCGACACGCAGCGGATCACCGGCTACTACGGCGCTGGGTCACTCACCACCTCCGGAGCTGCCGAGACAGTTGGTGTAGCGTCTCAGATGCACCTGGTGGAACCGAATATTTCGGTTGATACCCAGACCGTGCTGCAAGCAGCGACGTTGTACATCCAGAACGCGCCGTCCGAGGGCACGACTCGCAACGCTGCGATCATCGTGGATGAGGGAGCGGTGATTTTCGACGAGACCTTATCTGCTGGCGGAGAAGCAACGTTTCTAAACAACGCTGCTGCTGCAACCTTCGGTGACGTAACCGTTGACGCCGATGTAGTGCTAGCATTCGATGCTGTCACCAATCAAGGCAGCATCACCTACATGGAGGACGAAGATCGTTTCGATTTCGACAATGATGTTGACGTGGTTGGGAACTTGTCAGCTGACACTATTACGCTGACTCCGTTCACGCATCACGAGGTGATTCCGGCTGGCAAGGCGACGCTCGGGCCGAATGCACCAGCGTGGCAAGATCTCAAAGGGGTTGCGTATGCGGGACTCGGTTTTGACGCCAATGCGGATGAGGCCCATTTGTCCTATACCGTACCTGCATGCTGGGACGGCACTTCGAATTTTGTTCTTGAGGTCCACTGGGGGAATGAACCTGGAACCCTGATCCCTGACACCAAGCAGGTCATCTGGGACGGCGAGTGGAGGTCAGTTGTTTGGGGAACTGAAGCATCTGACGGTGGCGCTACAGCCAACCCTGAATCTATTACTGTCACCTACACGCAGAGTGGCGCGGGCGTCGATGGCGACACGCATGACAGCACCATGACACTGATATCGGGCAGCGGGAACCAAACCATCACAGCGGGCGATCTCCTGGGGATCCATTTTAGCCGGGATCTTGCCGCCGAGGGCGGCAATATGTATGCTGCCGATGCCGTTGTAGCTGAATGGCATATGGAATTTACAGCAAACACGATTTGTGCAAACTAACAGGAGACTCCATGCGACTCTTTCTCTTCGTTCTTCTCTTTTCCATTACAGCACAAGCAGCGCCGAAACAGGTAAGAACCCGCTTGCGGGTTCCAGGAGCATGGCTCGACAATCCGCAAAAAGAAGCGCTCGGCAATGCTGTTGTCGCTGTGGTCCCGAAGGCGATCAAGGATACCGAGGGCGTCGAGCTGCAGGGCAAGTCGGCTCTGGTCAAGGTGCGCAATTTCAACTGCCGCCACAAAGACAACGACATGTCGAAGGGTATCGGGTGTGATGGTTGGTACAAAGACCGCAAGACCATCGACGAGATTATCGACTTGCAGATCGAGGGTGTTGCCGGCCCGGCATTGGATGAGGGGGCACCTGAAGGGTTCGTAGATTTTTGGCATCTCATAAATTTCACGCTGGCCGACACGGTTGCACAGGGTAAGCTCGATCTTTTTGTCAAGGCGACGTTCGTTGGTTTGCAGCTCTCAGACCTCTACAATTTCAGGTGTACGCTCGATGAGAAAGACGACACCCGGATGGCATGCGAGTCTGTGTACGAGGATATCGTGAGCGCGGCGACGCACCACACGCTCAACAAAGCCAGAGTCACAGTCGGGAAACCGCTCGGGCGAGTGCCGTAGAGTAGCCATGCACGCGAAGGGCCCCAACGGTGACAAGCAAGATCTGAAGCTCGGCAGCAGGGAGTGGAAAATCTTCGCCGGCTTCCTCGCTGCCGCAGTCACGACGAATTTCACTGCGATGGGGTTGTACTTCCAATCGCAAGCGGCTGCAGCATCAGACAAAGAGGAGATTGTGAAGGCGGCGACGGAGAGCGACCAGATCTGCGTTGACGAGAGAACGGCGCTCAACATGAGCTTGATGAAGGATGAGCAGGTGCTGGAGCTCCACATCCAGGCGGCCGAATCCGACAAAAAAGCGATCCTTCGCGTGCTCGAGGCGAGCCAGGAAGCGGCAAAGATCTTCAGCGCAAACCAGAAGGCTCTGATGGAGGAACGTGGTCTGCGACCACGAAGACTTCCGGCCAAGGCAAAAATCAACTTCAAAGAACTATTGAATCCAGACCCATGAGCATAGTCCGAGCCCAACACTGGACCGATATGCCCAAGGGCAACAATCGGGTCACGCGTCAGATTCGCAACTGGGCGAACGTTCAACGTTGCAAACTCGACGGTTCGATTGAGACCGACTGGGCTGCCAGCGCTCCGGATGCCGCACCAATAGGTGGGATGCCTGACAGCTGGGTAGGAACAGACGCTGACTTCGATATCGTGAGTTGGAAGTCCCCGTTGCAGATTGCGGTCAAGACACGCTCGGATAAGCCTAACTGGTTTATAAGACGAGCCGACAAGCCTCGCTCGCGTATGAGGTTCTTTCTACCTGACGCGACGCCAGCGGCAGCACAAGTCGACCGCCCAAACCGCCGGGTGACGTGGCCGGGGTTCCAACTCGATCTGCAACCGCATGCTGCGGTCAAGACGTTCATCCTGAAAGACGCTAGCGCTCCGACTTCCTACCGTATCGCGTTTCTGATTCCTGATGGCTACACGTATTCGGTCAAGAACAACGTGCTGCGTGTGTTTGACCCCGATGGCGTCTGTGACTTCCAATCGAAACCGCCATGGGCCGAGGATAGCTCTACGGTGTACCCGTCTATCGATGGTCGCAAGCCAATACGTTGCAAGCTGGACGAAGAGGGTGAGCTCCTACTAAGTGAGGATACTTGGATCGTACTTCGGCTCTCTATAAATCAGGAAGATCTCGATGGTGCGATATGGCCCGTGATGTGCGATCCGACTGTGGAGATTGGAGGGACGACAGACGTCGAGGATAATTTTATTTGGGGCCGCAGCGGGATTCAAAACTATAACTTTGGAATTAGAGATCCGATGTTCTTGGGATTCTTCTTGGGAACAGGTACTGCTTTAATTCGTATTGCCAACATTTCCAGTATACCTTCAGGTACGATAACTGGTTTTCGTCTTTTTCTTAATGTAACTACAGGCGGGACAGTGACGACAGCGGCTTATTTCATCACAGACGCTAATGACTGGGTTGAGGGAACAACTGAAGATGAAATCGAGGTTGGCGCTTCCTGTTACAATTATGCGAAGTACGACACGCAATCTTGGGCTGGGTTGGTTGGTTGTAGACAAAGTGGTGTGGATTTTGATACCGATCCAAATCCCCCTGAGCATGATATAGTGTTCGGTTTCAATACTTTTGTCCTTGATCCTTCTTGGCCACCATTATGGCGTGATAGTATTCGTGCACCCAATGGAGTTCGGTTCTTTCGTCTTAGTGGTGATGCTTTCTTTAACTTCAGAAGTACAGAAGCACTCTCAAATCCACTTTATTTCGAGATTGATTACGACATTCCTACAGGTGGTCAACGCCGCAGAGACCGAAGCCGCGACCGGTCGCGCAACAGAGCGAGGGGATGATGGAAGGCAAGTACGCAACCGAGTTCAAGTTCTACGTGCCGTTCACCGCAGCCGGGTCACAGGACTATCAATCTAACCCAACTCTCGCGGCTGCAGATTTTCGCGTATCGATCGATGGTGGCGCCTACAACGAACTCGATGCTCTGCCGACAGTATCTCCGGCCGGGGATATTCAGGTCGAGATTGTGCTGTCGATTGCCGAAATGACAGGAGAAGTCACAACCGTAAAGGCCAAGGATGCCGCTGATGATGAGTGGGAATCTGACTTCTGGGAGATTAGAACTACCGGGCATGCGAACGCATTCTACCCGTATCGTGATATCGATTTGGCAACGCTGATTGCTACACTGCAGTCAACTGCTAACGACATTGACGGTAAGACAACTAACCTCCCAACAGATCCAGCTGATCAAAGTTTAATCATTGCAGGGCAGGTAGCGATTGTTAGCGAGATAGACGAAAACGAAGCGAAGATTGATTTGTTACAGCTAGACTCAACTGTTATCAAAGCTAAGACTGATGGTCTCCCGACTGATCCTGCAGACCAAAGTTTGCTAGCTGTTGAGCATGCTACGACGCAAGCCCTGCTTGCGGCAATCTTACCAGCGGGTTCTAGATCGATTGTTTTGCATACTCAGGAAGCAGATACTACAATCATTCAGCAGGCTGCTGTATCAATCTGGTCAGACTCAGGTCGTACTTCTTTGGTTGGTCGACTTCTGACTGATGTTGCAGGTGACAGCGAGTCGTTTGGTCTTGACGACGGTACGTACTACGGCTCGGCTGCAAAGGGACTCTATACTTTCACCAACTTCTCGTTTGTTGTATCAGCTAACGCAACGGTCAACGTCATAGGTGTTAGCGTGGCGCCTGCGTCACCGAGTGCCCCAGATCTTTGTGTAGTCTACGGTACGCTTCTAGATGGTTCTGGGGACCCAATTGTTGGTGAGTACGTGTACTCAGAGGTTATCACACCAGCTACTAGTTCTGGTAATCAACTTGGGCATACGCAGGTCAGCGGAATAACAAACGCGAGTGGTTACTTCGAGATTGAGTTAATCAGAGAGTCGACTCAAGCGATTTCAACTCCAATAGCTAGGTTAAGTGGTACGTACCTAGTACCAGACGCAGCAAGTCAGGATATCACAACTTGGTCAGCGATTAGCTGACAAGGAGTTTAACTATGCTAACGCTACTCACGTTTTTCATCCTTACCCCACTCCCCCCGGTTGCTGAAGTGCCAATTGTTTCGGCTGAAGCTCCAACGACTGCAGATATCGAGCTACCGCCAGAAGGTGAAGAGGTTGATTGGTTCGGTGCCCAAATCTCATGGATCAAGGAAAAGATCAAGAACAAAGAGTACGGTCCAGCAACCGGCGCAATTATCATGTTGGCATTCGGTCTTGCAAATCTGCTTATGCTTCGTATGGGTAAGAAGGTAAGGCAGGCTTGGTTTGGGCACTTAGCCGTAGCAACCGGTGTGGCCGTTGGACTGTCAGCAAAGTTTGCTGGATTACAGGTTGGCGCTGGTGTATGGGATTGGGTATACGCTGGGCTTTATGGAGCCGGTGTAGGTCTAACCGCAGTGGGTTTCTGGTCGTACATCGGGAAGAAGATATTCGCCAAGTGGATGGACAAAGCCGAAGCGGCCGGCAACGGTGGGTAGCAAAAACCAGTGTTGCATCTTGGAACGTCTGGATTGACAAAGTGCATCGAACGGATAAGGTACACCATGAAACAGCCTAAGACAGAAAAAATTATCCTTCACGCATCTACGCGGGAAGAATTGGATTCCATAGTGAATGACGCAACTGAGGACCGGATTGTACACAGTCGCAGTCGGTTCACCAGCAAGAATCCTGATGGGGTTGTCGAGTACGGTGCAGAGATCGTGCGATCGAAGAAGCATTACCTAACTGAGGGTTAACATGGATTTCGACAAGAAGTATACTGGTGATATCGCGATGGCGTTTGCACCACAGCAAACACGAGAGAGTGTTGCAACTCTTCACTACGACCACTACAGGGAAGCGTACGCGGATGCACCGATACCGGGTACCTTTGGTCATTCCGTGAAAACGACACCAGGTAGCAACAACAGTCATACCCATACTGCGAAGTTTGACCAATCTGGTAACGGCCACACAACGCATGATGACGGGCATGACCATTCCGTCAGAGCTTTTCTTGTTGCACCGTTCATCGACCCGTCTGGCATCTACTGGCACAAACACGACGGAATGTTGGAGAAGCCTGGTGTGGACCCAACCGATGGATCTCCCGGTAAGTGAACAGTTTTGATTTCATAGACCGGAGACGGTCTGGTACTAGTACCAAAGAGATCCTTGATGAGATCGAGGGTGATGTCGATGTCACACTCGTCAGGGCAAAGTTGCTCAAGGACCTGAAATCGGTAACTGCTGAGGATATTCAGGTTTCTCTATCTGATGGTTGCGTTGTGATCAACTCTCTGGACTCTGATGCGAAGATGGTGGTTGACACGTACACAAGGGTGTACCCAGAGATTAACTTTCTATTTGAAGTACCCGACAACACGGAGTGACGAAATGTCTGGAATCGTAGATGCTGCAGTTGAACTTGCGTCCATGGGTTTGGACCATGATAAGGTACTCGAAGCTACTTTGTCCTATGGACCTGGACGTAGATTGAGGGTCAAGTCTGGGACTACTGCTACCAAGGATGGTGGCGGCAGCGTTGGGGTTCCGGAAGGAACTGTCGTAACTGTTATCGGAGTAGGCGGCGGTCGCTCTGGTGTGGACCCAGTGGTTCAGCTTCCTGACGGGACGGTAGCAACTGTACCGTTCGATAAGGTCATGGAGGGAATTGAGTCTTCCGATTTTGATTCCAACGATGATACTGGTGATGACAAAGCGAACGAGGGTGTCGTTGGATCTGTCGCGAGAGTAACACTCGCGAAGCCGTTACCTGAGGCAGCAAGAGCCTGGTTGAGTAAGGGATACTTCGAGTACGGTATATCACTCCCACCGGCACCCGAATCTGACTCGGCGTCTTCAGTTACCTTCTTGATGAAGGCTGAGGATGATGACGTTCTTGAATCAACGATTGAACTCCTAAAGAAGATGGCTGGTGCCAGCTTCAAGAGTTCCAAGGCTGCCACTTTGGTGGACTGGGACAAAGCGTTCAAGCAGTAACAAACCAGAACCAGTTACAAGCACTTTTGTGCTTCAACGAGGAGAGAGTAAATGACTACTAGCCGTGGTGAAAACTTTGGAGTTGCGAAGCTCAACGAGATGATCGAGATCGGTCGTTTCGAGAGTCAGGGTCCTGCAAACGTGACTGTACGGAATATGTCCGATACGGCCGACGCGGTTATCCGTGTTGAAAAGGCTGTGTCAGCCAGAACAACCGTAGCTACAGACAAAGATACTGCGCGTTCTGCCGAGGATACTGGGTACACCGGAAACGGTTCAACCCTGGCGTTCAGTGCCCAAGTACTCAACAACCGCCCAGTGGTTCCAAGAACAGTTCAGATCCGGGACGTCGCGGATGTCTACCACCTTTACGACAAGGGTGACGGGATTCTCTACACCGATGACGTGGACGATGAAGTTGCCGGATTCATCAACTATTTCACGGGTGCATTGACGTTGGCGTATCCTGCTGGCAAAGCCCCGGATAGCGGTAACATGACAGCCAACTACAACTCCCAAGATTCCGTGCTGAATTCGAGAGGTCTCAAGACGTTCAACATCGCGAGTGTTCAGCAGGACGAGGAACTCGTCGTGTACGCTGCCGGCGATGCTGAAGCTGGGACCCGCTGCCGCTGTGAGATGATTTCCAACTGGGAGTAATCCGTGAGAGAAATAACCACTTCAACTAGCGTACCGGTTTTTCTCGGTAAGCGGAAGAAGCGTAAAAAGAAAAGGGAGAAAATCATGGACAAGGTTGAACTTGCCGTGAGCCTCGTCAACGAGTTTGATTTGTCATCCACCAAGGTGATCGATGCACTTCTTGAGAGCGATCCCGAGAAGATTGCGGACCGATTGACCGAGGGTGTTGACAAGGACGATAAGCCTGATCTCAAGAAGCAGATCATGGAACGGCTCGGCGATGAGTAGAGCAGATGACATCATCGAGGCTCGCTGCAAAGGGGCGAGCCTCGATGACATCTACAGTTCCTTACGCTCTGGCATACCACTCGTTGGTATCGAGTGCAGGGACTCGTTGAAAACTGTCAAGGATCTTCTTGTTACCACTGTCGCTGAGGTCTCAGAATCCGTCTCTGAGAACAATTACAGCGGCCTTCGTGAGAGTGCAAAGATGCTTAACGAGATTGCTGCTATGCTTGAGAGCGTCTGTGACGATATGACGGGTAGAGGAAACGGTGATGGTGCAGGAAGCTGAGCGACTTATCGACAGGTACTTAACAGACGATTCCAAGTCGTTAGATACCCTAGTATCTAAGTTCAAAGGCTCGACTTCCCGAGGCGAGAAAGGTCGAACTTGGGTTTCATTCAAGTTCAAGGAACCTGGTTCCAAAGCGGAAACCCGTGCTAGTGCTAGAGCAAAGAAGTTCCAAGTTGCAGCAGAAAAGCAAGGGTTGAGTCCTTCGTGGCTCGGTGATATGGGACGTGAATTTGTCGTAGAAATTCCAGTGACGGGGACTTGAATGAACAAAGCGGAACAACTCATCGACCGGTACTTGGAACAGACGCACTCGGTAACACCCGGTATGCGAAACGCGATGACGAAGGGCGGGTCGGCTTTTAAGTGTGCTTCCTGCTCGCTGAAGATTCCAAAGTACCCAGGGAAGTACCCTAGTAAATGCCCTGACTGTGACGGGGAAATTTTACCAGTAACCGTGACTAACTCGGCTATACTGAAAGCCAACCCAAGGTTCATAGTTGAGTTGGCTATAGGGGAAACGGCCGTTCGTACATTCTACGATTCAGGTATCCTACGAGTGGCTACGATCGACGATGTTCTTGTTGAACCTGGTATGGATTCGCGTGTCGACACAGTTCTCCACATGACTAACGAAGTTGAATGGCCGCATGATCACCCACTTTCTGATTTTGAGTTCGAGGGTAACCTTGATGATCTCTACAACAAGGTCCTGAACCTTTCATGCGGTGAGGGTACCAGTACGAAACGCGGAACCAGTAGAACAACCAAACAGCGTACGGGTGACAGGAAAGCCCAGCGAACCAAGCTGCGTAGACCATGAAAAAAGTACCCCGTAAGGAAGACGTCATTCGTATTGTTATGCTTGACCCACCTGAGCATTACGCCAGAGGAGAAGGTATCTACGAGTGGCGGTACATGGATGACAAGTTCTACGTCGACATAATCGATGTTGAAAAAGAAATTAACAACGTTATGCCTGGCCGTGGTGAGGCCGTACTCGACCGTATACAGAACTTCGGGAAAGTATTTTTGAACATAGCTACCAACGAGGTAACAACGTAATGGACACCATCAAGTTCTCAGGCAAGACGATTGATCCAAGGGATGCAATCCGTTTTGATTATAACCTCGTTGAGGTCGCTAAGAAACGTCCTGGCGTACTTTGTACGGTTGAAGGTCCGTTTCAAAGAGCTGACGTCAAGAACGCCAACGACAGGGTTTACCCGCGGGAGATACTGGCGAATCTTTTCAAAAGCGAGAAGTTCAAGGAGTCGCTAACGCGTAGACGCATGGTTGGGATGCTAAGGCATCCAGCCAGTGGTCAAACTGACCCTGAGTTGATCTCGCACGTTGTAACCAAGCAAGAGTTGATGAGTGACGGTATCGTCAACGGTGCAGCCGACATTCTCGACTTACCCTCAGGTAGAATCGCAGAAACTCTATTCCGTGCTGGCGTAGAGTTTGGAGTTTCGTCAAGGGGTGATGGAACCCTGAAGAAAAAAGGAGGTGCCTTAGAGGTACAAGACGATTTGTGGATCAGTACATACGATCTGGTACTAGATCCGTCAGTGGATATTGCATATCCAAAGATCGTTGAGAACGCAGTGAAAAACAACAAGTTGGTCGCAGATGCTATCGCAGGACTAGTAGAGGGTGACTTACCCGAGGAAACTCGAGTTGCAATCCTCATGGAGTGTCTAAAGATTCTGGGCGTCCTGGAAGGTGTTGACTCTGGCGACAACGTCACAAAGCTATCGAAGTATATCCAAGAGGCGCTTAAAGGTAAAGCGCCAACTACCTTGGTGATCATCGAGGCTTCAGACCCTGTAGACCCAAACGGTCGAACAGTGGAGGAAACAATGTCAAGCACTTCCAGTCCAGCAGGAACTCCGATTCCAGGTGCGATGCAAGCCGTTCCTGGGGTTATCACCCCTGATACGCTCTCTTGGCACCACGCCGAGTTGAAAAAGGCAGTCGATGCTGCAAACTCGGAAAAAGATGACGAGATCGACGATCTCCGCAAGGAGTCCATTGAAGGTCAGAAGGAGCATCGGGAACTCAAGCAACGCTACGATGCTGCAAAGGAAGTTATCGAGGATCTCCACCGCAAGGTCGAGTCCAACGATGACGATGATGGTGACTACGAAACGCTCAAGGAGCGCTACGATGCGGCTGTCGATCTTCTCAATGAGTCGATCAAGGAGCTCAAGACTCTCGGCGAGGCAAAGCGTCGTGTCGAGACCCTAGAGTCTCTCTTGGATTCAAGTCTGAAGAAGCTCATGCGCGAGCGTCGTGACGTAGCGATCAAGGAGTCGTTGGCGGAAGCGCCCGCGGAGTTCCATGATACAATGCGTCCAGTCTTGGAAGAGTCAACCACACCGGATCAGGTGGCGGAAACATTCAAGCGTTTGATGGCGTTAAAGACTGGGAAGCCAATCGCGAAAGAACCGCTTCCGGAAGGCAGTGACAATCCAAAGCCCGGTGAGAAGAAACCGGCTCCGGTCGTCGAGAGTGCACACCGAAGCTTCGCCCAGATGCTCGGCAGCAAGATGAACCGGATCTAGTCCGTACGGACGAGAACAAGAACTAGAAACTACAAGAACAAAAAAAAGTGACTAACTAAGGAGTTAGACAGATGATCGTCGGTGACAAACAAAAGATGAACGAGGCAGCTCTGCATGAGCGGTTGAGTGTTGGTATGCAACTCGCGGAAAGTAAGGACCACGTCCTTTACGAGAACGGGGCTCGCGGAATCAAGATCACTATGGGTGACTTGATCGACGACCAACTTCGAGAACAAGGCGACTGGATTGCTGCTGGTACGGCCATTCTGCTCGAGAACCTCCGACGGGAGTTCGAGGGCATGGACGAGACCACCAAGCTGGTCCAGATCGGTGACTTCGAGAAGTACGCGTTCAACATGGTGAGAGCACTCTTCCCGAGTCTCGCTCTTCACCAGGTTGCGTCGGTTCAGCCAATGCCAGGACCGTACTCGATGGTCTTCTTCATGAAGTTCATCTACAACGCTACCAAGGGATCTGCTCTTGCTGGCCAGGACATCATCGACAATCCGAATGAGTCGTACTCGGATGAGTTGATCGATGCTGAGGTCATCGGTGAGGGTACTGGTGCCATTGCTGACTACACTGGAACGTTGTCATATACTCCAGTGAAGCCCGGAACGGTTCAGATCCAAGCCGTGTCGTCTTCGAGTACCCTAACCATCACGGACGATGGTAACGGGAATCTCGTTGGTGACGTATCTGGTACACCAACCATCAACTATGCGACAGGAGCGCATACTGCGGTGTTCTCTGGTAACATCGACAGTGGTGAAGAGGTTGTTGCAACCTACTCGTACGACATGGAGGGGAATTCGGATCTACCCGAGGTCGATATGTCACTCACGAGTTCCCCGGTTCGTGCGAAGCAACGCTGGTTGCGCACTCGCTGGTCGACTCCGGTACAGCAGGACCTCAAGCATGTCTACGGGATGAGTGCCGAGGTCGAGCATGTTGCGGCAATCGCAGCGGAGCTGAAGTTCGAGATTGACCGTGAAGGTTTCCGCGATATGAAGAATATCGCACAGAACAGCGTCACGGCGTTCGACCGGTCGGCACCGTCAAACATCAGCTACACGGAGCACAAGTTGTCGTTCCGTGACAAGCTGTTGGAAGCCAGCATGGCAATCTACAGTTCCACACAGCGTGGAATTGGGCAGTGGCTACACGTCGGTGTGAATGTCGGTACGTTGCTGATGAGCATGCCGGGATTCCAAGGTGCACCGAAGCCACCGAATACCCGTGGTATTTTCAAGGCGGGTCGCATGGATAACATGTACGACGTCTGGTTGGATCCGACGTACCCTGGTGCGACCAGGAACACGACGCTTTCCACTGGCTACACGATGGGATACGGTCCGAGTACCTCGATGTGGGAAGTTGGGTACATCCATGCACCGTACCTGATGGCGTTCACGACCCCAACCATCATGCTGGATGATGGGGTTTCGCGGAAGGCGATTGCTTCACGGTATGGTAAAAAGGCCGTGGAAGGTAAATTTTTCTGCGTGGGTACGGTTTCTGGTACAACCCCGTAAGAGTTTGTAGCTTTGGTACCCATTTTCCGAACCTGGACGATGGGTACCAACTTAGAGGTTCTAACGGAACAAACGTATGCACTATTTGATTGACGAAAACAACCCGGATAGTTACGTGGCTTGCCAGTTGTGTGGGAAGAAGTTCCGGAAAATATACTGGGACCATTTCGGCAATGTCCACGGTGTTACTCTGCACGAGTACAGGACTATTTTTCCTGGTCCTATCAAGTGCAGGGAGTTACTAGGCAGCATACCGGTTAACGAGAATGATCCTGACTCATACGTGACATGTCAACTATGCGGTGTCAAGTTCAAAATTCTGGCTTGGAGCCACGTCCTTGCGCACGGTGTCACATCCACTGAATACCGTGCTGTATTCCCTGGACCTACAAAGTCTAAACTAGTACTCAAGCGATACGCCAAAAGTATCCGTGAAGCGTTTTCCGATCCAGAGGCTCTAGCAGCACGCAATACGGCAATCTCGTTAGCTCATCAAACCAGGATCATCACTGACGAAGAGACCGAACGCCGCCGCGCAGCGGGTAGGATTTCCGGTTACGCACTTTGGGACCGGTTAGATGCAGACCCAGAACGTAAGAAAGAATACCTAGAAAAACGCTCAGAGTCGTGTAAAAACTCCGAACTCTACCGTGAAACCCATGCGGCAGTCCTTGATGAGGTACGGCCAACACCAGAAGAATCATCCAGGACGATGACCGAGAATATCCAAAACGGTACTATCCATCCACAGTACCGATCGGTTCCAACCGACTATGACGGTATAACATTCCGGTCCAGACTTGAAGCATCCTTTGCGGAGTTGTTTGACAACCTAGGTTGGGATTGGGATTACGAGCCCGAGATACTGACGCTCGAAGACGGTAAGTCGTATCTTCCTGACTTCCGTGTGAAAGAGCTTGGTGGTTTCGTTGAGGTAAAAGGTTACGACGATGGTTGGAATACGCGTAAAGCTAACGAGGTCGGAGCAAGGGTTTTGTTACCATCGGACCTCAGATCAATGGCTGCGTAGATGTCTTGGACAGAAAAACAACTCAAGGATTACATCACTAGATCACTCGGTGGTGACTACCGAGCTGTAGAGTTGCATGAGAACGCGTTCAAGGATGCGTTGAAACGGGCCGTTGGAAAGTTATCAACAAAGGCTGGTTCAATCAAGAAAGGTTCATTCAACGTCATTGAGGGTCAGCAGAAATACGACTTCAGTTCGAGTGGGTTGGATAAAGCTCACGGTAGAGGTATCCTTGATGTAACTCTTGAACCACTTGTATCCCCATCCGATGTCTTCTCAGAAGCGGAGTACTTTCGGATTCGCCAGCCACCGTATATCGAGGCTGGCGAACTTGTAGCGGATCGTTTGTATTATAAAACGCTCGCGATAGTTACTGGTTCTGACTTTGACTGGTGGTGGGATCAAGCAAGCGAAACGTTAATGCTTACACCGTCTCCGACTCGTACTGTAACTGGGGCGTACACGTACATATCCAGTTTTACAGATATAACTGAAGTGCCAGAAGGTAGACAAGGTTGGGTTGTTGATTACACGTTCGCACTGTGCAAGCAGATTGTGGGACGCGTCCGTAGCAAGTTCGGTGGTGACATACCGGGTAACGAACTCTCGGTATCACTCGATGGCGCAGACTTGATAACCGAAGGTAGGGAAGATCAGGAAAAGCTTGACGAGTCACTCAAGAAGGTTCCGTATTGGAACCCACCAGTGCGGGGTTAAATGGCTGACCGATTAACCATAACTATAGAGCGTAACGGGAAGCGTGTTACTTGGGTCGGTACCCAATCGACTGACTCGGACTTTACGGCGATGGCTAAGTCAATAGGCGAGGAAGTCCAGGATATGCTAGAGAAAAAGACTGACTTCTTACGTGAAGTACTCGATGAAACTACGCGGGAAGACCAAGATGGTTAACCTGGCTGAACAACTGATCGATTCCTATCTCTCGGGTGTATCCGAAAAGATTGTCAAAGGTCAGTTTCTATCGGGGAAACAAGTCGCGGCTTTAGACCCGAAGCAGCATATCTTCGTTGATGGGAAACACGCAGTTGTCGTTGCAGTCAACGTCGATTTCAAGAGAAAGTCTACTGAGCTTGTTTACGTCAAGGGGCGTAAAGCGTTTGGAAAAGAGCAGTACCTGGACATTGCATTCACAAACAAAGAAACGTTTATTCAGGTTGGCGTACCTGACGAGGACTAAGTCAAATGAGCAAAGCAGAAGAACTAATCGAGTCCATGGTTGACGGAACTAACGAAGCAAAGATCACGGTTCCGAAACCGAAAGATATCGTTGAGTGCGCAAGTAACGTAGCTGGGTTACTACGTTTGACGGACAAGCAACTTACTCGTCTTGCTAAGTTTGCAAAGGATGAGTTGCTTCCAGATGACGTCAAAGATGTTAACCGTCTACGGACCAAGGTCTCAGACTTGATTGATTACGCGGAAGATATGCACAAAGAAATCAAGCAGGACATGGAGTAAATGGCTGACCCCTACGCCCAGTTGTTTAACACTGACTTAGACAGGGATACAGACGCTGACCTTGTCTCCGAATTCTATTGGAGTACGATCTCGAGACACACAATCTTGGTTATCGACCAAACAGCAGCCACAAACCTTTACGGAGAACCTTCAGCGGAACCAGATTATGACGAGTCGGTATCAATCCCAGTTCATGTCAAGCTTGATCCGGAAGAAGAGTGGCTTATCAAGTTTGGCTACGATAGAACCCGCGATGCTGCTTGTTTCTTCTCATCCAAGATACTGGAAACAAAAAGCCTGAGTCCAAAGGTTGGAGATAGGTTGAACTTCTCGTTTGTTAACGAGACAGGTAGCACTGTAGTCGAGCATTTCATTATCATGGAGATATCACCAGAGAGTTTCGTACGGCAGAAAGGTTACCCGTTTCAGGTAGCAGCTGCTTTGAAGAGAGTTCATAAAAAGAAAGCAACGTAACAGGAGATTCAGATGAGCGCAGCCGAACAAATGATTGACGAATACCTTGACGAGAAAACTGCTCTTGACCCGAAGGAGAAAAAGAATCTGCTCAAAGCCGTGGCTTCTATTGTCCCACGTGTAACCCATGAGTACGTGGGCGTGAAGGTCAAAAAGTTGGATCCCGGCCCGGGTATGGTCGCGTATGAGTTGGTATCACCAGACAAGAAACAGCTTGGCGATATCAGGAAAGAACTGAAAGGCGCGCTCGGCAAGATCCGTGGTAAGGTCGGCGGCGAGAAGCTTATCGATATCGTAGGTCCAGAGAAGCTCGGAAAAGACAAATGGATCCTGCGAGTTGACGTGGGTAGTTAACGGTGGGTGCTGCTACCTCCATTAGGGTCAAGGGTAAGATCGTTAAAACCGATCTTCCACCTAACTTCTTCTCTGTGTTCCAAAAGCAAGCGTTGATGCTTGCTAACAAACAAACAGAGAAATGGAGTAAGCAGATCGCGAAAGAAGCAAAGCGGATTATCCGCGATCAAGAGTTTAAGTGGAAACCGCTATCAGAAGCGTACGCTGACTACAAAGACCGTGTCGGTTTGGATCCTAGAATCCTAATGGCAACTAGGGACTACGTTAACAACGGTATCGGCTGGTGGAAGAAGGGTAAACGGATCAACGTAGGTCCGAAACCTGGATTCCACGAGCCGTCCGGGTTACCGTACCAACTACTAGGTAAGTGGTTGGAGTTCGGAACTGAAAGAATGCCAGCCAGACAGGTTTGGCGTCCGTTACTATCCAGGATTATCCAGCGTAGTAAGACCTTCCGTAAAGAGTACAGGGCTGCTGTAGCTCGTGCTGTTCGCGATGGGATCAAACGGAAGCGAACAAAAACTGTTCAATCGAAAGGATGACACGTTAACCGTAATGACCCCTAGGCACCAACACCAAAACCGGTTTTCTCCCGACCCTACCGTTTCAAACCCCTTTTTGGAGGCCCATACAGCCTGCCCAGGCCGCGCGCCTGACCTCGCCCTTGCCCTGGGTCATCCTCGCCGGCAGAACGCGCTCACAGGCTCCTATGGGCCTTCGGCCAACACTTTGGACAAACAGAGCGGTGAATAACCGAAACCGATGGCAGATCAACTTTTAATGTACGATACGGCAGTTTCCGAGTGGATTACTACCAACTTCGATGGTCTAATCGCAACTAAGACTTTGCGCAAGTTGATCGGCACACCCGACCGAGCTTTTGCTGAATACGTAACACCCACTGGTTTGGATCCAGACGGTGTAGCAGAGTTACCGCGTGTCGCTTTAACGGTTGAAGACTTCGAGATTGATCCTCTGAGGTTCAGTCCTGCCAAGCTTAGGTTCTTAGGTTACACGGACGCGGAGAAGTTAAAACTGTGGCAGGCTAAACACCCGACACCGATTAACTTGATGTACACGTTGAACTTCTGGACCGAGTACAAGCGTGAGATGAATCTGTTAGTCCAAGCCCTTGCAGTACTTTTTAGATCCGGCCGGTGCCCAATAACTGTGGACATTGATACTGTAGACTCAAACAATGTGTACGGTTCAAAGATTCTTCATATGGTTCGTGAGGGTGGAATTGTTAACACCGGTAACATCCCTGAACCTGGTAGGGAAGAAACTGAGCTTAGAAGAACCTTCAATTTCTACCTCGAAGGTTGGTTATGGGACTTGGACGTAACAGAATCGTATATCGTCAAGCAGGTCGAGTTGAACATACGAGATTATGATTCTGAGGACTTGCTTGAAATAGCAAGGACACCCAAGCAGCGTATGATCTGGGAGGGTGATGGCTCGGAGGTATCATTCGGACCTACTGCCGTACCGTTCTTACCAATCGTAGCAAGAACGCTTATAATCGATGCTACGATTGGTGGTGACAACAACAGAATTCACGATGACGGCGTAGGTGGGTTACTAGGCTCTGGATTCGCCAGTGGTAGTGTTAACTACGTAACAGGTGAAGTAACAATTGAGTACGATGTCGCACCCGACAATGACACAGACGTCACGGTTGCGTACTATACATCTTTTACTTGAGAGAGTTTACCATGATTGAGATCCTGTACAAGAAAGAAACTCCTGGATTCATCGAAGTGGTCTTGAGTGACAAACACGTGTTCGTTGAAGCGGAGTTTGACCAAATACTCTTCTCAGAGGAGTTAACCGAGGATATGGTACTCCATGAAGAATTGGAGTACGTTGAACTCAAGGCTGACGGTTCAACAAAGCAGTACTACACTGCCAACGAGTTAGAACTCTTGACTGTGAAGAAGCTCAAGAAGCTTGCAGACAAGAAGAAGATCATACTCGCATCCAGTATGACCAAGGATGAGATCGTCAGTTTTCTTGTTTCTTCAAAATTGGCCAAGTAACGCTTGGAGTCACAAATGTTGCAGAGGATCACAAACAAGTCCAGGTCTGAGTTGACACTTGAAGTGAAGACTCTCGATCGAACAAAAGGAAACATCTATATCCTTTTGGCTTCTGGTAAGTTCGTTGATGTTGAAGAGAACAAAATCTCTGACCAGATCCGGGTATTGGCAAGGGATAAAATCTCAAGACCGGCTTTGGTGTCAATCGTAGATTGCGGTGTGTCACCAGAGGAAACTCAACTGACTGAAGGCCCGCCAGTTGTTGACGGTGTGGTGCTACCTGACACGGAAGTGCCGGATGATACGTCAGTTACACACGGCGCAGAAATCAATGATGGGTTCATATGCCCCGCCTGCGACCGCGAATTTGACACAGAGCGTGGACTTAACGTTCACATAAGATCACACGACGCGTAACCGAAACTGCTGAGTAGGTTCAACCAGAGTCTACCTGGAGGATGAATTATGTCTGCTGGAGCATTCAAGAAAGAACTGGATCTTTCGCTTTACACTGAGGTTTCCTCAAACTTCAAGGTTGGCTTGGTTGGTACCTTCAACAAGGGGGTAATCAGTACTCGTACCCTTATCACAAACGTACCGATGCTGGAGACGACATTCGGGAAGCCGATTGATAACGATGTCCAGTGCCAAGGGTTTTTCGCTGCGCGAGAGTATCTGCGTAAGGGTAACCAACTCTACGTGGTTCGTGCTGAGTCTGCAGCAACCAACGCGGGCTTCTCGAATGGCTCGATTCGCGGTACGACCGACGAGTCATTAGACTCGGGTGACGATGGCGTGACAGGTGCAGTTGGAGTAAGGGAGTTGACACCTTCTGTATCACCGACGTTTGTTTCAATCGGTGTTCTCGTTGGTGATACCCTGGAGATCAACGATATCTCCTCTGCTGGTGACAATGGATTCTACTTGATCACAGCGGTTGCAGAAACAAAAGTTACGGTCGATAGGGATTGGCCCGCTGGCTCGTTGAACGGTTTAACTTACACTGTTTGGGCGTCGAAACGAGAGGGTGGAGCCGATGGCGTTACATCAGCTGCAGCCACGCGTGAATTCGATTCTGCGACAGCAACGTTCACGACCAACGGAGTAGTGGCTGGTGATACTCTCTACGTCTACGACAGTGGAACGACAGATGACAATGGTTACTATACTATCGTCACGGTCGATTCAAACACCAAGGTAACGGTAAACCGTGACTTCCCAGTTGGAGGAAAAACTTCCTTGGATTACACAGTTTACGGTTTTAACAGCCCTGATACGGGGGACGGTAGCACAGCAGTGGCTGGCGAGTTCTCGGCTGCTACTGCAATGTTTGACGATCATGGTGTAAAGGCTGGTGATCTGTTGATCATCGAAGACGCTGTTGATACTGACTCTAACGGAACGTACATGATCAGTGGGTTGAAGGTAGGTAGCTTAGATACTGTTGTCGAGGTATCCGACCTGGCTTGGCCGTCATCTGAGACCAACTTGACTTACAGAGTTGTACCGGGTTGTATTATTTTCACTGGTGGGAGTGAGGGTACGTGGTGTGACGGGTACGACGTTTCGCTGGCAGTTAACGGTTACAACGCTGCAACGTTTGACGTCAGAATCTACGACGAGAACGATTTCCTGCTTGAGACGATATTTGCTACGGATTTTGCCAGTGTCGTTACTGGTATGTCCGCTTCGGATTACATGACAGCTGCCGTCGTTGCGACCAGAGCTGGACCGTCACTTGCGTCGTCCTGTACACTCGACGGTGGGGACAACGGAATTACCGGTATTGTCGATGCTGACTTCATTGGGAGTGTATCCACAATAGGGTTACAGTTGTTCAGTAACACTGAAGCTGTTGATATCGATTGTTTGGTTATCCCTGGTAAGGATGCGGAAGCAATCGGGAATGCTTTGTTATCGAAGGCTGAGGACCGAGGTGATTGTATGTTCATACCAGACGGTCCATTCGACGCAACTGTTGATGCCCCAAGTGAGATCATCGATTGGCATAACGGTACTGGTGGGTACGGTAGGACGTCTTCTCTGTCGTCTTCATACGGAGCGTTGTACTGGTCCACGCTTACGGTGTACGATTCGTACAACGCGAAGAGTCGGGAGTTATGCTCTTCGGCAGTTGCTCTTGGAGTTTGGGCACAAAGCGAAAATGCCACGTTCCCGTGGTTTGCTCCGGCTGGTTTCAAGCGGGGTAAGGTTACTGGAGCGACTTCGACGTATTACTCACCTGACATCGGTGAGCGAAAGGCAATGCAGGAAAACGGCAACTCTGTAAATCCGATTGTCAATTTTGTACGCGATGGTATCACTATCTTTGGTCAGAAAACTCTACTGAGATCAACGTCAGCTTTGAACAGGGTTGGCGTTAGAAGGGGTCTTTTGTACCTTGAGAAGAATATTCTTGCAGCCGCTAAGTACTTAGCGTTCGACCCGAACGATGAGGCAACTTGGCGTGAACTCATTCGGTTGGTTGAACCGTTATGCGAGTACATGCAGGATAATCGTGGGTTGAACGATTTTCTCGTAATCTGTGATACTACAACGAATACGGCGGCGGTGATATCGGCTAACAAGGTTATCTCAAGGATTCTTCTCAAGCCGACTACCACCTCTGAGATTATAGAGCTTCAATTCGCTCTGACAGCCCAATCCGCTGACTTCACAGAGCTTCTTGCTGCGTAACAAATCCTGAACTAGGACTGGAGTTTAAAATGGGACTTCCCGTTGATGCAAGACATATCGCCAATGCGAATGGTGATTTCGCACCGCAAACTCAGGATTCGTGGATAATCGAGATTGCGGATCTCGAGGAGGATGACGCTGAGTTGATTCGTTTGTCTGTGCAATCGTCAAACCTTCCGACTGAAATGAACGATGTGATGGTTATCCCTCATGGCAACAGCGAATCCAAGTACGCCGGTAAGTTCCATGTCGAGGACGTTCCGATTGTCGTGAAGGACTTCGTAGATCGAAAGGTAAGACAGGCGTTGATCAGGTGGAGACGTTTGGTTTCAAACCCAGATACAGGAGCAATCGGGTTGCCGTCGACGTACAAAAGACGGGTAGACATGATTCTGCAGGCGCAGGATGGAACTCTTCAGCGAAAGTGCACACTGATTGGTACGTGGCCATCAATGCTGAATCCGGGTATCCTTGACCATTCGTCTTCTGACCAGGTTCTAATCGAGATGACTCTCACGTATGATCGACCGAAGTGGACATTATAGAGTTCACTTTGTAGTACAGTAAAAGCCGTCAAACAGACAGACTAGTAGGAGCTGACAATGACCGACTATTATCGGGAGATCGAACTCCCATCGAGGGGACTTTTCTACGATGGGGAAGTCCCAGACGGTTTGGTCCATGTGGAACCAATGGGGACCAAGCAAGAGAAGATGTTTGCAGCTGGAAAGCAAGGTTCAGTTGTAATCAGCAGGATATTCGATGATTGCCTATCTTGCCCAATTCCACACCAGGACTTGATACTTGGTGACCGTATATGGGTCTTGATCAACATACGAGCTGTATCCCGAGGTAGTGTGTATGACTTCCCGTTCAAGTGTGACGCCTGTGGGAAGCGGGACGAGACCAGTATCGATCTACTCAAGCTTGAGATAAAGCACCCACCGGAAGATTTGACACCTGCGGATCTTCCATTCAAGGTAACACTCCCTATCCAAAAAGTTGAACTCGGTATCAGACTCCTAACTGGAAAGGACGATGATGCAGTGGAGAGGTATGGGCAGCAAGTGGCTAAGACAAACGCTGCTGCCGCTGAAGAGGCCAAGTACGTGTATCGATTGGCTAGGCGGATTGCTACTGTCGACGGCGAGAAGATGGGAATCCAAGAGTTGATGCCTTTCGTTGAAAAAATTCGTGGATTGGATTCTCAAGCGTTGCAAGAAGGATTCGATGATTTTGAAGTTGGTCCAACGCTTGAGATTGAACCAACTTGTAACCACTGCGGGTTTAGAAACGACGAGGTGCTGATGCCTATCAGGGGTTCGTTTTTCCGTCCTAAGCGACGTGGTGCCTCTGATGGAGACTATATTAGAGCAGCAGTGGTTTTTGATGAAAACGCTTAACGGATGCACGTGGGGTTGCGTAGAGAAAATGCCTGGGTTTGAGCGGGAGTTCTACTACGAGAGAACAATCCAGTACATCGAAGCTAACAAGACGCGATAAATGCCTGACGACCCAAACCAGATAGTCGGATACGGTTTCGAGGTAACAGACGGTGCCTCGAAACCGCTTGGCAAGATTGACAAGGCTTACGCTAACGTCGTTAAGACTATGGACGAGACTATGCGTAAAATGCCGAAAGCGATGTCCAAGTACAGTGAGGCTACTCGTGAGGCCGGTGAAGCTACTGAAGATGCTGGAAAGAAACAAGAAAAGCACACTAACAACTTAAGCGAGGCTGCCAAGGCACTAAAGAAGGACGCGCTGAGCCTTGATAAGTTAGGGATCTCATGGAATAACCTTATCAAGATACTTGGTGCTGTTACGGCGGGTGCGGCGATCTACGGTTTATTCCAGCTGTTCAAAGGAATGATTGTCAAGGCATACGAGTTGCAGAAACAAGTAGCAAGACTTAACGAAGTCTTTCATATGACCAAAAAGGAATCAGCTGTAGCTGCTGGCGCTATCGAGGGTATGACTTACCGATTTGGTTGGTCGCGTGATGAGGCAGTTGGCCTAACCAGAGCCATGCTTGATCTTGGGATGAAACCCGGCAAGGCGTTTAAGAAGCTAGCGTTTAGCTTCCAAGAGATAGCTGCTGCAACAGGTGCTAGCGGTGAGTCAGTTGCTAAGTTTGGTGACGAAGTCAAGAGGGTTATGCTACTACCTGACATCTCGGTTCGTAAACTTGGTGCGGCTATCAAATACGTTGCTGACGAGTCGAGGATATCCGCTGATGAACTCATGAGTATGACTGGGACGATATCCAAGCTTGTGTTACTATCTGGTGGTGCATCCGATTCAGTACGTACAGACTTGGCTGCGTCTTTGTTTGGACTCGCGGGTGCGTTGAAAGATGCTGACGTGAACGCCGAATCATTCTTCGGAACAGTCTCTGAGATGCAGATGGGTTGGATTTCTGATGCTGGTGCCAGAGCCGCTGGAGCCCTGGCGACGTACAGTAGTGTAACTGCTCAAGGTCTTATGGACCTAGCTAAGGCTAACCCAGCTCGATTGATGGATGAGTTGGCTAATACCGCAACAAGATTCAGCACAGAATCCGAGCATGGTAGGTTAGAGTTGAAAGAGTTGGCGGACGCTTTTGGAATGTCATACGTTGATATTCTGAAGGTCCGGGATAAGGCAGCGAAGGGTCAGGGAGACTTCTTCCAGCAGGCGGCTGGGGCAGCAAAGAAAGCTGCAACAAAAGAAAAAGCCGCTGCCGATGCTGCCGCCGCTAGACAGGCTAAACTTGAGGGGATGGCAAATCGCTTCAGGAAGCTTTGGGACAGAATATCCATAATGATTGGTGGTAAGTTGCTGCGGGTTATTGAGAAGCGGTTACTACCCCCAGTGGAAAAGTTCTTTAAGACCGTAACTTCAAAGGAAATAAACGATACAATCGACAAAACTGTAACCACAATCAGTGACATCGGGAGTGCTGTCAAATTTGTCGGTAAAATCGTTGGTAGCGTGTTTTCGTTCGTTGGTAACAGAATAGCTCTAGTAGCTAGCATATTCACCAACCTGTTTGGTGCTGCTTTTGAGTTGTTCAGTGGTAACACCACTAGAGCGAAAGACTTATTCTTTGAAGCATTCGATAACATCTTAGAATTCTTTACTGGACCATTCAAGGAGGGTTTCAAGTCCGCTATGGGTAAGTTGTGGGATGGTCTAAAAAGCGGGGCTAGTAGCGTATGGAGATGGTTCAAAGAAGGTAACAAACAAATCTGGGAGAGCTTAAAAAGTTCTGCTAAGAGCGTATGGGAGTGGATGTCAACTAAAGCCAAAGGCTTTGTCGCGTTGATTCTGAGTCCATTCACTGGGATTAGTGAAGGTATCCAAAACCAGTTGGATAAACTCCTTGTTTGGCTGGGTAAGGAAATAGCACCCAAGCTCAAGAGTATCGGAATACTTGGGATGGGGGATATTGGTGCGGCTCTTGAGGGTGCAGGTACTGAAGCAGCCGTTAGGGTAAAAACACGGGATGAGGTTCAAAAGCGTGAGGCTGAGCGTAAGCTTGCTGAGGTTAGATCACGCACCAGTTCAGCAACTACAGCTGCTGCAGCTATCAACTTCCCGGCGTCGATGGCTACAACGTCTCCAGTTGTGGAGTCTACGTTGAAGAGTATAGATAACTCGCTACGGGACATGAAAAACCAGAAGGTAGGTGTGGGTGTTTCACCGTCTGCTACAAAGGCAGCGTACGTAATGGCTAACGGGTAATGGCGAAATTCAAACTTGTCGGCATCATAATGGATGTCGAAACAAAACAGTTCATTGAGTTTTTCAGCTGGGAGCCACCACAGCGCGCGCGCTCCCCTATTTACAATGATGAACCAATCCGCGGTAGGTCAGAGCCTCACTCGTTCTATAGCCACACAGAAGCTGGGGTATGGCAATTCTCAATTCACCTAGTCGCGTCAATAGACCAAAACGACCGAGGGCTACCTATTGCTGTGAAAGAGAAAGCAAACTTCATCGAGTCTTTTACGTTACCAGATCTTGGTATTGAGCCAGGTGAGATGTCACTTGTAAAACCACCTAACCTGGCAAGAATCAGAATTAAGAGGTTGATCGACGCCGTTGGTACGATAAGAAATTTTTCAAGTACACCAACTGGTCCGTACGATGTTGATACTGGGTACTCACAAACAATCGATTGCACGTTCTCACTAAACGAACAGCACAAGTTTGGTAGCGCAATTGACAGTATGACGTCTATGAGACGCTTGATAGCGTATGGGCAGACTAGGCAATGATACTAAACGAGCGAGTTGAAAACCGGGATACGTACCCTGCTACATCACGGTACCGAAACGCAAGATACTTCAAACGGGAGATACGCCGGCGTGTGATCAGGATTGAGCCTGAGTCGTGGGAAGCTCCAGTTATACCCGAGTCTGCTCTTACTAGAATGACGCTGGTCCGCTCTGGAGAGGTCGGCGCATTGGACTTGATTTCTGAGCGCGTATACGGAACCGACAGACTATGGTGGGTTTTGGCTATTGCGAATGATATCATAGATCCCTTCTTGGATGTAACAGCGAACAAAGAACTAAAGTTTCCAACTTTCTCCTACGTAACAAGTAGCATACTCATATGACGTTGTTCCCGTCAGTACAGTTAAGAGTTGGTGACACCCCAGTAACCAGTATACCACCCGATAAGTTGGTTAACTTCGAGTATAAAAACTCGACGTCATCGCTTGCTACGTTTCAGTTTACTGCTGTAGATCCAACCTTCAAAGATCTAGAGGATCAGTTACTCTTAGCTGACGACAACGCACTCCCTATGTTTATGCGTTTTGGTTATTTCCAAGGAGCCTCGTTAAGATCCAGAGAGTGGGTTCGTGGGTACATGATAAACTATGTACCAAAAATAACGTTAAAGGGGATGGAGATTCTGGCTAACTTCGTTGTTATGAATGACAAGGGAATTGTGAGAGTTTCATCCCAACAATACGCTGGTAGGATATCTTCAGTAGTTGAAAAAATTGCTGAGTACCTTGATATGGTACCAGAGGTTGAAGAAACTAACGATGACGGTAACGAAGCCAGTGAAGACGCTGGTGGCGGTCCGCGACAATGGGCAGTAGGTACCTCACCGACAATAAAATTCATTCGTGATACCTTGCTACCGAACGCTCGATCTAAGTCCAGCAAAGGTTCATACGATTTGTTTGTTACGCACGAAACAGGGGATTCAAAACCTGTTTTGCATTTTCATACAGTTAACTACCCAGGCTGTTCCAGACGGCAAGGTACGGAACTAAGTCTTAGGTACCTAGCAGGTCAGGATGATGTAATCACAGAGTTTACGCCGAACTTTGATTCAAGAATGCTTGGTAGCTACGGTGTACGATCTCTTGTGTCAGACTCTTTTGATCCGGATACTGGTCAGAATCGGGTTACAGTAGATAATACTGGTGTTACCGATGTGGAAACGTCTTTGCTAGAGCGCAAGCGGCACCGCGCCAAGAGTTTATTCCCACCTTTGAACGAGAGTGACCCAGGTGACGAAACTGAGTCACATGGGAGAATTCCTGACCACGGTGATGCCATCTCGGTACAAGCCAGGGCAGTAAACAGATGGGATACACTCTACGCAGCTTCAAGAACAGCCGGCATGGTACTTATCGGCTTCCCTGAGTTTGTTAACTTGGAGCCACTTGATTACGCTAACATCGCTGTTATGCTTCCTCACCTAGGTGGTTGGCGTGAGCACTGGTCAGGTGGTCGTTGGGTTTTAAAAGAAGTACTGCACCAGATTGGAACTTCATACATGATCCAGTGCCAACTACAGAGGATGACTTTGGGTTCATGAGTCTGCGCAAAGTTAACGCTGTTCTTAACGATATCCAAGAGTCCGCTAGGACAGAGGGTATATCCGGATGCTGGCCTGGTCGTGTCGAGGATACAGACGATCCGAAGCGGATGAGTAGAGTGCGCGTGCGTGTGTTTGCTTTCCATGGTGGAAAAAATGTAACCCCTACGATTGCGCTTCCGTGGGCCGAATCTTCGTCGTTAAACGGCGGCGGTTACGACTACGGTAGCAGTGGTCAACTTTACCCGGTTGGTTCTAACGTGTGGGTTATATTCGCTATGGGTAAAGTTGAAAGTCCAGTTGTCATGGGTGGTTGCCGTAGCAGAAAGCGTGTTAAGGACGATAAGAACGACGGGCAAATACTCACGCTTGATGGTACCTCACCCAGTGGCGCAGATGATACATGGATACCCGATGAAGACTCTGAACTCCCAAAAGACGTACACGAGGATTTCTCTGAGGGTGACAACCACCCAACTAGGACTGTGTGGCAAAAGTCGTTTAAAGGGCACACGATCACCGTTGAGGATCGTGACGGGTTCGAACACTTACGCATAATCGATAGGGTTGGGCAAGTGTTCGAAATGGATTGTCCTGTAACAGTTGAAAGTAACCGGAACAATCTGGAACAACGCGGAGTAAGAAACGCGGTTGACGACTCACAAGTTTCACAGGACTCTCTTGTTAATGGTCGGGCGTATATCAGGTTGAAGGATGTTGCTGGCCAAGAGGTGATACTAGACGGTAAAGCCAACGATGAGCAGATACGAATCGTAAGCAGGAACAGGTTTAACACCAGTAGACAAACGATAACGCTATCCTCTAGCAAAGGTCGGGAGTTAATCGAAATCAAAGACAAGCAGGGTAACCAAATCAGGTTCGATCCGAATGGTGAGATACCGATTTCTATAGAGGACTATACTGGTAACAAACTTGAGTTTGACGCAGAGTCTGGTCAAGTTAGGATTACGTCGGTAGGCGGAAACTCTGAAGTAACTGCTAACAACAAGAATGTGACCGTTGGTGGTAAGTTAACATCTTTGATAGGTGGCGACGAAGAGTTGAAAACGATCGGAAAAAAACTGATAAACGTGGTCAGTGACTTGACAGCAACTGTCGGTGGTGTAACAGCGTTGGCGTTGGTTGGACCTATGCAGTTGCAGATTGCAAACTCCCAACTCCCAGCCGGGACTCCAGCTTTGACTGGGTTAGATCTCGAGGTGGTGGTTGGTGACGTTTCTATGGGTGCGAAAACTGGGGCTTGGGCAATAACGGCGCCACTTGGGGTTGCAATTCAGGGTGCAGTATCCTCAAGCGAATCGGCAGCTCTTGGGGATTCCATCAGCTCCGCTTTACAAGAACTCTATGATATATTCTCGAGCAACTCAACTAATTTCGGAATTGGAAACATGGGTGGTCCAGTTCCAATCAACCCGAAGTTTATAGCTGATTTACTTGTTTGGGTCACGAAATATGTAACCACACCCGCAACTAACGTTGTGTCACAATTACACTCTGTGAGTAGACTGTAATGCCTATGATCCCGGCCAGGTTAACTGCTGCAGCACAGTTAAGTATCTATACAAAACTTAAGCTGCTACAGGAACCAAAGATACCTTCGACTGCAGACGCCGCTCAAAGAGCAGATGCGGATCAATCATGGCAAGATATCGCTACGGCCGTGGCTGAGTCAATGGCAGATATCATCACGGAAGTGCAAGCAGCCACCGTAACTGTGACGGTCACAAGCGTAACTGGTGTAACGGGTGGACCTGGCACCTCTGGTCCAGGTACCGGGACAGGTACAATCGCATGAGTGAGTACACGAAGCTTGGTCCTGGTGGGTTATGCCCTGGACTTGTTTCGAGGTTAAAAGGATTGCGAAGTAACCTAGTTGAGTTGAAGGATACCCTTGAAGGCGTGAAGAAAGGTTTGGAGGAGAACAAACGTGACCGCGTGGAAGTCTGCAGATATGGCCGCGATGGTTCCAAGCGCAATCGTTGACTTAGCTGATTCAGCAGCATCGGTTTCGTCAGCAACTGCAACGCTACTTGAGGTAATCAAAACGGGTATAATTCTATCCAGGCCGTTGATAGGATTCCTTGCGTTTGACTTTGCGTCTGTACTAATCGCAGCTGTAGACGCGTTCAAGGAGGACTTCCTTGGAACAGGGTTCTACGCTTGCTCTATGTGGGATTACCCAGTTAGACAGTACTACCGAACTGGAATCAGAGGAGAGACGTTCAGTGAGTCTTTTGAAGCAGATCTTGTCAAATCGTTGTCCGATCCACTCGATCCTAACGTACCCACGTTCTCTAGCGACACTGCTATGCTTGTTCTCGTGGGTGGTACTGCGGGGTCTATCTACGACCTGCTAAGTACGATTGGAGTTGTCGCTACTGGATTTCCTAGTTGGAGTGAGATCTCAGCGACTTTTGACGCAGTAACCAGATTCCAGTACAAAGATGCGGTATCATCTGCTATCGACGATTTGAAGTCTGGTGCCACAGAATACAGTGGCAGAGTTGCTGAGCAAACAAGTAAAGTTTTTGAACTGAAACGTGCTAGGCAACAGGCGAACGAGCTAATAAGCGACTTAACGTACTTAGGATCCATCTCAAATCCCTTACCAACGATTAAGGATATAAACGACTACATCGATGCTGTTAACTCTACTGTCGGGGCTTCAGCATACCCTGACTGGGAGTCAATCTCATTGAAGAAGATTATACCACCACTACCTGGATTGGTTGATGAAGCATTGGATCCGTTAACAGCTGCACTACAGGCTGGCTCAGGAATTATGGAAGCTATCGATGGATTCATAGAGGTACTGGATTACAAGATTACGCAGCTGCAGGTTCTAGTTGATAAGATCGATGAGTTCCTGTCTGAGTTCGAGGGTATCATCTCGATAGGTAGTTTGTACTCTTTGTACATCACGTCCAGTAACGGTATGGTGGGTCTTGCCCAGGAGTTGGCTACTGTAACCAACCAACCGTTTGGTGAAGATACTGGATTTTACACCGGCGTCGCGTTGGTTGCAGGTGGTCCAGGACTAACCCCGTTCTCGAATTTGTTTGGAGCAGTTTAGTATGGGTTTAAACGATCCAAGATACGCACGTGATATTGCGTACCCGTTTAGGTTCACGGAGGATTGTGACTTAGGACTCGACGAGAACGAGCAGGTTATCGAGCAGTCGTTGATTCTTATACTGTTTATCATCCGCGGCTCGATAGTTTTATTTCGTGTATTCGGCAGCTCGGTTATTCATTCGGTGTTCGACCCAATGGATGAGTCAGGGGCGCTTGCTTTGGATACGTCAATAAGACAATCGATAGAAGAGTTCGAGTCAAGGGTGTTTCTAGACCGTGATATAGAATTTGATGAGTTGGCAGATTCGAACAAACTGCTTGGTATAATACCGTTGACTATTAGGAATACTGGTCAACAGTACACAGTTAGAATTCCGTTTCCTAGACCAGGGATGAACGACAAATGACGGTTAACCTAACAAGTCAACTAGAGCGAATGTCCTACACTCGTCGTGACATCGATTTGATCGACGATGAAGTGGACAAGTTTATTGTTCACTTCCTCCCCATAATAAAGAACACAAGCAAGGCAAACGTTGGGCGTTTGTTTCTTAGAATCATAGAGGGATTAATCGACAAGCTTAACTACTCGATTGACGCTAGGTTTCGTCAAACTGTACTTCGAACAGTATCAGAGTTACAATCGGTCTTGGATACTGCAGAGTTGGTTAGGTACGTTCCGTCCATGGTATCTGCAGCTACAACCGATTTGATTGTAGCTGCTATCGGCGGTGTTGCTGGGGTTGGCGGTATCCCAATTCCGCAATACCAACAATTTTTGTCTGAAACGGCACCGGTCAAACCGTTTATCGCTCTTGAGTCTGGGTCAATCCCAGAGGGTGGGTTGTCAACTACGGTAGCATCTATCCAAGGCGTTCGGGTTGTTGATCAGGTTATACTCGCGTCTGCTACAGGTGAGGCGAACGAAGAGATTTTGATGCCTGTGACTAAAACCCCAAAGGACTACTTGGAGGTTAAAGTCGCTGCTGTTTCTTGGACGCGAGTAGTGGACTTCAGGGATTCTGAACCTGAAGACCTGCATTTTATGGTCAGACTTGACGAGGATTTGTACTTAACAGTTATCTCTGGTGACGGAACCTACGGGTCAAAGTTCGGTGTTGCTGCGCAGGTAACCTCAACATACATCCAATGCTTGGGTGAAGACGGTAATACACCCAGGGACAAGATAACCGGCATAGTTGGGTCGCTAGCGCAAACCGCGTACGTGACTAACCCAGAAATTGCTAGCGGTGGGTCAGACGGTGATGCATACTACGATGTCGTCAGAAAGGCGCCGAGACAAGCTAGTACGTTTTGGATTGCTGGTAACGACAGGGGCTACGAATCTTTGGCTGAGTCTCTCGTCGATGGTGTTTACCGCGCCATTGCTGAGCCTGGCGATGGTCCATTGATGAATCTTTACATTCTCCCTAACGGAGGCGGGGTCGCATCATCTGCACTGTTAACGCTTACTGAAAGTACGTTGGCACCTAGAGAGATCCATGGAATGGTTATGAACGCGTTGGCAATCGCCAGTGCGCATATCTGGATCGATATGCGCGTTGTACTCAAAACAGCCAGCGTCAACAAGTCAATAGCAAGAAAGAGGATTTACGAATCGATTGCAGCGTTCAAACTTAACGGAAAGGTCAACGCAACTGGGGCTCTTTACTATAGGAATCTAACACCTGGCCGTGGTTTTACGCTTTCTGACATAGCGGGAATACTGGAGAACCTAGACGACGGTGAGTTAGTCGACTACGTAGACTTCCTTGTGTTTACCAGATACCCAACAGTTACAAAGAGTAGGGCCGGAGCACCGGACTTCTCAGGTGAGATTGTACCAACAGCTACAGCCGGGTATGATACTTGGAGTATACAGGCGATAACAACGACAACGTTCAACGTGTACAAGAACGGGGTTCTCGACTCTAACTCTCCAGGTACCAGGGGCGTAGAGTTTACTACTGCTGGTACCGAGCTTGTGTTTACCCTAGCTGGAACTGCAGATACGTTTATTGCCGGTGACAGTTACGCATTCAAGTCGTCTAAGTACACTGACAACATGAAGTTGGATAAGAAGGAATCTATGGAACTTGTAAGAGATAGCGACCTCGGTATAACAATTTATTGGCCGCGCGAGTACGAAATAGGATGAGTAACCGTAACTTACTATCATCGATCAACGCGGATATGGCGTTGGAAACACCGCAGACTTTACTCTCGTGGATTTTCGAGAATAATCTTCCCGAGTTGGAGTTCATAAGACTTAGACGCTCGACATACCGGTATCCAGAAACAATCTCAGACGGTACAGCCCTACTGAATGAAGTCGTAGACAACGCTGATTTACGGGTGGGGTACGGTGATACTGGCGTTGCAGCAGGCTTGGTGTACTACTATTCGCTGTTTATCCAGCATAAGGGTCCGTTTGCTAGTACCCGTAACTACGAGGATGATATAGAGAGACTTGGAACGATTAGAAGCGTTTACCCGAAACATACGTTTATAGAAGATGTCGTTATAGGTACAGGAGCGCCGCCTCAAACAGTATTCAGTGGAACGATAGCTAATATCCCAGTTAAGCAGTTCAGTATTATCGTGACTACGATATGCGGAGCAGCAACAAGAATTGTACAGGATGATGGCGCAGGTGGTTGGTTCGGATATGCTGCAGCTGGATCGATTGATTACGACACTGGCGCTTGGTCTATAACGTTTACTACAGCACCCGATGCTGCTGAGCCGGTATACTGTGATTATGGGTATGGTGATCAAGAATTTTGGATTCTCGCAAAAGACAACGACGCGACTCCTGTTCTTTGGGCGTATAACCATCAGACGCTGTTATGCGATGAGAGAATTGATTTTTCTGTTATACTTAATTCTGGTGAAGAATTTATAGCTATCATTGATTACGTAGTCTCTGGAAGTGACCGACTTGTGGAGTTAGCTACTAATCAACGTTATCTATTGATAACTTTCCCTACTACGGTTACAGCAATACTTGCAGTGCATGTAACAGTTGAATGGGACTTCAATAATAAGCTAGATCTTGGGTACGAAGTAACCGGGGCGTGTAGGGATCTTGGCACACCTGGTGACCCGACTACGCTAGGCGTGCGAATACTTGACTCGACTAATTACACCGCAAGACTATTTCAAAACGACGGTACGCTTATCAGGGACATGGATCTAACTAGTTTATCCGACTTTGATCTTCGTGGCTTATCTATCTGGGACAGCGGGCTTGGCGGTACTGGTATAATCATCGGAGCGAATAAGGTAACGTTTGCTGTAGATACTACAAACGTAGTGCCTGCTTTATCCGGAATGTTCGTGACTCCTGTAAGGCAAAGTATCACGGCTGACTTTGTCGGTTTCCGTGATAAGCTTGTGGTAATTGATAATGTACTTGGCATTTTAGAGAACTACCAGCTTGCGACGTACTACGATAAACTTCAAATCGAGGAGAATGCGTATCCGGGAAGGGGGGTTATCGGCTTGTGGCGTTGCGAAGAGACTAGTGGCAACGTTATCGACAAGTCAGGTAATGGCTACGATGGCCTCATAACTGGAGCAGTTGCTCAAGGAGAAACTGGGAAGTTCGATAACTCGATTAAGCTTGATGCAACTAATGCGTACATTGATATAAGCGCAGCTAACCCGTCATTCGATGAGACCTTAGGGTATATCTCGCTATGGTGGAAGCAACCTTACTCTGGATGGAATCCTGCAAACGCTGCAAACGATCCTGCGCTGGCGCTTTTTGTATCGGTCGGGGTTGGTTCTATAGTTCTTGGGTTTTTTGGGAATGACTTGCTGGGTATCTACCAAGGAGCTTTTGGTACGTACACGTGTACCTACACAGATGGTTACTCTGATTTTGAAGACGGCTTGTTTCATCATGTTACGCTAGCATGGGACACTGCAGGTAACCTAGTTCTGTATGTTGATGGCGTAGTTAAAGATACACAAGCTATAGGATCCGCCTGGGGTGCAGGAGCACTGCTTTTATATATAGGATCTGTTGGCGCAGGTGGCACCGAGACTGCAATTGGGTACTATGATGATGTAGTACTCGGTGATGACGCAAAAACATTTTTTACTCGATATTCTTTAACAACCAAACCGCATAAGGCGCACGCATTGAGTGGCAGGGATTACTCTGCAACTAACTGGCCTTTCAGGAACCGGCTGAAAAACTATTTCGGTGAAGAGGTGTTATCACACGATTACAACCAAGTTGGCACAACACCGAATAAGGTCCTAAGTGACGGCGAGACAATTTTCCGTGAACCTAGTGACGATATGGTTATGGGTGACCTGGCTAGAACGTCCAGACTGTTCGGTTTGATGATTGACCGTATCGTTGATAAACGTAATCATTTCATGAACCACTTAACAGCGCGTTCAGTAGAAGATGAATACATCAAGGATTTGGGTAAGCTTATCTACGCCATTGGATTTGACGATAACTGGAATGTAGAGGTTAAACGAAGATTCCTTGAAGTTACCTTTTACTGTTTTCAGAGATTTGGAACAGCTGACGCATTCAAACGGATGGCAAGATTCTTAGGATTTAGACTGTGGGCACCCGGCGATGTTATACCAACTACGAAGTACCGCTTACGGTTCGATTCGTGTGCTAACCCGTTAAGAGCTAACGTTCCATTCGACACAAGTAGGTTCGACACCAGCGGGTCGGTTCACCCGTTTGTCACGTTACTGTTCACGCTTTTCAAGGAGAACGGTCTTGGGGCAAACGGTGTAACTTCGGTCCCAGCAAACCGGCAGTTTGACTCTGCTGGTGCATCGTTCTTAACAACAACTAAAGTTGGGAGTTTGCTTCGTATATACGATATCAGCAGCGATGACGATAACGGTTATTATTACGTTACAGCAGTAACCAGTGATACGCGTATTGTTGTGGATAGGGACTGGCCAGTTGGTAGCTTAACAACCTTGACGTACCATATCCATTGGCAAGTTCCTGAGGTTGATCCGTACAAGGTTCAAGTCTTTGAGCGGTTCAGAGAATTACGAGTTAGGTGGCAACAACTTGGATACCAGTCGCTACCATGATTATACCTGGAGATAACAATGTCTAGAGTTCGGTTTTTCGACTACGAGATGTACGACTTGACGGACTACCTTAACCGTCATTATCGTGGTGTACTGCAACCAGGTGTATACTTTGGGTTCAACTGCGAAAAGGGAACAGGGAATATGGATGTATCCATAAGCATGGATACTGATCCGGATATAACCGGTGCCAAGCTTGGTACAATAATAACAAGAGACGGTGTTGTAATCCAAGAGACTGCAGATCTAACAGATGAGGTTACCGTACCAAATGGTGACGGCGCCAACCCCAGAATTGATTATTTAGTTGCTGACTACACCTACAACGCATCATTGCCCAATAACGATGTTTCCTACAGTATCGTTGCTGGTACACCTGCTGTTACCCCTGTACCACCGACACTTGGTGATGACCAACTTGCTATTGCTGAATTGCATATACCAACTGCTTTTGCTGGTCCGTTAGTTAACGGTACTAACGTTATCGACGTCAACAGAAAGAACTTGTATGCTGACTCACAGATTAACCTTGAAAGCATACTGAGGAATGGTGTGTACACTGGGCTGTTTGTTGAGCGTGGAACAGTTGTAAACAAGATCACCGTATCCGCTGGTGTACTCCTTACAAAAGAAGAAAAGAGAATCGCGGAGTCATCCGATCTAACTGATATATCATGCTACCATGTTGATACGCCTACCTGGACGGTAGTAACAAAAGATACACTTTCTGATACCTCCAACGCTGACCATTACCGTTACGATGTAGTGGTATGTTTGCACAAGTATGAAGACTTAGAGGATAACCCGCAAGAGTACCTAGTTGTTGAAGGGCTTGAGAAAGACCTCTCAGCAGGTGAAACTGCGACACTTCCGACTGACGCTAACATCCTGACAGCCGCCACCGCCGCTGACGGTAAGTACACGTCAGCTGATCACTTTACAAAGCTGGGTTACATACGGGTTCAAGGGTTACTAGCTACGCCTATGCAAGTTGAGTATCAGCATTACCCTCGTGTACTTCACGGGTTGTCATTCTATGTATCGTCGGGTAAGATCGCGGATGTTCCGAACGCAGTGGATTACAGTCTTGGGCCTAACACGCAAATTTGGCCGTTTACTGGCCACGAAGGGTTTGCTTCTGTGTTAACGGTAATCCAGAAAATTGCTGAGGCGTACTACGGGCAGGTCGATACGCTAGGCGTTCGAACAAAAGACTTCTACATAAATGACCAGCCGATCAAGTTATACGTCGAAGGCGACTTTAACATTCCGGCAGGTGTGTACCATGGTATCCCATCCTACGTAATAGTTGAAGGTCTCGGATCTGCTGTTTTCCGCTACCCTGTGGATGCTAACGTCCCGCTAACAATGATGCTTGGTGGGTGGGGCGAAGGTACTATGGTAACGGCAGGGGCAACGTTCTCTGACAAGCATACCAATCAAGCGGATATGCCGACTGGTTACCACAGGTACGAGTTCTTTATCCAGCATGGTAACGATAAAATACCGTGGGAGTCATTACCTAACGGGCTAGTTGATTTGAATCTGTCAGGTCATGGATTAGGAATTGGTAATCATCCGTATGATGGGTTAGCAATTCCCGATGGAGTATTCCTGGGGGATCCAGTAGTTCTGCGTCAAGGGACTAACGAATTTGTTGGATGGTTTGAAGAGCATACCACCGACGAAGTCAATGGTGCTGTTGACACAGACTGGACTTTTAGGGCGGTTGTACCAGATACTTTCGTTGAGAATACTATGGTGGAGTCCTGCTATATCGGAAAACGTAGGAATGGGCTCAAGAATGTTAAGATTGCACAGACCGGGACTCAAACCGCCAACACCCGCGGTGCGTTAAGTATCGTAGGGTGCCATGACGCTGAAATTGATCAAGTTAGGGTCCCGCATGTCATAGCTGGTTTTCATAAGCGGTGCGATATCGGTAAAATCCATGTTACCGATTACGGCTGGGATTCCTACAAGTTCTCCCCAGTTACCGCTGCGGCGCCAGATGAACTGACGTCGTACGGGAACAAATACGAGAACTTGGTTTTTAGATCGTCCCTTGCGTTTGGATTGCCAATCTTTTTCGGCACTGCGGATCTGGCGTACAAAAATGAATTTGGTTCCTACATTGGTAGGATTGACGTAGACTCAGGTCAGGTCAGCCATACGTATATCACTCTGGTAAACTCGGTTATTAACCAGCTAGTCAATAAGAATGTATCCGGTGATCCGTATTTGTTTCTTGAGAACTGCGTTGTTGGTTGCTGCTTAGCAGACTCAGACTTTCGTATAAACAGTGCGTATTCCTCATACGACAAAATTGATGCTGGGTCTGCTGATCTTATATTTGACTCTGGTTCCTTAGAGAATGTCATTTTACACATGACTGCTGCTTCAATCGTTGACAACACTGCAGGTGCAAACGCTCATAGAAACTACATTGTGTACGCTGGGTTAAAAGCGGCAGACGAGGATCGCAATCTGGTTGTTGGTGGGGAAGCTACGTTTTCTTGGAACTCAACTACAGGTGTGCTGTCATGGGATGCTGACACGGATATCGAATGCCCATACTTTAACGGTGACAATACTATCCAAGCTGCTGCTTCACCTGTTACGTTGTCTGCTGACGGTGATTTTCTAGTTGCTCAACTCGTGCGTGATACGGATGTCGTAGTTGCTCCGTCTGTTATCACAGCTGTGAATAGGTCCACTATACGAAATCAGGACTATTTCGTTATAGCTGCAAGGTTCGGTAACGTAATCCATTTCTTCGATGGAACTAGACTTGAAGACGGACAAAGCACAAAGCTAGGTGAAGGTTCTACACCGGATGGATCTATTACTTGGATCAAGTACGCACCATCTGGAAAAGCGTACATAAACGAGAGTTTCCGCCATTGGTTTGGGCACAACGATGCGTACACAGAGGACAACCAGTTTATCCTAGATACTGGTGATGGTGCAAATGGGTACACAGGTAACGATGGCGTTGTCGATTTCAATAGCGCGGTTATCACAAGTAGTATCGTAGCTGGTGATACCTATGTCGATGATAACGGCGATAGGTTTTGGATTCTTGCTGTCGATACAGTTAACGACGAGATAACACTTCATCAAGGGCTAAGCTGCACACCAGGATTAAACGATTTTATCGTACGCGGTAACGTCGCGTTTAGAAATACCGCTCTGCTTGGGTTCACTTGGGCTCAGACTGGCGTTCACGCAGGTACGATTACATTTGCTGGAGCGCCAAACTTCGCGGGTGCGAAAGATGGTTACCTGTTTAGAGACGGTGCAGGTAACCTCTTTCCTATTACTAACGTTGCTGGTGCTGTAATAACGATCAACAACGTTTACACGCAGCCTGACAATACGGTTACAACAGAACTTCATGGTAGTGTACAAACAAACAACAACCCTCGTAGCATAGAACTGTACGATATGAAGCCGGTTGTTGGTTACGAAGTTGTGGCTTTCTCTGATGTTGCTCAAATGGATCCTTATGGAGTTTTAGAATCTAAACTTAACCGCACTGGTCTGTTCACCTTCGCGCCTATAGCTCCATATGATCAAAGAATTCGTGTTTATGGAACAGTATACAATGCTATTCAGAGATCTTCTGCTGGAATGTCAGGTCCATTACGTGACGGGATAATACAAAGTGGCGCTCCCGATATCAGTATAGAAGTAACAGCGTGGATGACTGGTATATCCCTTGTAAGTGCAGCGGGCGTTGAGTTTTTCTCTGGGTCGACAGTTGAAATAATTATAGATGGTGAATCTGTTGAGACGATCGCGTTTAATACTCACTGGAATAATAACGAACAGGCTACTACAGGTACGGAAGTTCCTATATGGGGTCCATGCGGTTGGTGGAGTAGCTCACCATATCGGGCAAAGAAGTTGACTCCTGGTGTACATACTGTAAGACTAACTTTCGGCGGAACGTCGTTAGCACACTACTTTGCCATAGTAATCATCAACGAGTCTAACCCGGTAAGCGGTGAGTACTTTGAAATTCCAGGCACGCTATACGGTGATCAGGGTAAGCATGAAATCTCAACTATGGTGAAGAATTTAACGTTACCAGCCCTAGGTGATAGGGGTGGTAAGCTTATTCGGTACTTGAAGTCGAGTGATCATGCTACTCGTGCTTGGGCGCATACTGAGCTTGATACGTTATCTACTACTGGAACGGTAACTGACGGAAATGTGCTAATCACTGTTGCAAGTACGACAGGCTTCAGACTTGGGGATCTACTTAGAATTAGGTACTCCGCTGCTACAACCCATCCATCGGAGAAGGTAGTTATCACGGCTATAAATCCTGGTGTAAGCGTAACCGTCACACCAGCGCCATCTTGTGCTGCAGGATCACCTCACGCGTCTACTCCGATTCAATACGTAGGAGGCACAATTAACAGATTAGTGAACCCAACAGTTCCCGCTAATTCCATGGGTGAGTTAACTCGTGAAAAAGAACAACTTGCTATGGTTTTGCCGTGGTTTGCGTTTGGAACGTATGGCACGCTTGCACTTCCACAAGAGGAGTTTCACAATGCTAATCCTACTACGAGAGCTATATGTGGTGGTGATCTACATCATTTGTGCTTAGCAAGTGGCCCGGTACCTACTAACTTAGCTCAATTTTTAGAAGGTGCCGGCGCCGGAGATGAGATTCGTTTCTCGTTTGTAGGTACAGGGGTAGACGCTTTAATCGAGGCCGATACAGGCACTAACATTACACTGTACGTAGATAGGGTAAACGTAGGAACTGTTGATGTTACCCTTGCAGCTGCAGTTACAAGCTTACAAGATGGGATTCTTCTTAGGCTGCCACTGTGCTTCGATATGGAATACGGTCAACACGAAGTCTGTTTAGTTAAAAACACTGGCTCTGTATCCGTAATTGCATTTGCTGTATACGAAGTTAAAGATCCAACGTACAGCGGTTACCCAATTCTTTCTCAAAACTACCAAGGTATTGCTATCACTACGGACATCGGAGGAGGCGATCTTCAAACGGACCAGCTAGTTTCTGAGGTCCGTGCAGTTCCGTCAGGATTTTTACGATTACCCGCTGAAAGTATATCCGGCCATCTCGGTAACGGAGCGTCAGCAGCAGCTTCTTTTGGAGTTAACCCAGGCTTCGGCGTATCACTAGATACGGACTCGATTGGCGGCAGATCTCTTAAATGGGCAGCTGTTCCAGTTGCTGGCGCAGGTTTTTCACCGTTTACGGATATAACATTCTACGGAGATGGTATATCCGTAGATCTGGAGGCCGGCTCAGTTGGAAATCAAGTAAACGTAACCCCTGAGTTTGTTGACCATGATGGGACTCTAAAAACGCCAGTTACGTTAGTAGGTACTACTGTGACAGGCGTATCTGGTGTGTTAGCTCTAGCGACAGGGACGAAAGAACGATACACTTGGAAAATGGGGTTTGAGAGTTTATGGACGCTTAGATTGACATTTGCTGCAGCTGCCGCGACTGAAGATGTTTTCCTTCTTGGTGCGCACGTAAGTAGGTTGTTCCATATATCCCAACGAAGAGAGACGATAACTGGACACTCATTTCTGCAACCCACGCCTGCTGGTAGAGACGTAAGAAACGTCAAAGTATTCGACTTAATCCCAAGTAACGGGGCGCATCAGGCGTTTCAAAGCTCTATAATGAATACAACTGTGGGAGAAGGAGTTCTTCACCTAAACTATTACTCCCGAGGAGAGTGGGTCGATGTGCATTGCAGCGGTGAAGTAGAAGACTCTGCTGGCTGGGCTAACCAGACAATAACGATAGTAGTCAGAGGGTATGCAGCCTACATCGCAAACACAGTAATGGATTTAGCAGCAGGTGTGCGCACTAACATCTCGTTCGGTGGATCTATTTTCTTACCTGAAGGGCACCATGCGATCGACGTAGACTTTCAAAGTTACGCTAACCTCAGCGGTGGGAAGATTAAGCTAACTGCCACACCTTCGAGTTTCCGTCGCGAAGAAATCAGGAAAGCTACGCTTGATCTAATTCCTGATGTCGTCCAACAAAGATACCCGTAGAGGTCCAATCATGACAATCGCTAGAAACACTGCAGGTCCAGCAGTTACTCAACTACAGGAGAAACTCAAAGCGCTTGGTTTCTACAAAGCAAAGATCGACGGTAGTTTCGGACCGGCTACGTTTGCAGCAGTTAGGGATTTCCAGCAGCGTTACCTAGTTGACGGGATTGTAAACACCTCAACTGGTCTTGCAATCTCTACCGCAGTCGAAGCTTGGAATTCTTCACCTGGGTTACACTGGGTACCACCCAACGGTATCGACGAAGTTGTCGAAACGTTTGGGTTGATCGAGTACAAAGATACGCACGATGGTAGAATCGAGATAACAAACGATTGGGAGAGTAAGTACATAATCAAATGTGACCTACCGATCGTTGGTGTCCACATGGTTAACAATAACATTGCTGGTGTTCTTTCTTCAGTACTACAAACAATCGAAGACCGCGGGTTAGACAGGCTAATCAAACAGTTTTGGTGCTGGACTCCACGACACAAGATGTGGAAACCCAAGTTTAGTCTTAGTACGCACGCTTGGGGAATCAGTGTCGACATCAACTGGGCTACCAACGGCGTCGGTAAGGTCGGTGACATCGATCCTGGTATTGTCTCAGCGTTTGAAGAAGCCGGAGCACAGTGGGGTGGCCGCTGGCGGTTCCGTGATGACATGCATTTTCAATTTGCGGTAAACTATTAGTCAAAGTAGGTAATCATGGACACCCAAGAGTTAGTAGAGTGTAGATTGTGCAAGGCCAAGCGCAGGAGTTTGGCGCATAAGCATATCCAGTCACATGGGTTGACGCTTAATGACTACACACGTAGATTTCCTAACTCTCCAATTGTTTCAACAAACTCAACTAGACGGCGGGTAACCGGTGGAAACCCAAGTCCAAACTTAACCAATGATGCGATTGTATTTGCGTACTTAGAGGTTACAACCCCTGGTGGCTTGGGGCTTGGTGCTTTAAAATCTAGGTTAGCAACAAGTGGCAGGGTATTAAAACGATCGTTGCTAACAGTAATGAGCAGAGAAGAACTGAAATCAGCGGCAAGACTCAGAGGGAACGAAGCTACTAGTCTGGCTATGACCGGCAACTTGTCTCGTACTGGAATGACACATACAAAGGAAACCAAAGAGTTGATGTCATCCATCAAAAATGGCGCACTAAACCCTAACTGGAGAGGTGGGGTCTTGGAACGTCAGAGGCAGTTGGATAAAACAAGAGTGAAGGTACTCGACAGAGATCACAGATCTTGCGTATGGTGCAACGATACCTACGATTTGGTTATCCACCATATGATTCCACGTGATGACGATCCATCTTTGATTTGTGACGAGGATAATTGCGTAACGCTTTGTCGTTCTTGTCATATGAAAGCTCACAAGGATGATTTGGTACAATGACCAAACTCAAGAAATGGTTGCTGATTGTCCTAGGTTTTGGCGTGTCAATCCTTATCGGTGTAGTCGGTGGGATGGTGTGGGCAAAACGTAGGGTAATCGTAACACCAAACCCGGAAAAGGTCGAGCCCAGCAACTTCGTGGTAGCCCTAAAAGCTAAGAAAGAGAAGATCAATGAACAAGTTGAGCGCATGGGTACTGACGAGCTTATTGACGATATCAACGATAACTACGAGTAGCACGTCCAACGCTAAGGTGTTCAAGTTCGACGAAGTCGTTGGTTGCACAACTGACTGTGAACGTATCGATTGGACCAAGGTTCTAATCATCGAAGAGACTACACTAAAGAGTATAAACGCTGACGCAAAGGGTTACAAGTCAGCTCTCGAGGAGTTAGTCAAAGCCCAAGCTGACTTGAACGGTACGTCCAAGAAACTAAACACTGCGCTGGACTCAAATTCGGATCTTCAACAAGAGTTGCGCGACGTGGAGGTACCACCGTGGTACAAATCACCGCCGCTTTGGGCGGCTGTTGGTTTGATAGTTGGAGTGTTATCCACGACGTCGATTATCCTATCGATACAGAAAAACCAATGATCCACAAACGCGTCCTCGGTCCCGGCCCCCACAAGAGAACCCGCCTTCCCCGTTGCAGGAAGGCCCCTGTGAGCCCCATACAGCCCCACCACGGGCCTTGCCTTGTTCCACCCTTGCCTTGCCCCTCCCAAAGAACCGGAGGCCCGTCATTGGGCGCTATGAGCCATTCACCAACACTTTGGACAAACGTATTCCACGCTACAGTTAGGTAACCAACGATGGCATTCCCTGATAACATACTTTCGCTATTCGGATGGAAGTCGAAGCGTGGACTGTCAATCGACAAGATGAAACCTGGTGAAATCGTTGGTACTGGAGATGCATCTGCAGCGTCTAGGTACTACTCTAACGCGATGGGTATACCGTTTGAACGGCGCCGTAAGTATGATGTGTTTGACGACATGGATGAGATTGATGACGTTGCGTCTATCATGGATGCGTACTCGGAAGATTCAACGCAGGAAAGTATCGAGTACAAATCGTCGATATGGATAGAGGCAGAGGACAAAAAAGTAAAAGAAGAACTAGAGGAACTACGCAAGCGGACCCAGTGGGACGAGGTTGATACAGCTACAGCTAGAGACGTTGGAAAGTACGGTGACGACTTTGCTATCCTTACCGTTGAAGATAAAGATATCGTTGGTTTAGACTGGGCCGACCCAAGGGATATAGAGCGTGTAGAGCATAAGAACGGGACTCTACTTGGATTTGAGAAGACGTCAGAGTTGGGGAAGATTAGATCCAACTTCAGTAGGAACACCGCTGAAAAGGTTTCTTTAACCTACAAACCATGGGATATTGTTCATTTTAGACTGTACCGTAGGAAGCGTAGACGTGGTGAGAAGTACCGTAACATCTACGGCACAAGCCTGATGGAGGGATCAGAGCGGGTTACGAAACAGCTGCGGATACTAACAGACATGCTTGTGATCCACAGACTAACCCAGTCTTTGGATCGAGTCAAATACGGTATCTACGTTGGTGAGGCACCAACTGAAGAAGAAATTATGATCTTGAAGAGATGGAAAAATATCTTCAAGAGGAAAGCGCATATCGATCCGGTTAACGCAAAGTTCGATACACAGTTTGATCCCACAGCTTGGATTGAGGATGTGTTCTGGCCGCTTAAGGAGAATGGTGAGTCAACATCTGATGTGATTCCAGGTCGACCTAACGTCGGTGATATCGTTGATGTAGACTACTTTGATAACAAGTTCTTTGGATCGTTTCGTGCACCAAAAGCGTACTTTGGACGTGAGGGTGAGATCAACCTGAAAGCAACGATATCAAGCCAGGATATGAAGTGGGGCCGTAGTTGTATCTCTTTGCAGAAATCAGTTAAAAACGGTTTCCGCAGGATGGGTCAGATACAACTTGCGTTAAAAGGTATGGACCCATACGCAAAGTTTACGATTGGTATGGTTCCACCGTCAGCTCTGGAAGAGCTAACACGCCTTGATGCTATGAACCTTAGACTCGACGCAGTTGAAAGACTCGCCGCTACTGGTGAGACACTTGGACTCAAACAGGAGTTATGGCGCAAGCATATTATGAAGGCTGTTTTGGGTATGACCGATCAGGATATAGAGTTGTACGCCGGTGGTGTTGAGAGAGAACCTGAACCGGATACAAAAGAACAGCTTGGTGAGTTTATGGAGAGGTTACGGCTGGCCAGGTCAATCGAGTTCATGCCTGAGTACGTGAGGAGAATTGAACTGCCACCGGTTGCGGAGATTACAAGCGGTGACCAACAACCCGAGAAAGTTGAAATCCATTTGAGGTCACTGCATCCAATTCCTGACCAAAGTCCTGACCAAAGTCCTGAGGGTACGGGTGGCAGCAACGACGATGACGAAGACTAAGTGGGTAGTTAACCCATGAAGAGCATACTCCTTGACGGTAAGGACCTCGCCGTATTCAAGGGTGAGATACTTAAGCAGAAGCAGCAGGCTATCCGTGTATCTGCGGCAATGCCTAGGCCAGCTACTTACAGACGTAAACTTGAAAAGGACGCGTCTAAGAAGTTAGACAAAGTTGTGATTGCACTTGACCGTAAAATGACTAGGCTACACCGTCGTCTGATTAGGGACGATATTGATCCGAGTCTATTCGAGAAAAAGATGAGGATAGCGCTTCGTAACGCTTATATGGATGCGTACGCGTTAGGCTCAATGTCGTCTGGGTTCGTGAGGGCTGATGATATCTCTCAGCGCTCCAGCGAAGATGAGATGAACTGGTTGAAGAAGGTTTTGAAAGAAGAGAATAAACACTTCACCAAGTTTATAGATGACATGATTTTTGGCGTCTCGAGGACTAAGGTCAAACACAGGATTAAGAGTTACGCAGAAGCAATCAGGTCAGTATTCCAATCATCAAGAGTTCTACAGATGCCTGATGACTCTATTTTCCATTGGGTTCTTGAGAGCGGAAATCCGTGTGCAGACTGTAGGTTACTGCATCGTATGTCACCATTCTTGCGTGAAACCTTACCAACAACGCCAAAAAGTGGTTCAACCCGTTGCTTAGCAAATTGCTGGTGCACACTTAGGATTGTGAAATCGAAGAACCAAGCAGAGTTGCAAAAAATCAAACGACGTAATCGTAACTCAAAGTACCTCCTTGATCGGATTGAGAAAAACCGAGCTAGGTCATAATGCCACCTGCAAGAGTAAAATACTCTAGACGCGTACGGATGTACAAAGAGGGATTCTTATCTGTATGCGTTTACATGAACGTTATGGACAACGGTGACAAACACTATGACACGGTTATTTACCGTAAAATAGGTAGGGGTTCTAGTTCCAAGTTTAAACGTGGTACCTCATTGAAGCCGACAGACCTCTTACCGTTGATATCGTTGGCAAAGGCTGCGCACGAGTTCATAACTGCTGCAAAGGCAGATGCACAATCAGAGCAGAATTCTGCTTGAACTCTTTTTAATTCCCTAAAGATCTAACAGAATCTGGGTTTACCCAAACCTTTGGCGGATCTGTACTTAACGCGTAACCGCGCGGAATCATTGCGAAAAACAAAAAGGCGACATACGCCTCTAAAGGAACGCGCGTGCGGTACTCGCGGCAACGCCGCGCGGCACCCATAACTAAGGCTTACTTAACTGAAGATAGAGTATACTATATTCTTATAAGAACAGTATACTTATACCTAGATATAGTTACAGTATAGGTAGCTGCTGTCGCGCACGCAAGGGATGTTTGAAAAGAATTAGGAAACCGGAAAGTCAGAAACCTAGAACCAAACTTTGCAAACCGACCGACCGTGTAAGAATGGTTAGGGCTTTATGCCGGGAAGGGAAGAAACCCGGTATGTCAAACATCAGTATCGTAATCGACGAAGCAGATCTTCGCAGACTTGTTCTGGATCATTTGCGTACACAAATTGGGGATATCGATTTGGTGGAAAAGGATATTCAGATAGAAACTAAGTCGAGTCAGAACTACCGTTCTGAGTGGGAACGTGGAGCAGGATTCCGGGCAACTGTTAATCGTACTATCAACGTCTAGAACTAACCTGGTAACGTGCAGAATGAAACGAACAATTACATACACGATAACGACAGATCAGTTGTCGGAGATTCCGGGGATGGAGCATACCAGTAATCTTGCTGACGCTATACGGTTGTGGAACCGGGTTGGAAACGACCAGAGAAAACTTGTTGAGATAACAACCTCGTCAGTACGAAAAACGTTTGTTTCTATCATGGAGGTTTGAGTGGATTGGCTTCTAACAAATTGGCAGAGCGTCTGCATTGGGTTCTTTGCAGGGTGGGGTATCGGGATCACTTTCTTGACTATTGGTTATTACTCAACACGGTGGGTTAAATAAAATGGATCAGGTAATCACAGAATTCAAATTGTTATTTGTTGGTTTCCTGGCTGCTTACACGCAAGATGGTGCGACCGCGGCTTTTGCAGCTGCCGAGGGACTGCAACAATTGGCAGAGCGTTTAAGTGATACCGGAAATACCGAGTGGGTTGATGTCTACGAGTGGACGCACTCAACTGCTAGGGAGATGTGCTGCACATCTGGCAATCTGACTAGTAGTTGACTGGGTGAATGTGATGGATAAAATAGAGCAACTTGTTACCAAGTGGGAAAATGAGCATATTCACTTGTGCAAGTTTGTAAAGCGTAGGCTGGCTGAGGTTCGTGGACTCTCACGTGGTGAGACCGACTTGATAACTGCTGTAACGGATACGCTTAAGGGTTGTATCAACGAGTTAAAAACCGTGTACCGCCGGTGCGGTACACCATGCGCGCATGAAGCTGATTTGCATGACTGTACAATCTGTGAACCGCGTGTAGCGTTTGAGTGTAGTCCAATCCAGGATGTTGTAATTACAGAGTTCAAGGAGATGTTTAGTTTGTTAGTAGCAAACTACGACGTCAACGGATGCTCTATGTCTCTTGCAGCTGCATACGGACTACAGCAACTTGCTGAGACTTTGGTTAATACTGGTGTTGAAACCTGGGTAGACGTCTACAGTTGGACGCAAGAGATTGCTAGGTTGATGAAAAGTTCATCAGGCAGTATCAAGGACGCAATACGGGAGTGAATGATGTTTCGTTTGATGGTTGGTCAAATGCTGTATGGGTACTGCGCTGGTTACTTTGGACGGGACTCATACTGTGACAAGCGTGTTGAAGCGGTTGGTGCAGATTGGGTTGTAGTCAGGTGCGAAGACGGGTCACCTAATTTTGCGTATACTGGTGATAACGACGATGCCACTGGTATCCATGAGGGGTTGAGGGAGTTTACAGTTAAAGGGGGTGATTACGATGGCTCGTAAGAAAGATCCAGTCTTGATTTGTTGTAAGGCATGCGGTAGGAAACCGCTATGGGGGAAGAATGATAGCCTCGACGGTACTTGGTCCATCGAGTGTGACGGGGATAATCATAGTATCTACTTGACTGGGTTCAAGTCAAGGGCTGACGCAAAGTTGGCGTGGAACGCATTGTGGATATAGGGGATCAAATGTCTAGTGCACCATTCGCGTTGTTAATTGCCTTGGTCGAGGTTGGGTTTTCAGACCGCGGCCGTGGGGATTCTGTTAAACTACTTCAAGAGAGGTATTTTGAGCATCGTAAGGCTTTGGATCGTGGCGATCCTAATACGATGAACAAGTACTTCGATCGTTTCGTTAAGCGTCTGGATGAACTGGTGGAGCAGATTCCAGATGACGCCTGACATCGATCAAGCTATTGAGTTGATTCACGCGTACACAGTGTTGACGGCTATACCACCGGGAACGCTGGTTGTACCGGTTGGTTACCTAAAGCTTATGCTGAAGGACCTAGCTGGTATACGCGGCCAGCGAGTTTTGGTATTCGCACCCGCTATGAAGCTTGAGCGGTACCTAGGGGTCAGTATAGTACTTGACCCGTTTGGTACTGCGATGTTTGCAGGCGGGTGCCCAGATACTGATGCGTTGATTCCGTTGGAATCAAGACCGTATACGGAGGTTGATTGTGCCGAGTACGTATAACCAAGCTGACAACGAAGTCTTACACGAGATCCGTGTAAGCTCGGATGACGCTGATGGCGTGCCAGTTGCAGGGGCGATTATCGTGGAGGTGATTAGCTACAAGGGTGGTGAATCAAAGATTCAGATGACACGCGCCCATGCTGGTAATTCTCCTGGTAGTTCAGGTCGTGTTAAACTTGGTAGGGTCCGTGCGTGTGAGGTTGCGGATCTGGTTGAGGCTTTGAACGAGGCAGAGGGACTCATTGCTGTGGGGTTGGAATCTGATGACTAGTACAACTGGTCTAATAAAACCCCCAACGCGACCATGCTCTAAGTGCAGTGGTACTGGACGTGAACTGGACCCGTTCGGACTTGGTAAGTGGCTTAGCGGGCAAAGAGTTTCTGCCGGTTTGACGATACGGGCTTTGGCGGGGAAGGTTGGTCTCAGCGCTCCTTACGTGTGTGACTTGGAGCATGGTCGACGCGGGTGGTCACTGGCGTTAGTGTACCGGTTTGTTACCATTTTCGGTTTCGTGGATATCAAACAATCAACCACAATCGAAACACCTGATGAACCAAGTGATGAACTTTGTGGTGAGGATCGTTGCTCTGCGTATCGTGATGAACTTGAGTGTGAGGTAGCGAGGCTTCGCGAGGAGGTAAGTTCTTTATCGACTAAGCGAAAGCGTCTTAGGCTTGAACTGGGCAAGATAGTTGGCAATGTTGCTTTGTACGGATTTTGGAGGTTTCCTTTGATACTCAAGTCGTACCAATTGGAAACGATCTTATCCAATGCGGATAAGATTAGAGAGTTCATCAAAGACAACGAGCACAAACTGAGACGTCAAGCATGAGTAACCTGATGGCCGTTCCATTCACGTTGTGCGTAACCTGTCGTGATGATATTACGGACCGCTGCAAGATCGTTCCTGGTGCAAAACAGTGCGCTGCTTGTCTTGAAGAAGCTGGTGACGTATTCCGTTACAGAGGGTTCAGGGAGGCTTGCACCGACAGTGGTAAACATCTAGGTGGCGTCGAACACGTAATCAGGACTAGAAACGAAGCAGAGTTGGCAAATCAGTTAACACAATCAGACACGGAGGAAGACGATGGCAAAGAAGAAACTGAGGAGTAAGACTGCAACGAAGAGAGTCGTAATCGAGAACGTACCAGAGTTCACGGTTCATGTACCGCAAGGTACGGAAAAGTTGACGCTTCACAAAGCAACGGTCAGCAGGTTGCTTCAGGCACATTGCAATTTGACCATTGAAGATTTCCAGGTTGTAACCGATGGTGACAAGGAGAAGTTTGAGTTGCTGTTTGCACCTGGCGTTGAGTTTTCTGAGGTGTAACACAAAACTTGAGCCCCGACCGTGTAAGAGTGGTCGGGGCTTTACTGGTCTAGCGCGTGATCTTTCGGAGGCTAACGTCGGATGGATAAACTCCCGCCCGTAGGTACCAACGGGTACGATAATCTAGGGTACCATGACAAACTGTTTATTCTGAATCTGTACTTGTTTGATCGGGACAAGTACAACTTACTTGTTGGCTATGGTCGGTCAACTACTGGGTTCTACATTGACCAAAAAATAACTCACTTGGCGAGAACTGGAAAGCTTGGCACACCATCAGACAGTGCAAAGGGATCTATATCAATCGAAGAGGGTTACTGGGGTGCGTACCTGTGTTACTTTGACCAAGTGTCTTTTCAAAGCAAGGGTGTAGATTTGCTGGTTGAGTACGATGTCGAGTATGAGCGTGCGTTTGGTGTAAACTTGTTTTCCTTCCCTGTACTTAGAACTGACTTTTTGGGGAAGGAAATACTTAACTGGGTGTTTAACTCTGAGTTACACTCTGTGTGTATCGACCCAGTATTCTCGTTAGCAACGATGCGGGTTGCAAGCGATGCTTTAGTACCCAACGCACCGGAACGTGTTATGATAGCAAAGCGGGCCAAAACGAAGAAGCGTATAAAAGAGTTGGCAAGTGACCCACAGTTGATTAAAAATAACATGACGCCTGTGACGGTCAGTGAGATCTACGCGATTTCGTTAAACTTCTTCCAAACGTTAAACGAGGCGTTTGACTTCACGCTTGGATCGGTTATCGACATGGCTGGTGATTTTATTCAGCCGTCTGAGTTGTTTGAGGATATCGAAACCGAGGAGTTGGTTTTGCTTTCAAACAAGTGTAGGAAGTTTGGCAAGTGGTGGTACGCCCCAATACTCCCAGTAGCGTTGTTCAAGGACTCAAGGTTCACGGTTAAGGATTGGTCTTTTCTACACTCTGAGTCGAACGGGTCAGGGGGGTCGTGAGAATAATCAAAGACATAATCTGGTCTGCTTTACAGGCGTCGTTCTTAGAACGGGCTGCTGTCGAGCAACTCCTAACGGAGGAGCCGTCTAAGGGTTCGTTTCTGCGAACTGATAACTTGTTTTATACTGGCCTGGTTGATTACGTAACGGAGAAGTTTGCCGGTACATTCGACATCGAAGTCGAGGATAGGAACTCGAACACTGTTATCCCAATCCAGGAAATTGTTATACCACCTGACTTTGTCGAGTTTCCAGAGTGTCCCGGTGCGGTACTAAGACCGTACCAAGTTTCAACGGCTAAGAAAGCTATCTTCAAGCAGCGTGGAATCATTGAAATGGCACCAGGGGCTGGTAAGACGGATACCGCATCTGCTATAATAAAGTACCTGATTGAACGTGGAGTTGCTAAGCGGGTGTTCTTTGTGACTGGTACTAGGTTCTTGATGAACCAAGCCGCCAACCGGTTCCAGTTAAGGGGCTTGAAAGGTGTCTCCAGGTTCGGTGGTGGTAATACCTACAAGTCGGCTCCGATCCAGGTGTGCATAATCGATTCTTTGCACAGAGCTGTTCAGCGTTCAAGGTTTGAGGTTGTCCAGGATCTCCGAGAGTGTGACGTACTCATGTTTGATGAGGTGCATCACCTGTCAGCTAAGTCATGGGTTTCAGTTGGTGAGATGTGCAATGCCATTTATAGGTTTGGTTTGACGGCTACAGTATGGGAGGACCCGAGTAGGATATCCCATGATGATCTGTATTTGCTTGGTTTGACCGGTGTGCCGATATGCTATATATCCTCTAAGGTTTTGCGGACTAGGGGGTACTTAGCAGAGCCTTTGATCACTATGCTTAGTGTATCCAAACCTAAAATCGTTGGCGGGAGTTGGAAAACTACGTACACGAACGGAATCGTCAAGCATGGTCCTAGAAACTCTGTTGCGATTTCTGTAGCCAAGGCGATGTATGAAGCTGACCACAAAGTTTTGATTATTGTGAACCGAATCAAGCATGGTTTACTACTGACAAAACTCCTTACCGAGTTAGGCTGCGCTGACACGTATTTTGTAAAAGGTGGCGAACAGTTGTTTACTTGGAGACCGAGTGGTAGGTGGGAAAAGACTTGGACCTCGATTGAGGACTTGGCGTCGTTAATAAGCGACTTGGACCGTTGTATCCTAATTGGGACTGTAATAATCGACGAAGGAGTTGATTTCCCCTCTGTATCTTGTATTGTGATGTGCGCAGCTATGAAAAAGTATAGGCGTACCGTTCAGCGTCTAGGCCGAGGAATGCGACCGAAGCCTGGTGACAATCGAGTGTTTGTATTCGACTTTGTCGATGAAACACACGAGGTGCTGATGCGGCATTCCCTGATGCGTACGGAAACCTACAAGATTGAGGATATGAAATTCTCCCCGTCGTTGGAGTATACAGCTGGGTTGGCAGGAGCAGATCTTCAGATATTTACTGATCTTTTCCAGTGGAAGGGTATACGGATGAAGCTTGAGGATGATGGGTGGTAGCTTATGGCTGACGAGAAACCATTCCGTATAACCGTACCGGTTAGTGCCGAGGGTAAACCACCGATGTTCTACTATGAAGAGATGCGTCGTCAACTGGGTATAATCCATGCTACCTCAGGTGGTGCCGTCGAGGCGTTTAACTCGGGTGATATGGAGTTGCTACACGTTAACGTTGATCTAATGGTTGTGGCCGTAATCGCGTTTGGTACTGCAGCTGGTAAGTTCAGTAAGGCTACGGGTTAACCAATGTCTTTGACACTTTCCCAGTTACGAGATTTGTGGGTGCATGTCAGGCACACCCGTAGGGTGCTAAACCGTGTTCTATCACGACGTGGCAGAGTGTGGCTGAGCGAGTTTGATCGTCAAACTCGCAAGGCGGTTACGATAGAAACCATAAACATGGGAATCGACAACGCTAAAAAGCTTGTAACTAAACTTGAACAGGACGGTTACTGGTAATGAAAATCCAGAGAATCGAGCGAGAGATATCAAACAAGGTTTTCATCGGTGGGTACGAGACAGTGAAGCCTACTATCCGCGTTGTTGCTATACTTGAGCCTGGTGACGACCCGCAAGTTGCAGCTGAGTTGCTTGGTTCGGTAGCTGAGAAAATGTGGGTGGATGCGTTGCAGAGTGATATCCACCTAGCGATCAAGCGTAGGACGGCGTGTGGGACTGTATGGAGTGATGACAGGACAGCTGTTATAGCTAACGCGGTTCCAGCGTTGAAACAACCATAAATGCAAGAATCTGAGACCTTTGGATTCGAAGAGAGTTTCCAAAGGAATATAGTAGCTGCGGTCCTGAAGGATCCAGGTTTTCTGAAGCAGTATGATGACGTATTGCTTCCTTCGTATTTTGACCATGGGTACCTCGTATCCATCGTTAGATTAATCAAGGGTTTAGTTGGGAAGTACGGGGATGTTCCTACACAGGCATCCGTTATCGAGGAGGTCAAGGATTACTGCGTTGCAGTATCTTTGACTGCCCCTGAGATCGAGTTACTCATCGGTAAGCTGTATGAGTTGTACGCGCACGATGTGTACGATCTTGATTACGCTGCTGAGAAAGTTACCGCATTCGGTAGGAGACAAGCGTTCCGTAAGGGGCTTTTGAAAGCGGTACCGCTACTTCAGAGTAGTAAAGAGGGTAGTTACGATAAAGCTAAAGTGATCATAGAGGACGCACTGCGTGTCGGTGTAGACTCAAAAGATTTGGGTATCAATCTGTACGACTCGCTGCTGGAAATTCCAGCAATGGCCGCTTTGAGTTCGGCCGGTGCAACAAGGAAAATCCCAACTGGGTTCCCACTGTTTGATGCAAAAACCCACGGTGGTCCAGGTCGTGGTGAAGTGTGGGTTGTGATTGGATTCCCTGGCCGCGGTAAGTCAACGTTTCTTGTGAATATCGGGGTAGCTGCGTTGCGCAATGGGTTTCCTGTATTCCACTATACGATAGGAGATCTGAACCAGATCGACGTTTCTGTCCGATACGCCTCCAGGCTTACGAGAGTTCCAGTTCATGAGGTTGTAACTGGCAGTGACCGGTACCTGCAGCAAGCGTCGAAGCTGTCAAAGTATAAGCAGTACTTACGCATTAAGTATTACGCGTCTGGTACTGCTACAATGGCGCATATCCGAGCACACGCTTCCAAGTTGAGAACAGTTGACGGTATAAACCCAGCTGTTATGATTATTGACTATCCGGAGGAGTTGAAACCCACCAGCTCGGATTTGTACACCGCAGGTGGTGACTACTACACAGCTATGAATGCGATGTCGTACGAGTTTGACAGTTTGATATGGGCAGCGTCGCATGCTAAAAATGTGAAACTGGCCAATCCGTTTGATGTAATCACGATGGAAAACATCGCCGAGTCTTGGAAGAAACCACAGAAAGCTGACGGTGTTGTTACCTGGAACATGACTTACGAAGAAGAGATGCATGGTCGGGGTAGGCTTTGGATTGACAAGACCAGGAGAGCCAAGTCGTTTTATCTTGTCAACATGCTTGTGGATTTGTCGTGTGCGTCTATGTGGCAGGCGGCTGCGTAGTGATAGCGTACACCGAATACTCGATTAACAAAATAACCATAGGTCGGTTGCTTGGTTGTCGTTTCTATACGTTTTACGTTACAACATACTATGAGCCGTGTGTAACGGGTTGGGATTTGCCTTCAACCGTCCCAGCCCATAAGACCCAAATTTGGGATGATAAGTTACCCGTGCGGGTGGCGCCCGCGTCCAACATAGCTTTGATTTCGGCCGTTACATCGACGCACACGGACGGTCGGGTCGTAACACCTGGCTCCGTCCACCCAATTGAGACTTGAAAGGGGTGGGCGGAGCCTCTGTTGAGGAACAGAATGACTTGGTTTGTGTATTTACTAGAGTGCAGTGACAGTTCACTTTACTGTGGTATCACCACGAATACAAGTCGTAGGCTTAAGCAGCATAACTCTGGGAAGGCAAGCAAGTACACTCGTGGCCGACTACCAGTCAGAGTGGTTTGGTTCCGTGAGGTTGAAGGTAGGTCCAAGGCGCTAAAAGAAGAGATTCGGATTAAAAGAATGAGTACTTACGATAAGTGGGCGATTGTATTCTGGGATGGTACCCGTACCCACACCCAACGGTTTGGTACCCGACCGTGAAACCTTACGGGCTTAAAAAGGGTGGCTCACCGGCATCCAAGGATCTTGACTGTTGCCCTGGTCATACCGAGTATCCAGTTCAGTCGAAACACTCGCGTAAGGTCGGTGGAAGGAAATCTGGTCGACGCTCTTCGAAGAAACGAGAGCGTCAGCTCGCTAGAGTCGAGTGCAAGATGTGGCAAATTGACCGATGATAACAGAGGTTAACAAAAACTGGATTGAAAAACTCTCTGAGCGGTTGGGACCACCTATATTCACCGAGGGTGACGAGGTTAGGTTCAATTGTTTCAAGGACTCGTGCGGAAGCTCTGGGGAAAAAGATACCCACAAACATATGTACGTCAATCCGGTACGTGGTAAGTACTTCTGTCAAAAATGCCAGCGGGGTGGAACTCTTGATTACCTTTGTAGTGTCCTCAGTCTCCCGATGCCAGAAGAAGATCTTAGTGTCTGGGCCGAGGTAATGTACTCTTACCTTTTTGGCCCAAACGGTGACAGCAAGCCTGTAGAGACTGTACCTGAACCTGATACGTCTGAGATTTACCCTGGTACTCTTGCGGTTGAGTACCTGCGTACCAGGGAGATTGGCGAGTCTAGAGTCAAGTATTACAATATCAGGATGGGTGTCAAGAAGCTGCGTAACCGTATTGTATTCCCTGACTTTTCTGTAACTGGTGACCTCGTGTATTGGGTAGCTAGGGACTACGTCGGTAGAGATCCAAAGTACAGAAACGCCAAGTGCCCAAAGAACGGGAAGTTATACAACGCTACACGGTGGGGTAGAGCTGGTGGCAAAACTGTTGTGATATGCGAGGGTGTGATATCCGCTATCGTGACAGGGGTTCACGCAGTTGCTACTTACGGTAAGTACGTAACCGGTGAGCAAGTCAGAAGCCTCCGCGCACTAGATGCGGACGACTACGTTGTTGCGTTTGATGGCGATGCTATAGAGTATGGTGCTAGTTTGGCTTCTAGGTTGCGTAAACTTGGGTGTTCAACTAGGGTGGTACGCTTACCAGCGTTGATGGATCCTGCCGATGTCGGGTTCTCAGAAATGAAGAGTAGGGTTGCTAACGCGGTTGAAGTGAAAACAGACTTTGACGCTGTGGAGTTACTGCTATGACGATTGATGCGATGGTGGATGAGCTTGTGACGCGCGGTGTGATTGCGTGCGATACTCGTAGCATAGCAAGGTCAACGTTAGTACGTGAACTCAAGAGGCGTACAAGAAGGATTAGTCTACTTTTGGTACTAATCGCTGAACGTGAACAGTTTGTGAAAAACCCTGAACGACTTCTGGTGTAACTTTTTTGCCACCGGGAAACTTTCGTGAATAAACTAAGGTCTTAGACGCGCCGCCGACGATACTGTAACATGAAGGGTCAAAAGACCCTGTCTGCGCGCTACACCATCTTTAGGAGGACCGAAAATGCCAGACGCTGAGATTATTTTTGTTGCCAAAGGGACAAAAGACGTAAACGGTGACGACTACTACTTTATTGTTCCAAACCTACCCGTGTTAATCGACCTTTCACAAGCTGTGCTATTTTTTCGTCCTGACGAGGATGAACGCGGTAACTTTTCTCTGGAGGTGAAAATCAAGCGGTACCAGAGGGGTTCAAGTCGAAAGCGTACCAACCAAAAGCGTACCAACCAAAAGCGCCCCGCAACTGTTGGTTCGTGAACTTAACAACTGTAACTACCTAACTACTAGGGGTTCGACTATGCGCGAGGTCGATGTTGGTTTCGACGACAAGTTGTCTAAATTTAAACGTTTAATGCGGTTCGCTGCTTGGAAGTACTCGATACCGGGTGTACTAGAGCAGGTAGACCTTTACCAGGAAGCGCTTGTTATACTTAACAGTGTTTTCAGGAAGTACTCAACCAAGGACGATTCGGAGTTTAGGAAGTTGTTCAAGACTGAACTTTGGCATGGGTTGTCAAACGTAACACGTTCTTACAAGTGCTTGAAGAGGGACTACCGTGTGTCAGTTCCGCTGGAAAATGGCGGTACCGAAGATGGGGACCAGTGGGGTGACCAACCTGCGTGTTTCCAGACAGCCCAAGTTTCACCAGAAACTGAGTTGATAACCAAGGAAGATTACGAAGCTGCCGGCGAGTTAGTCGACCGTGTGATTTCGGTTCTTGACGATGATGCTGTTGATGTATTGGGAGAGTTACTTGACCCTACGCCATGGGCGTCGATACCTGACGTCTTCAAAACTCCGTTGATTGACTTTGGGTTTGGTACTACCTACAGTAGAACACCCAAGACGGTTCCACGTCATGTAATTGCGGATATGCTTGGTATGTCACTGAGAGAGGTCAGACTTGCCAAGTCAAGAATAGCAAAAGAGATTGTGATAGCTGCCGAATCCGATGGTAGGTTTGCGCGGCTAGCAAAAGCCAGGATTGTTGCTAAGGAGAAAAAGAGATGCCACAGGAAGAGTGTGAGCACGGACCAAGACCAAAAGCGTATCTAGCAGCTCCGTTTTTTAACAAAACGCAACTTGACTTCGTGGTGGAGTTAGAGCGTGTGATCATACACGCTAACTACGAGTTATTTTCACCAAGGCTGGGTGTTGCTGCAGTTGAAATGAACGGTATACTCGCCAACAATAGCGAGCCGTCTTGGGAGTTGCGTGAGGAGGTGTTTAAGGCTAACGTCGAGAACATCGATGATGCTGACTTGCTTGTAGCCGTAACAGACGATTTTGATCCGGGTGTTCTATTTGAATTTGGTTACGCGTACTGCGCGCACGTCCCGATTGTCTCCATAACCCAGGTGGGTTATGGGTGTAACTTGATGCTAGCACAGTCGGTCATTGCCCACGTCAAAACACTGCAACAGCTTGGTAACATATTGGAACTTGGTGACCCCGTGTTGATTCCGGGTTCCCCAATTTTTGAATACGCGGAGTTTATCGCGTGCGTATCCGAGAAATTCAAATCAAAAACAGCCCTAAAAGAAGGTTGGGCGACCGAGGATCAAAATGCCTAGAATCAGTATAAAGCGGTTGATCGAGTCTTCTGCCCATAGAATGTCTCATGTGAACAGATACTCGTCTGTACCAGTTGTACGAAAGGAGAATGTTGCTGAGCATAGTTGGTTTGTTGCGTTCTACGCGTACGTAGTTGGTAGTTACCTAAATGACCACGGCCAACCGGTGGATTTTGGTAAGCTTCTGAGTAGGGCGTTACTCCATGACATCGACGAATCGCATACTGGAGATTTCCTCCGAAAAGTTAAGTACGCGCACCCAGGTTTGAAAGGTGTACTCAATCAGATATCAACAAGTATGGTTGAGGATATGGAGCAGGATCTGGGGATTACTTTGGTTGCCGACTGGAGGGATGCGAAAGCTGAAGACTTGGAGGGTGACATAATCAAGTTTGTCGATCTTTTGCGTGTGGTATCCTACCTCTGGGAGGAGTTAACCAAGGGTAACTTGTACATGCTAAAGTTGTTTCCAGAGTGCGGTGATTACCTAAGGGAGTTACATGAGTCAATAACCGATCCGACAATTCTGGCGTATGTCGACGATACGATAGAGTGGGTCGATGAAACTCTCAGTAAGGGGTAGTCCATGGTAACCATAAGTCACTCAAAAGCCGATGAAAAAGAGTTTGGGTACCTTCTTCGGTTCTTACAGCTCAACAAGTTTAACGTTATCATGGTTGAGGGTCAGCGTGGTGTTGGTAAAACCTCATTTGTCAATCGACTCCTAGCCAGTACCAATATCAAGTACTACAAGACGTGGGGTAAGGGTCAGAAAAGCGATCGGTTCGCTATGACTGAACTTGGGTTGGACCTACCACAGGCTACATACTTTATATTGGATTACCTAACTCAAATACCACCAAGTACTGTAGTGGTTTGTGACAGGGCTGTTTTATCAGCGCTTGCGTACCAGTCGCGTCAGTATCTTTTCGGTAAAAGTAATCTTCATAAGTATTATGTCGAGCTTATGGAGAGTAGCAATTCTGTGATGTTACTTCTTGAAACTGACGAGAAAGAAATCGTAAGCAGACGAATCAAGCGTGGCGTCGATGACGAACAGAAGCTGTGCACTTTAAGTGACATTTCTGCCGAGCGTTACGTTAAGAAGGATTCAAACGATTACGCTCGTGCAATAGAGGCTATGGAAAAAGCCGGGTTGAAGTGTGCTGTCACGTACGAGCTTGACGCTGCGTTATGCAACTGCTACGTTCCGTCTGATGTTTCTAACTACGGGTTACCCCTGGAGAGTCCTACCGATGAAGACACCGAAGATTCCTGAGATACGCCTGATTTCTCACACGGAATACCCAGTTGAGACCTTACTGGCTGTATGGATGCAGTCCAGACCAACGAAGTTTCCAGAGTTTTTCAAGTGGCTTGATACAGATCATGCTACTACAGTTGCCACAGCCGAGCTTGTGAAGTTTGCGGTGGAGCGGGATGTTATCGACAACGGTATAGTCGCGGATACGTTCCTTGATGTTGTTTCTGCTGACTTGCCGGTTAGTGAGTCAATCCACTTCACCTGGGGTTTCTCTAACCTTCCAATCGAGTGGCGGGAGCAAGCCGTTAGAAAGCGTCTTTGGGGTTTCTGGTTGACCTCTATGCGTGAGTTTACCATGGACGATTTCTGGGATGATGGTAGGTTTTGCCCACCTCCCGACGGGTCTGTATCTGAGCAATCACTGGTTCGGTTTTCTGAGATGCAGGAGCAGATTCAGCAGTACTACCGTGAGTTGCAGAATGACTGGGGTTGGCCACCTGAGAAAGCTAGGAAAATCGTTAGCTTGAGTGCTACTCACAACGGATCGATGTTCACAACTTTCAGGACGCTTCGAGCTACCCTCCAAGCTCGTAGTTGTTGGATAGCTGCTATAGACCAGTGGGCTCCGTGGATTACTTCAGTTACAAGCGAAATTAGGAATGTAGATTCACGCATTGGCTCAATCGTGTCACCACCGTGTTTCAAAGAGGGTAAGGATGAGTTCCTTGGTTGCAAGTATAAAGTGATCAACAAAAACCGTCTTTCTGGTAACGATGACTACGCACCATGCCCATTGTATTGTATCAAGGATACAGAAACACCGCGTAACGGGTTGGAGCTTGGTACTCGAAACGGGGATTTTTTGACCGTATGGGAGTCAGTGTGCAAGAACTACGGCGTAGGTGATAACTTCATTGCTGACGCCAAGCGCCTTGTAAAAACGTGGCGTAACATTTGGGGTCGTGACGTGTTCACTGGCAGGGTTCTTACTATCAATGAGTTGCGCCTCGATCTGGTTTGGCACGATGAAAACCAGGGTTAACATTAGTGGCGTTCCACCTGGCTGTGGTTGGATGTGCAAAAAGTGTACTAGACCACAGCGTGAGTTTTGTTGGATTGGTGAGTTTTGCGAGTTGGGTCTAGTCGATTTGAGTAAGCAGGCGGAACCTACAACGTAACCAATGATCACAGCATGCACTCGGTGCCAACTCCACATCGGAGCAAAAAACCGAGTTAAATACCGCGGTTCACCAAACCCGATATTCTTGTTTGTGGGAATCGCTCCTGGTGATACCGAGGACCACTGCGGCGAGTCTTTCTCTGGACCCTCTGGCAAGAAACTGTTTGAGTTAATCAACAAGGCTCGCATCCCGTTGGAGTTGTGCGCCTGGTCGAATATAGTAAAGTGCGTTCCAAGGCAACTTGGCAGGCTTATCGTAAGGGACCCTGAAGAGGATGAAGTTGATGCTTGCTGTTTTGGTATAGAAGCCGAGATAGCAAAAGTCGATCCTGCTATCATAATCCCGCTTGGTGCTTTTGTGACTTCGTATTTTACGGAGTCAAGTGTAAAAATAACAAAGATTCGAGGTGCTCGTAGTATTGTGAATTTGCCAACGGTTAGGTACCGTTACCTAAAGATGCGGCAGTCAGTACTAAACGGGCTATTCCAGGTTGATCCGGTTGACACTAAGTACATGGGCGTCTCAAACAAGGAGCGCTCAAGGGCGTTGAATAATGCTGTAAAGATAGGGTACGTGGATACCCCGACTAAGCCAAGGACGTTATTCCCATCGTTTCACCCAGCTGCGATTCTACGTGGTAACCTTGACGCTGAGCCTGCTCTTTTAGCAGATCTTAACTACCTTGCTCAGAAAGCTACTGAGACTGAGGAGCTTGGTGATTACAAGACTCTGACGACTGTTGAGGAAGTAGTTCAGCTTTGTGACTGGTTTCTTAGCAGGTACAAAGCTGGAGAGTTCCCGTTCTTAACATACGATATCGAAGCAACCAGCCTGGATTACTACGACCTTGACCAGTTTATTACGTTGTTTGGGGTAACCGATCAACCTGGCAGAGCGTGGCTGATCCCGTATGACCACCATGAGTCACCGTTTAAAGGTGACGAGTTAGCCAGACGGGTCATCCGAGATGCGTTTAGCAAACTATTTGAAGTAGTTCCAATCGTTGGTCATAATGTTAAATACGACTTGATATTCTCACGGCTGCGTGGTATCCGGATTAACAAGATTTACGACGATACTATGCTGATGGCAGGTACGCTATTTAACGACCAGGGTAAAAAGGATCTCGAGTCGTTAACCAGCAAGTACACGGACTTAGTTCTTCACAAGACCGAGTACAAGGAGGTTCAGCTTGGTTTGCCCGAAGACGAAAGACACAACACCGACAACTACGATCTTGATTTAATAGCTAGGTACTGCGGTGGCGATGTGGATGGTACGCACCGGTTGTACTATGCCCTTGAACAGATGCTAATCGAGCGGGACTTATTCGAGGCTCACAAGGACCTACCGGCTCGTGCTACCATCCCGGTCGCGGAGATGGAGGTAAACGGTTGCCCGCTGAATTGGGAACTTCGCGAGAGTCTAGACACGAGTATGTCCGCTGAGATTGCCGAAGGATTCGGGGTTCTAAACGACTTTGGCGTAATAAAAATGACGGAGGACCTAACCGGTAAGGAGTTCAAGATTGGATCGACAGAACAGCTTGGAACGCTTCTGTTTGATATACTTAGCTTCAAGCCAGTCAAATACGGTGTGACGCGAAAAAATGGACCACACGAGGGATCAAAGTTACCATCTACGGATAAGTTTGTTCTTCAGGAGTTGCTAGAGCACTCGAACGAGCAGGTTCAGAAGCTTAAGCATAACCCGGGTGCAGTAGCATCCGGTGACTTTGATATGTGGAGGTTTCGCTTAAACGTCGTGAAGGTAATCCAGAACGTCAAGTTCCTAACTAGACTACATGGGGATTACGTCAAGTCTCTCCCTGAGAAAGCTTGCTCAGATGGTTTTGTTAGACCGTCATACGGTATAAGGAAAGAGGATACGGGTAGGTTCAATTGTACTGGACCGTCCTTGCAAGTTATCCCGTGGCATTCTGGTGTCAAACAGATGTTCGTTACCAGGTTTGTAAACGGTTTGATTATGTCTGCCGATGAGTCTCAGATGGAACTGAGGATATTCGGTATGGTAACCGGCGATGAGCAGATGGCAAAGGTTTTCCGCGAGGGTAGAGATTTTCATGCGTTTGTCGCATCAGCAATTCTTAACGTTATCGAGAGTGCGGTGCAACCGGAAGAGCGTCGTAGGATCAAGGGTGTGGTATTTGGATTGCTTTACGGTAGGGGTGACGAATCAGTTGCGGCTCAAGAAGGAATTTCAGTAGAGCGCGCGGCCGAGATCAGGGAAGGTATTTTTGCCAAGTTTCAGGGTATCGCCGATTTTATAAACAGTACCCACGAATTCGTGATGAGACACGGGTACGTTCGATACTGTAATGGGTTCATACGTAATCTACCTTGGTTTAAAACAAACAAGTCACTTTCGGATAAGGCAAAGCGGCAGGGTGTAAACAGTGCGATACAGGGTCCAGCTAGTGACCTGGTTGCGCAGGCGATGATCAACGCTTTCAATGCGATCATGCAGATGCGTTTGCATACCAGAATGTGGCACTTTGTTCATGACTCGTTAGGCTTTGATATACCACCCGGAGAGCTTTTTGTAATGATGATGATGCTTGGAAAAGCGATGAACACTGAGTTAGCTAGGCGTTACAAGTTCATAAACGCTCCTATGCGGGTTGACTACGAAATTGGTACTTCTTGGGGTGCGTTTGTCAAAGCCAGCCTTGAGGATCCGGTTAAGCGGGTAGTCCACTTTTCTGGTAAGGAAGAGTATTTCAAGCAGATTCTAGCTACGTTCGATGGGTGGAGTGAGAAGCCTACTATACTCTCTTATGATACGCGACAGGACGAAGAGCATGCTGTAATACGTAGGTTCCTAAGAGCAGGTTCCGATGCAGAACGGATACAGTTTACTCATGTTGAGTCCTCTGTTATGTTCCCACCAAGGGATAAAACCCTCCGACCGTGTTACAAGTACCGGGGCTTTACTCTTTTTGGGGAAGATGAGAAGGTTCTAGTTGCATGATTAGGTTACTTCTACTTTTATTCTTACTCACCGTTGGGTGTGCTGAACCAACTCAGTGCTGGCCTAATGGCCCAGGTTCGAACGGGTTTAACTGTGATGATGGTACTGTGTTTATTCTGTCTGACGATAGCGATACCGGGTGGCTCATAACGGGTACCGGTTGCGTATTGGTTGTTGACGGCCTGATTGTTGGGGTTGTTGAGTGTCCTGAAACTGTGGGGTTGAGGTAAATGCCTGAGAGAATGGTTGAGTACTGCACGTGTGACGATAACTGTGATGATCCGTGCCCACGACATGCTGTTGAGAATGCTCTTGATGAGCGGCTAACAGTAGTTACTGATAAACTTAATACAGCCAATTGCATCCGTGCCTTCCGTGCGTGTTCACCGCCGAATTACTGTACTAGGCATTTACTTGACGAGGCGATTAAGTTGTTGGAGGATACGTGCACTTGCAACCAGGCAGGGTACACGTGCAAGTACCACAGAAACAAGTATTTCTTTAGTGAAACGGTATGTCCGAGGTAGATCTTCTTCAAAATTTGATACTGAGTAACCCGTACGTTAAGGTCAACGACCATAACGTAGTGGTTAGTGTATGCAGTAAGCTTCCAATTGAATCTGATCCTGGGCATATCAACGAGTACCTTCGTCTTCAGATAAACGCAGAAGCAGGCGCAGTTTATTTGACTGGAAAGTACTTGAATATCGCCGCAATCCTAGAAGATAGATTGGAAGAAAAGGAGTCTGAAGTTTGCATTGGCTTGGGCGATACAAGTGAGGGTGGTTACAAGCTAACGAAGGCTGACAAGAAGAGTCAGTTACTATTCAACCCAGAGTACTTTACACTGCGTACGCAACTGCGTGGTATAAAGTCTTTAGTTGTGTTGCTTGAACGGTTGTCAATGGTTGTTTTTAGACGTCAACCCAAACTCGAACAGTTGTCTGTTAACTACCGTCGCGAAACTGAAGCTGACAAGCGCCACGGTTTTGACTAGGAGAAAACTAAATGACAGTCCAAATCTACAAGCCAGATCCAGCACTTATTGCTAACCTTGCCGCTAAGGCTGTTGAGAATGCGCAGGGTCAAGGAGATGGTAAGTACAGCTGGGGTACATTCAAAAACGGTGACACATACCTTCGTGTGTGCCCACCAACGAATTCTCGTCTTGACGTCAAGAAGCGGGTTTTCTCCCATGGGTTCAAGTACACCCCACTCAAGGATATTGTGACGGAGAACCACCGGTGCCCGATGATGTCCCACCCGGACGTAGAGGGTTCAAGGTGCCCTCTCCACGAGGTCGGGGACAAAATCAAGGCAGTAACACCAGCAGCGAAAATCAGTGGATGGCACACACCGCGTATGAAAGATTACGTGCAGGCGATCGATCGTGCTGAGGACCCGCCAGTTACAAGGATTTGGGGATTCCCACCGACAATCTCGAATGATTTTTTCATCCACTACGAACGGCTTTTGCAGCAGGCTGGGATTGACCTGACTGATATCAACAACGGTATCGATATCGTTGTTAACCGGACTGAGGTTCGAAGACGTGGGGGTGGAACTCAAATCAAGTACAGTGTAGCTCCTTGGACAATCAAGGGTACTACCCCATTGCATGCTGATTCACAGGTTGTCACATCTGTGCTGGAACAACTCGTTGATTTGGACGAGGTGTTCCAGTATCCAAGTGATGAGAAGTATGCTGAGATGCATGAAGCTGCCGCAAAGATTATGCATTTCTACGCTAGCGACCCGTACGCATCAGGGAACACTAGAGTTCAGGTTCCGACATCGTGGCAGCAGGAGCCACCACAGCAGGGGCAGCCACCGCATACTGTTACAGACTTGCAACAATCTGTACCGTCTGTACCGTCTGTACCGTCTGTACCGTACAACCCGTATGGGACAGCGCAACCAGCTCAGCTGCAGGTACCACCACCGGTCCAGTCGCAACAGGTACAGCAACAACCACCACCGGTCCAACCGCAACAGGTGCAACCACCGGTCCAACCACCACCGGTGCAGCAACCACCGGTGCAGCAACCACCGGTGCAGCAACCACCGGTGCAGCAACCACCGGTGCAGCAACCACCGGTGCAGCAACCACCGGTCCAACCGCAACAGGTGCAGCAACCTGCGACTCAGCAACCACAGCAGGTTACACCACAGCAGGTTACACCACAGCAGGTTACACCACCACAGCAGGTACCAGTGCAACAGCAGTTACCAACGCAACCAACGCAACCTGCTCAGCAGATGTCACCAAGCCAGGTTCAGCAGGCTGTGTCGGATGTGCAGCAAAAGGTCGAGGCTCGTACTCCGATGGACTTGCCGAACTGTTTTGGTGGGGCCTCACCAAGGAAAGATGGTGGTACTGGGTATACTTTTGATTCAGAGAGTTGCTTGGTATGCCCGTTCGATGCGCAGTGCGGTGACGCGTGTACCCCAGCGGCGACATGACGGAGGATAAGCGTTTAATACTAGCTATCGATTTCGATGGTACGATTTGTAAGCACGCGGAGTACCCTGAAATCGGCGAACCGGTACCGCACGTTCTATGGTGGATGAGGTTATTCCACGATGCAGGCGCTCGGTCTTTTCTTTGGACGTGCAGAGACGGTTTGGCGTTGAGTCCCGCGCTACGGTACTTACACGAGGAGTCTATTCTTCTCGACGGCATCAACCAGTATGCGTACTGGGATGGCTTCAAAACAAGTGTCAAGCTGTTCGCTAACATCTACATAGACGATGCGGCTGTTGGTGCTCCGTTGATTCGAGAGCGTGGTCATCGCCCGTGTTTGAACTGGAAGATTGCAGGTCCGATTGTACTCTGTCGTATCCGTGCTGGGGAACTAAGACCGATCTAACCAAGGAGAGTGACATGACTGACAAGAACCTGACTGAGATCATTTGTATCATAGACCGCAGTGGGTCTATGTCCAGTATTCGTGACGATGCTATCGGTGGGTTTAATATCTTCCTGGAAGAGCAGAAAGGGGTAACGGTTGACCGTTGTATCTTCACTTATACACAGTTCGACACAGACTACGAAATTGTGCATTGTGGTATACCGATAGAGGATATGAAACCGTTGGATCACAGTACTTACGTACCGCGTGGGTCAACTGCGCTGCTGGATGCTATTGGTCGTACCATCAACTCGGTTGGTGCTAGGCTTTCAGCCGTGTCGGAATCTGAGCGACCAGGTAAGGTAGCGGTTGTTATACTCACAGACGGCTTCGAGAATGCCAGTAAAGAGTTCAACTTGGGTACGATCACGGAAATGATCAAAACCCAGAGTGAGCAGTTCAAATGGGAATTTGTTTACTTGGCTGCTGGTAAGGACGCTTTTGAAGCTGGTCACCGGATGGGTATCGCCAACGTTGCTCAATTCAGTCATGACTCCCATGGGGCTCGGGGGATACACGATAATCTTAGCAAGAATATGACCAGCTACCGTTCGTCTGGTCGTATGACACGTACCAAGGATTCGGTATCTGACTCTAGTAAGGGTAAAAAACACTAAACGTGGATTGCGTCAGAATAACAAAGCCTGTTGTGGACAAGGGTGTACGTGGCTTATGCATTAAGCCATACCGTGGGCACATCGACGGTTGTCCAAAATTTAGGGTAGACCCAATCTGTCCGCCAACCGCACTGTTGATTGATGACGCCATTGACCTATCAAGAAACGTGTATTGTGTGTGGAATAAGTTTAACCTTGGCGAGCACGTAGCTAGGATGAAGGTCAAACAACCTGATTGGTCAGTATTCCAACTGGAGTGTTGCTTATACTGGCAGAGTAAAGCTAGGAAGCAACTTAGGATTCGCCTGGCCGCTGTCGTAGCAAGGTTGACGTGTAACCTTGAGGTGGGTTCACCAAGTATGGTTGTTCTGACGCGTCCAGAGGCAAACGGCGTCAACGTTACAGCCACAATGCGTTCGATTGGTATTGAGTTAGAGTGGCCACCAAAGTTGTTTACTTACCAAGTAGCCATTGTCGGGTATGGAGTGTAACTCATGAGCGATACCAAGTTTGTGCTGTTAACCGATATTGAAGACGGAAGTGTATTGATTCAAATAGGTTGTATCGCTTCTGTCGACCAAGTTGGTACTGACAAGTGTGAGGTTGAGTTGACAACGGATACGGTATACACCGTAAAAGGTAAGGTGGAGATGATTCATACTCGTATCAGGGAAGCTAATGGATCCTAACTTTATCGAGACACGGCTACGTGCAGTAGCCAACACAGTCAACAAAGAGAGCAAGTACGATATCGTTCTTGTGGGTGACGAGGTACCGTTGTCATCCGTCAAGACTTGGATTCCAACCAAGAGTGTTTTGCTCAATTTACTTCTTGGTGAGGAGAACTTTGGTGTCCCAGTTGGGAAGATGTTCGAGTTGTTTGGTGAGTGGTCTCACGGTAAGAGTACAGTTGCCCAACTTATGATGAACGGGTTCCAATCCGTAGACGGTGTATCAAACCTACTTGATTCTGAGTCTGGGTGGAGTCTTGATTATGCGTTAAAACTGGGTCATGACAAGACTAGACACGTCATGCTAGAGGTTGATACTATAGAGTCTGGTTTTGGTGTTATCAAGTCTACAGCTTCAAGTTACATAACCGTATTCAACTCGAAAGTTCCAATTCTGTATGTTTGGGATACGATAGCTGCGTCCCCAACTGAGAAAGAAGTCAAGGATGAGTCAGAGAGGATGGCCGCTAAGGCTGGCATAATCAGGGAGAGACTGCGTGTTCTATCCAGACTCCTACCCAAGGTTCCAGCATCGTTAGTATTTGTTAACCAGACGATTGACAAGATTGGAACCCCGTTCCCTATGAAAACTACCCCTGGTGGTGGTGGGATAAAGTTCTGGGCGTCCATCCGGTTAAAGGTGACTAAGGTTGGAAAGCCGTTAAAAGACCCTATTACGCAAAGGGATATCGGGTTTACGGCTAAGGTCGAAACTAAGAAGAACAAGCTTGCTCCACCTAACAGGTCAGTTGATATTCCTATTCTGTGGGACTCTGGTGTTGATTATTTGCGGGAGGTACTCAACTACTTAGTTGATAACACTGTGATAGTCAACATAGCTGGTTCATACAAGCGTGTCGAAAATTTCCCCGAGCCGGGAAAGTACATATCGTTCTACGATAACGATATGTACGATACGGCTAGGCAGTTTCCTGGTTTGTACAATTACCTGGTTGAAGAAACACAAAAGCATTGGCTTGGGTTAAGTTGAATGTCTGACTTGATTTTTGATGGGCATTATTTACTTCATCGGGTGATGCACCTCCCCGATGTAAGAATGCTGTCAACTAGCAAGGGTAAACCGTCTGGTGGTGCATTTTCTTTTATTCGCAGTATACGCTCAACTCTTTACGAATTCAAAGGTGTCGATAGGGTTATCGTGGTTTTTGACCAGGGTAGGTCTGAGCGTAGAAAAGCATTATACCCTGAGTACAAAGCGAATAGAAAGGTAAACGACGAGGTAGATCCTGACGGGTTAACCTACATCGAGAAGTTCAATACCCAGATTAGAATTCTTAGGTATGTGCTGCCTAAGCTTGGGGCTAAGATTGTCCAGTTGCCGGGTAGGGAGGGTGACGACTTGATGGCGTTAATCCCTAGGTTGCTTGGTTCGGCACTAACGATCATCGCAACCGATGACAGGGACTTGCTACAGTTGGTATCACCTACAGTTCACGTATGGAGACCGATTGCGCAGCAACTGGTTACGCTTGATTCGTTTGAGGAATACGCCAAGAGCAAGCGTGAGTTTTTCCTGCTGTACAAAGCCATAATCGGGGACAAATCGGATAACATCATAGGTGTAAAAGGTGTAGGTCCGAAGACAGCTAACAAGTTTCTCGATGAATGTCCTTGTATAGGTGAGTACCCGTTTGATGAGTTCTTTGAATACCTGATTGAGGTTGATACCAAAAAGGCCGATGACGTACTCGACAACTCTGAGCAGGTTACACTCAACTACGAAATACTGGATCTGGGTAGGGAGGAATTCCATTCAAACGAAGAAGCGAAGGTGCTAGCCGGTTGTACGACACCGACTGAGGTGGATGCGTTAAAAGTAAAGAAAGCGTTTGTAGCACTTGAGTACTTCTCGCTAGTCGATGATTTCGCTAAATGGATTGTTCGTTTCCAAATGCTGAGGTAGTGGCATTGGGTACTGAAATGAGACGGTCTGGGTTGGCAGAATACGTACCTACGAACCGAGAGAAGAAACTTGCACCAAAGCTCGGCAAGTTTTGGTGCTGGGGTTGCGATTCGCAACTTGTCGGTGCGGGTGAGCGGTGTAATAACTGTGGTACGAAACAAGAACCAAGAAAACTAAAGAAGTAAGTTTGCGATGTCACAGTAACCACAAACGGAGTGAGCCAATGAACGAAGGACGACAGGTTGTAATCAAAGAGATCAGTGAGATGGTCGTTAGACCAAACAACGATCACGTACTCATCAAGGTTCAACCCGAAGAGGACTACCGTCTTATCGGGTTGGTTATCATGCCACACGAGGCTGCAGGTCATAACAAGAAGACTCAGATTGGGCGCGTGGTTGCGGTTGGACCAGGTATTAACACGAGGGATCTTCAGAGACCAATCACGGTCGAGATCGGTGACAAGGTGATGTTCTCGTTACATATCGGCTTCCCGGTATCACTTGGTGACCGTGGTGACCATATCCTGATCAAGAATAACGATATTCTTGGTACCATCGAGCATGAGGAAGTCAAGGATTTAACTGGTCCTGCACCCGACCCGATACGAGTTACTTCTGAGGACGAATCTAACGGTTTCGTTTCATCGGAAAAGCCACCAAGTGTGAAGATGTAGGTATGAAAATATTGGCGTTTTCTGATACCCACGCATCTAAAGACTCTGCTATAGCGACTCCATCAGACTCTGGGTACACTGCGTACCAAGATGTCCTGCTGGAGTCGTTCAATTTTGTTAAGGGGGTGGCTGAAGCTGTAAAGCCTGATATCATTGCCTTTTTGGGTGATTGCTTCCATTCTGCTGGTTACGTGGATACCCGGTCGATCAATATTATCGGCCGCGGATTCTCAATGCTAAGTGGTACCCCTGGAACGGCTATTGCCATCGTTGGTAACCATGACTTGTACTCCCTCGCTTCAGGTATTCATTCATTGGAGTTTCTACGAAGTGCAGGTTGGCGTGTAGTTGACGAACCTACAGTTTTTAGTATTTGCGGGTACCAAGTTTCTTGCTTACCGTTTGGTGACACTGGGGACGTTCTGGAGGTACCACCTGGTCATGTCACCTTATCGCATATTGATATCGTTGGGTCAGTAAGGCGGGCGATGAAGTCGCCAAACGATATCAAGGCCCTTTCTGATAGTGGTATACCACCAAACTGTTTTCGGGGCTCAAGGGTTGTTCTTAACGGGCACTACCACAATCCATCGTTTATAAAACCGAATATCCATAATATCGGCTCGTTACTATGTCGTGATTTTTCCGACAAAGAGTCACCTCCGCGTGGGGTTACTATCTTCGATACCGATACTGGTGTCTCGATGATCGAGAACCCTCACACTCCGTACTTCAAAGAGTTCTTCCTAAGAGAGCCTGGAGACGAGGGTGCGGTACTGGATTGTGATACGGAAAGAACACACGGTAAAATATTCTACAGAGAGGGATTACAAGAACAGGCTGAAGTAGCTGCCGAGGTACTGGCCGGTTCTTGGCTGTACCCAGTTTTGACAGAAACGGAAGCGGAGGAAACTGAGCCGTTAAGTACGCAGTTTTCACTTGAAGCGAACCTGCGTTCTTACATCAAGAACAACTACAATGACGAGGCTTTGGAAACGCTCGCAGTCGAGATACTGTCGTTAGTTGAGCAGGATTCAGCGAAGATCAGCGCTCGGGCTCCAACAGAGCTTGGGCAGCTTGAGGTTAGAAACTTCCAGTCAATCGGGTACGCTTCGGTCAACTTGAGAAACCAGGGATTGGTGCTAGTTGTTGGTGACAACCGTGACAAGTCGGATCCGTCACAGTCAGATAACGGGTCTGGTAAAACAACCTTGATAGACTCAATTCGTTGGTGTTTGACTGGTAAGTCGCCACGTGGGCTAAAAGCAGATGAGGTCATCAAATGGGGTGAGGACAGTTGCAGTGTCGCTTTGGAGATCCATGTAGGTGACAAACTCTACACGCAGGTCAGGTCGAGGAACGACCCTGTTCACCATACTGGGTCAAAGTTGTTCGTTGGTGGGTTATCGTCTATCGAGGATGATTCGGATATTTCATCTAGGCTCATGCGTGCTGCGACAGATCAGGTTCTAGACTTGATTGGTAGAGACGAGAAAAGTTTAAACCAAATCGCGTTTATGACTGCCGACGATGCTGGTCGTTTCTCCAAGTTGGGTTACGACAAGCGTACTAGAATTCTTGAGGATATCCTTGGAGCGTACCCGTACAAGCTTGCTCAGGTTGAAGCCAAGTCTAGGTGCAGTTCCATCGAGGTCAACATAGCTGCAAACGGTGGCGAGTGCAACAGTCTTATCCGAACAAGGGACGCTCTAAGTTCTGAGATTTTTGAGTTGAATGCGGAGTTGACTGCGTTCGATTGTGTAACTGGAGAATCAGACGATTCTTCCAAGACTCGCCTGATGGAGTTTAGTGACGAGCAGATTAGGTTACAGTGGACCATTAAGAACCGAGAAACAAGTATAGACGATATCGACCTTGTTGTGGCTAAGCTTCAAAAGAAGGTTGTTGACTACCAAAATTTGGTAAACGAGGCGTCGCCTAAGGTAAGTATGCTACTTGGCGAAATTGTTGTTTACGATAAGGAGAAGTCTAAACTAGAAAATTGTCTTGCACGTGAGATTTGTCCTGAGTGTGGTGAGAAGACTGATAAAGACCGTGTCACGTCTAAGCTTGAGGAGTTGCTACTTGAACTTGGTCCAAAGCGTTCTGAATTGGTTGGCGTTAGTGATTTGAAGGACCGTCGCGAGTCGCGGTTGAACGAGTTGATCATTAACGTGGATTCTAGGTTGACCACCAAACACGGTTTCGTGAACCAGCTGGCATCGTTGCGTTCCGAGTTAAACGTAGTCTCCACGGAGATAACGGAATTATCTGAAACGCGGTCTGCTGTACTTGCCGAGCGTAAGGTACTAAAAGATAAGATTGATGACCGTGAATCTAGACTTTCAAACGTTAACGATGAGATTGCTGAAACCGTAACTGAGGGTGAACGTCTCTGCGAAGGTGCAAGAAAGTTACAAACTTTGTGGCGTGTAGTGTTTGATGAAACTGGTGTCCGCCATGCGTTGATTTCCAAGGTTGCGATTCCATGCATCAATGCGAGTTTGTGCGTGTCGGCGTCGCATCTGCTTGGAAGAACTTTGCAGTTGTCGCCGCTTCGTGAGTTAAAAGGTGGCGCCGTCCGGAATGAGATAGATATCGTTGAGGGTAGCAGACACACGTACAAGGCTGACTCATCCGGGGAACGGGACCGTGTAGACCTATGCATACAGTTTGCCTTGAACGAGTTGGCTGTTGCTACTGGTCGTTCAAGGTTTGGGTTCCTTGCTATCGATGAGGTTCTAGGGAAGATGGATAGTTTAGGGGCTAGGTTGGTCTGCGAGTACTTGCTTGAACGAGGGGACGCAACCGTATTGGCGATCACCCATGGCGTACCTCTTGTTGGAACCAGGGTATGGACAGCGGTCAAGGAAAGCGGGGATACTCGCATAGTAGCCTAGGGGCCTCCTGGCCCTGCCCTGGGCCTCCTGAGGGGCCTCCTGAGGGGCCTCCTGGCCCTGCCCTGGGCCTCCTGAGGGGCCTCCTGGCCCTGCCCTGGGCCTCCTGAGGGGCCTCCTGGCCCTGCCCTGGGCCTCCTGAGGGGCCTCCTGAGGCCCATACGGCCCCCTGAGGCCCTTTGTAGGTCTTCCTGCCCCTTTGCCCCTTGGTGGCCCGGAAAAGGGCCCTACGGGGCCGTATGGGCCAAAAGGGCCCTTTTGGCGATACCTGGCCAACAAAAAGGCCAAAAACTGCCTAAAAACAGGGGTTTACGCCCTTTTCTTAGAAGAACCCCGCAATTTTTGCGGCCTAAAAAGGCCCTAAAAACAGGGAAGTAGCCGATACTGACAAAATTTGTCGCTTTTTGAACCGGAATCATTGGGTTTCCCGGTCGGCCCGCGTTTTGCACCTGTTTTTGCCGCCAAAACCTCGTTTTCCGGCCCCTGGCGGGTGTCCGGTCCCTAGGATGACCCTGGGCGAGGTACGCTAGGAGGCTAACATGGCAACAGGAAACGCAGTCCGAATGGTGTCCTTACCCGAGAACCTCCAACACCTCATCCCGGCCGATGGTGAAGACAACTCCGTCTTGGTCCAGCAGTTCAAGGAGAACCAAGCCAAGCGCTTCAAGGCGAGCCTGGAGCGCCGGGTCAAGCGCTTCGAGGAGAAGCTGGGTGACAAGACGTCCAAAGAGCACCAAGTCCTGGTGCGGCGCATCCTGATTCAGAACCTCAGGAATGAGATTGACGAGCGCCGGGATGCCAAGAAGCAACTCAACGCTGAGATCAAGGCGCTCCGGGGTAACAAGACCCGCAACAAGTCAACCAAGCAAGCCAGCAAGTAAGTAACCGGCTGGACGTTGGGTCCCTGGTCTTCGGGTCAGGGACCCTTCGGTCGAACCGGGAACCTACAACGAGGAGGCTAGGCAATGAGACGACGTAGGAATGCAGCCGTTGGCTGGACAGCACGAGTTGCCAACCAGCAAGTAACCAGGGACCACGGACCCATCGGGATGGGCACCAATCTTTTCTGGTGTATGAAGAAGGACTTGACCTACACCCCTGGTATGGTCCAAAGTGGCAAGTGCCCGTACTGCAACGAGGACCTTACCGGTGAGAGTTCCTTGACTAAGTGGGAGCGGAAAATGCGCGCCGCTGGCGTCCATTTGGACGAGTAGGGTAGTTGGGTAGCAATCCAGACCAGGATTCTGGGTTGTTGCCGAGCAATTCTGCTCGAGATTGTGAGGCTAGCGATGACAGACCCATCGACAATCAAGAGGGGTAGCAAGTGGGTATGGAGAGGTCAGAAGGTTGTCTGTACGCAGACCGACGAGTGGTCGGGTTGCGGTCCGGTATTCTCAGACCCCGAAACTGGTAACGACGTACTCAGGGTCAGTCGTGACGAGTTTGGTCAGTTTGACCGGTACTTCGTTGCCGAGTCTTCGTCTCCGATGGAGGTGCAAGAAGCGGTTGAGTTGGAACGGGTGCGGGCCGCAGAGCTAGTTGATTTACTTGAGGACGCTAACCACACCTCACAAGTTAACTCGTTGCTTAACGAGCTTTTGGAGTACCTCAGAGTATCAATGGAAACGCAAGCAATTCGCCAGCAAGGGGACGACCTAATAGAAAAAGCAAGAGCGCTTGGGCTTTGGCCGCACAAGTGCGGAGACGGAAGTCCGTGCAGCTCCGAGTGTCATGGAGTCATACGCTGTCGTGAGATGTGCGGTGACATCTGCGTTGGCGATTGCGTGATGTAGTAGAATAGTTGGGTACCGTTCTGTACGTGGATTACAGAGCGGTGCCGAGCAATTTTGCTCGTAACGAGAGGCTAGGGTATGAGTACAAGCATCGTCTTAAGTATTGTGCAGTTTGCATCAGACGAGGGTAAGTCCTCTGCAATCGAACGTTGCGAATCATTACAGGAAGCTTTGGAGACGATTGCAGAAATTGGTTCAAAGAATGAGGGTGCCGCCGCGGGTTTTTTGCTCAAGAATGTTAACCAAGCAATCAAGGAAATACTCGAGGGTACTCTGGTCAGTGTGTGCCGTTCCGAGGATGAGTCGTCGTACTCTCCACGGTAGAGTAGTTGGGTAGCAACCCTGAGTTAAATCTCTGGGTTGCTGCCGAGCAATTTTGCTCGTAACGAGAGGCTAGGTCATGAAAATCAGAGAAATGAAGATTCGGGTCAGTACGATGGACCGGAGCGCTCGGAAGAATCGGGCTGCGAAGATTGCGGTCAGGTTCATTCGGCGTCAGGTCGAAGCGTCAGGTCAACCGACGTCCAAGGAAGAATTGGCTGCTAGGATGTGGCAGTGGTTCTTTGCGATGAGAGAGCAAGGAATGCTGGCCGCGCCGCGTCGGACCAAATCGTTGCTTCGTGAGAAGTTGGTCATCTGGACGCGAGTCGGAGTCGACAAGGACGCAGCGTGATGGGTGTCGAAACAAGTTTAATCCAACTAGCGGTCGATGGGGGAATCAAAACTGCGCTAGACAGTTGCGAGTCTATCCACGAATCCCTGGAGACGGTTGCAAAGATTGGGTCGGTGTATGAGGTCAAGGCAGCTTCGTTCTTGCTTGACAGTGTTAACCAGGCTATCCAGGGAATCCAGGATGGGGTAACGGTTACTACCGCTGCGTCTGACCTACCGCCGGGTGTTGACGTTTTGGTTACGGGACTTTTGGAGTACCTCCGGGTGTCGATGGAAACGCAAGCAACTCGTGAACAGGGTGACGAACTGGTCGAAAAAGCCAAACAGCTTGGATTCTGGTAGAATTGTTGGGTGCGCCACGGACGTGGATTCCGTGGCAACTCCGAGCGATTCTGCTCTTGAAAGTGAGGCTAGGGATGTCGCACGCGTTGTACCAGATGCGTAAGATTGTCGTTGAGAGATCCAAGGAGGACGCTGTCGATACTGCTAAGGCGATGCTTATTTGGCATGGGTTGCGTACGTACGAGCAGGTAAACGTCAAGTCAGAGAAGCATAGTTTAGAACAGTTGGATGTGGACGATGAGGTGGGTAGTTGGTGCATCGTTCACTTAGGGCGATGCCCAAGTCCGCCGTCTTCGGATCGAACCTTTGATGAGTTCCAGGTTTGGGAGGTGACGTTTCTACTTCTAAAGCTGTTAGGATAGTTGGGTAGCAACATCGACTTGGATTCGGTGTTGCTACCGAGCAATTCTGCTCTGGTTAGGAGGCTAGAGATGCCAGTTTATCATGTTACCGGGATTGACCGTAGCGGTCGAAGGTTCAGGGTCGTTACAAGTAACGCAGTGCATGCTGAGGGTATTAACGTTTGGCGTGGAACCAAGTGGGTGGTTCTTCCAAGTGGAAAACGTCAAGTTATTTGTAGAATATCCAATTAGTCACCGTGAAGGTGAGGTTAGGCATGTACGTATTTCAAGGGATGATAGATTTGGGATTGCAAGACGGCCAAGAGTGGCCAGAAAATGAAGCGTACCGGTTGGTCGCTTCTACGCTTGGACTGTGTAACCCGGATGTAGTTTGTCGGGATCATTTAATTGAGATTGTCCAAGCTGTTCTTCGGGTACCTGAGTGCGATATCAAGGGTATCACACTAGAGGAAATGAGAGAAAAGTACAGTTGCCCGGTTTAGAGTAGTTGGGCAGTTACCTTGTACTGGTGTTTTGGGCTTTACATGGTAACTGCCGAGCAATTCTGCTCGAGATTGTGAGGCTAGAACAATGGGGTTCAAACCGAACCGATTCCAAGAGAAGGTTTTCTACGAAATTGAATACGGCGATGGGCATATCGTTGTTATTGCCAGGGCAGGTACTGGTAAAACTACTACGATATGCCTTGCCCTTGATGTCGTACCCAAGGGCAAGTCGGTACTGCTCAGTGCGTTTAACAAAGGCATCCAAACTGAGTTGGCTGAGCGTGCACCCAAATGGGTTGATGTAAAAACGCTTCACAGTCTCGGCTTTGGGTGCCTTCGTCGCAACGGCAAGTTCCGAGTGGATGGCGACCGTACGAGAAAGCTGATTAAAGATTATCTCACCACGCGTGAGATCTTTGTCAAGGGTCGTCAGAATGCGTTGCGTCGTTTGATTGGGCTGGCAAAGAATACACTTGCCAGCGACCGTGAGGAAATCGAGACGTTGGCGTATGATTACGGGATTCAGGATGAGGACAACCAGGCTAGCACGCTAGCCATCCAGGCGTTGGATATCCTGGAGCGTTGCAAGTCGTCCACAGCGGTAATCGACTTCGACGATATGATTTGGCTCCCAGCAGTTCATGGAATCAAGCCGCGTCGATACGATGTCGTTTTCGTTGACGAAGCGCAGGATCTCAACAAGTGTCAGCGTTGGATGATTGACCAGACAATCCGTGATGGCGGTAGGTTGGTAGCGGTTGGTGACCCAAGACAAGCAATCTACAAGTTCCGTGGCGCAGGTGATGATGTAATCAAGGACTTGGTTGAGACGTTCAAAGCCAAGGTTCTTCCTTTGAGTATCACGTATCGGTGCCCAAAGAAAATCGTAAAGATTGCCAACGAGATAGTGCCCGATTTGGAGGCAGCTGATACTGCTCCTGACGGAACGGTGGATAACAAAACCTGGGACGAGTGCGTTTCAGGTGCGAAGCCGGGTTGCTTCATACTGTCACGGAAGAACGCTCCGCTGATGAAGATCTGTATAGCACTTTTGAAGCGTGGTGTCTCTGCTCAAGTAGCCGGTAAGGATTTGGGCAAGGACTTGATTGCTCTGGTGGCGAAGTCCAAAACCGAGACGGTTGCGGCTCTGACTGCGTGGCTGGAAAAGTTCCAGACCAACGAGGCCGAGCGGTTGTTACCCGACAACGAGAAGGCGTATGACCTGGTTTGTGACAAGGTCGATTGTTTGAACGCAATGATGGAGGGTGAGGCTGAAACTCAGGACGTAGTCAGAAAGCTCGAAAGGATCTTTTCTGACAACACGGATAGTACCAACGTTGTGATGTGCAGTTCGGTTCACAAGTCGAAGGGTTTGGAACGCCCAACGGTTTGGGTTCTGGTTGATACGTTTCGACGTGGGGACAGCAACGAGGAGGACAATCTGTGGTACGTTGCTGTGACGAGGAGTCAGGATACGTTGGTACTGGTTACTGGTGAGTAGCATTGTTGGGTAGTGCCCCAGACGTGGATTCTGGGGCAACTCCGAGTGATGATACTCGATAGGAGTTAGTAATGGGTTTTTGGATGATGCAGACGCGGTGGAGAATTTGGCAGGCGTTTCTTTACGGGGTATCCTGCGCTATCGTTGGTACCTTGGTTGGTCTTAGTTTTTAGCCGTATGATTCTAACAGTACAGATTGTTATCGGTGTTTTTGTTTTGTACCACCTGGTGACGATCTGTCGACGAGGAGGTTAGGGTTATGGAATGCGTTTGGATCGTGCTAGCAGGTGAGTGCGGTGAGGGTGGTTGTGTTGTTGGTGTCTATGGACGTAAGCCATCCGAGAAGCGCGTGGTATCTTTATCCACACCACACGGTGGGTCATGGGTTAGGGTCAAGTCGGAAAAAGGCTCTAGCCGTTGGCAAAGTGGACGTGACTTTTTACTGTTGGAAAAACACGAAGTCAAGTGAATCACAAGGCTTAACTAGTGGTGGCATAAAGCCACTAAAGGAGGCTAGCATGTATCAAGTTAGACCAGATTGGGGTGGTCGGTATACTGCAAAAGAAGCTGAGCGGCAGTTGAAGAATTTTGAGTTCAAAGGGCCAGGGGCTTATTTAACTGAGACTGATACCTTAATCGTGGTACCTGTAGAGGTAACAAACAGTCCGTGGCAGCAGTGCTGGCCAGAAGCAGCTGTGTTCGAGTTTAACGTGTACAACTGCCAGTTTTACGAAACGATCTTTGCTGTAATCGGAAGTTTGCCAAGTCGGTTGGATACGCGGGAATAGTTGGGTAGCAACACTGACTTGGATTAGGGGTTTAATCGGTGGCATGAAGTCACAAAAGGAGGCTAGTATGTATCAAGTTGGACCAGATTGGGGTGACATGGTACACACCAAGATGCTGAGAGAGGCTGAGAAAGTTGGATGGCCAACGAGTTACAAAACTGATTTGACTCAACACGATCGGGCACGGCTCATCGACCCTGATGCTCCAGAGAGATTCGTTTGGGTTCTCAGAGAGATGGGTACTGAAATCTTGGACGTGCGTATGAGCCGGAATTCGATTGCGGGTTTTCGTGATCACTACGCGGTTGACGGAAAGGACCACCGTTACTATATCTGTTCCAACGGAGAGTTGCGGAACGTGTCGTTTGAAGCAGCGTTCTTGTTCTTGGAGGTGAACAACCATCCACTGGGAGTTGAAGGTCATAATCGGTACTGAGTTGGTTCGTTGAGTTGTAGAATAGCTGGGTGCGCCACGGACACGGATTCCGTGGCAACTCCGAGCAATTCTGCTCGAAAGGAGGCTAGTTAAATGTCGTTTGTATGCCAGAGGTGTAACGAGGCCCAACCCGCGAATTGTATCAAGACTAACGCACCCGAGTTTGACAAGCTCGGAAGACCGATTCCGTCTGGTACACCCAACAGGGTCGTGACACAGTGGAGAACGGTTGCGAAACGAGGCGGTGACGAGGGTGCGACCAGACGGGAAATCGTGGAGGAGCAGAACTGGTGCGATGGCTGCCTGGAAGCTTTCTTGCTGAACGAGGATTGTTACTGTAACGCCTGCTCCGAGAAGTTCGATGAGCACGAGCTTACTGATGGGTACTGCGCTCAGTGTCTAACCCAGGTACAGTCGGATGAAGCTGAGGTTGTTTCAAATGACCAAGTTTGAGCAAGGGTTTCAGGCTGCTATCGATTGTCTGCACGTTAAGGTACTGGACATTGCAGGTGAGATAAGCAGTGTTGACGATTCAGACGAGGTCGAGGTTGCTGAATCTTTTTCATCGTGCGCTTTGTACCTGGAGGATAAACTATCTACGCTAAAGCTGGATGAACAAGATGGTGCGGTTGTCATCTTGGATATCCAGATACAGGGGTGAATCTGATGCGCGCTATAAACGGTATCACATTGGGGGAAATCGAAGAGATCAAAAACAACGCTCCGGAGGGTTTGGGGTCTGTAGCTGTACTATCGTACATGGTGTCGGTTGCAGCGCTGGAAATCGAGGCTGTGCAGCTTGAGTCGAAGGATACCGAATTGCAGTTGGAGGACCCGGGGATCTAGCCTCCCTCGGGTTCTTCTGGACCCTGGGAGTTTTGATTCCTCCCAGGGTCCACTTGTAACCGCGTAACGGTCGTTGGGGCTTTACACAGGTAGATGAATTATGGGACTTTACTTTGTTTCGTTTGATACCGTGCATGGTGTTCTCAGACCAAAAACTGGTACTGCCGTCGAGGTATGCACCATCCAATCTGGGTGCCACCGTGACAACCAGAGTTGGCTCTTTATAGAGTCTGATAGTCCGGAAAGTGCGATTTGTTTTGGTTTAAAACGTCTTGGTTTATACTTTACTACTGTGTGTGAAGAATGCGGTAAGTTGATATCCTACCATGAGTTACTCTCGTGGAAACGTGAGTCGGCCGGTAACAACGCTGCAGGTCCAAGAGTTTGTGATGGTTGCGTGAATGCGGCTAAGTCAAATCATGACTAATCCGCTTCGTATACGTTGGGATGAGTACGATTTCAACGGCTGGTGTCCTGGTTGCGTGTATTGCGATAAACTGGGTTACGCTCATAGTATCTACGACTTACTACCTTGGTTGAGGTCAGCACGATCATGATGAAACGTGTAGGTCTATCATTGTTATTCTTCTTGATTTTCTCTGGGGAAAAGTGCCGGGAGGAACCTGCTACGGTCTACCCGAGTATACACTGTGCGTGGCTTCCCGCTGATTACGAATCAAGTACCGAGAATGGACGAGGGGTACTCCATGGCTGCTGGTGTGATGAGGATGGTGATTTCGGGTTTACTTGGGCTCCTGACAAGTATTGTGGAGGTAACTGATGATTCCGCAGCGCCCGCCATTTATTAATTTTGATCCTGGTGACTACCCACTTGAGTCAGAGTTTGATTCAGTGGAGGTAAAGCAGGATGGGTGGGGTACCTGTATTGTATCCGAGAATGATCGGTGGGATTTGTTCTCAGCAACAGGTAGGAATCTTGACTCTGGTGAGTTAGAGTCTTTCGGTAGGACTGTATTGTACGGCGAGTATTTGTTTGGTACGCAATTTGCTAAGTCCCAACCTGACTCGTACAAGCGTATTGCTGTATTCGATACGAGTATTATCTACGGTACAGATTTTCGCTGTGAGACGTTATCAACCCGCCGTGCCGCAATTGGTTTATTTCTAGAGTCTCTGGATGAAGAACTCAGGCAAAAACTGTTTTTAGTTGAGCAGTTTCCCGTCAGCAGTGCTTTGTTTATTTGGGAGAGATCAGTTACCCAACTTGGGTACGAGGGTTTGATTTTCAAAAACAGTAACTCGCTATGGGGTGATCCGGTTGGCAGGATGAAGAAACTAGAAACGATGGATTATGTGTGCATGGGATTTGAAGATTCCGAGTCTGACACGTACGAGGGTATAGGTGTCAAGTCGGTCAACGGCGGTCTTTACGTTGATGGTGAGTTGGTGCGTGTATGCAGGGCGGGTGGCTTGACGTCTGAACTGCGTGAAGAGTTCTATAACAATCCTGATGGTTACATCGGTAAGGTTTTCGAAGCGTCAGGCAAGAAGTTGTTCAAGTCTGGTGCGTTGCGTCATCCAAACTTTGGTAGTGAGAGAAATCCAGGTGGATGGCGTGATGATAAAGATCCAAAGAGTTGCGTACTGCCAAAGTAACAGAAAGGGTTCCGGAGATAGCAGGGCTGCAGCCACGCGTGGAGTTATTACTATACCTCTAGTTTAACGTAGAAGCGCGTCTCCGGAACCCCACAAAATAAACCCCAAAGTTTTGGCTCCGACCGTGTAGCGGCGGTTGGGGCTTTCTTACCTGTCCCCATACATAACAGAATTCCCGGACGCGGTTTCCAAAACCGCGATCCTAAACGTCACGGCGTAAAAGCCAAAAGGAGATACCCCGATGAGTAACCTCGAAGTAATCAAGCAAGCTGGTCTCGAGTCAGAGTTGGAAGGGATTCTGGTTGGGCATTTGGCCGATCCAGCGAACGCGGATGCACTCAACAAGCTGAAGGCTGCGGTTGACAAGCATGGGCTCAAACACCCGCAGTTGATGAAGACCGTGGCAAGTCTTCAGCAGAAGAAAGCTGTTACGGGTGGTTTGTATCAGGATCTCATGAACCTTCAGGCAACCTTGGATGCTGGTGCAACAGCCGCTCCAGCAGCTCCGTCGGCACCGTCGCCGGATGCTGCACCTGCTGCAACGGTAGCGCCTGCGTCTGCACCTGTTGAGTCATCCACCGTTGCGGTGATTTCGATCGATGACTACCAGCTGACGGAAGCGCAAAAGGAAAAGATCCGCGAGAAGATTAAGGGTGAGCGTGAGAGGTTGGAGAAGAAGCTCGCTGAGAGAGCCCAGAAGCTCGCTCAGAAGATGAAGGATCGGGCTACTCGCGGCGCGATCAAGAAAGGAATGGATCCAGAGAAGGCCCAGCAACTCAAGATTCTCAAGGAGAAGAAATCCGCGATCTCTGTTGAGATCAAGGGACTCCGTGAGCAGATCAAGGCGTTGGTCGTTGAGATCAGGGAGATCAACCCGCCGAAGGTTCGTGAGTTGACACCGGAGCAAGCTGCGAAGAAAGCAGAGCGTGAGGCTGAGAAAGCTCGCCGTAAGGCCGAGCGTGAGGCAACCAAAGCCCAGAAGTTGGTTGACCGTGCGGCGAAGAAAGCTGATCGTCAGACGGCGAAGGCAGCAAAGAAAGCGGCACGGAAAACAGCGAAAGAAGCTGCTGCAGCTGCTCAGGCAACGTGAGTTGAAGTCGCTGTCTGTGGCGAGTAGAGTGGTTAAAGCCAACCTCACTGACTAAGGCTGGTAACCTACCGGGACTAGCAGGTGCATAGGGTGCGCGACCCTCTGAGCTGAGGGATTCGAAAGTGTGACTAGTCCTTTTTACCCAACAAATGAAATACATCCGTCGGTACGATATCGATCTTGACCCATTCATCGAACTGCGAAAGCGGCTCGAGGAGATACGTGCACTCAAAGCTACGAAAAACAAGAAACAAAAGAAAATCCAGCGTAGGTTCGTGTCAGTCAACAGTATGTACCCGATTAACAGACACGCAGGTTGCAAGTATCTATCCGCAGAGGGGTTAGCCTACAAGGATTATATCCATGAGGTACTGGGTGGGTTGGATGAGTTCTTTCGGTTTCCACGTTTTAGAACTGACGCGTACGAATCGACTTATGTGTTCTACATGACGTATGATATGATGTTCACCAAGCAAGGTGATTTTCGTGATGTTGACGTAACGAATATGTTTAAGGCAGCCGAGGATGCTGTGTTTGAGCATTTGCTTGAATCAGATAAGAGGGTTGTAAGTATCCATGGGTACAAGCGTGTTACTAAGACTAACCCCAAGTTGATTGTTTTACTTTCCCCTGCCAAAGAGGGTGATTCAATTCACCATGCCGGATTTGACGTATCCCCAGTTGAGTTAGAAAATGATGCAGGGTTGCTACAAGGTGGTCCAGCATGAATCAGTACTTCGCGGATACTTACGACGAGACGTTAGCTTCTGAGTTCTACAACTTGTATTTGGATGGTCACAAGGAAGCTTTACAAGAGTTCCTAAAACTTATCATGCCGTTGATTCGTAAAGTATCAATAATCTACGCTACAGGGTGTAGAAGTCACAGGGATTACTTAGAAGCAAACGCTTTGAATACTGTGTACGATGCGGCGGTATCCCAAGTTCTTCCCGGTGACCCGAAGGGGTTATTCCGGTACCTTTTTTCTGTGATTAAGAACTCGATTGCACGGTCGATAACGAAGTGGGTAAACCCCCAGGTTATCGATTTGGGTTTCGCTTGTGTTGATTACCCATCTGGTACTGTCGGTAGGAGTCACGGTGACGTAGAATCCAGTATCATGCATGAGCAAATTCAGAAGCAAGTGAGACGTACAGCCAGATTGAACGTCAGGTTTACTGGTGTAGAACGCAAGGCTTGTATCGATATAATAACTAGGATGGTGTACGGTGAGGACTACAAGGTGGATTTACTTCGTCATAAGTATAACTTGACGATTGACAAAATCAATACCCTCATATCACACGCCAGTGTTCTTGTACGGCGTGGGTACTACGAGTTGGGTCGTGATGAGTAAAACCGGAGCAGTATTCACTAATTTGCACGGTAGGGAAGTTGAGGTTTTCTACGTACTCTTATTGGGTTCGGGTAAGTACTCCTTCTTACCTGACTTGTACGAGATATTCGGTAGGGAGTCTACGATCAAGTTCTTGGAAATATTCGCTGGTTGCAAACTTAAGGTTCCGACGGTTGATCAGTTGGAGAGGATTGCAAGGAACACAAAGGTGTATACTAGCGTTGAGTTGGCACATTATAAGCGTAGGGCGATAGTGATCGAAAACCTTGCGTTGGAGTTTGATACCGACGAAACGGGGATACGGCAAATTCATCAGAGAACAAAAACGTACCTAGAAGAGAATCTGGGGTTCAAAGTTAAACAACCGAGAATGCGCTAAACAATGGGCAGACGGATTCAATACGATGCTTTGGTTGAAGCAGCTAGCCAGAGTGACTCGCTGCGTGACACAGCGGATACGCTAGGATTGTCACCAGAAAAGTTGCTTAACGATATGCGGTCGTTGGGTGTTAACCCAGGCGACTTTAGTCTTGTTATGTGGGGTGCCCGTGTTAAGACGCAATCACCTCCAGTAAAACCCGATACCGCGAGCGCGGTTGCGACGGCGTTGGTTCCATCACCTGATGTCACCGGTACAGACGAGGAGATACTACGCGATCCTCTGAAAATTCTTGAGGTTCTAAAAGAAGCAATTTTGCGTAGACAGGTTGATTTGCCGTTGCTTTCAAAAGCGGTTAAGCAGGTACTTGAGAACTACGAGTTCCAAAACAGAATGTTTATGGTAGCTGCAGCAAATGCCGAGTTGCCGAGAGTTCTCAAGCTGTTATCGTTTATCGATTCGTGTGAGAACGAGGTGTTCAAACCTGCCAGGGTGGAGAGGGCTTCCACGAAAGAGCTATCAAGGTTGTATGCGCTTGCGCAATCCAATCTGATGAGTGGGTTGGATAGGATAAAACGCGTAGCGGATATGCGTCTTGAGATGGTTAGGGCGACTGGGTCAGGTAGCGGTGATATGAGTGATTTGTTCAAGCCAACCCAAGACATTGATGAGTTAACTGGCATGCCGTCTTTGGACTCTCAGGGTCGTGATAAGGTACGTAAGATCATCGACGGTGTACTAAAAACGCTTGATGAGGATACCAGTGTTGAGACTGATGACGGCTGAGCGGTGAGACTCTTAGATACGATACTCGCTGTCAAACAGCATGGTGTCACAGTTGACATACTCAAGGTATGCTCAAGAGACGAACTACGGTTGATTCATCGAATACTCGATGAGTACGAGGAGACTGGATCGTCAGGGATACTTGATGCGCTATGGCGGGAGGATTTCGATGATAGGCCAGTTTCCATAGACGAGTTCCTTGATAACGATTATTACCTTGGTAAGGTTGGATGCGACTTATTCCCAAAGTGGAGACCCGACCTGCGTAAGGTGTGCTCTCCGTTGGAAAACATAACCGAGTGGATAATCAAGGGTGGTATCGGGATTGGCAAGTCGTACGTCGCTGTTATAGCTTTACTGTACAAAATGTACTATATATCCTGCCTTAGGGACCCTCAACGTTTTTACGGGTTGGGTCAGGGTACCCCGATTGTTTTTGGTTTTTTCAACATCTACAAATACCTAGTTAGAGCTACGTCTTACCAGTATCTCACTACCTGGCTTAGGGATATGTCACCGTATTTCAAGCGCTGGCGCGTGCCAAAAGAGGGTAAGGAAACTGACAAAAACGTACTAACGCTTCCAAAACATATGAGCGTGGCGTTGGGAGCGCAGGCTATACATGCCTTGGGACAAAATATTCTTGGGGGTCTCGCGGACGAGGCTGAGTTTGGTAAAAGTAAGTCTATGACTTCCACGGAAAAGTCGCAGATAGCTGATTTGTACGGCCAGGTCCGTGACCGTATAGATTCAAGGTTTATGCAGGCTGGTGGTGCTAACCCAGGGTTGTTGATACTGATATCGTCAGCCAAAGATTACGAGTCTTTTCTTGAACCGCATACTAAGGCTAGACGTGATGAGGAGACTGTGCATGTATCGTCGTACGCTTTGTACGAGGTACGTACAGATAAGTTTGGTGAGTCTGATACGTTTAAGGTCGAGTTAGGCGACAAGTTCAACCAGTCGCGTATACTCACTGGTATCGATACCGACGATGTGCAGCCTCGTGAGGGTTCAGTTGTAATAGACGTTCCGGTTGAGTTCTTACCGACGTTTAGGTTCGATATCGATACTGCTATCAGGAATGTCGCAGGTGTACCAACACGTGGGTCTTTGTTATTTTACCCGCAGCGTAACCAACTCAAGGCGTTGCTGGAATCATGCAAGCGTAGGCATCCGTTTTCAATCGATACTGTCGAGTTATCCCTCAGTGACGAGGTACGCATAGAGGATTACTTTTTGATTGATGACGTAACCAAGATGGTTATGAAGTCATCCAAAATTAGAGCTCCACGTCACCACCCAAAAGCGTACAGGTACGTTCATGTTGACTTGGCGAAAAATCGAGACGCTGCGGGACTTGCTATGGTTTGTTTGCCACTAGTACGGGGTGTGGATCGGGTTGTGGACGACCGAGTGATACCTACAAGCGATTTTGTGGTATTTGCTGATATCATGCTGCGAATAAAAGCGGCTGAGGGATCGGAGATTGACTTTTCCAAGGTGAGTGGGTTTATACTCTTCTTGCGCAAAGTTTGTCGGTTTCTAATCCGTAAGGTAACGTACGATCAGTACCAGAGTACTGAGTCAATCCAGAAGTTTAAGAAGCTGAAAATTCTTTCGGAAGAGTTATCGGTTGATAGGAATCCGGGACCGTACCGAGCGCTTAAACAGATATGCCGTGAGGGTAGGTTTGACGGGTACTACTATGATCCGTTCTACTCTGAAATGATAGGTCTCGAAGACCGTACTGGTGACGGTGGTTCTGTAAAAAACAAGATTGATCACCAAATCCATGGTTGTTTTACTGCCGACACTAAGGTTTCTTTACTTGACGGCTCTGAACGGTCATTAGAGGATTTGTACAATGATCGTGACGATGTATGGGTTTACTCCGTTGATGCAATCAATAACCGTATTATACCAGCTATAGGTAGTCCTGTTTATGCAGGTGAACAGAACACAATCATTATTGTTCTGGATACAAACGATAAGATTGAGTGTACCCATGACCATCTGTTTATGATGTTTGATGGCTCGTACAAACGAGCATGTGACTTATCCAACGGTGACTCACTTATGCCGCTGTACCGATCTTTAGACGTTAACGGCTACGAGTTACTCGTCAATCCGTTTACGGCTGTAACGGAAGTTACCCACAAGGTATCTGACCTTTGGAACTTGGAAAACTGTTTTGATGATACGTCTAACGGTGGCGTACGGCACCATAAAAACTTTAACAAGCGTGATAACCGTCCGACTAATCTTGAACGTATGGACTGGTTTGAGCATTTGGAAACGCATAAACTTAACAGTTCATTACAGATGTATGAGCAATGGTGCGATCCTGTATTCAGGGAAATTGTTACTGAAACCGCCCGCAAACAAGCCATTGCAAACTGGGCTCCTGGTGGAAGGTGGAGGTCAAGAAAACGGGACCGCGAAACCATCGGTAATTTTAGATCTGATGTAAGTATGGTTGATGTGCTGGACGCGTTATCCACAGCTTGTTCGTTTAAGGAGGCTTGCCAGGAGGTTGGGATATCCATGGATATCCTTAAGCGGGTCGTTCGTGATTTCTGTGGTGGCCCATGGAAAGAGGTTCGTAACAAATTCATACGTGATTGCATGCCGTTTTATAACCCTCGTCCTGCTACCCACCTGGTTGCGTACAATAAGTCAGTTGAAGGTAGACGCAGATCAAGTGAGTGGATGACTGAGCTCAACAACATGTACGGGTATTTTAAGCCAGGAACTAAAACAAAGCCGAAAAGGAATCATTCTGTCGTAGCGGTAACAAACTCCAGAAAAGCTGAAGTTTTCTGCTTGGATGTACCTGGCTCCTCAAACTTTGCTCTATCAGTAGGCGTGTTCGTTCATAACTCAAAAGATGTTGCGGACGGTGTATGCGGTGCTTCATTCTCTGCGATGAGAGACAAAAAAGGGATACAACCTGGAGCTGAAACCGATGAAATAAAACGTAGAGCGGAAGAGCGGGCTAAAGCTCAAAACCGTCGTAACCTGATGACTGTACCATCGCCTGAGTCTACCAGAAGAATGCTGGTAGGTGATATTTCAAATCCGTTGGACAAGCTTTTCAAAGGGTAACACCGTGAACAAGCGAGAGTTTCTAAGGTCTTTGTCGGAGGAAAATGACTTGGACGTAGAGTCTTCAAAGACTCTACTTGATATGGTACTTGATCATATCAAGTCGGTTCTGCTCGATGAGCATCGTTTGATGCTATCCGAGTTTGGTACCTTCACAACCCAATTCAAAAAGCGTAGGCGGGTTGCTGATAACCTCAACGTTTTCGGTAAGGGTACCGATGAGAAGGTTGCGCCTGCTAGGCTTCAAGTAAGGTTTAAGCCAGCAAAGAAGTTCAAAGATGCCCTTATAGAGCGTGGTGAGGCGTTACGCTCTGAGATGGGTTTGGACGACGAGTCCGATGGAGATACCAATGACTAGGAAAGTATCGATGAAACGCCGGAAGCAACCCAGGCAAAAGAATGAAGCAACCGGTAAGCAACTCAAGCCTAGGCTTACCAACGCTCAGAGATCGGGTAACCGTATAGCGGAGTTGGAAAGACGTATTGCGGTTTTGGAGGCTCGAGACCGTAAACTTGGACTCCAGCTTGCTAAGGATATCAGTCTGCTACAAGAGCGTACGATGCTTTCTTGGGAGATACTTTGGGGGTTAGTCGCGGCGTTGGAGACCGGCAGTGTAATAACGATAGATGATATCGATGCGGGACGTAAGCGTGTAACCGACGAGTGGCATGCTGAGGACTTGAAGAAGGCTAAGTTGAAAGTAACCGAGGACCAAGCCTTGTGTGAGAAGTGCTTACACGTTGGGTTGATTGAGCAGTTCTCCGATGCGGAAGACGGGATGAAGTGCCCACGCTGCAAATCAACCGAGTTGCCATTTTTCAAGGAAGAAGAGGATGAAACCGATGATTCTGAATCTGACAAGTCGTTACCCGAAAGTTGATGATTTCTTTTCCGACGGCAAAGTTTTCTGCCGTCAGCCTTCGCCAGCTGAATTAGCTACGCTGAAGCGGTATCTTAACGATGTGCAACCTGATGAACCATTCCCTACCCGTGAGTTCAGGTACGTTGAGCTTATCGCGTCAATGCTTGGCCCATCAGGGAGCAGTACCAAGTCTGGTGATGCAGCTGTAATGGGTGACGATATCCTTGCTATCGATTTTCTTATCGAGATGGTGGCAGCCGGAAAGAGTCATGTCGCCAAGCTTATCGTTTCTGTACCGAAAAAAGAACGATTCGGTGGGGCGTCTTTTCGGCGAGCCTAGACCGCTTAGCGCGGAACGGGGCTTTACAGACAGAGGGAAAATGACACGTCCAACTTTTGATGAATACTGGATGCAGTTCGCCCGTGTTGCTGGTAGCAGGGGTACTTGCTCTAGGGGTCAGTCCGGTGCAGTCATAGTTAAGGGAAATCGCATCCTTGGTACAGGGTACGTTGGAGCCCCGCACGGTCTGCAGCATTGCGATGAAGTGGGTCATTTGATTCATAAGTCGACGCACTTATCCAGCGATGGTGCAACTTTACACGATCACTGTATCAGATCAACGCATGCTGAGATGAACACGATAATCCATGCGGCTAGGCCGATTCTCAGCGGCGGTACGCTATACTGCAAGATGGAGCCTTGTCACGCTTGTTGCGTTGCTATCATCAACGCTGGGGTCAGACGTGTTATCGCAGAATACTCGTACCACGGGGCTGAACTCACAAGAGCGTGGTTCAACCAAGCTGGTGTCAAATTGATTGTGTTGAACCGGGAGGAGTGCTACTAACGGTGGGTTACGCAAACGAAGAGCTTCTCAAAAGGCTTGATTACTTCCGTCGTGTCGAGTTGCCCACTACACCTGGATTCCTAGATGCGGTTAACGCTGTTAACCAATCACAGACCGATTGTACGCATGCGCTAGAGGATCAAGTTGAGGTCTTGCCTAGTAAGTACTCAAAGGTTAAACTTTATTGCCGTCGATGCTCCAAAGTTTTGGAGTGGGGGTCATGACGTACAATCTGCACTATGATTATATCAACAGGTTCAACCACTGGATGCTGCTTGAGCACGGTCCAGTTATCCAAGATAAGCTTGATGGGTTGGTTCGCGGGTATCTTCAGTCACTCCCTAAGTTTACAAGTGACAAGCTGTATTTTGGTTGTGGTCATGATTCGGTTGTAGCGAAATACCGCGACTGGGATCTTTGCGACTTGCGGGACGTACGTGGTGTAATCAAGTGGGATGTGCTACTTGGTTTACCGTATTGCGATGGTGCGTTGTCAACTGTAAAAACAAAGTTATCATTGGGTATGTTTACTTACCAGCAGGTGCAGTTTGTACTTTATGAAGCTGCTCGCACGTTAAGGCTTGGTGGCGTCCTTGAAGTCACGTTTCGAGACTTCGACAAGTTACTCGCCCGTAGAGATGAGCTTGACAACAGTTTGTTTATCAGGTACATCCATGGGAGTGGTCAGTACTACGGGTCTAGGCGAAGATCTTGTTGGACCCCTGGTGATTTGATACTCCTTGCGGATAGATACGCGTTTGAGCCGATTGGTAACACCTGGCGTGGCATGAACGCTACTGTGGAGTTTGAGCGTGTAGATCGTAAATTGCGGTCGTTCCCAGAACCTAAAGTCGTGTACGACCCAAGTGGCGTGATGATAAACGATGGTGGGGATTTCCATTCGGAGCGAAGATGACCGGGTTGCTTGTGTACGGACCGCCAGCTGTTGGCAAGTCAACGCTAACACTGAATCTTCGTAGGTACTACTTTGGCAACCCGTTAACCCATGATCAGTTACAGTACAACGACCATGTATGCTTTTTGGGTAAGACGGTCAAGTCTAACGGTTTGATTATGTCTACTGGTGGGGCTGAATCACTGCGGAGCGTACCGTGGATTCCTGATGTTAACTGGGTTATTGCGGACGTACCAACACAGGGTAAAGATGGTGCGGATATCGCAATTCAGGTTATGCGCGACTTGGACAATGTGCTGGTTGTATGCCTGCATACAGCTTCGCGGGATGGGTACCATGCAAAGCGTACACAGTACTTCTCCGGGCGTGAACCAAAGCGTCTGCTAGGCGAAGGCAAGATTTTTCTGCCGCTTATCCACAACGCTGTGGTTGTTTCGTTTGAAACTGAGCGGCTACCAGAGGCGGTTGACTTCTGTATCGGTATGATTGGCAACCATAACTGGCAAAGCTTGGATTTTATGACTCTTGAGGAGATTGGTGAGTACTATGGATGTAGTAGCCTGGCGGGGTAACTCTAGTAAGTTTCTGGAGAATACCAGGGAGTCAGTTGCTGGTGTTCCAGACTGGGTTAATCTTGTCGAGATTGATACTAGGTTAACCAGCGATGGTGTCATGGTAGCGTACCATTCGCCAACTATGAGTGTCCATGGTGATTACCGATGCATATCGGACATCCCGTACGCCGAAATTTCTGAAAAGCGAATACACCATAAAAAAGTCGAGTACTCAATCCCACGGGTTTCTGACTTGGTTAACGATTTCCCTACCAAGCAGTTTATACTGCATATCAAACGTGAGGCTGACGTAGACAAGTACGTACAAGCTTCAAAGCTGCTACCGCGTGATTGTTTGTTCCACTCAAACTCTGAGTCGCATCTGTTAGCCGTACTCAGGACAAAACGGTGTAAGGGTACCTACAAGTCGGTTTACAAGCCAGCGGATATTGTACTTGACTACGTAGACGGGTACATGTGTGGACATCGTGCGTTTATGCCAGTCTCAGCTCTTGAAGATTGGTGGCTGGCAGCGCTGCGTAAGACTAATAAGCGTATTCTTGTATTCGCAAGTATGTCCAAGGACTGGATGGAAGAGGTTGTCGAGTTCGACGTTGACGGGTTTCTAACTGGTAGATTTGACCGCGCTGCGGAGGTACTAGGCGTATGAGAAATCCGTGGACGATAAAACTTGAGCTTGTTGAGGGTTGCAACAGAGCGTGCATGTTCTGCTCCTGCGCGTTCGAACCACTACATAACAAGTACAAGTACGCCTCGTTGGAACTTGTGGAAAAGGTAGCGCGTGACGTATCAGATTGGTTACCGAAGGTAAGGTTCGAGCATGGTCAAGCTGGCGAACCAACGTTGCACCCTAGGTTCCTTGATGCTATTCGTATAGAACGGGAGTTTAACCCCAAAGCGCAAATCACGGTTACGACAAACGGTTCCGTATTGGCCGCTGGTGGCTCTCGCAGAATGCACGGTCGGCTTGAGTGGTATTTCTCGGCAGGTATCAACCATGTGATTATGGACACGTACCTACCGGAGAGGGATACGCTGCGTGCTACTGTGGGTGGCCTACCTAATGGAACGTACCAGGTATGCGAGTACGGTGAGTATCAACCCCATCGGTACGCTGGGTCAAAACAGCGAGTTCTCATACTTATGGACGACATGCTGGTCCTAAGTGACCATGACTTGCGAAAGCGGATTGGGAACCAAGCCGGTGTGCTGGCTACTTCACAAGGGTTGAAAAACTTGGCGTCGGTTGGGGTTGCGAATAGTGCGGTTAGGATTACTACTCCACTTATGAAAAAGTGCGCCAGGCCGTTCAGGGAGTTGCTGATAAAATTTGATGGGTCAGTTATACTCTGTTGTGACGACTCATTCAGAATAGCTTTGGTTACTAGAGGGTACCCAGGTTTGGGTACGCCGTTGGTGTTTGGGAATGCATCTGAGGATAGTTTGAGATATATCTGGTTTCATTCTGATAAACTGGATGCGGCTAGGTCGTTGCTATACAGGAAAAATCGTGGGTTCAGTCCTTGCCGTGAGTGCAACTATAGAGGTGGGTTCAGGTTAGGTATCGGACTAGAGGATCCACACCCTACGGTTACCAGTAGTGAGTTGTTGCGTACCATGGGTGCCCGATGATGCGTAAACGACGCAAAGAACCAAGTCAGTTTGTGTCAACGTTTGAGATCAGACGTGGTGGTATTACATTATTGCGTATCGAGCACGATTCAAAGGTTCACGGATCTGAGGAGCTGAGTGTCTCATCTTTGGTTCCGTACCAGGAGACGATTCATCGTATGACGTTGGACGAGCTTGAGGAGGCGTTACGCAAATGAGTAGTTTAGCAATCGCAATCCAAGGTGTAGGTGCCGGTGTTATCTTTGGATGCTTCATAGCGCTTTGGGTGTACCATCGTTTGGAGACGAAGCGGTGTATGGAACGTATGATAACTGAGTTGTTCACGCGTAACAGAGTCGATCGGTGTTGGGACCCGATTGGTTCAATAGACACAAGAGCAGTTGAAATCCTAATCGAGGTAATAACAAAAGACAAGCTTCCTAGGGATCGTAAGATTCTATCAAGGCGGGAATTCGATGAGGTCAGACTCAAGGAAATGTGGTGTGCAAAAGACTTTTGAAGTTGGGTTGTTAACCACCAGTGCGCGGTCATTCAGTTACATTGGTAGGAAGCAGATCAAGATACTTGCTACTGTGTTTATGGTTACCACGGAGGTGATCGAAGCTACTTACATCAGAGCGTTGGCCCGTGGTGAAAGATTACCGCCGTTACTAGTAGGTTGCGGCGATCGTAAGCGGTGAAAGGTCCCAGTGATGAAACTTCTGTATGAAAATCTTATGCGTATACGTAAGGAGAACGAAGCGCGAGAGTCTGCAGCTGAGTTTATGCTAGCAGATGCAATCGCGACCCATTTTGATATACCTCCGGATAGTGGAACCGTGGGTTCGTGGCAGTGTACACAATCACCTATCGGTGTTTGTGTTTACGATTCAGAAAATGACTTCAGCCGTGACGACTGTGTAATTTGTCATCAACCAGCTGAACGGCTATAGTTTGTGACTACGTGGATACCGTGCTCGTTTGCACAGCACCGTAGGCGGTGTACAGTGTTTTTTGGCGTCACCCGAAATGCGTGTAATTACTAACGTGAGTACGGTGGTAGACGGTGTCCACGCAGTCTCCCTTATTTGGAACGTGCAATAGGTCTAGTGCGCAAGTCTATCGGTGGGGTCGTGCCTGATGATCGTCGGTTGGAATACCACCTGTACTGAGTTCAAGCCAATTGATACTTGTTGGTATCTTAGGTGGCTGGGTTCGGTGTTGGCGTTTTTTGGGTACACAAGGTTCCGTGAAGTAACCTGGGTTCCAATTGGTAAAACTGTGTACTTCCCGAGATGTGTAACTGATCCATTCGACCCGGTGTACATACCGGTTGTGAAAGATGTGCTGACTAACGGTGGCACGCAGACGCGTTTGGTTGTGTTTGTGGCTTGTTGTTTCTTTTTACTACCGGTCGGTGTTATACTTATCGGTTTGTGGTTCATACTCAGATGAGTTACAAGCAACTATCGTTAGAGTTCGTGATGGAGAATATACCCGTCTCGTATTCTGACTTTATGCGTAGACACTCATTCGTAGCGCTTGCGTGGCTGGTTGAAGAAGGCTACGTTAAGGTTGACAAAAACATGGTACTACAATTCGGAGGCGATGATGACGCAGACTAAGCAGATAATGAAGGTACTTACTGTCAGCTTGTTTGATGAGGGTATCAAACCTGAAGTCCAGGGTAGACTACTCTCTAAGTGGTTAACGGCAATTTCGGTTATCCTGGGCGATGAGGTGATTGTCTCCAGCTCAAATCTGGAGTCAATCAAGTTCGATGGTACCGCTGGCGAGTTGTTTGTGCGGTTCAAGGGCGGTGGCGTGTACAAGTATGCCAATGTTAGCGTTGCCCTGTTCGAGAACTTCATGGATTCACCGTCGAAGGGTAAGTTCTTCCACGCTAACGTCAAGGGCAAGTTTCCGTATCAGAAGGTTGGTTGATACCACGTGAAAAAGAAGTCTACCAAAAAGAAGCGTAAGAAACCCGTGTGGACAAAACCGATGCGGGAAGCTGCTAGACTGCGTGGTAAGAACGCGTGGGCAAGAAAGAAGCGTAAAAAAGAGTACGCTAACCCTTGGGATGCTACTGGAGAAACTGAGCTTGAGTACTACCGCCGGGTTGTACCGTTAGCTATCAAAGGTCAGAAGATCGAGAGAGTTTCTCAAGAATTCAGGCTTCATATACGTGACAAAAAGACGGGTAAGATGCTTAGTAACGATACGTGGAACTGGCGTATGATGTCAGGCGTTGCTGTTAACATCAACACCAAGCGGTACCGTGTACTTTGCATTCGACCGCATGAAGTACTTTCTGATGTGAGTGTAGTTTGGGTTAAACGCGAAACCAGTTAGGGGTGGCCATGTCAAAGCAATTTATTGTAACTGTCATAATCAACACGGTTGGTTCACCTGATGTAGCTGAAGTTAAGTCGTGGATAAACACTGCTATCGACCGTGCGGAGTACCCGAATCGGCAACTGATCGGGGTAGAGGTAAGGGAGAACGGTGGTGATTGGATCGGGTCCGGTCCTACGCGGGTTTCTGACCTAGACGATGATACACCTGCTGGTTGCCATCGCAGCTTATGAGGATTGGATTCACAGGCTCCCGTGAGGGTATGCCCACCGCGCAGCGGGAGTCTACCCGGTTGGTACTAACGGATCTTTGTTCGATTTCAAAGACGGACGAACTTGAATTTCACCATGGTGATTGTGTTGGGTCAGACGAAGAGGCTCACCGCATTGCTTTAACCCTCAGAATTCCAATCTTCATCCACCCACCGATCAACCTTGAAGGACGAGCAGTGTGCAGTGGGTATTACTGGATTGAGAATCCAAAAGGGTACCTAGACCGTAACAGAGATATCGCAGCGGCTTGTGACGTACTAGTTGCAACACCAAAACAATCTATCGAGGTTACCCGTAGTGGCACATGGGCTACGGTTAGGTACGCTAGAAAGTTGAGCAAGAAAATTCTGATTATCCACCGCAACGGTGAGATCTACGAAAACGAGGGAATCGATGAGTACGGATACCAAACTTGGCGTATGCGCTCGATCTGATACTTGTGCATACTGCGGTTGTAATTTTACTGCTTCGGTGCGTCTTGTACGATCAAACGGCGAGGTCATTTGCGCACCTTGTTTTTTACCGTTGCCACGCTTCAAGAAGGCCCCTGTGAGGCCCATACAGCCCCGTGAGCGCCTTGGCGAGGTAGGAGAGGCCCCCTGCCCCTCTGGCAGGGTAAAGAGAGGCGTGACGGCCCTCTATGGGCCTTTGGGGAAATACAGGTTTTCAAACTTACCAATCGGAGGCTAAGATGAGTTGCTTCATAGCGGATGCAGTTTTTGATTCTGATACCCCAACAGATGAGTTGACCAACGGTGGGGGTGAGTCGGATAACCTAATCGAGGAAGACGAGAAAGACAACGTTGGTGAGGATGACCTCGATGATGACGATGATCCGGATGATGAAGACGATGACGATGACGATGACGATGACGACCTCGACGATGACCTAGAGGATCTCGAGGATGAAGAGGAGGAAGACGACGAACTCGACGCTGAGTTAGATGAGGATCTAGAAGACCTCGAAGAAGATGACGACGATGACGATGACGATGACGATCCGGAAGATGATGTCGATTAACAAGCTTACCAAGTAGTTCCAATCCAGCGAGGTGGGTGATGGTGTCTAGGATTTGGTTTGTCTCTGTGACGTTAGTAGCTTTAACTGCTGCAGCGTATTTCATTGGTATCAACAGTGATCTTACCGATGAGTTAAACGCCGTAAAGGCTGCTACCCATTCGTTGGAGCGTACGCTGTTGCCACCTTTGTTTGCTGAGCTTGTTGGTGGTGAGTGCTACCTGAGGAAGAACCATTCGTGGGAATTCAGCGAGAGTGAGTTAGCAGAAATCTTGGTAAACGTTATCAAGGAAAAGGGTGATCACGTACCAATCGGTGTCCGTGTTATCCGTGGACTTGACTACGATAGGTTTAGTTGGATGGTCAAGGTGACCCTAAGCGTTACCGAGTTAGTCAGGTGTGAGGTCAAGATTTGTGAGGCCGTTGTGGTTCCTGGTGAAACTCTCTCCGAGGTAACGGATGAGGATTAAGCGAGTTACCCTTAAAGGGTTGTGGGTATCTGGTGTATTCGGGTTTGGGCTTATGCTTGGATCTGTTTTACTCCCAATCCCCTCCGGTGAGAGGCGTGAGCCGTTACAGTTACTAAAGCTGGAGGATATCAACGCTGCACTCTGCGCAAGTGAACTTGAAAAAATGGTGGGTAGCTTGCGGGATTGCTCAAACAGGTTGAAGTGGTGCGTACTGACTCAGGATATTCCTAGAGTGTGTACAGAACCCGTAAGTGAGAGTCCACAATGACTGAGCAAGATCTTGCCCTCTGGGAAAAACTGCTCGATAACGCGGGTCTTTGCGGTGGAGTGCCAATCACACGTGACGAATTACGTGCACTCATCGCCGAGGTGCGGCGGTTGCAGGGTGGCATCGAATTGATCAGCCGAGAGCCAGTGAACAGCTACACCACGTTTCACGAAGCGCACCAGACAGTGCTGCGTATCGTCCAGTCCATCAAGGACTTGCGGGACGAGTAACCCGCCTATACGGAAAATCGACAAAGGTGGAACCATGAGGCTATTGATTGTAATCGCTTTTTTGCTCGCGAGCTGTGCGGGCCAGGAATGTGTAACCGAAGGGACGTTGATGACGTGGATGGAGGCGCACAAACAC